>OCVV011324495.1_pt1 | contig 88396 bp, 87 predicted proteins | sample 1539721 | NCBI WGS metagenome assembly OCVV01 (sample SAMN02144230, study PRJEB22623) | gut metagenome | biome: sheep rumen | host: Ovis aries | place: New Zealand
AATAGCCGTTATACTGAAAATACTGAAAATGGATAAAATGAATATAAAATATAAGAAAAATAACTAAATATAAGATACTATTAAGAGCTTGTAAGCAAGTAGTATCAAGACTTAAAGGGGATACCTGAACCAGGTATTCTATATTTTTCTCCTATTCCTTTTTGCACAAAAGATTGATTTTGTGCAATGTTAAGTGCTTACATATATAAGAGTAGTTCTTTGTTAATATACCTCTACCCTTTTAGATTTGTAAAAATTACATACTCTATGATTGCTTACAATTCTATTTTTATCATAAAACAAAAATAATTTCAACACTATTTTTAAAATTTTCTAATGTCTTTTATAATTAATAAAATATAAAATATTAGATTTTTCTTTATAACTCTTTTCTTCAGAATATTTTTTCCAATATGAAACATCTCTTTCTTTGATACAAAAATATCTTAATTTTATTGTTGTGTTATATTTATTTTTATAAAAATCATTATCTACAAAATAAGGTCGTTGCCTCTCTTCCTCTAATTGTATCATTTCATAAAGTTTTTGTTTAGCACTATCAATATTATTGTATATATTAATCATATACGGCGTTCTAGAACCTTGACGGATATATATACAAAATTCTTTTATAAAAAACACCTCCCTATTATTCAATTATACAATATTATGTAAATTATGTCAATTTTATAGTTTTACCCAACATTTTTTATAAAAGCTTATACTATTTCATAAAAAGATATAGCACTTTTATAAAAAATGTTGAATAAAAAATACTAAAATGATATTATTTATATGAGGTGTAAAAAATGATAATAATAATTTTTATATTTGTAATAATATTAATATGTATAATAGAAAAAATAAGTGTAATGAATAAAGAATATAGTAAGCCAGACATAAATAATTATAAAGATATTTATAGACCTAAAAGATATATAACTACATTAAATGAATTAAATTTTTATAAAGTATTGATAGAAATAGCAAAAGAATTAAATTTGTTAGTATTTGCACAAGTTTCACTATATGCAATACTAGAAACAAAAAATTTAGATAATAAAAAACTTCAAAGATATTATTTTAATAAAATAAAAGCAAAAAGTATAGATTTTGTATTGGTAGACCCTAAAGATTGTAGAGTTAAATTGTGTATAGAGTTAGATGACAGTACACACAAAAGAAAAAACAGAAAAAAAAGAGATGAGTTTATAAATAAGCTATTTAGAGATTTAGAAATAAATTTATATAGAATACCTGTATACCCAGTTTATTATAAAAATACAATAAAACAGCAAATACAAGCAGAAATGAAGGAACAATACTACGTAGATTAGTTTTATTAGGGGGGCTGTCCCCCTCCTGTACTATCCAAAAAAGAAACAGTAACATACGTAACTGTTTCTTTTTTTGTCTAAGCACATTTCTCGCATATTTGTTATTTTAAATAAAATTTAAACCAAATATTTATCAAATAATCCTTTAATTTCTACCCCATCATCTCCGACCATAAAGGCTTTTTTATCAAATTCTTTCATATGTCTTCCTAGTCTCATTCTTTCATACTTACTTAAAACAGTGTAAACTATATATGTTTTAGTATGCGTATATCCTCCAAAAGCTTCCCAATATGTAGCTCCTCTTTTTAATTCAGTATTTATAAAATTAATCATTCTTTCAGGATTTTCTTTTGTTAATATAAAAGCTTCTGAGCAAATATTTTGTGTATGATTTTTGTCAATCATTATAGTCTCAAAAATTGCATATATTATAGAATATATCATAATTTCAATACCATACTTTAGTCCACAAATTCCATACACTATAATATTAAATATAAGTCCAATATTTCCAACAGTTAATTTATTGTTTTTTTTACTTAATGCTATTCCAATTATATCTGTTCCTCCTGTTGAGCTTCCTGTACTTAGTGCCATACCAATACCTATACCAGCTAAAATTCCTCCTATTAACACATTTCCTAATAAATCATTAATTAAAGGTGTTGATGGTATTGGAATAATCATCAAGAAAAGTGAGTTTATTGTTACTGCAAATAATGTTCTTATAAAAAAAGTTTTACTAATTTTTTTATATGCAATTAGGAAAAGTGGAATATTAATAATATAGTATATAACTGAACTTATATCAAAATTAAAGTTTATTTTAAAAATTGAATTTATTGTCGTTCTTATTAATTGAGATAATCCTAATGTCCCACCTGTATATAAATTATTAGGTACTATGAATAAATTAATTGCTAGTGAACAGATAAAGATTCCTAGTGTACATTTAGAAAACTTAAACCATCCCCAGTTAAATAATTTAAGTATATTAAATTTACTGCTATTTTTATTTGATTTAATTTCTTTTTTTATTGCTTTATTTTCTTTTTCTAAAATTGTATTCATTTTGACTCTCCTTTTCTAATCCAATCTTTGATATGGATTATTTTTTGTTAATTTTGTTTGTTTAATTATTTATTTACTGCTTTTGTTGATAATTTGTTATCAGTGACATTTGTATTTATGCTATTATTAATTGTAGTTGCGTTAGTTGTAATAATTGTATTATTTGTGTTAGTTGTATTTATGTTTATATTTGTATTAGAATGTGTATTTTCTGTTAAGTTTGTAGTTGTTTCTCTGTTTTCATTAGTGTTAATAGTGTTATTTTGAGTTGAATTATTAATTGAATTGTATTTAGTATTGTTTGTAGTAGTTTTATTTTCATAACTGTTAGTGGTATTATCAATAATATTATCTGTTCTTTGAGGCTCAGTTTCGTCTATGTCCTCTGTAATTCCTCTAATAATTTCAGTTGCATTATCTTTTATATTTGTTGTTTTATCTTTTTGAATTTTTTGTAATTCATTACCATTATGTTTGCTACATAAGTTGGGAGCTGTGAACCATAAAAAATATTCAGTATACGTATTTTTACAGTCTGCCCTTGCTCTCTCTCCTGTTTCAGCACATATTGTACATTCGGTTATAGCTGAAGGTTTTTCAAATGTTGCACTTTTTAATCCTGTATGAATTCTTGACATTACATTTGCCCATATTAACCCTGCAGGATTTCTTTGATTAAAGTTTATACTTTCATTTTTGTCAAATCCATACCAAGTAATAGCTGTATAATATGGCGTAAATCCACAAAGCCATCTATCATAGTTTTCATCTGTGGTTCCAGTTTTTGCTGCAACATCTACTCCTGAGATTTTGCAGTAAGTTGCTGTTCCTTTTTCACCAAGTACTGGCTGGGTTAATATTTCTTTTAAAATATATGATACTTCTTTTGAAAATACATTTTTTGTTTTTTGATTTGGTTTTAGTATCACATATCCATTTTTTCTTTCAATTTTATTATAAAATGTTGGTTCTATATATTTACCGTCATTTGCAATTGTAGCATATGCTCCAGCCATTTGTAAAGGACTAATACCATTTTCTAGTCCTCCAAGTGATAAAGGCAGACTATTATCTTTTTCTGTTAAAGTTGTTATACCCATTTTTTCTAAGTATTTTATAGAAGTTTTTGGAGTTAATTTTTCCATTATTTCGACAAATGGAATATTTTGAGAAGATTCCACTGCTCTTCTTACTGTTATTTTTCCAAGACTTTTACTATAATCTGTTGGATGATAATTGTTCTCAAAGTCTTGTTCTGTATCATCTAAAATAGTTGAAGCTGTAATTATTTTCTTATCAATCGCTGGTGCAAGTACTGCAATTGGCTTTATCGCTGAACCTGTTTGTCTTACGCTTTGTGTTGCACGGTTAAATGTACGAGCTTTTGTTTTTTTCCCTAAACCTCCCGTACAAGCTACTACATATCCTGTTTTATGGTCCATTATGACCATTGCAGCTTGAGATGAATCTACTGCATTTTTTGAATCTAATACATATTTTTTCTTTTCAAATTCAATCTCGGTTTGCTTTTGAATGCTTGTATTTTGGTTACTATATATAGTAAGCCCGGCCATATTTATATAATTGGTTGCAAATGTTTCGGAAATGTTAAATTTTTTACGAATATCTTCAGTTATTTCTGGAATTAATGCATCTGTATGATATGAATATATTCCACTATCTGCTGTGACCTCCCCCTTTTTAAACTTTAATCCATTGTCAACTTTTTTTATTGCAGTATTATATTCACTTTCATTTATATATTCTAATTCTTTCATTTTAGCTAATACTGTTTTTGTTCTTTTAGTAATTCCCTCAGTATTATCACTAGAAAATGGATTATATGAATTAGGTGAATGATTAATTCCTGCTAAAAATGCACATTCTTCTAATGTTAGACTTTCAACTGATTTATTAAAATAATATTGTGCCCCAGTTTCTACTCCATATATACTTGGACCGACATATATAATATTTAAATATGTATCTAATATTTCATCTTTTGAAAGGCAAGTTTCTAGTTGCCATGCTTTCCACCATTCACTTATTTTTCTTTTGATGCTGTCAGTTCCATCTCCTGTAATGTTTTTAACTAATTGCTGTGTTATTGTACTTCCTCCATATGATGAAGAACCAAAATGGATAATATATGAGCCTATTGCAGAAAGTGTTCGTTTTGCATCAACTCCTTGATGAGAGTAAAATCTTTCATCTTCAATTGCAACATACGCATTTTTTAAATTTTTAGGTATCTTATCATAATCAATTGTTTTCTTTTTCTTCTCACTACCTAATTTTGCAATTGTTTTACCATCTGAGTCTTTTACTGTAGAGTTTTCATTTAATGACATATCTTTAGTTAAAACTTTCCAATTATGAGTATCTATTGCAATTTTGACTCCTAGAACTAAAATAATTATAAGTATAATTATAAGTATATACCTTCTTAACTTATTTTTCCTTTTCTTTTTTTCATTCTTTTTATTTAATTCTTTTAATTTTTCTTTATCTTTTCTAAAAATCTTATTCTTTTCTTTTAGTTCATTTGCTTCTTTTTGCATCTCTCTTACTGCCTTAGGTAACTCATCTTGAGTAATTTTATTTTTAGTAGGTTTTCTCATATTCTCACTTTCCTTCTTTATTCATTTAAAATATATAAATATAAAATTTAGAAAAAACTGTATAAGCGAGCATACAAAGTGAGACACCAAAGGTTTGATAGTTTTTATATTTATATATTTATCTATGTAATAAGAATAGTAACAGTATATCATAAAAAAAAAAAAATATAAAGAGAAAAAACATTGCACAAAATTTTTTTTTGATATATAATTTGTTTATATTATAATTAAAATGGAGTGATACTTATGATAAACAGAAATGAAAATCCCGATTTCATAAATGCATTTTTAGACTATTCCACAACAATATTAAATAAATCAACAAATAGTGTAAAAGAATATAATTATGATTTAAGTATGTTTTTTAAATTTATAAAGATGCATTTTAATATGACAAAAGAAAATGATTTTAAAGAAATTTTAATAAATGATTTAACAATGGATACTGTAAAGAAAATTCAAATAGATGATATACATGCATTTCTTGGTTATTTAACTTCTACTTATCATAGTAAGCCTGCTACAAGAGCTAGAAAAATTTCTACAATACGAATATTTTTCAATTACCTATGCCAGGATGCAAGCTCTAATTTCTTATTAGACAATAACCCTGCCTTAAATTTAAAAACGCCTAAAAAAGACAAGAGATTACCTAAATATCTATCTTTAGATGATAGCAAAAAACTATTAGATGCTGCTTTTGATGAAGATAATAGAAATTATGAAAGAGATTATGCTATCACTACCCTATTTTTAAATTGTGGTATGCGTTTATCTGAATTAGTTGGAATTAATATAAAAGATATTGATTTTGAAGAAAGTAAATTAAATGTTATTGGTAAAGGTAATAAAGAAAGAACAATTTATTTAAACAAGGCTTGTGTGAATGCAATTTCAAGCTATTTAGAAGTACGCCCAAAAGAAAATATAAAACATGATAGAAAAGCTTCTGACAAGGCACTATTCTTAAGTGAAAGAAGAGAAAGAATTAGTAATAGAACTGTTCAATATATAATTGATAAAGAGTTAACTAAAGCTGGATTAGATTCAAGAAAATATTCAGTACATAAATTAAGACATACAGCAGCAACACTTATGTATCAATATGGAGAAGTTGATATTCGTGCTTTACAAGAACTTTTAGGGCACGAAAGTATTTCTACTACTGAAATATATACTCATGTAAATAATGACCAAATAAGAAGTGCAGTTGAAAGAAATCCATTAGCAAATTTATAAAAAATATGGCCCAATTTTTATAATAAAATTGGGCTGATTTGTTCTCTATCTAGGGCATATTTTATTGTTTTTATTATATATTCTGGGTCAAATGCAATAGAACGTGGTTTTGTAATTGGGTTGTCTTGCATAAAAGGTACAAAATAATAATTTCTTCTATTTAATAATTTTCCTATATTCTCAGCATTTCCGACTTAGACCATTAACTGTTACAGGTGCAATAACTAAAGGTTTGTCATTTCTTAAATGAGATCTTGCAGCTACAACTGCTGGTGTATCTATAATATTATAGGCTAATTTTGCTATAGTATTCCCGTGAGCAAGGTGCAATAATCATAATGTCTGTCATATTTTTGGGGCCTATTGGTTCAGCATCTTGAATAGTATGGATGATTTTTTCACCTGTAATTTCTTCTATTTTTTTTATAAAATCCTTTGCTTTTCCAAATTTACTATTTAATTTATAGCTGTTAAAGGACATAATAGGAACTATCTTTGCCTCTTGTTCCATTAACTCTTTTATTTTTTTTATTATACACTTAAATGAACAAAAAGAGCCCGTAAGTACAAAACCTATTTTTATTCCTCTTAATTCCAAATTTCATCAAATCCTCCTCTCATATTACATTTTATACTATTATAATATGAAATTCGTTTAAAAAATTTACAAATTACTCCTTTGTTATAAATGCTAGAAATCATAAACGATAAACATCATTTTTTATTTTATTTTTATTATACTCATATCTCTTTTCTTTTCTTAAAAGTTTTTTCTTAGATATTCTAGTATAATAGATTGATACAAAAACTAATATTACAAGTAATACGATTAATGTTATTCTATTTTTTAAAAAATTAGTTATTTTACCAAAACCATTAATTTTAAAAATATATTTTCCTTCTATCTTGTCAAATGTTACTTTTTCTTGGTCTTCTTTTCTATTATTATCTCCCTTTGTTTTATATTTTATGGAGTTATTCTCTTTAACTATTTCTATTATTCTATGAGTATTTATTGAGTTTCCATCCTGAAAAGATATTATATCATTTTCTCGTAAATTTTCTTGCCTAACGTTTTTTACAAAAATCGCGTCTCCTATCATAATTGTAGGTTCCATACTTTTGGAAACAATTACAAAACTTTTTAGTCCTAAAAAATCCGGCGTTTTATTCGGATATATAATGGTTTTTACAATTAAAGTAACATTAAATATTATTACAGGTATTATTATAATATAAATTAATATACTTATTGTTTTTTGTACTATGTGCATTTTTTTAGTTGATTTATTAAAATTACTAATCTTATACAATTATTTCTCCTTTTGATATATTATACCATTTAATATATCATATCATTTATGCTTTTACAATAAAATGATTAATTGTAATAAAAATGTAATATTTTTAAGATTTACATTAGCTTAATTTCGAGATATAATATAAATATAAAAAAATTTTGGAGGTCTACATGGATTACAATATTTTAATTGTATCTGAAAAAGAACAAAAAGCTTATCTTCCATATAAATATGAAGATGTTGAAAAAATTTATAAAAGTTCAAACGGTAAATATGGTTCAATTCAAGATGTTATTGAAAGTTTATTTATCGTACCATTAAATAAATTTGAAAATGCTTCTAGTGCAAGATTTAGAGAAGCTTTTAATTTAATGTTACACAAAGAGCATTCTTCAGTAATAAAAGCTTTAGATTTAGCACTAGAATTAATGTTCAAATATGAACTAAACCCTGTTATTGTTGCTGCTTGTAGAAATTTAGATGAACTTGATATTTATTTAGATTGTTTAGAAGATGATGAGTTATTTGATTTTAGATGTTTTGAAATTAGATTTGAAGTAACACCAGAAGTTTATAAAAAAACAGCAAAAGAATTCTATTTTTAGAAATTATAGTATAAATAATATATACATTTTAGTACACACTAATAAGTATGAATCAGATTTTAGTTACAAAATTAAAAAATAAATCAAATAAGATTTTTTTTAAAATACAATTTTTTGTTTCGATTATAGTTGTGATTACTTTAATTGGCTTTTTTTTCTATTATATTTTATATCTTAAGAAAAAGGAAAATATATCAAATACTATTATTAGTAGTTATAATATATACAAGTTATATTCAAATTATAATAATGATAACTTTGATATAGATAGTAATATCTTTGGTATTATAGAAATTCCCAAGATTAATATTTATTATCCTGTTTTTTCTAATTTAACTGAAGAAAACCTTAAAGTTTCTCCATGCAAATTCTATGGAGGTTCGCTTACCTTAAATGGAAACATATGTATTGCTGGTCATAATTATAACAATTCTATGTTTTTTAGTAATATTTTCCTATTAAAAAATAACGATGAAATTTTTATTTATGATAATTCTGGGAAAAAATATATTTATAAGGTATTTAATATATATGAAGTAAGTCAAACTGACCTTTCTCCTGTTTTTGATTATACACTTCTTTCAAAAGAATTAACACTAGTTACATGTAATAATCTAAATAAAAATAGATTTATTGTAAAAGCTAAACAAGAGCAACAATAAAAGCAAATTGCTTTATTATTATTTTGCAATTCGCTTTTTACCTCTTTTTTATTAACAATACTTAAATATTATTATATTCTCTAACCTTTTTATATGCATATACTGCAGAAATTCCAAATATAACAACAAGCATAGCAACTGGTATTGAATCTTCTATACCTGTTTTTGGCAAATCAGTATTATTGTAAAAGCTTGTGTTGTTTGTGTTTGTGTTTGTGTTGTTACTTATACTTAGATTTGTATTAGTATTAGTATTAGTATTTGTATTTGTGTTTGAATTAGTATTATTTGTATTAGTATTATTCCTATTTGTATTGTTTCCACTTGTTAACGTACTTGTTAAATCATCAAAAGTATTGTTATCATCTGCAAAAACAGTTGTAGTAAATAATACCACCATAACACTTATTACTAAAATTGAAACTAGTTTAATTAATTTTTTGTTCATATCGATTCTCCTCTACTTTAATATTTTTTATTATTATTTATACATTCGCTAATTATTATACCACACTTTTTTGTATATTTCAAGCAAAATATATAAAAACATATAAAAAAACATATTTCTTTTGTTTTATTTAACTAAATTGTATACTTTAAATTATAATTAGTCAATAGTTTTTTGCATTTTTTTTATTACATTTTTATTACAAAAATATAATTTATATTTTACACATTTTAAACATTAAACTTAAACAATACTATATCTCCATCTTTCATAATGTATTCTTTTCCTTCAGAACGTACTAACCCTTTCTCCTTTGCTGCCAGCATTGAGCCTTCTCTAATTAAATCATCATATGATACTACTTCTGCACGTATAAAGCCTCTTTCAATATCAGAATGAATTTTTCCAGCTGCTTCAGGTGCTTTAGTTCCTTTTTTAATAGTCCAAGCTCTTACTTCTGGCTCACCTGCTGTTAAAAATGACATTAATCCTAATAAGTCATAGCTTTTCTTAATTACTTTGTCTAATCCAGATTCTGCTAGTCCAAGAGCTTCTAGCATTTCTTTTTTATCACTATCATCTAGTCCAGATAATTCTTCTTCAATTTTTGCACATAAAGGTATTACCTCTGCTCCTTCTTTTTTAGCATAGTCTTTAACTTTTAAAACTAATTCGTCCTTATGTGCATTTTCTATTTGTTCTTCTGAAATATTTGCAATATATAAAATTGGCTTTGTTGTAAGTAAAAACATATCTTTTACAAGGACTTGTTCATCTTCATTAAAATCTAATGCTCTTGCAGAAACACCATTTTCTAGATTTTCTTTTATTCTTTCTAGTAAATCAATTTCCTCTTGATATTTTTTATCTGCTTTTAAATTCTTTTTTGCTTTATCCAATCTTTTATTAACAGTTTCAATATCTGCAAAAATTAACTCTAAATTAATTGTTTCTATATCTCTTATTGGATCAACGCTTCCATCAACGTGCACAACGTTATCATCATTAAAGCATCTTACAACTTCTACAATTGCATCCGTTTCACGTATATTTGATAAAAACTTGTTTCCTAATCCCTCTCCTTTGCTTGCACCTTTAACTAGCCCTGCAATATCAACAAATTCAACAACCGCATGTGTAGTTTTTTGAGGATTATACATTTCAGTTAATTTATCCAATCTTTCATCTGGCACAGGTACAACCCCAACATTTGGTTCAATTGTGCAAAATGGATAATTTGCGCATTCTGCACCTGCTTTTGTTATACTATTAAACATAGTACTCTTTCCTACATTTGGAAGTCCTACAATTCCTAATTTCATTTTCTACCTCCTTCACTTTTCTAAATTATTTTGTTTTATTCTTAATTTCATCTAATATCTTATTTTTAAATTCTTCAATACCTATAGCTCCTAGATCTCCTTCTTTATAAGAACGAATTGAAACTGAATTACTGTCTACTTCTTTTTGTCCTACTACTAACATATATGGAATTTTTGCTATCTCAGCTTCACGTATTTTATACCCTATTTTTTCGTTTCTGTCATCTACTTCTACTCTAATTCCCTCTTTTAAAAATTCATCTCTTAATTTGTAACTATATTCATGTTGATTATCAGTAATTGGTAATATTCTAACTTGTTTTGGTGATACCCATAATGGTAAAACTCCTTTTGTTTCTTCAAGTAAAAATGAAATAAATCTATCTGATGAACCTAAGATTGCTCTATGAATTACAACTGGTCTATGTTCGGCTCCATCTTCTCCAATATATGATAATTCAAATCTTTCTGGTAACGCAAAATCTAATTGACATGTTGGTATTGTTACATCATGTCCTAAGGCTGTTTTTATTTGAATATCAATTTTAGGTCCATAGAATGCTGCTTCTCCTTCTGCTTCATAAAAGTCAATCTCCAATTCTTTTAAAATTTCTCTTAACTGACTTTCAGCCGTATTCCACATTTCATCATTATCTATATATTTTTCTTTATTTTCTTTATCTCTTAAAGAAAGTCTAAATGCAAATCTATCTCTTTCAAATCCAAAATCATTCATATAAACTTCAAATATTAATTTTATAACTTTTCCAACTTCTTCTTTTATTTGGTCTGGTCTAACAAATAGATGAGCATCATTTTGACACATTTGGCGAACTCTTTCTAACCCACATACAGCTCCACTATTTTCGTATCTAAAGTCATGTGCTAGTTCCCCTATTTTTATTGGTAAATCTCTATATGACCTTAGTTCACTTTTGTAAATAAGCATATGATGCGGACAATTCATAGGTCTTAAAACTAGTTCTTCGTTATCCATTTTCATTACTGGGAACATATCTTCTTTGTAGTGATCCCAATGTCCACTTGTTTTATATAAATCTGTTGTTGCCAAACTTGGTGTATAAACGTGACTATATCCTAATTGTAATTCTTTATCTTGAATATATCTTTCTAATATTCTTCTAATTGTTGCTCCATCTGGTAAATACATTGGAAGTCCTGAGCCTACTAATTTGTGTGTCATAAACAATTTTAAGTCTTTACCTATTTTTCTATGGTCTCTTTGTTTTGCATCTTCTAGTTTTTGCAAATATTCTTCTAATTCACTTTTCTTTGGGAATGATATAGCATAAATTCTTTGTAGCATTTTATTTTTTTCGCTACCCCTCCAATAAGCACCTGAAGAAGATAGTATTTTTACAATTTTTACTTTTCCCGTACTTTCTAAGTGTGGACCTGCACATAAATCTGTAAAATCTCCTTGTTTGTAAAAGCTTATTTCTTCGTCATCTTTCAATTCATTTATTAATTCTTGTTTATATGGTTGTTCTTGCATCAATTTCAAAGCATCGGCTTTTGGTAAAGAAAATCTTTCGATAGATAAATTTTCTTTTATTATTTTTTTCATTTCAAGCTCAATATTTGCCTTATCCTCATCTGTAAAAGGTTTTTCTACATCAAAATCATAATAGAAACCTTCATCAATTGCAGGACCTATTGCTAATTTAACACCTGGAAACAATCTTTTTACTGCTTGTGCCATAATATGAGAAGTTGTGTGCCAATAAGCTTTTTTTCCTTCTAAATCATCTTCTCTAAAGGTATGAACAACTAAATTACAATCTTCTTGTAATTCATACCTTAAGTCTACAATTTTCCCATCAACTTTACCACAGGTTGCAACTCTTGCTAAACCTTCACTTATCTTTTTAGCAACCTCTAAAACAGAATCACCTTTTTCGGCTTCTAAAATAGAGCCATCTTTTAAACTAATCTTAATCATAAAAATACCTCCTTTATGTCCATCAAAAAAGCACTCAATGGACAATTATTTTATCCATAGGAGTGCTATATAACACGGTTCCATCCCATTTTTAACTTAATTAAAAGATTATAACGTTTCTTACACGTCTAGCTTATTCACTAGAAACTATGAAGAGTTAGTTTTCAAATAGGTTTTCTTAAGATTAGCTTTCAGCCTATGACCAATCTTCTCTTTTTAAGCAATTACTATTTTACTTTTCTCTTACTTGTTTTTACCTTATGTTAATAGTTTAATCTTTTTTTGTAAAAAAGTCAATAGAAATTGTTTACTTTTTTTATTTATTGTTGTATAATTCTTTTTGTATGCTTCCATAGCTCAGTTGGTAGAGTGCTACCTTGGTAAGGTAGAGGTCACGGGTTCAATTCCCGTTGGAAGCCCCAAAAAAGTAACCGTACTGGTTACTTTTTTATTTCATTTAAACATATTTTTAATTGCTTTTTTTCTAATTCTTTGAATAGCATTATCAACCGACTTTACAGGTGAATCTAATTTTTCAGCTATTTTAACATAACTCTCCCCTTTTAAAAATCTTTCTAATACTTGCTTTTCAAATTTACTTAAATTTTTATTCACAGCTGTTTGTACTTCATTGTAATATTCTTTTTTCATTATTGTTTCTAGCGGATCTTCTATTGTATTGCTATTAAAAGTATCTATTAATTGAGCACTCTCTTCATCATTATTGTCATAAGCTGAATTGTTTAAAGATAAATATGAATTGAGTGGCATATGTTTTTGTCTGTTAGAACTTTTTACTGCTGTAATTAGTTGTCTTTCTACACATATATTTGCAAATGATTTAAAAGAATTTTGTTTTTCTGGATTATAGTCTTTTATTGCTTTAAACAATCCTATCATACCTTCTTGGGCTATATCTTCTTTTTCCGCTCCAATAATAAAGTATTTGCTTACTTTTATATTTACTAAGTTTTTATATCTTTCTAATAAATAAGCTAATGCTTCTTGGTCTCCCTGTTTTATGCTTAATATTATTTCTTCATCTTTTAAATTGCAATATTTGTCTGTTGTAAAATACACTTTATCATTTTGCATGTGTCAAAATACCTCCAAAAGTCCTTTTTTAGTATTATATATGTCAAAAAGCCTAATGTCAAGCACTTTTAGAAGGTTTATTATATTTTTTGTTACTGCTCAGCCTAATTACGTTGAAATGCCCGCGCTAATGATTAATATATAATAAACCTTGAAAATCTATATATTCAATTCCGTTTTTAACATTTTCCAAACATCTTCTGTTTCCATGTCTTTTTGCCATGAAGCAACTCCTGCTAACTTATTTTCTTTTATTAGAGAAACTTTAGCTTTTAAAGAATTAGTGTCCTCTATCCATATTTGCTTTTTACTGTTACCGCTTGTATATTCTACATAATTTTGTTTTAAATTATCATCCCATTTTTTCTCTACTCCATCAGGTATGACACTTTCTGTTCTTTTCATGCTTACTGTATCACTAATTACTTTTCCATCAGAATTTGTTGTCCAAATTCTTGTGTAAAATGGGATTGCAAGTATTATTTTGTCTGATTTTATTTCTTCTGTTTGTAAGAATTTAGTTAAGTTCAATTTAACCCAGTTATATCCTGCATTTGTTCCAGGTTCTGTACTAGACACACCAAATTCATCATAAGCCATAAATACAATGTAATCTGCAACGTTTCCAATTACATTTCTGTCAAAGCATAGTGACCACGTTTCTCCTCCATCTGGTGCTGTTACGTCTACAGAAGTAACTAGTCCAATTTCTTTTAGTCTTGGTGTTAATTCAATTATAAATCTTGAGAACATATCTTTATCCTCTTGTTTCATATTTTCAAAGTCTATGTTAATTCCATCTAATTTATATTTTACACATTTATTTATAATGCTTTCTATTAAGTTTTGTCTTCCTTCATAGCTGTTCATAATGTTAGAAGTAATCGATAAGCTCTCTGTTGCCGCTTCTGCATTAGAAACTATAGCCCATACTTTATATCCATTATCATGAGCCCAATTTATATAAGCTAGTCCACTATTTCCTACATTTTCTTCTAAGTTACCATCATTATCTAAATAGAAAAAAGCAGGTGAAACAACATTTACGCCATCAATTGTAGTTCCGCTTCTATCAGGCGCTGAACCATATTTAGAAAAATAATCCCAAGTTAAATTTATTTTTCCACTAACTTGCTTTTCTTCTTCCATGTTTTCTCTAACAAAAAATTCATTCTCTAATTTTTTAGTCTTAACATATCCTAGTTTTCCATTTTCAGTTCTAACTTTTGTATATCCATTATTATCTGAAGACGCAACAACTACAGTATTACCTTTTTTCACTCTATCAACAGTTTTACTGATAAAATTAGTTGAAGATTTAATAGCAACATTTGATTTTACAATTGCCTTTTTTTGTTCTCTATCCAAAGAATCCATTGTTACAACTTTTGACTTATCATTATTTGTAATTTCGACATCATAAACATCTGTCATTTCTGATACAGGTAGATATACTAATTCATCTTTTTTTATTGCGTGAGCATGAATATTTTTGTTTGAACCATTTATATTTATTGTATTGTTTTCGAAACCTATTGCTGCAATTTTCTTCTCATATGTAGTTATAATTTGGTTGCTTTCTTTTTCATCGTAAATGTATTTATCAAAAAAATTTGCTATATCATCTTTTGATAAATAAATAATATCATCTTGTATTAAAACATCATTTTTTAAGTTTGAAGTAACATTTTTATTATTAATAACCAAATTAGTTTTTTTATTTTTATCTAAAACAATTAAATTATTAAAAATCATTCCAACAATAAAAATAACTATTAAAGCAATAACTATAAAAAATGTTCTTATAATTATTTTTTTCTTTTTTTCTAATTCTTCTTTTGAAATTCTTTTTCCTTTTCCCATTTCTTTTTCTCCTTTATGTGTTTTCTTGTCTTACTATATCATAAAATGTAAATTTAGCAAATAGAAAATTAAACTTTTTTCATTTTTCCTTAAAAAACTTTTTATAAACAAAAATAAAATAATAAAGAGTAGAATTTCTCCTACTCTTCTAAACATGTGATTATTGATTCATCATATCATTTATATAAAGTTTTCTTTCTGCTAACTTATCTTGAACTCCTCTTAATGCTTCACCAAATCTTTGGAAGTGTACTACTTCTCTTTGTCTTAGATATCTTAGCGGATCTAAAACATCTGGATTGTCTCTACATAAGTCTATTAATTTTTCATAAGTTGCTCTTGCTTTTTGCTCTGCTGCTAAGTCTTCTTGTAAGTTTGCTATTGGGTCTCCTTTTGCTGCAATATAAGCTGCAGTAAATGGCACACCTGCTGCAGATTGAGGATATACATCTACCCCATGGTCTGTATAATATGGTGCTAATCCAGCTTTTTCAATTTCTTCAATTGATGCTCCTTCTGTTAGTTGATGAACTATAGTTCCTACCATTTCTAAGTGAGCTAATTCTTCAGTTCCTATATCATTTAAAATAGCTTTTGATTTTTGATCTGGCATAGCAAACCTTTGTGATAAATATCTAAGTGAAGCAGCAAGCTCTCCGTCTGGTCCTCCATATTGAGATATTATAACTTTTGCTAATTTTGGATCTGGTCTTTTAATATTTATAGGATATTGTAGCATTTTGTTATAAGTCCACATTTAAAAATTCCCCCTTTCCCATGGCCAAGGTTGTTCTAACCATCTCCACTTATTGCAAGGATAATTAATAGTTAAAGGCCCATAAACTTTTTGATATTTGTCTTTTAATTCTTTTACTTTCTTACTATATTTTCTGTGTAAGCAAAGTGCTTTTTCATCTTCTGGATGTGTGTCTAAATATAATGCTAGTTCTGTAATTGTAAAATCCAAATTTTTTATTTCATCTGCCATTTTTTTCCTTATACTTCTATCTACAGTGTTCTCATCTTCACAGTTACAATTTATATCTCTAGTTTCTTCTACCGACAATTGTTACACCCCTCTCCTATCTTGTTTGTTTTTTTAATATAATCTATTTCTTCCATACTTTGACCAGGTCTATAAGGACTAACTAATTCTGGAAATATAGTTCCCATTTTTAAGCCAACACGAGGTTTAAATGTTTTATCCAAATATTGAATTGGAACATAGCTCTGAGCAAGCATTGGATTTTCAGGAAATACATTATATTCTTCATCATAACCACACTCACAATCATCCATCTCATTTTCATAAGATGAAACATTGTTACATTGTGTTTCCATAATATCATCCTGTTGTTCATTATCACAATAGTTATTATAGTTATTGTTCATACAATAACATTTTCTGTATCTTTTTAACATACTTATTTCCTCCTTTAATAACATTATATTTATTTTTTTGACAAATGACACAAAAAAAGCCGTATAGAAAGTTTTTTCTATACGACGTTTTTATTTATGCATTTTCAGTTTCTTTTTTAGCTACTACTTCTTTTCCATCATAATATCCACAGTTTTTGCAAGCTCTATGTGGTAATACTGGTTCGTGGCAATGTGGACAAGTTGTATATGTTGGAGTTTCTTTTTTCCATGTTGATCTTTTTGAATGTGTTCTTGCTTTTGACCATCTTCTTTTTGGTTGTGCCATTTTAATTCCCCCTTTGCTAAAGATATATTTATATATCTATTTGAATTTAACTAATTTAATTTTTATGTCTTTTTCAACACTATAAAATTATACAGTTATTTTTTACTTTTGTCAATAGTCTACATATGTTTATTCGCAATATTTTTTATAAATAGATTTTATGTTTCTTTTCGTTAATGTTTTATTAATTCCATTTTTAGCAACTTGTGTTAATACTTCTGTAACGAATTTTTCTGTTTTTCTATTAACATTTATTCTATCTTTTTCTTTCATCCAATATTCCAATTCATATTCGTTTGTAAATTCTTTTCCTTTATATGCCATGCCAGCTGCTAATTTATCACATATCATCTCGGCAGCATATTTATATGGTATAACAGGTGTGGAATCAGGAGCAGAATGGTCATACCAATATTCTGAGTGGTGCTTATTTCTTCCTTTATGATGTAACCATGCTTCTGAATATCCTTTATCTTGTTTTGCTTCAGTAATTGGAGAATGTGTTCCTACAAAATATTTTGCTCCTTCCCAAAATTCAGTTGGTGAATATTTAGAAAGGTCGTGTGTTAAACCTCTCCAAGGCTCTCCTACTTTACAGCATAGTTTAAATACGAGCCATTTATGGTGTGTTATTAATTTAAAGTGTTTTATTGGGTGCATTTTTTATATCTCCTTACTAAATTGTGTTACTAAATTTGCCAAAAAGCTCCAACACTAATGACGAATTATTGCATTTTTTCTTTTATTTTTACTAAAGTATTTAATGCATCTATTGGTGTTAGCTCATTTAGGTTTATTTTATCTATTTCCTGAGCTACTTCTGCTAATTTATAATTATATAAGTCAAATTGCCCTTCTACTTGTTTTTTATCCTTCTTTTCTTGTTTTTTACCATTTAAAATATTTTTTCTTTCTAAAGAACGTAAGATTTCATTTGCCTTACTTGTAACTACTTTGGGAACTCCAGCTAGTTTAGCTACATGAATTCCATAGCTTTCATCTGTCCCTCCTCTTACAATTTTTCTTAAGAAAATAATATCTTCTCCTTTTTCTTTGACTGCAATAGAATAATTTTTGATTCCTTCCAACTTGTTTTCTAATTCTGTTAGTTCGTGATAATGTGTTGCAAATAGTGTTTTTGCCCCACATCTTTCTTTGTCTGCTATAAATTCTGCAACTGCCCAAGCAATTGATAATCCATCATAGGTTGAAGTTCCTCTACCTATTTCATCTAGTATTACTAAACTATTTTTAGTTGCTTCTTTTAATATGCTTGCGACTTCCATCATTTCGACCATAAATGTACTTTGACCCATACTTAAATCATCTGATGCTCCAACTCTTGTAAATATTTTATCCACAACACCTATTTTGGCAGTTTCAGCTGGCACAAAGCTCCCTACTTGTGCCATCAGTACAATTAAAGCCACTTGTCTCATATATGTAGATTTTCCTGCCATATTGGGTCCTGTAATAATTGCTAGCCTGTTTTCATTTTCATCTAAATATGTATCGTTTTCAACAAAACTTCCTTCACCTAATATTTTTTCTATTACAGGATGCCTTCCATTCTGTATATCTATAGTTCCAGAAGCGGTTACCTCTGGCATACAGTAGTTCATGTCTTCTGCAACTGTTGCAAATGAACATAAAACATCTAAAGTAGATATTACTTCACTTGTTGTTTGTAGTCTTTTTATATTCTTTGAAATCTCTTTTCTTATATCTAAAAATGCATCATATTCTAAGTTTACAACTTTTTCTTCTGCTCCTAAGATTTGGTTTTCTAGCTCTTTTAATTCTTCTGTTATATATCTTTCCGCATTTGTTAGTGTTTGTTTTCTTATAAACCTGTCTGGAACTTGTTTTAAAAATGATTTTGTAACTTCAATATAATATCCAAAAACCTTGTTAAATCCAATTTTTAAATTTTTAATTCCAGTCTTTTCTTTTTCATCCGCTTCTAATTTAACAAGCCATTTCTTCCCTTCTGTTTGAGCAGTTTTTAGCTTATCTATTTCTTCATCATAACCTAACTTTATAATTCCTCCATCTTTTATGGTCATAGGTGGATCATCTACAATTGCCTTATCTATTAGACCATAAATATCTTGCAATTCATCTAGATTATCATATAATTTTTTAAGTAATGTAGAATTACAATTTGCTAAAATACTTTTTACCTCTGGTAATTTGTATAAAGAATTTTTAAGTGTTACCATATCTCTAGCGTTAGAATTACCGTAAGCCATTTTTCCAGATAATCTTTCAATATCATATACCTTTTTAAGATTTTCTGTAATATCTCCTCTAAGCATAATATTATCTTTTAATTCTTTTACGCTATCAAGTCTTTCATTAATTTCCACAACATCTATCAATGGGTTGTTTAGCCATCTTCTTAACATTCTTCCTCCCATAGAAGTTGATGTTTTATCTAATACCCAAAGTAAAGTACCCTTTTTAGACTTGTCTCTCATCTTCTCTGTAATTTCAAGATTTCTTCTAGCATTTATATCTAATGCCATATATTTCGAAAGATGATACACAGTTATTTTATTAATATGATCTAAACTTGTTTTTTGAGTTTGTTCTATATATTCTATTAAAGCATTCATAGAAGATATTGATAAAGTATTTTTTTCCATCTCATTGATTTTTTTACCGATTAGCATCTACGATATTAAACCTTAAATCTAAGCTACTTAACTCAGTTGAAAAGAATTTATCATTAAATTTTGTTATGTAAATACTTTCAAACCTTTCTTTTATTTTTGAAATTTCTTCTGTCGAATCAGCCATCATAGAATTAATTACTAATTCTGATGGAGTATATCTTGCAATTTCATCTAAAAGCATTGGAAAATTATTATTATCCTTAATTTCAGCAGAATAAAATTCTCCTGTTGAAATATCGCAAATACTTATTCCAAAATAGATTCCAGTTTTATATATAGACATTATATAATTATTTTTTCTTTCTTCTAACATATTGCTATCTACTAAAGTTCCAGGTGTTACTACTCTAATAACACCTCTTTTTACAATACCCTTAGTAGTTTTAGGGTCTTCTAGTTGCTCACATATTGCTACCTTATACCCCTTTGCAATTAAACGAGAAACATAAATCTCAGCAGCATGATAAGGAACACCACACATTGGTGCCCTCTCAGCTTGTCCACAATCTTTTCCAGTTAAAGTAAGTTCTAACTCCCTTGATGCAGTGATGGCATCATCAAAAAACATCTCATAAAAATCACCTAAACGATAAAATAAAATACAATCTTTGTATTCTTCTTTTGTTTCAAGATATTTTTGCATCATAGGTGAATATTCTGCCATTTCTCTACTTCCTCTCTAATGCCTGTTGGCATTTTACTTACATTTTATTTTTTATATATCATACCATAATTCATTTTTTCTTTTACCATACTTTTTGGACACTTCTTTTGTTTTATTTTCCTTTTAAGTACCACATATGTTCTGATATTATTTTTAATTCAATCTTTTTACCAATTAAATCTTCTGTTCCTTCAAATATTACTACTTTGTTGCTATCAGTTCTTCCAGACAACATATTGGGATTGTTTTTGCTTTTTCCTTCTACTAATATTTTTTGATAAGTTCCTATATATTTTTTATTGTTTGATTCAATTTGACTTTCTACTAATGCCTTTAACCTGTCAAATCTTTTATGTTTAATTTCTTCCGGAATTTGGCTTTCCATATTATATCCAGGTGTTCCTACTCTTTTTGAATATATAAACATATATACTTGTTCAAAATTTACCTTTTTTACTACATCTAGAGTATCTTCAAATTCCTCTTCTGTTTCACCAGGGAATCCAACAATTATGTCTGTTGATAATGTTAAATTTGGTATTTTGCTTTTCATTTTTTCTACTAGGCTTAAATATTGTTCCTTAGTATACTTCCTATTCATTACTTTTAATACTTTAGTATTTCCAGATTGAAGCGGTAAGTGTACTAATTTACATATTTTATCACAGTCTGCAATTGCCTCTATTACATCATCTGTAAAGTCTTTTGGATGTGGAGATACAAATCGAATTCGCTCTATCCCGTCTATTTTGTTTATGGCTCTTAGTAAAGTTGCGAAAGAATTCACTCCATCATATTCTTCAAATTCTATACCTCTTTCTTTTTCCACTCTTAAATAAGAATTTACATTTTGACCAAGTAAAGTAATTTCCTTGTATCCTTGTTTTGCTAGTTCTTGTGCCTCATTTATAATATCTTTTGGTTTTCTACTTCTTTCTCTACCTCTAACATAAGGAACTATACAATATGTACAAAAATTGTTGCAACCATTCATGATTGTAACAGAAGCCTTTATATTACTATTTCTTTTTATTGGAAGTCCTTCATATATTTCCCCATCAATATCCAAAATATCTTCTAACTTTCTTTTTTCTTTAATAGCATGATATAAATCTTCTGGAAATTTATGCAAAGTATGTGTTCCAAATAAAATATCAACAAATGGATAACTTTGCTTAATCTTTTCTGTTATATGTTTTTCTTGCATCATACATCCACCAATAGCTATAATAATTTCTTTTTGTTCCTTTAGCCTCTTTAATTCTCCTAGTTTTCCAAATAGCTTATCTTCTGCATTTTCTCTAACACAACAAGTATTAAATAATGCTAAGTCAGCTTCATCTTGCCTCTCTGTTTTTATATATCCCATTTCATCTAGCATACCACATAACTTTTCAGAATCGTTTTCATTTAGTTGACATCCCATTGTTAAAATTGTGTATCTATGTTTATTATTTTTATTTAGCACTTTTACTTTTTCAATGTATTGTTCTAGCTTTCCGTCTTTCACTATTGTTTCCAATTTAAACCTCCAATTTTATTTTTTGCTCTTTGCTTATTTTATTACATTTTGTCGATTTTTGCAAGAAAATAAGGCAAAAAAATAAGGTCTTATGCAAGACCATATTTCTTTTTAAATTTGTCTGCTCTACCACCTACTGTTTCTTGTCTTAAGTTACCAGTCCAGTATGGATGACATTTTGAGCATACGTCTACTTTTAAATCTTTTTTTGTTGAACCAACTTCTAAAACATTTCCGCAAGCACATGTAATAGTTGTTTGGTTGTATTCTGGTTGTATATCTTTTTTCATTTAAGTTCACCTCTTTCTCGAATTATAAACATGACTGTTTTTTATAATAACATATTTTTTAAAGTTTTTCAAGTATATTTATTTATTTTGTTTCATTTTTTTGTTCTTGCTCATACATATATTGAGCTGAATACAACATTTCTTTGTTTAAAGATACTTTTTTAACTAATTTTCCCATTATATTAAATACGCAAGCTATTATTAATATTAACATTCCTATCTTTTTCCAATATTTTGCAAGCATAACTTTTCTCCTTTTTCTTTAACATATTAATTATACTTTTATTTTTAAAAAATGTCAATATTTTTTCTCATTTTGGTTACACTAACAATGGTGATTTAAATGAATAAAAAAAGTTGGATTGCATTAATTGTAATTTTAACAATTTTAGTTGGAATAGGTTGTTATTTTTATTTTAACCATAACAATAATAATCAAGAAAGTACTTATGAATCAGAGAGGACTTCTACTTCAACTCAAACAGGAGAAAACCGAACAGATGAGACAAAAGAAGCTAATCATAATAATCAGAATGATGAAGAAACAGCAAAATCGCAAGAAGAACAAAAAAATGCTGAATTACAAAAACAACCTCAATATAAAGAAGAACAAATTGCTACTTTTTCCACAAAAATATATTCAAAAGATTCCGCTAGACAAAATAATATAAAAATAACTTGTAATACTTTAAACGGAACTACTGTACAAAATGGCTCAACTTTTTCTTTTTGCAACACTGTAGGGCAAGCAACTACTGCAAAAGGATATCAAAAAGCTGATATATATGATAATAATGGTAAAAAGAAAAAAGGTCTTGGTGGAGGTAATTGCCAAATAAGTAGTACTTTATATAATGCAGTACTTTCTGTTTCTAGTTTAGATGTAACAGAAAGACATGCTCATAGTAATAATGTACCTTATGTAAAAAAAGGTAAAGATGCTGCAGTCGCATATGGTAGTTATGATTTTAAGTTTAGAAATAATACTGGAAATACTATTAAAATAAATTGCTCCACTGACGGAAATACTATTACTACAACATTAGTCTCATTGAAACAAGTATAATAAGTTTGGAAAACTTTCATGTGATAAATCTCTTTAATTGAATATTTTAAAAATTATATGAATACATTTTAATATCAATTGGAGGGATTTTTTATGAAGTTTTTAAAATTATCTATTTCTATTTTTTTAATTTTATTATTAAGTTTATATTTTTCACTTTCTTGTTTTGCAAAAGAAACTACATACGTATGGTCTCCTAACAACGAGAATGCAATATCAGATATTAGAACTTTAAATGGAACTGAGAAAACTAGTTCCGAAGTAGCAAATAATAATTCACTTGCTTTAGAATCAGGTTCTGCTATTTTAATAGAACAATCAACTGGAAAAGTATTGTATAGTCATAATATACATGAGCAATTACGTCCTGCATCTGTTACAAAGATTATGAGTATTTTACTAATTATGGAAGCAATAGATAATAATAAAATAAGTTTAACTGATAAAGTACCTTGTTCAGAAAATGCCGCATCTATGGGCGGTTCTCAAATATGGCTTGACCCTAGAGAAACTTTAACAGTTGATGAAATGTTAAAGGCTATTTGTGTAAACTCAGCAAATGATTGTGTAGTTGCAATGAGCGAATTTATTGCAGGCTCAGAAGAAGCTTTTGTTCAAATGATGAATGATAAAGCTAAAGAACTAGGCATGAATGATACATGCTTTAAAAATTGTCATGGCTTAGATGAAGATGGTCATATAACTTCAAGTTATGATATTGCTTTAATGTCCAGAGAATTGTTAAATAATCATCCTGATGTTACTAAGTATACAACAATATGGACTGATAGTCTACGTGAGCGGTAAGTCATCTCTTTCAAATACAAACAAATTAATAAGAACATATAAAGGAGCAACTGGATTAAAAACAGGTTCTACGTCCCTTGCATTATATAATTTATCAGCTAGCGCAACAAGAGAAGATTTATCTTTAATCGCTGTTATTATGAAAGCTCCTTCTACAAAAATTAGATTTAGTGAGGCCCAAAAATTATTGGATTATGGTTTTAACAATTTTTCTTTTAAACAATTTGGTAAAAAAAATGATGTTGTTAAAGAATTGTATGTTGATAAAGGTGTAAAGTCTACTGTAGAAGCGGTTTTAAAAGATTATGCAGGTACTTTAATTGAAAAAGGTAAAGACAATAATATTGAACAAACTATAATTTTGGAAGATAGTGTAATAGCACCAGTTTCAGAAGGTCAAAAACTTGGAGAAATTTCCTTTTCTTTAGACGGTGAAATTTTATCTACTGTTGATATTGTAGCTAAAAATGATGTTGAAAAAATTAATTTATTTACAATAGCTAAGCGTGTTTACTACTCTTGGGTAGACCTATTAAGAAGCTAAAAAATGCCGTTAAAATAATAATGGCATTTTTTATAATGTAGAAATCTTCTTACCGTAGGATGCTATAGCTGTTCTAGCAACGCGAGTAATAAAATTTGTTTATCTCTGCCCCTACAAATGTAACATAGAAACAGCTATAAGTCCACATCATAATAAGCATTAAAGTTGTTAAACTTCCATACATTGTAGAAAAGCCTCTAAATATTTCTAAATATTTAGAAAAAACAAATGATACTATATTAATAGCTATAGAAGCAAATAATGCCCCTCTTATTTGTTCTTTAAACTTAATTTGCCTTCTTGCAATAAAAGTATACATTGTAATTAAAATTAAAAACATTATTAACAAAAGAATTAATGTGGTTATAATTTCAGAAAAAAACGTATACTCTTGCAAAAAATTAGAATTATCTTTTATTGTAGCAACTATTGGCTTTCCAAATACCATTACGCCTAGTCCTAAAGTAATTAATATTATAAATAGTATTGTTTGTAACAAAGATACTGCTTTTAAATAGATTATTGATTCGTTTTTTGAACCATCAAATTTGTAAATCAAATGTAATTCTTTTAACAAAGCAAATAATCCTCTATCTGCTGAAAACAACACAAAAATCAAAGAAATAGAAACTGTACCTATAGATTTAGAATATACTTCTCTAATAATTTCAAGTACTATATTATTCATACTATCTGGTATTACATTCGATATTATATCAAATAGTTGCTCTGGCTCAATATTTGTATATTGAATTAAAGTTAATAATAAAATTACAAATGGTATAAATGATAATATAACATAATATGAACATTCTGCAGCAGATTCTCCCACATGGTCTTTACTCATATTATTTAAAATTTTACTTTTTGATATTTTTTCTATAATCTTCATAATACTTCCTTTACTTCATTAAAGTTTTCATTTTACAAGGATGTTTTATTTGTTTGTATTATACAATAAAGAAATTAAAAGCCAACTATTACTAGCTGACTCTACTTTATTCGTCTTCTAATGTTTCATCATACTCAAATTCATAAACTTCATCTGGTTGTATTATATCTTTTTGGTGTTCATCTTTTAAATTATCATTTTCTTTATATATTTTTTCTTTTATTTCTTGCTTATTTTTTTTACTGTTTTCAATTGTTTCCTTATGTTGTTTTTGCATCTGCTTTAAAATATTTTTCGTTTCTTCTTTTTTATTTTGCATATGTCTATTCATCATATTATTTGTTTTTTCAATTAAGTCTGGCATATAATCTAATAGCTTGTCTAAAGATGAGGTGTGATTTACTGGCATTAATTTTACATTGTTTGGTTGAATAACTAAAAATGCAATTGGATTTATTGTTACTCCTGCTCCAGAACCACCTCCAAATGGTAACCTAGTTTTAGTTTCATCTTTATTTTCTTTTCTTCTAAATCCATTTGTTGTTTCACCGTTAAATTCGCTTCCGCCTGCTGCAAAACCAAAAGATACTTTAGAAATTGGTATAATTACAATATTATTAGAAGTTTCAATTGGTTCTCCTATTATAGTATTTACGTCTATCATATCTTGAATACTATTCATTGCTGTAATCATAAGACCTTCTATTGGATGTTCACTCATGTTTTCTCCTTTCTTAAGGCTTTTGTTTAATTTCAGAAAAAATTGAATTTTTCGAACTAATGCCTTCTTTTTTACTTAACATACATATTATATTAGTAATATGTATCATTTTAAATTCTATTATACCTGATAATTCAATATTTATTATATTTTTATTATAAATTGGGGTTACTTTAAAATTTAAACTTGCATTTTTAGTAGAATGCTTTTTAAGTAACATTGAAATTATTGTACTAATTACCGAAACTAAAACTGCTGTTAACTCAATTTCTTCTGTTCCAAGCTGTACATTTAAATCTATATTATTAATCCCAAAATTAACTTTTCTAAGTTCTTTTACAATAATTCTTTCTAATTTAGCATTTTCTATTTTAGCACTTAACCTTAATTTTTTTAGCCTAGTTTCTTCTATATTTATATTAAATATTGGTACTTTTCCTAAAATACAGAGTTTTATTGCAAGTTTATGATCTTTATTTATGTATTTTTTTGAATTTGAAGATAACCTCAAATTAGTTATTTCTATTATTATTTTCGAACTTGAAAATAAGATTATACTTAATAATAATAAAAAAATACAAATAAAAAGAAAAACCAATATTAACATCTCCTTTAATAAAGTTAATATTAGTTTTTCCATTTTTTAGGTCTTTATACTGTGGCCCTTTATAACTATAAATTGTACACCCCTTAATTTCTTTTTGCTTTCTTAACTGTAATATCTCCAAATAGTTCATTTTGTACTGTTTCTACTTTGTTTCTTCTAGATAATTCTAAAAGTCCAGAAAATGCAGTAACAACTTCTTGTTTGTTATGTTTCTTTATTGAAAATAGTTTGTTAAAAACAAATATTTTTTGCTTTACTAACACTCTAAACATTTCTTTTACTTTGCTTGCTACAGTGTAGTTTTCTGTAATTGCAATTTTCTCTATATTCTTAGCATTTTCATTTATTCTTTCTTTATTTCTAGTTAATAAACTACTATATACATCTGGTATTAATGTATTATCATAATTTTTTTCTAGCACTTGTTTTGGTAGTTGTATTTCTTCTGGTTGTTTGAAATATCGGTTAGAAAATCTTAAGTAGTTTTCTTTAAATACTTTGCTAATTTCTTTAAATTTCTTGTATTCTATAATTCTTCTAATTAATTCTTCTTCAGTTATTTCTTCCTCTTCTTCCTCTTGCCTTGGTAGAAGATTTTTAGATTTTAAATATAATAAGGTTGAAGCCATAACCAAAAATTCACTTGCTATTTCTAAATTTAACTTTTCTTGTTCTTTTAAATATTCTATATATTGGTCTGTTATTTCGCTTAAATTTACGTCATGTATACTCATTTTGTTTTTATCTATTAAATGACATAGCAAGTCTAATGGTCCTTCAAAATTATCTATTTTTATTGAATACTTTTTTGTTTCCAAAGTTAGTATTGCCATTCTTTCCTCCTAGGTTCAAAATAATTAACTTTTTACATTGTTATTTGCCAGCCAATGCACAATGAGGCTGTAACAATTAAAGTCTAACAGCCTCAGCATTGCTAAATAACAAATTCTTTCTGAACTATTAATTAATGTTTTCTAATTTAAAACCCTTTTTTAATAAAAATTGTTTAATCTCATCTGGCTCCATAGAAGCTGATTTTTTATAAATGATATTTTGTGCTGATTTTTTTTCATATAGTTCTAATTCTTCTTTGTTTTCATATATATATTCTTCAACATCATCTTTTTTTAGACCTTTACTGAGCAATTTATACTTAATTTCTTTTATAGATAAATTTTTTAATGCTATAAAATTATTTATTGCTTTTTCTATATATTGCTTATCATTTATATATTTAGCTTCTTTTAGGTATTCTATTATGTCTTCTAATAATGTATCTTCTATTGTTTTCTCAAATTTAGAACGTATTTCTTGCTCTGTTCTCTTTTTATATAATATATATTTTAATATTTTTGTTTTTTCTCTATCAAAATCTTCCACCGTATACATTATTATTATTCTTCTTCCTCTTCATCATCTTTATTTGGCAATTCTTCTCCTAGGCTTTGTTCAAAGGCTTTTGCAAAATTATCTCTTACTTTTTGTTCTACTTCTTCTAGCATTTTAGGATTTTCCTTTAAATAATTTTTCACATTTTCTCTACCTTGCCCTATTCTTTCTCCATTATAGCTAAACCAAGAGCCGGCTTTTTCTATAATATCCAAATTGACTGCCATATCTAAGATATTGCCTGCTTTTGATATACCTTCACCATACACAATATCGAATTCTGCTTCTCTAAATGGTGGAGCCACCTTATTTTTTATTACTTTTACACGAGCTCTGCTTCCTTTTACCTCTCCGTTTTGTTTTATATTTTCAATCCTTCTTATGTCCATTCTTACTGAAGCATAAAATTTTAAAGCTCTACCACCTGTTGTTGTTTCTGGGTTACCAAACATTATTCCAATTTTTTCTCTCAATTGGTTTATAAATATTAGTACTGTTTTAGATTTATTAATTGCACCAGCAAGTTTTCTTAGTGCCTGTGACATAAGTCTTGCTTGAAGCCCCATGTGTGAATCTCCCATATCTCCATCAATTTCAGCTTTTGGGACTAAAGCTGCTACAGAGTCTACTACTATAACATCTAAAGCTCCACTTCTTACTAAGCTTTCTGTTATTTCTAACGCTTGTTCTCCTGTATCTGGTTGAGATACTATTAAATTATCTATATCTACTCCCAGTTTTTTTGCATATACTGGATCTAATGCGTGTTCAGCATCTATAAATGCCGCTTCTCCTCCTTGTTTTTGTGCCTCTGCAACAATATGTAGTGCCAATGTTGTTTTACCAGATGACTCTGGTCCAAATATTTCTATAATTCTACCTCTTGGAACTCCACCAATTCCCAATGCTATATCTAAACCTAAAGCTCCAGTTGGTATTGCTTCTATTTCCATTGCTTTGAATTCTCCAAGTTTCATTACTGAACCTTTTCCAAATTGTTTTTCTATTTGACTCATTGCCATTTCTAATGCTTTTTTCTTTTCTGTGTTTTCTCCCATAAAATTTTCCTCCTTATTTTTTGTTTTTGTGAACTTGTGTTTGTTTGGACTAATTATATATCAAATATTTGTTTTGTCAATACTTTTTTATATATTTTTTAAAATTTTAGTTACTGTTCAGTCTAATTACGTTGAAATGCCTGCACTAATGATTAATATATAGAAATTCAATGGACGTGCAGTTTGGTCAAACTCGAGTTTTATTTATACCATCCTTCTATGCCATAAAATTGATTAAACCAGTTAGGCGATAAATCACCTACTAATGCTGAATTGTAAGCCACAGTATATCTGTTATTGTATAAGCTTATATATGGCATATCTGTTTTATAAATTTCAATTAATCTTTTATATTTTTCCTTTAAAATATTTTCATCTGTTGTATTTTTTACTTCGTTCATAATACTTTTAATCTCATCAGTTGAATAATTTGCAAAATTACCATCTCCAAAAAATGTTTCTAAACTTGGACTTGGAGATAATGTTATTGTACATAAGGCTATATCATAACCTTTTGTTGCAATCATATTATTATATTGTTCATCACCTGCTTGAACTATATTAATTATAATTCCTTGATTTGCAAGCTGTGCTCTTATATTTTCTGCAACAGCGACCTTTAAACTATCACTTGCTTTTACTAGTAGATTTAATGCTAATTTTTGTGTTTTACGATTTTCTGTTTTTTGCCAACTTACACCTCTTAAAACCCATCCAGAAGCTGTTAATACTTCTTTTGTTTGTTCTACATTAAAACCACTGCTTGCATCTTGTTCTTGACAAAGCCAGTTGCCATAATCAAGTGGAAAACTACTTGTAAAATATTTCCCATTGAATATAGTGGTTGTTATATTTGCTTTATCAATTGAATATGATATTGCTTTTCTAACCTCTGGTTTTGATAAAAAATAATTTGCAGTATTTAACGCTAAAAATGTATGTTGCCTTCCCTTCATTTCTTTTGAACTATATCCAATTGTTCCAACATATTCAGTTAAATTGCTGTTTTCTGTGCTAATTAAATCTAAATTTCCTAATTTAAAACTATTATATAGTTCACCTATTGATGAATATAAATTAATTGTTATTTTTTCAAGTGTTACTTGCTTTTCTTTATTCCACCAGCTTGTATTTTTCTCTAAGATGATATACGATGATTCTGCCTCTGTAATTTTAAATTTTCCTGTTCCAATTGGAGCATTATTTTTTGTTGTATTGTTAAAATCTTCTCCTTCATAATATTCCTTTGATAAAATTGGGAATGTGAGGTTATATTCAAAAAAAGGAACATCCTTACCCAAGTTGATTTTTATGGTATAATCATCTACAATATCAATACTAACTACATCTTGAACATTAGCAGAATAAATAGTTGATGAATCTTTTAGTCTATCTATGGTAAATCTTACATCTTCTGATGTAAAATTTTCTCCATTTGACCATCTAACACCCTCTCTTAGTTTTATCAAATAAGAATTATCACTTTGCCTAGCCCATTCCTTTGCAAGACAAGGATCAATTTTATAATCTGAAGATAAGCTCACCAAAGGTTCATACACCAATTTTGAAACATCTTGAACATTCTTATTTTTGCTGAGAATTGGGTTAAATGTATCCATACTTGCTATTCCAAGCTTTACCTCTCTAACAATTTCTTCTTTGTTATTGGCATGATTAACTTCACCTTGCTTTTTATCTTCCTCATCTTTTCTTATTTTATATACTGAAAAAATTAAAATTCCTATGATAAATATTATAAATACATATTTAATCCAATTTGATTTCATATTTTTCATTATTCCTTTCTATACCTTGCTATCATACATTAATTTTAAGAAAATTTCAAGACGTTATAAGAAAAAATATTAAGCGTTTACTTGAAAAGTTACAATTCACAGCCAAGTATACTTAAAGCCCACGCTATGCAGGCTATATTATTTTATAAGCTGTGAATTGTAACCTTGAAAAAATAAAATTAATTAAAAAAGTTGTTATATTTCTATAACAACCCTTTAATTTTTATTATTTAAAATTTATGTTCTAGATTCTACAATTAATTTTATTCCAGTTCTATCTTCACCTTCTACCTCTACTTCTGCAAATGCTGGAATACATACCAAATCAACTCCTGCTGGTGCTACAAATCCTCTTGCAATAGCTACAGCTTTTACAGCTTGATTTAACGCTCCTGCTCCTATTGCCTGCATTTCTGCCTTATTTGATTCTTTTACCAACCCAGCTATTGCTCCTGCAACTGAATTTGGATTTGATTTTGACGAAATTTTTAAAACTTCCATTTTTTTGCCTCCTATAATTTTATTTTTTTTGTTGCAACTTTTATGATTTTTATTTTACATTATTTGGAAATAATTGTAAAGTGTTTTTTGGAAATTTCATTAAATATTCATCGCATTAAATCCTAATTTTCGACACTTCTATAGTCTCCTTTTTAGAAGTTCTTTATCTACAACATATTAATTCTTTTAATCTCTTTGACTTTATTGGAATTATCATCAACATTAAAAACAACACCATTAAAAATACATTTTCCTGATGCAATTTTATATCTTTCAGGCAAAGTTGTTTTAAATCTTTTTATCGATGCTGATATGTCCATCCCTATTACTGATTTTTTAGGTCCTGTCATGCCAATATCTGTTATATAAGCTGTTCCATTTTCTAAAATTTGTTCATCTGCGGTTTGTACATGTGTATGTGTTCCATAAATTGCTGTAACTTTCCCATCTAAAAAATAACCTAAAGCAATTTTTTCCGCTGTTGCCTCTGCATGAAAATCAATAATTATTATATCAGCTTTTTTTTGTAATCTCAGTACCAAATCATTTGCAAGAACAAATGGATTTTCAGACAAGACATTCATATCTACTCTTCCAATTAAATTTATTACAGCAATTTTTTTATCTTTGCAATTATATATATTATATCCTTTTCCTACAACTCCTTCTGGATAATTTGCAGGCCTAATCAACTTAGGATGATCTATAAATTTAAAAATATCTTTTTTTCCCCATGTATGATTCCCCATAGTTATTACATTTACATCTTCTTCTAATATATCTTTGAAATTTTTTTCTGTTATTCCCATTCCTTCAGCTGCATTTTCTCCATTTACAATTACAAAATCTATATCTTCTTTCTCCCTTATTTTCGATAGTTCCTGTTTTAATTTAATTACACCAATATTTCCTATCAAATCTCCCACTGCTAAAATTTTCATTTTCCATTATCTCCTTTTATTTAAACTTTCTATATAATACTATAATTTATTTCAAATGTCAAAAAAGAAGTCATGCCATACACACAACTTCCTTTTTCCTTATTTTGCATAATCCACTACTCTAGTTTCTCTTATAATGTTTACTTTTATTTGGCCTGGATAATCCATTTCATTTTCAATTCTCTTAGATACCTCTCTTGCTAAAATCGTCATTTTATCATCTGAGATTTTGTCTGGTTTAACTATAATTCTAACTTCACGACCAGCCTGTATTGCAAAAGATTTTTCAACTCCATTAAACGAATCTGCAATTTCCTCAAGATTTTGCAATCTCTTAATGTATGCTTCTAAAGTTTCTCTTCTAGCCCCAGGTCTTGATGCAGATATTGCATCAGCAGCTTGTACTAATACTGCTTCTAAACTTAAAGGTTCTACATCTCCATGGTGTGCCTCAACTGCATTTATAACTAATGGATTTTCTTTATATTTCTTAAGAATATCTACACCAATTTCAACATGAGTTCCTTCCATATCATGATCAAGAGCTTTACCAATATCGTGTAATAACCCTGCTCTTCTTGCAAGCTTTGTGTCTAAACCTAATTCATCTGCCATAATTCGTGTAAGATTTGAAACTTCTATTGAATGATTTAAAACGTTTTGTCCATAACTTGTCCTGTATTTTAGTTTTCCTATCAATTTCACAATATCAGGATGTAAGCCAATAACACCTGTTTCAAGTACTGCTCTTTCTCCTTCTTCTTTTATAGTGTTCTCAACCTCTTCTTTAGCCTTTTCAACCATTTCCTCTATTTTAGCAGGATGAATTCTTCCGGTCATCTATTAATTTTTCTAAAGCAATTTTTGCAACTTCTCTTCTTAATGGATCAAATCCAGATAATACAACAGCTTCCGGTGTATCATCTATTATAAGGTCAATTCCTGTTAATGTTTCTAAGGCTTTTATATTTCTACCCTCTCTACCTATTATTCTACCCTTCATCTCATCACTTGGAAGAGAAACAATAGATACTGTTGTTTCCTGAGAATGGTCTGCTGCGCACTTTTGTACAGCATATGTTAGCATTTCCTTTGCCTTTTTATTAATTGTCTCTTTAGCTTTTTGTTCTTGCTCTCTAATTAATGATGCTTTTTCAGCTGTCAACTCTTTTTCCATTTCAGATAATAATCTTTGTTTTGCTTCTTCTTTGCTTAATGCTGCTATTTTTTGAAGTTCCACCATTTCTTTTTCATATAAATCTTCAAGTTCTTGCTTTTTATTTTCTACATTTTGAAATTCTTTGTCTAATTCTTTTTCTCTTTTTTCAAAATTATCTGAACGCTTTTCAAGATTTTCTTCTTTTTGAATTAATCTAGATTCTTGTTTTTGTATTTCGCCCCTTCTTTCTTTAATCTCTTGGTCCAATTCTTTTCTATTTGCCATTATTTCTTCTTTAGCTTTAAAAATTTCTGCTTTCTTTAAATTCTCTGCTTCTATTTTAGCCAAATCTACTAATCTTTTTGCTTCATTTTCTGCACCTTGAATTTTAGACTCTGCAACTTTTTTTCTGTATGCCATACCAATTAGGGTTCCAATTGCAAGTGAGATTAAGACAGCGGCGATAATGATTACAATGTTCATCAATCATACACCTCTTTCTTATTTAATTTTCAATGTTCGAATAAAATATATACTTTTTTGTTTATTCTTAAATATATTTTTTCCTACTATACTATTTTAACTTTAATTGATTAAACTGTCAAGGGGTTTTTTTAAAAAACGAGCGTTACAATTCAATATAATTACATTGAAATTTCTGTGCCAGCAATTTAATATATAAAAATCCAATGAACGCGCAGTTTGGTCAAACTCTAGCTTATACAGATTAGCCAGATTAACTGTTCTAATTATGAATTTAATTCTCTTTCATTCACATGATTAGTTTGACCAGTAAGGAATTTAATTTTTATATATTAATCGCTACCTAAGCAGGTCTATAACAATTTTAAATCTAAATAAGCGAGCACTCCATTTTGGAGTGCTCGCGTGGAATTACTTAAATTTAGTTGATAATGTTTTTACCAAACCATATGGATTTACTCTAAAAAAGTAATCTCTTCCGAGTATCCCCACATTTTTAGGCTGAACTTCATCTAAAATTCGTTTTGCGAATTTTAATTTTGTTTGTTCTTGACCATGATTTACTAAAACAAGTTTTAAGTTTTTAAACTGTTTTAAAAACTCAATCATTTCATCAGCCTTAGCATGTGCCGAGTATTCTGTTGTATATTCTACTCTGGCTCTTTTTTTCACCATAAGTCCACCTACTTCAACAGACTCATTCACATTTGCATACTTCAACCTATGCCCAAGTGTTCCTTCAGCAGTATAACCAGTAAAATGTATTAAAACATTCTCTCTTGTAATAAATTCTGGTATATACGTTTGCGCTGGTCCATAAGACCCCATTCCAGACGTTGTTAGTACAATTGTTTTATCTTTTTTAAAAACCTCATTTCTATTTGCTTTGTCGACAAAATTTAAGTTTTTAGGCAAGAAATCTTTCATTTCTTCCTTTATACCTAAATCACATTTAATGTATAACCTTGTATATTCTATTGCAAGTGTTCCATCTAAAAAAATTGGAACTTCTGTACATAATTTACCTTTATCTTGCATGCACTTCAATTCATACAAAATTTCTTGTGACCTACCCAACGAAAAAACTGGTGCCAGTACTGTTCCTCCTTTTAAAACACATTCCGAAACATTAGTTTTGAAACATTTTGCATTCTCAAATGAATCCATATTTCCGTAAGTTGACTCTTGGATTATAGTTAAATTTAAATCTTGAATCCATTTTGGAATTGGTTCAACATCAAAAAACATGTTTTTGTTGTTATAATCTCCTGTAAAAAGAAGATTAATATCTTCATATCCGGGGTACGAAATTTGCACTAAAATAAGCGCCGCACCAGGCAAGTGTCCATTCATTAAGAATGTTACGCTTACATTTTCTCGAACTTTGAGTGTTTCATTGTACTCACAAGGCTTTAATAATAACAATGTTTTGTCTACATCGTCTTCATTAAATAAGCACTTTCGATTTTTACGTTTAGAAATACACTTATGTACCTTATAGCTATCTCTTAAGGCATATGGTAATAGTTTAGTTGTAGCTTTTGTTGCATAGATTTCTTTGTAAAAACCTTTTTTAACGATAAAAGGCAATCTTCCCGTATGGTCCACATGATTGTGTGTTACAAGAACAAAGTCTAATTCTTCAGCTTTAAATTCTAATTTATAATTTAATTCTGAATATTCCCGTTCTTGGAACATACCACAATCTACTATAAACTTTATAGTTTCCTTGTTTGGTAATTTAGCAACTACCTGGTGACATGATCCGGTAACTTCCGGATGAATCGCCATTACATCCGCATAAATCCGGTCTTTTTGTCCCACAATAATCCCTCCATCAAATTAATAAATTCAATGTAATATACTACATACATTGTAAAATAAGTTTATCACACATCAAAACTTATGTCAATCATTTTTTCTTTAAACGTTTTCATCCATAGTTACTGTTCAGCTTAAAAATTGTTTTAGCCCTGCTTAGGCAATGATTAATAACACACATAATAAAGAGATTTGTACACTTAATTACAAATCTCCAAATCTTGTATATTTTACCTATAAAATCAATATGTTTTTTTGGCACTTGTCCTACATAATCTTTCCCCATTAATTTTCCTATTCTTTTGTACATTAGTAATTTTATTGTATTTAAAATTTAACATACGTTTCTTAAACATATAATCGATTAATTTGATTGTCTGTTTTCTATATTATTCCAGCAGAATTTTATTCTGCTTATTCGTTATATTTAGTCTGCGTCATATCAATTCTGTCCGGTTATCAGCAACAAGTATAAAAATGACAATAACGTTTTTTATTTAAATGTTGGATATGCATTTTCACCAGTTTTCCAAGATTTCCATGATGTATTGCTTCCTATATTTGAATTTAATAGTTTTAAGAAATCTTCTGATTTCATTTGTTGTTCCGTTTTTATTATTGCTCCTTCTGTGCTATAATTAACTTGTGTTCCAAATGCATCATCTTTATTGTAGTATACATTTTTTAACTCTAACTGTTGTTCTGTTTTATCACTTGTACTTCTATTGGCTAAAATCGCACCTTTTTTATTTCCTGTTAATTCTCCTGATGTAAAAGAATTCTCTATATATATTTCATTTTTTTCACAAATTGTTTCTTGGCTTCCAACTATACCTCCTACATTTCCATTTGAAGAAGTTACATTTCCTATATTATAACTATTAAGAATATCTAATTTTAGCCTGTTACTCCAACTACTTCCACAACTGCATCCAACTATTCCTCCTTTATCACCCCTTCCTAAAACTTCTGCTTTATTTCCGCAACTCTTAATTTCTACAGTTCCTTTCGGCAAATTTCCTAGAATGCCTCCGCAAACGCTATTAGTTTCACCAACATTCTCAACTACTCCCTCATTTAAGCAACCATCAATTATAACATAACAACCATTAGAAACCGTACCCACAATTCCTCCAAATTGATTGTCTATACCTGTTATTTTACTATAATTATTACAATTTTTTATATTAACTTGTTTTGAGTTATTTATAGTGCCTATTATTCCACCATTTCCGCTTATATCCATATGCACTACCTGTTGTTTCTATTGTTCCATAATTACTACAATTTAAAATATCTCCTTGACCATTACCCCTCATAATGCCCATTATTCCACCTGTCATATTATAACCTTTAATATTTGCTTTATTTATACAGTTTTCTATCTCTATAGGAACCTCACTACTTTCAGCAACTATTCCTCCTGTATGCCAATTATTTTTTATTTCACCACTTAATGTTAAGTTCTTTATACTTGCTCCTCTACCAATTTTTCCAAATAATCCTACTGCTTTTTGAGTATCTGAATTTTCATAATCAATATGTATATTTAATATACTATTTCCGTTTCCATTAAATTCTCCCAAAAAATATTTAGCATCTAAAAAACCTATTGGTATCCAACCTTTACCTGTTGTTAATTCTTTTATTATTGTTTCTGTATTATCATTATAATTTATATCTCCATAATCTTTTCTTTCTGAATCTTCATAAGATAACTCTGATTTAAAATTCAAATTTCTTGTTAATTTTACATATTTTCCTTCTAATCTATCAAATGATGATTTAATAGTTATTTTTTCATCAACTACTTCTAATCCATTTACTGTAAAAGACAAATCTAATAAATCTTCTATACAGTTTAATTCATATGGGTTAGTTTCCGTACCATAATTATTATCCGATAATTGTGCTAAAAACCTTTTTTCTGGTGCTTTATAATTTGTATCAATATTTACTATATTTCCATCTTTATCCAGTGTATAAGCTCTATTACTTTTAAATATAACTATAAACTTATCAGTATCATCATATACTTTTGCTGTATTATCTTTTGATAAATTATCTATTTGTTTTTGTAAATCATTTTGACTTAATACTCCTCTTTTATTTTTACCCATTGCCTGAATAGTTGCAGTTTCTACTATCTCCTTTTCACTTTCTATCTCTACATTTTCTTTTGCATTTCCGTGCTTTATTTATTAATCCATTATCTCCTGTTAATACACTAATACTTATTCCGCGCTAAAATTAATAACACTATAATAGTTACAATCAAAGCTATAAGAGTTATCCCAGCTGCTGAACCTTTGCTTCTTACAGATAGATTATGCCTTGTGCTTAATCCGTCCATTCCACTTTTTAATATTTTTTTGTTTTTTCCATATATTATGGTACTTTCTTCGACTTTTTTCATCTTTTGAAACTCCTTTTATATAAATTACTTATACAAGCAGCTGTTCAGTATAATTACTTCTAAATGCCCACGCTAGTGATTAATACATAAAAATTCAATGAACGCGCAGTTTGGTCAAACTCCAAATTATACAGATCAGACAGATTAACTGTTCTAATTATGAACTTAAATAGTTTTCATTCATATGATTAGTTTGACCAGCAAGGAATTTAATTTTTATATATTAATCACGATTAAGCAGGGCTAAAACAATTTCAAATCTAAACAGCAACCTCTACATCAATATCCAATTTCTCTCCATTAATATTTGTTTCTGTATAACTATTTCTTTCTTGATTATAAATAATTTCTTTTGTCAATGTATCATGTTTAATTAATTCTGCATTCTCTCTTATTACTTTTTCTAACATCTCATTTCCAGATACATAAAGATTAATGTTGTCTAACACCTCAAAAGCTTTATCTTTTCTCATATTCTGAACTTTAGATAATATTTCACGTACATATCCCTCTTCTTTTAATTCTTCAGTTATATGTGTATCTAGTACAACTCCAATTTCGCCTTCTCCACTAAACGCGAATCCATCTTTTCCTTGCATTGTAACTAATAAGTTTTCAGAATTAAGTTCAATTTGAGTGTCATCAATTTCAATATAATCTATTCCACCGTTTTTTACTGTGTTTGCTAAGTTTACTTGATTTTTATTTGCTATTTCTTGGCGAATTCTAGGTATTAGCTTTCCATATTGTTTTCCTAATACAGGTAAGTTTGGCTTAATTTCAAAGTTTACATATTCAGACATTTCTGCACCTAGTTTAATTTTCTTTACGTTTAATTCCTCTTTTATTATATCCTCATAATATTGAGGAATAGTATCTATTGAAATTAGCATTTCGGAAAGTGGTTGTCTATTTTTTATATTAGCTGAATTTCTGCTACTACGTCCTAATTTTACTATTTTGTATGCTAAATCCATTTCTTTTTCTAGCTCATTATTAATTAGCTTTTCATCTACTTCAGGCCATAAACATAAATGAACACTTTCTGGGGCTGTACTATCTAAGTTTGTCACTAAGTTTTGGTAAATTTCATCTGTTATAAATGGTACAAATGGTGCTGAAATTTTAATTAATGTTGTTAAAACTTTGTATAATGTACAATATGCTCCTATTTTTTCGTCTGTTAGTTCAGTTAGCCAGAATCTTTCTCTGTTTCTGCGAACATACCAGTTTGAAAGCTCATCTGTGAAGTTTTCTATTAATAAAGCTGCTGTTGTTATATCATATTGTTCTAGCTTTTTATCTACTTCTTTTACAAGAGTATTTAATTTCGAAATAATCCATTTATCCATAACATTTTTCGTTTCAAAGTCTGCATATTTTAATGGATTAAATTGGTCAATTTCTGCATATAGTACATAGAATGAATACACATTCCATAATGTAGATAAAAATCCTCTCTGTGTCTCTTGTACATTATTAAGTCCCAATCTTGTTGGTAACCAAGGTGCACTACAAGTATAAAAATGCCAGCGTGTGCTATCTGCTCCAACTTGATTTAATAGAAGCATTGGGTCTACACCGTTACCTTTTGATTTAGACATTTTTTGTCCTTTTTCATCTAATACGTGTCCTAAAACTATGCAGTTTTCAAATGGTGTTTTATCAAATATACATGTTGATATTGCAAGCAATGTATAAAACCATCCTCTTGTTTGGTCAACTGCTTCTGATATGAATTGAGCAGGAAAATGTTTTTCAAACTTTTCTTTATTTTCAAATGGATAATGCCATTGTGCGAAAGGCATTGATCCAGAATCGAACCAAACGTCTATTACCTCTTTAAACCTTGTCATTTTTTTTGAGCAATGTGGACATTTTAAATGAACTTCATCAATATAAGGTTTATGTAACTCAATATTTTCTGGACAATCCACTGCTTTTTCTTTTAAATCTGCTATGCTTCCTATACACTCTTTGTGCCCACATTCACAAAACCATATTGGAAGTGGTGTTCCCCAATATCTATCTCTTGAAATTCCCCAGTCTATTACATTTTCCAAGAATTTTCCAAATCTACCTGTTTTTATTGTTTCTGGGTACCAATTAATTTTATTGTTGTTTCCAACTAAGTTATCTCTTAGCTTTGTCATTGCAACAAACCAACTTTCTTTTGGATAATAAAGAAGTGGTGTATCACATCTCCAACAATGTGGATATGAGTGTAAATGTTTTTCTTTACTAAATAATTTATTTCGTTCATTTAGCCATTTACAAATATCTTCATTACAATCTCTTACAAATCGACCTTGCCATGGTTCTACCTCTTTTACAAATTTTCCAGTTTTATCTACTAAATTAACAAATGCAATTCCATTTTGCTTAGAAACTAAGCTATCGTCTTCACCATAAGCTGGTGCAATATGTACAATTCCAGTACCATCTTCCAAGTTTACATAGTCGCCATGAATTACAATAAATGCTTTTCCATCTACCTTTGCAAAAGGCATTAATTGCTCATATTTAGTACCTAATAATTCTTCACCTTTAAATGTTTTTATAACATCATACGGTGTTTCTTTTAAAACTGTTTCAATTAAGTCTTTTGCTAAAATATATCTCTCAAATTGTGGCTCATCATCTGTTCCAACATTTGCTTTTACCTCTGCATATTCATAACTTTTGTTAATACAAAGTGCTAAATTTGATGGTAAAGTCCAAGGTGTTGTTGTCCAAGCTAAAATATATGTATCTTTTTCAAACCCTTGACCTTCTACAATTTTAAATTTTGCAACACAAGTCAAATCTTTTACATCTTTATATCCTTGAGCAACCTCGTGTGAAGAAAGTGCAGTTCCACAACGTGGGCAATATGGCATAACTTTATGACCTTCATATAAAAGACCTTTTTTCCACATCTGAGATATTCCCCACCATATTGATTCAATATATTTATTATCATAAGTTATATAAGGGTCGTCCATATCCACCCAATATCCAACTTTGTTTGTCATTTCTTTCCACATATTAACATATGTAAATACACTATCTCTACATTCTTTTACGAATTTTTCTACGCCATATTCTTCTATTTGTTGCTTTCCTGATATTCCTAATTTCTTTTCTATTTCTAGTTCAACAGGTAGTCCTTGTGTATCCCATCCTGCTTTTCTATCTACATGGTAACCTTTCATAACTTTGTATCTTGGAATGATGTCTTTCATAACTCTAGTTTCAACGTGCCCAATATGTGGCTTACCATTTGCTGTTGGAGGACCATCATAAAAAGTAAAATACCTTTTACCCTCATTCATAGCAAAATTCTTTTTAACAATATTTTTTTCTTGCCATCTTTTAGCAACTTCCTGTTCCATACCTACGAAGCCGTTTTTCAATTCAACTTTCTTGTACATAAAACTCCTCCTCTATTGTTAGGACAAACAAAAAATCTCTTCGTCCTAATTTATTTTTAGGACGAAAAGATTTTAATTTTTTCTTTCCGCGGTACCACCTAAGTTAGTGTAATTTATATTTTGTATAAATTAACTCTCTCTTTTTATCTTTAACGCAGATTTACGGCTATACTTACTATTAATTCAGTTTAGCAACAAACAAGGTGATATAAAATAATTTTTACTTACCAAATTTACAGCTACCTTTGGCTCTCTTATAAAGTTATTATATTATTTTACGTGTCCTTATTCTAGTTTTTTATTTTTTATTGTTTACTATTATAACACATTTTTTTTATTTTGCAATAGTTTTTTATTTACTCCTAAATTATTATTGTTACTGTTCAGCTTAAAAATTGTTTTAGACCTAATTTGGCAATGATTAATATATAAAAATTCAATGAACGCGCAGTTTGGTCAAACTCTAGCTTATACAGATTAGCCAGATTAACTGTTCTAATTATTAATTTAAATCGTTTTTATTCATATGATTAGTTTGACCAGTAAGGAATTTAATTTTTATATATTAATCATTGGCACAGGCATTTCAATGTAATTAGACTGAACAGTAACTTATTATTTATCTTAAAAAAGCTTAAATTAATCTCAGTGTTTCTTTGGCAATCATAAGTTCTTCATTTGTAGGAATAACATAAACCTTTATTTTAGAATCTGGAGTAGAAATTAACTTTTCTTCCCCTCTCATATTATTAGCTTCTAAATCCAATTTTACTCCCATAAATTCTAATTTTTCACAAATTGCCTTTCTTATTAAAATTTGATTCTCACCAATTCCTCCAGTAAACACTATATAATCTAATCCATTCATAGCTACAGCATATTTTGCAATATAGCTAGCAATAGAATATTTAAAATTTTCCGTTGCAATTATAGCTTTTTCTTGTCCTTCATTTGATTTTTCTTCTATTACCCTAAAGTCTGGAACTATTTCAGATATGCCTGCTAATCCAGATTTTTTATTTAGAATATCTTCCATTTCCTGTGCAGATAAATTTTCTTTTTTCATTATATATGTAATAATTGATGGATCTAAATCTCCACTTCTTGTAACCATTGGTATCCCACCAAGTGGTGTTAACCCCATGCTTGTGTCAATTGATTTTCCTCCATCTACCGCACATATACTAGATCCTTGACCTAAGTGGCATGTTACAATTTTAATATCTTTAATATCTTTATTTACTATTTCAGCTAATCTTTGAGATACATACATATGTGATGTGCCATGGAATCCATATTTTCTTATTCCGTATTTTTCATAATACTCATAAGGTATTGGATAAATATATTTTTCTTTTGGCATTGTCTGATGGAATGTTGTGTCAAATACAGCAACCATAGGTTTATCTGGCATAACCTTTTTACACGCTTCAATTCCAAGTATTACTGCAGGATTATGTAATGGAGCAAATTCTGAATATTCTTTTAGTGCTTCAATAACACTATCATCAATTATTACAGACTCTTTAATTTTTTCTCCTCCATGTACAGCTCTATGCCCTACTGCTCCAATTTCATCTAAGCTATCAATTACTTTGTATTCTGGGTTTGTAAATTGTTCTAATGTAAATTCTATTGCTTCTTTATGATTATAAGCTGGCTTTTTAATTTCTATTTTTTTTCTATTTACTTTGTGTGTAATAAATGCCTCTTCTTCTCCAATTCTTTCATATTTTCCAGATGCCAAAACCTCCTCTGTGTTCATATCAATTAGTTGATATTTTAGCGATGAACTACCACAGTTTACTACTAATATTTTCATTATTATCTTTCCTTTCTTATTAATTTATTTTCATTGTTTCTCTAGCTATCATAAGTTCTTCATTTGTAGGAACTACATACACTTCTATTTCTGAATCTGGAGTTGAGATTTTTCCTTCTATTCCTTTATAAGCTTGGTTAATTTCTTTATCTATTTTTATTCCAAAAACATTTAATTTCTTACATATTTCTTCTCTTGAGTCTTGACCTTTTTCTCCAACTCCTGCTGTAAATGCAATTACATCTGCACCACCCATGGCAACCATACATTTAGCAATGTAACTAGCTACAGTATCGTGAAATATTTCCAAAGCTAGTTTTGCATATTCTCCACCAGAATTTGCTTCTACTTCAATATCTCTAAAATCTACAGATACTCCAGAAATCCCATATGCTCCTGACTCTTTATTTAATATATCTTCCATTTCCTCAGGTGAAAGTTTTTCTTTTTTCATAATATATGTTACAACTGATGGGTCTAAGTCTCCGCATCTTGTTCCCATAACAATTCCACCAAGTGGTGTTAGTCCCATACTAGTTTCTACTGACTCTCCGTTTTGAATAGCACATACACTTGCCCCTTGTCCTAAATGGCAACTTATAATTTTTAGATCTTTTACATCTTTTTGCATCAATTCTGCAACTCTAAGTGATACATAATGATGTGAACTACCATGGAATCCGTATTTTCTTATTCCATATTTTTCATAGTATTCATATGGAATTGGTGTAATAAATCTTTCTTTTGGCATAGTTTGATGAAAAGCAGTATCAAATACAGCAACCATTTTCATATCTGGAACAACCTTTCTGCAAGCTTCAATACCAAGTATCGCAGCTGGATTATGCAATGGTGCTAAAGAACTACTTTCTTTTATTTCCTCAATAACTTTATCTGTAATTATAACAGACTTAGAAAACTTTTCTCCTCCATGTACAATACGATGTCCAATTCCACCTAATTCACTTAAGTCTTTTATAACACCGTAATTTTTATCTGTTAATCTGCTAAGAACAAATCTAATTGCTTGTTCATGATTTTGAGCTTGATGCTCAAATTTGTGCTTAATTCCATTTGATTTATGTGTTAAAAATGAGTTTGGTTGTCCAATTCTTTCAAAATATCCCTTTACCAAAATTTTTTCTGTATCCATGTCGACAACTTGATATTTTAGAGATGAACTTCCCGAATTTAAAACTAAAATTTTCATTTAATTATTATCCTTTCTATAATTTTAAAAAGAATTATTCATCTAGTTATATTGAGGATTTTGAGCTTGAACAGCAGTAATTGCAATTACTCCCGCAATATCCTCTGCGCTACATCCTCTTGATAAATCATTTACAGGCTTTGCAATTCCCTGGCAAAGTGGTCCGAAAGCTTCTGCTTTTCCAAGCCTTTGTACTAATTTATATGCTATATTTCCACAATTTAAATCTGGAAATATTAATACATTTGCCTCTCCATTTATTGGGCTTCCAGGTGCCTTCATATGAGCAATTTCTGGAATAATTGCAGCATCTAATTGCAATTCTCCATCCACTAATAAATCCTTTGCCTTCTCTTTTACCATTTTAGTTGCATTTATTACTTTCTCTGTTAAGTCTGATTTAGCACTACCATATGTAGAATAAGATAACATTGCTACTTTTGCCTTTTCTCCAACTAGTTGCTCAAAACTTTTTGCAGATGATATAGCAATTTCTGATAATTCCTCTTCACTAGGATTTTGGTTTAAACCTGAATCAGAAAATATAAATATTCCATTTGAACCATATTGGCAATCTGGTACTACCATGACAAAAAAAGCAGAAACTAATTTTGTATTTGGTAACGTTTTCAAAATTTGAAGTGCTGGTCTTAATGTATCAGATGTTGAATGTATAGCTCCTGACACAAGACCATCGGCTTCTGTATTATCATCTTTTAACATCGACATTCCAAAATAAACTGGATCTTTTGCAAGTTTCCTTGCCTGTTCTTCAGTCATTCCCTTGTTTTTTCTTAATTCATATAATAATTTTGCATATTCGTTATATTTTTCGGAACTTCTTGGGTCTATTATTTTAGCACCTGTAATATCAATTTTGTTCTCTTCTGCTTTTTTCAATACTTCTTTGTCATTTCCAATAAGAATAATATTAGCATATTTTTCTTTTATTACACACTCTGTTGCTTTTAAAGTTCTTATATCTTCTGATTCTGGAAGTACAATTGTTTTTAAATTTTCCTTAGCTCTCTGTTTTATGTTTTCTATAAATTTCATTTTTATATTTTCAGCTCCCTTCTTTTTAACTCTTTAATTTATCATAATATTTCTTCATTTCATACCTGCTTTAATAAAAAAATGCTTTATATTAGAAATATATAATGTTTATGCAAACACATTATATCACTTTTATTTTTATATTTCCACAACTTAACTAAAATTTCAATTAATATTTGTTACTGTTTGTTACAATTCACAGCCAAGTATACTTAAAGCCCGCGCAAGTGGTTAATATAAAAAAATTATCAAACCATTGGTATCTCTATCTTACCAAATAAATTATAAACATTTTTATATCCAAGATTCTCCAACCTTTTTTGAGCCTTTTTACTTCTCTTACCAGTAGAACAGTACAATATTATAACTTCATTTTTATCTTTTAATTCTGTTTTATATCTATTTGCTATTTCATATTCTGGTATACATATAGCTCCTGAAAGATGCCCTTCATTATATTCCTGTGGACTTCTCACATCTATTAAAACAGCTCCCTTTGAAACCATAGCATTTAATTCTAATAAATTTATATCTTTTTTTTCTAAAGAACGTTTCCACCTTTTAGCTAATATATCTTTTAATTTGTTTAACATACTTTTCCCTCTTTTACTTTTTATATTATTATATGCTATAGATTTCTAAAATTGTTATGTTACCTTTTCATTTATATAAAAATGTAAAATATAATATAGTTATAATTTCGAGAATAGTAATAAATGGAAATCCAACAACAAACGCCATTTTTTGTGTTTTATGTCTAAATTTATACATTCCAATAATTGTGCCTATTCCACCGCCTAATGCTGTTATAATGAATAATGTTTTTTCAGGAATTCTCCTTTTTCCTTTTTTTGCATTTTGTTTATCAAGCCACATAGAAAAAAGACCTATTAAATTAATTGCTATTAAATATATTATTATTTTTTCAATCATATTAGATTTTTCCTTTCTGATTTTTCTTAAGCAAACAAGCTTATTTGATTACTTTGGCTCATTCCTTTTAAGCAACCATATTTTTTTAGTAAATCAGTTACTGAATTTCCTACCTTTGAACGGATTTTTAGGTCTTCTATCGACATGAATTTTCCGTCCTTTCTTTGCATTTTCAACTCCAACTGCTGCAACTGTTCCAAGTCCTGGTATACTATTTAATGGCGGTCTTATCTTCCCTTCTTCTACTAAGAATTTTGTACTATGTGATTTGTAAAGATCTATTGGTAAAAATTCAAATCCCCTTTCATACATTTCCAAAACAAGTTCTAAAATTGCATACATATTCTTGTCTTTTGTTGTAGCACTATTTCCAGCTAAATCTATTTCTTTCATTTTGTTTTTCACTTTTTCTTTTCCAAATATCATACAGTCACTATCAAATTCATCCGCTCTTATTGAAAAATAGGATGCGTAATATGCAAGTGGCTCATGTACTTTAAACCATGCTATTCTAAATGCATTTGTAACATATGCCGCTGCATGGGCTTTTGGAAACATGTATTTTATTTTCTCACATGATTTAATGTACCAATCTGGTACATTGTGTTCTTTCATTAATGCCTTGTATTCTTCCCATTTTGCAGGGTCTTTTAGAGCTTTACCCTTACGGACTGTTTCCATTATTTTAAATGCTGGGTTTGGCGGAACTCCCATTTTTATCAAATAAATCATTATATCGTCACGACAACATATTGCATCTTGCAAGGTTACTGTTCCTTCTTCTATTAAACTTTGTGCATTTCCTAGCCATACATCTGTACCATGTGATAGTCCTGATATTCTTATTAATTCGTCAAACGTTTTTGGCCTTGTATCTACCAACATACCCCTTACAAATTTTGTTCCGAATTCTGGTACTCCAAAGCTTCCAACTTCAGAATGTATTTGCTCTTTCGATACTCCGAATCGCATCTGTTGAACTAAATATTGACATTGTTTCTTTGTCATCAAGTGGTACTTTTGTAGGGTCTATTCCTGTTATATCTTGTAACATTCTAATCATTGTAGGGTCATCATGCCCTAATATATCTAGTTTTAATAGGTTTTGGTCTATTGAGTGATAATCAAAATGTGTTGTTATAATATCAGAATTTGGGTCATCTGCAGGATGTTGTACAGGACAGAATTCGTATATTTCTCTTCCTTTTGGGACAACTATAATCCCTCCTGGATGTTGACCTGTTGTCCTTTTTATACCTGTACAGCCTGTTGCTAATCTTTGAGTTTCTGCTCTATTTACAGGTATATTTCTTTCTTCAAAATATTTTTTAACATACCCAAATGCTGTTTTTTCTGCTATTGTTCCTATTGTCCCAGCTTTAAATGTTGTTCCTTTTCCAAAAATTACTTCTGTATATTTGTGTGCTTTTGCCTGATATTCTCCTGAAAAATTCAGGTCTATATCTGGTTCTTTATCCCCATTAAATCCTAAGAATGTTTCAAATGGAATATCCATTCCATCTTTATCTAATTTTGCTCCACATTTTGGACATAACTTATCTGGTAAATCAAAACCATTTTTATATCCATAGTCTGTAAAGTCTGAATATTTACATTTAGGACATCTATAATGCGGTGGAAGAGAATTCACTTCAGTTATTCCAGTCATATTTGCTACAAATGATGAACCTACGGATCCTCTAGAACCGACAATATAACCATCTTCATTTGATTTCCATACCAGTTTTTGAGCTATTATATACATAACAGAAAAACCATTTTTTATAATTGAATCTAACTCTTTGTCTAGTCTTGTTTTTACTATTTCAGGTAATACCTCTCCATATAACTCATGTGCCTTTGAATATGCAATATCTTTAATTGTTTGCTCACACCCCGGTATATGTGGAGGACACTTCTCTGGCGATATTGGGCTTATTCTATCACACAAATCTGAAATCATATTTGTGTTTGTTACAACAACCTCATATGCTTTTTCTTCTCCCAGATATTTAAATTCTTCAAGCATTTCTTCTGTTGTTCTTAAATATAATGGTGCTTGCATATCTGCATCTTGGTATCCTTGTCCTGCTTCTAAAATACGCCTATATACTTCATCTTGAGGATCCATAAAGTGAACGTCGCAGGTTGCTACAACAGGTTTTCCTAATTTTTCCCCAATATTTACTATTTTTCTATTTATATCTCTTAGCGCTTCTTCATCTTTTACTATTTCGTTTCTTATTAAAAAATTATTGTTTCCAATTGGTTGAATTTCCAAGTAATCATAAAAATTTGCAATCTCTTCTATTTCTTCATCTGTTTTTCCAAGTTCAATTGCTTGATACAATTCTCCTGCTTCACAAGCACTTCCAACAATTAGCCCCTCTCTATATTTTTCAAGTAAACTTTTTAATATACGAGGCTTACGGTAAAAATAATTAATATGAGAATATGATACCAATTTATATAAATTTCTTAAACCGACATAATTTTTGGCTAGTATAATAGCGTGAAATGTTTTTAGCTTTTTGTATTCTTCTTTTTTTGCCTCTTCTGTTCTACTTACCTTATCAATATCATCTAATTTAGTTGCACCACGTTTTTTTAGCATATCTAACATTACTTTAAATACTTTTACTGTTGTATCTACATCATCAAGTGCACGGTGTGCTACTTCTACTTTTATTCCTAAATTTTCTGCAATTTTTCCTAATTTGTATTTTTTATATTCTGGAAATAAATCTTTAGCTAAACTTAATGTATCTAAATATGTATAGTTAAATTCATAACCAAGATTTTTTGCATTTTGTTTTAAAAATCCAACATCAAAACCCGCATTATGAGCGACAATAACAGAATCTCCTAAAAATTCTAATAATTTAGGAAATACCGCCTCTATTGTTTGAGCATCTTTTACCATTTCATCTGTTATATTGGTAACTTGTGTAACCCTTTCTGGGATATGTTTTTCTGGATTTACAAAACAACCGAATTTATCTATTACTTGACCATCTTTATATTTCATTATTCCAATTTCAGTTATTTTTTCTGTAGTTGCTGAAAAACCAGTTGTTTCTAAGTCTAGCACGCAATATGTTGTATCTATGTCTTGCCCTTTTGAATTTTGTACAACTGCTGTTTTGTCTGGAGCTAGGTATGCTTCTACACCATAAATAACTTTCATATCAGGGTTATCATATCCAAGTAATTTATGAGCTTCTGGAAATGCTTGTACAACGCCATGATCTGTTATTGCAATAGACTTCATTCCCCATTTCATTGCTCTTTTTATTAAATCTGTAGCAGAGGTCATTGCATCCATTTGACTCATTTGAGTATGCATGTGTAATTCTACTCTTTTAACTTTGCTGTTATCTTGCCTTGTTTCTTTTTTTAATCCTTCTGTTTCAACAATTGTATTAACCATAACAGAAAGTTCATTTGTAAATGTGTCCATTCCTGCTGTTCCAGCCACCTTGACTCCTTTTGCATTTTTTATTCTTTTCATTATTTTTTTAGCATACTTTTCATCTAAAAATGCTTTACATGTAATTGAACTTGTACCATCATATATATCAAAACTAAACAATGTTTTTCCAGACTTTAAAGTTTTATCCTCTGTAAAGATAACCTCTCCTTGAATTGCTACTTTCCCATCTTCTACACTTAAATCTGCTATTTTTACTAGAGGTTCTGTTATATTTAAATTTCCTCCTAATATAAGTGGTGTATCTTCTATTGTATCTTCTGCTGGCAATTCTGGTACATCGGAATTTGTTTCTATTATTGTATTTGCAATTACTGCAACATCACCAGCATAAGTATCTAATCCAGCTTTTCCAATTGTTTTTATTGCTTTGGCTTTTTCTATTTTTCCTACCATTTCTTGCCCTTCTGCTAAATCCTTTGCAAATGATTTCACTGTAATTAATCCTGTACCATCATATAACTCAAAAATAATCATTCCTTTTCCTGATTTTGTTTCTCTAACTTGCGAACTTGCAATCCTTCCTTCTAAAGTTACTCTACCAGATTCTGCTGATATTTCTTTTATTTTAACTGGTTTTTCTTTTGCTTTGGATGGTTTTCCCATAATATATTCTTGTTGTCCCAAAACCTCTGAATTTTCTTGCAATTCTCCTTCTTCTGAAATATAACCATCAATTTCATTTGGCATTTGATAATCTGGGTCATTATATTCTGGAACATTATCTTCTTGTTTAGATATTTGTTTTTGCTCTTCTTCAATATGCTCAACTATTTTTTGCTCTTCTTGTTTTAATTTTTCCTTTATTTTTCTTATTGCTTCTTCAGATACTTCTTCTGTTAACTCTATTTTATAATCTACTCCAAATAGATTTTTTAAAACCTTCGCTAATTCTTTGTCTGTATTTTTTGCACGCAAAAAATCTGCACCTTTTATATGCATCTTAATTAAAATTTTTTCTCCATTAACATCTATATCACTCTTTAATAATAACATTGGTTTTGTTAATGGATATTTGTGTGCCATATATGCAATTATGTTTTTCCATTCTGTATTTATAGACTTTTTTTCTACTTCTTCATGGTAATTTATTTTTATATCTACATTTTTAAATTTAAATCTTTCTTTTAAAAACTTTTCAAAATACCATATTTCTTTTATCTCTATGTATTCATCAAAATAAATTACAACTTGTAATGTATTTGTTTTTTTTATTACATTTAAAGCTGTAATCGTTGCATATTTTATATTTGAATTTGTTTTATAATCACTAAATATTTCTCCTAATTTTTTTGCTTCCACTTTTTTCGCCCCTTTAATAATTTAAATTCTATCACAAAAATATAATTAAAAAAAGCGAACAAAATATTTTTTTAAAAATTATATGTTACAGCGTTACAATTCACAGCTTATAAAATAATATAGCCCTGCATAGCGTGGCTTTAAGTATACTTGGCTGTGAATTGTAACGTTACTGCTCAGTATAATTACGCTAAAATGCCCGTTCTAATGATTAATTAACAATAACTGTAACACATTTCTAAAAAACTCATATTATATAACATACAAAGGAAAGAACAAAAGAAGGTACATTGTTAATTAGAAGGGAGGTATAAACTATGCCAGAAAATAGAGGATGCGGTGGATTCGGATTTGGTGATGACTGTTGTTCTATAATAATCCTTATACTTTTAATTTGCTGTTGTTGCGGTGGTAACAGGGGATGTTGCTAATTTCCTATTAAATAACAAGAAAACTCCCTTTTAGGAGTTTTCTTGTTATTTAAATCTTTTACCTTTATATTTTGATTTTCTAGGTTTTTCTTCATATTCTTCATATTCATTTTCATAATTTGATTCTTTCTCATCATATTCGTCATCATAATCATCACCATAATAATCATCTATGTCTTTATTTCCTCTTCGTTTTAGCAAAAGAAATATTATAATAGCAATTACTAAAATTACTAAAAACATTATTATGGCTATTAATTTTCTATTTTGGTTTTGTTTGTTTTTTAATTCTTCTTGTTCTTTAGCTACTGCTTCTTCATCAACTAGTTTTTTATTAACCACAACTTGATATGTTGCAACATTATCTCCATCAGGATTTGAAACTAAAACAGTAATAATATTTTCTCCTTCTTTTAGTTCTTTGTTTCCTGTAATTTCCAAAACATAATTTGGATCTGTTGCCTCAGCTTGTACTTCTATTTTTTCATCTTCTCCAATAACTGTTGTAGTGTATTCGTATATATTTGTATTAAATTCTGGAGATAATTTTAAATCACCAATTTTTAAACTAGATAATCCATTGCCAGAGTATGTATTAGAAACCTCTTCTGTATTTTCACTTTCACCTTGTCTAGTTATATTTATTGTATATGTTTTTGTTGTTCCATTTTCTGCTGTTACCGTAACTGATACTGAATTATTTCCTAATTCTAATTTTTTTATACCAGTTCCTGTTATTTTTGCACTAGAATTTTGAGCTGTAGCATATACCTCTATTTTATCTATATCTTCTGGTACAGTTACATTATATGTAGTTGTATTTTCTTTAAAACCCGAGAAATCATTTGGTTTTATTCCTAAATTGCTTAAGTTTGCATTACTAGATTTTGATGTTGTAGTTGCAGTTGATTGTGTTGAAGTTGTTTGTTTTTTTGTAGTCTTTGTACTTGTGCTGCTAGGTGTTGATGTATTTGTACTAACACTACCATTTGTATTTTCAGTACTTTTTTTATTATCTGTAATTGTTGTATTTGATGTACCCGATTCTGTTTCATTACTTCCTTCTGATGTATTGTTTTCCGCATATACTATGCTTGTTGTTGTTAAGATTATACCGATTATTAATATAACTATTAATGCTTCTCTTATTCTTTTATTCATTTGTTTTCCTCCTAAATTTTAATTCTAAATTTTAATTGGTTTATTTTTTCATCGTCATTATATCATTATCAATTTTTTTAGTCAATAATAATTATTTTTCATTTTTTTATTTTATATATTATTTTTTATGTTATAATAAATGCATAAATTACAATTAATATAAAAAATAACTTTTATGGAGGTAAAATATGATAGATTTACTTTCTCCTGTTCGGAAATTTTGAATGCTTGAAAGCTGCTGTACAAAACGGAGCGAATAGTGTATATTTTGGAGCAAGCTCCTTTAGTGCCAGAGCTTTTGCAACAAATTTTAATTTAGAAGATTTACAAAAAGCAATTGAATATGCAAAACTTCGAGGAGTTAAAACAAATTTAACTTTAAATACTTTAATAAAAGATGATGAATTTGAGGATGCAATTAAATTGGCTGAGAAAGCTTATGAATTTGGTATTGATGCAATAATTGTCCAAGATTTAGGATTAGCTAAAGAATTAATGCACTTACTCCCAGATTTACCAATTCATGCCAGTACTCAAATGACAGTACATAATCTAAACAGCGTTTTAGAATTACAAAAGCTTGGTTTTAAAAGGGCAGTTTTGTCCAGAGAACTTTCTGCGGATGAAATTGAATACATTTGTAAAAATTCTAAAATTGAAATTGAATGCTTTGTACATGGTGCTTTATGTATTTCATATTCAGGACAATGCTTATTTTCAAGTATGATTGGTGGAAGATCTGGAAATCGTGGTAAGTGTGCAGGGCCTTGTAGATTACCTTACGATTTATTTGAAAATAATAAAAAAATAGATAGTGGTTATTTACTTAATACAAAAGACTTATGCGGATTAGACTTTATACCTTTTTTTATAAAAGCTGGTGTTACTTGTCTAAAAATTGAAGGCAGAATGAAGTCTCCTGAATATGTTGCAACAGTTACTAGAATTTACAGAAAATATATTGATTTAGCTTTATCTAATAAAAATTATGTTGTAAACTCTAAAGACAGAAAAGAACTTTTACAAGTATTTAATCGCGGTATGTCCTCTTCTGGTCATTTAGATGCAGAACCTAATAAAAAACTTGTATACAAAGACAAACCAAATAATATGGGACTATACTTAGGGAAAGTTGAAAAATATAATAAAAATAAAGGATATATTACTACAACATTAAAAGAAAATATAGATATTGGGGATACTATTTCTATAGGAAATGATACCAAAAGTTACACAATTTCAGAATTAATGGAAAATGGTAAAAATATAATAAAAACCAGAATTGGCCAAACTGTTACAATCGGTAGAATAAAAGAAAATATAAAATTAGGAAATAAAATTTATAAAATATCTTCTAAATTACTCAATCAATCTGCTAGAGAAAGTTATAAAAAAGAAAATAGAAAAATTTTGTTAAATGCAACTGTTAATATAAAAAAAACAGAGCCAATTTCAATAAATATTACCACAGGTAATAACTTAAAAGAATATAAAAATCTAAATTTGAATTGTTCACTACATTATATACCAGAAGAAGCAAAAAATAAACCCATAGACAATCAAACTATAATTAATCAAATTTCAAAAACCACTTCCACACCTTATAAATTTAAAAGCATAAAAGTAAACCTAGACGAAAACACATTTCTACCTAAATTAAGTATTTTAAATGAATTAAGAAGAACCGCTTTAGAAAATGTAGAAAGTTATGCAATTTCTAAAATTCATAGAAAAACTCCTAAAAAAGTGACATCAAGCCTAAACAAAAATGAAGAGATTTTATCAGATATGAGAACTTTTGTAGCAGATAAAATTGAAAAGCCTAAGAATTTTAACAGAAAAGTATCTGTTTTATTAAATTTGTTAGATATTAATTTTGATTATTCTAAATTAGAAAATATAGATAATCTTTACATACCTTTAAAATATTTTTCTAACAAAAAATATGAACAAATTTTAAAAACACTTAGTAAAAAATTTGATACTTATATATATATGCCGACAATAACAAAGGGAAATTATAAAAATCTATTTTATTCTCATAGTGAAAATGCTATTAAAAAATATGAAATAAAAGGATTTGTAGTCTCTAATTTATCTAATATTAAGGCATTACACGATTTATTTAAAGATTTAAATAAATATTTTAAAATAGTAGCAAATTACACTTTTAATATTTTTAATACAAAAACTGTATTAGAATTAAAAAAATTAGGAATAAGTACATTTACTATATCTCCTGAATTAGACAAATTTACAATAGAAAAGTTATGTAGTTATAGCTATTTACAAAAAGAATTAATTGTTTATGGAAAAACCCCTTTAATAAATATGAATTATTGTTTACTTCGGAGAAACCAACAAGTGTTACCCCGAGTGTAAATCTCTTTGCACAACTAATAACAAATATTATTTAAATGATAGACTGAATATAAAATTTAGGCTTTTACCAGATAATATTCAAACTGTAACAACTATTTTTAATAGTAAAACAACTTCAATATCAGCAAACAATTTTAATATTGATTTTGCTAGAATTGATATATTAGATGAAACTATTGAGGAAATAAACTCTATTACTAGCACTGTTAGAGCTGGTAAACGATTTGAAGGAAAAGACTATACCAATGGAAATTTAAACAGAGTAATTTAAATCATTAGAAGGGGGACAAATTGTTCGTCCCCCAAAAAAATTTATTAAATTATAGAACTTAATTTTATTATTAATTCCATATTATCATCTTTTGCTGCTTTGTTTTTTCTTATTGCACCACATTTTTTGCATTTAAAGATAATTACATATCCCTTTTTGCTATCTATTTCCAAACCAATTGGTTCTAAATCTCCATGGCATTCTTCCTGCCTATCCCCTGGATTCTTGTCTATATGTTTAGAATGAAGACAATAAGGACAATGATTTCTACATGAGTAACCAAGTTTTTTTACATGTTTACCGCAATTATCACATATAAACTCTTCATCTATTTTTGTAAAATTTCTAGTTTCCATTAATACTTAAAGTCTCCTCCACCTATAAATTCTTTTAATAATGAATTAGTAGGTACAATTTCAGGATTTATAGCTTTTATATATTTTAAAAGATCCAAAAGTCTTTCTGCTTCTGCATGTTCTAATTCATTACTAGATATTTCTTTCAATAAAGGTTCTGCAATTCCTTTTAATACCCCTAATTCATAAATAAGTGATGTATTAAATATTGCATCTGCCTCTTCTTGGAATGGATATATATTTTTTTCTTCTCCTCTTATTACTGAAGGCCAATTTTCTATAGTATGTTTTGCAGAATATCCTCTAAACTGATAATCTCTAACCATTCTCCTAATTAACCTTGTGTCTGTAGATGAAACTTTTGTATATCTATCCATATTTAATATTGGGAGAGCACTTATATATACTTTAAATTTTTGGTTAATTGGTATACTTTTTGTTAATTTATCATTTAAGCAATGAATTCCTTCTATTACTAATATTTCATCATCATTTAACTTTAATTTTTTTCCATCATATTTTTTTGTTCCAACATGAAAGTCAAAATGTGGCATTTCAATTTCTTCACCATTTAATAATTTAGTTAAATGGTCATTGAATAGTTTTAAGTCAATAGCTTCTAACGCTTCAAAATCATATTTACCATTTTCATCTCTTGGTGTATCTTGTCTTTCTACAAAATAATTATCAACTGAAATTGTCACCGGTTTTATTTTATTTATTCTTAATTGAATTCCTAATCTTTGTGCAAATGTTGTTTTTCCTGAGGATGACGGTCCAGCAATTAAAATCATTTTTATATTTCTATTTTGGGCCACATTATCTGCTATATTTGCTATTTTCTTTTCATGTAGAGCCTCATCAAGCATAATAATATCTTTTATTCTGTTTTCCTCCACTGCAGTATTTAGTTTATAAACAGTGTTAATATTTAATATTTTATGAATATCATTATATTCATTTAAGGCCCAATTTATTTTTTTACTTTGTATTATTTTGTCCATCTTTTTAGGATTGTGCCTAGTTGGGTACATTATTAAAAAACCTTTATCATATTTTATCAATTCAAATAATTTTATAACAGATGTATTATTTGCTAAGATTCCGTAACAGTAATTAAAATATTCTCCACAAAGATTCATACGAATTTCATTATTTGTTTCTAAATCATATTGTAATTTACCTCTATTTGTATTTTTTTCTTTAAAAAACTTTTCTGCTTCTTTCCTTGTCATAACTACTTCTTTTATTGGTAAATTGCTCTCAACTACTTTTCTTATTTCTTGTTCAAGTTTTTTAACAATCTCTTCTGTTACTTCAACATTGCCAAGATCACAATAAGTTGAATTAGATAAATAATAATTAACCGTTGGATTACTTTCTGGATAAAGTTTCCTTGCCACCATTGCAAATAAATAAATTAAAGTTCTTCTATATATTCTCATTCCTTGTTTTAATGAAATATCAATTAATTCTATTTTTCCATCTTTTGTTAGCTCAGAATCCAAATTTACATATTTGTTATTATAAATAGCTGCAACTACTGGATATTCGCTGTTTTCTATTTCTTTCTTTAAAATTTGGCTAATTTTTTGTGGTTTTTCTATTTCATATATTTTTTCCTTATATTGTATTTTCATAAACTCCTCCTTTTCTGTACCTCCTATATTTTAACCTAAAAGCTTAAATAAGTCAAACTTTGGTTATAAGCTTTATTCTTTTGGATATACTTTAAATAATATATTATATAAGGAGTGATTTTATGAATTTAGAAAGAGTAAATCATATTTTAAATAGTAAAAAAAAATATGATATTTTTTATGATGAAAGAGCTGTATGGATTCAAGGAATTAATAGCGAAATAGCCAAAATAGGTTTTGTTGATAATTTTGAAGAAAAAAATGTACCAATTAAGGACTTATATGAAAAGGATTAGAATATTCTTCTAATCCTTCTTACACATATATAATAAAATTACATCTTTCTAAATACACCTGCAACTTTTCCTAAAATCTCACAATTTGGTACTATTATAGGATCCATTGTGCTGTTTTCTGGTTGAAGTCTAATATGGTCTTTTTCTTTATAGAAAGTTTTTACTGTTGCTTCTTCTCCAATTAAAGCAACTACAATTTCGCCATTATTTGCAGTGTTTTGTTTTTTTACTAATATGTAATCTCCATCAAGAATTCCAGCTTCTATCATACTTTCACCTCTAACTGTTAGCATAAAGCTTTCTGAATTTCCAACAAAATCTATTGGAATTGGGAAAGTATCAGTTACATTTTCTACAGCTAGTATTGGCTCTCCAGCTGTTATTTTTCCAATTATAGGTACTTCTACTAATTCTTTTTGTGTGTAAAAATCTTTACTTGATGTTTTCTTTGGTTCTCCTGAACCACCTTTTAATAATCTTAGTGTTCTTCCTTTTTTGTCTTGTTTTTTGATATATCCTTTATCTTCAAGTTTGGCTAAATACCCATGTACCGTTGCAGTTGAATTTAATCCTACAGCCTTTCCAATTTCTCTAACTGATGGTGGATATCCTTGTGTCATAATTTGTTTTTCAATGAATTTTAATATTGCTTTTTCCCTTTTGTTTAATTCTGGTTTTTTTCTTGTTGCCATATTTATCACTCCTATTTTTTTATTTGCCAATATAATATCATACAAACAAAAAAATGTCAAACATATTTTTGACATTTTAATTTTTATATATTAACTACTTGCGCGGACTTTAAGTATACTTGGCTGTGAATTGTAACTAAACACTGTCTAATCAGGGCTAAAACAATTTTTAAACTGAACAGTAACCTTTTTTTATTATTTTTTTATTTGTTATTGTCCTTAAGTTTTGCTTATGATATAATATCCTAAAATTTACTAGGAAATGGTGAGTATATGAAAAATTTTTTTATTATATTAATTATGAAAATATTACACTTAGCCTTGAAAGTATGTGGTAAAAATGGAGGTAATTTATTAGGAAAAATTGCTTATGATTGGAACCATAACATATTTAAATATTTTAAAGTAAATTGTCCAGTTATTGCTGTTACTGCAACCAATGGAAAAACTATGACAAATAACGCTATTGGCTATACATTTAAAACAGATGGGAAAAAAGTAATTAGTAACACTGAAGGAAACAATATGGAAACAGGAATACTTTCTACACTTTTAAAAGCTTGTACTTTAACAGGAAAAATAAAAGCAGATTATCTGATATTTGAAGTTGATGAAGGTTATATTCCTATTATTTTTAAAGATTTTAGATTAGATACTTTAGTTATACTAAATTTCTTTAGAGACCAATTAGATAGAAATGGAGAAGTTGAATCTCTAATATTAAAAATAAATAATTTCTTAAAAACATATAATGGAAACCTAATATTGAATAATGATGACCCAAATGTAGCAAGACTTGGTATGGCAAATCCTGAAAATAATAACATATATTACTTTAGTGTAGAAAAATACAAATACGCCACAGATAAAATAAAAGAAGCTGGAGAAGGCAAATTTTGTCCATTTTGTAATACACGTATAGAATATGAATATTATCAATATTCTCATATAGGAAAATTCAAATGTACAAGTTGTGGTTATGGAAATAATAAAATTTATAAACTAGCTACTAATGTAGATTTAATAAATCAAACTTTTAAAGTAGATAATGTTTTATATAAAATAAGATATAATAGTATATATCATATTTATAATTTTATTGCAGTACTATCTTGTGTAAGTCTTTATGATATTGATACAGAATCTATAAAAAAGGCTTTTTCTGAATTTATTTTAAATAACGGTAGATCTGAAAAAGTAGAAATTAAAGGAACACAAACAATTATAAACTTAGCAAAAAATCCTACTGGATGCAATGTAAGCCTAAGGTCATTAAATGAAGATAATAACCAAAAAGAATTATTATTTGTTTTAAATGATAACAAGGCAGATGGGCTAGATGTTTCTTGGATATGGGATATTAATTTTGACAATTTAAATAATGTATCTAGAATTATAACATCAGGTACAAGAGCTTATGATATTGCAATTAGAATTAAAACCTCTGGATATGACACTGATAAAATAGAAGCATATTTAGATTTAAATGATGCAGTAAATGCACTTTATAAAACTAATATTAAAAAATATGTAATTGCAAATTATACAGCTTTGCAACCAACTAGAAAAGCACTCTTTGGATAATAATCGTTTTGAAACTTTATTAAACTTAAATTATTGTTACTATTCAGATTTAAAAATGTTTTAGCCCTGCCTAGGCTAAGAGCAGGCATTTCAACGTAATTATACTTAACAGTAATAAATTATCTTATAAAGGAGAAAAATTGTTATGAAAAAAGAATTAAAAATATTATATTTGTATCCTGACATTTTAGAATTATATGGAGATTTTGGAAATATACAAATACTTAAATATAGATTAGAAAAACGTGGAATCAAAACAACTATTGTTCCATATTCTATTGGAGATACTCCCCCAGACTTTACTCAATTCGACTTAGTATTTGCAGGTGGAGGCGCAGACCAAGAACAAGGAATTCTAGCGGAAGACTTAATTAATTATAAAGAAAATATAAATGAAGCTGTACAATCTGGCGTATTCTTTCTGCTTATATGCGGTGCATATCAGTTATTTGGAAAATATTATAAAGGAGTTGAAGGAAACATAATACCAGGATTAGAAATATTTCCTTACTATACAGAGGCAATCGAATCCCGTTCTAAAAGATGTATTGGAAATACAGTAATATCGACAACAATAAATGATGAAGAATATAAAATAATAGGATTTGAAAATCATGGTGGACAAACCTATGGTATAGAAACCCCATTTGGAAATGTCTTATATGGATTTGGAAATAGTTTCGGCGACAATAAAGAAGGCTTTTTCTTAAAAAATGTAATAGCAACTTATTTGCACCGGACCTCTACTTTCTAAAAATCCGAAACTTGCAGATTATATTATTAAATATTGTTTAAATAGAAAATATAACGAAAACAATAATTTGGAACCTCTTAATGATGATTTAGAAAATAAGGTAAGAGAGCAATTATTAAATAAATTTTGTAATTAGCACTTAATTTTTACAAATTCTACTTGAATGCAAAAATTGCCAAAAGTAAAAATTCCTTTTGGCAATTTTTTAGTTTTCACAAATGCAGTACTCTTTGTTTAATTTCTTTTGTTTTTCCTACATTCCAGAAATTTTCTCCTAAATATCCGCATGTACGTCTTACAACAGATAATTTTTTATGGTCTTTGTTTCCACAGTTTGGGCATTCCCATTCATTTTCTTTGTTTATTTTTATTTCGCCATCAAATCCACACTCTAGGCAGTAATCTGACTTTGTATTAAATTCAGCATATTGTATATTTTCATATATATTTTTAACAACAGTTTCTAGTGCTTCTAAATTTTTATTCATATTTGGTATTTCAATATACGAGATACATCCACCAGTAGAAATTCCTTGAAACTCGCTTTCAAATGACAATTTAGAAAAGGCGTCTATTTTTTCTCTTACATCAACATGGTATGAATTTGTGTAGTATCCTTTATCTGTAACATCTTTTATCGTTCCAAACTTTTCTTTATCTATCCTTGCAAATCTATAACATAAGCTCTCTGCTGGTGTTCCATATAATGCAAATCCTATATTTGTTTCTTCTTTCCATTTTACTACTCTATCTTTCATATATTTCATAACCCTAATTGCAAATTCATGTCCCTCAGGTGTTGTATGCGATACTCCTTTCATCAATCTTGTTAATTCATATATTCCGATATATCCAAGTGATAATGTAGAGTAACCGTTGTAAAGTAACCTATCTATTTTTTCTCCTTTTTTAAGGCGAGCTATCGCTCCATATTGCCAGTGAATTGGACTTATATCTGAAGTTGTTCCCAAAAGAGCATAATGTCTGCACATCAAAGCCTCTTTACAAAGTTCTAACCTTTCATCAAACAACTTCCAAAACTTTTCTTCATCTCCATCTGCAATTATTCCTATTTGTGGTAAATTAATACTTACAACACCTTGATTAAATCTTCCCTCAAATTTATAATCTCCATTTTCATCTTTCCAAGGAGACAAAAAACTTCTGCAACCCATTGGACTAAATACATTGCCCTCGTAATTTTCTTTCATTTTCTTTGCAGAAATATAGTCTGGGTACATCCTTTTTGCTGAACACTTTACAGCTATTTTTGTTAAATAGTCATATTCTCCGCCTTTTAAATTATTAAATTCATCTAAAACATATACAAGTTTTGGAAATGCCGGTGTAACATATACACCTGCTTCATTCTTAATTCCTTGATATCTTTGTTTTAAAACTTCTTCAATAATCATTGCATTTTCTTTTATATATTTATCATTCTTTTCCAAATGCAAAAACAATGTAACGAATGGAGATTGTCCATTTGTTGTCATTAATGTATTTATTTGATATTGAATAGTTTGAACTCCTGCTTTTAATTCATCTTTTAATCTAATTTGTACTATATCCTCTATTACTTCCTTGCTTAATTTATTTTTGTATTTTTCCTCTATTTCTTTTTTAAATTTATCATAACTTTTCCTTAAATATTTTCCTAAGTGTATTAAATCAACCGATTGACCTCCATATTGGTTACTCGCAACAGCTGCAATTATTTGTGTTACTACTGTACAAGCAACTTGGAAACTCTTTGGAGTTTCTATCATTTTCCCATTCATTACTGTTCCATTATCTAACATATCTCCTATATTTATTAAGCAACAGTTAAATATAGGTTGAACAAAATAGTCCATATCGTGGAAATGAAAAATTCCATCTTGGTGAGCCTTAGATATTTTTTCTGGTAATAAAATCCTCTTTGTTAAATCTCTTGAAACTTCACCTGCTATATAATCTCTTTGTGTTGAAGCAAGTATAGTATTTTTGTTTGAATTTTCTTCTGCTAATTCTTTATTTTCATTTCTAATTAATCCTAATATTGATTCATCTGTTGTATTTGATTTTCTAACTAATGCTCTTGTATATCTATAAACTATATATTTTTTTGATAATTCATATTTTCCTATTTCCATTAATTTTTCTTCAATAATGTCCTGAATATCCTCAACTAATATTCTTTTTTTACCAAGTTCCTCTATATATTCTATAATTTCTTTAATCTCTTCTTTTATAGCTCTATCTTTTGGCTTAACATCATTATTAGCTTTTTCAATAGCTATTTGAATTTTTGATTTGTCAAAATCAACAGCTCTTCCGTCTCTTTTAATAACTTTCATTTTTTTCCTCCTTAGGCTTTAATTTTTTTTATTTATAATTATATATTTAATAAAAGATTTTTCTGTTGCAAAAGCAACAGCCTTTTTAATTTGTAGATTATTGTTGAGCTTTGTCGTATATTACATTTTTGTTACAAATTAATTTTTATATATTAATCATTGCCTAAGCAGGAATAAAACAATTTTTAAGCTGAACATTAACATATTTCAAACTAGTTTCTTAAAAATAGTGTTGCAATTGCAACTTTTTTAATATATAATACTATTAATAATTTATAGGAGAATTTATATTATGGGAGAAAATTTTGATATAGACCAGTTTATTTCCGAATTTAAAACAAGCTGTATTAAAGCACAAAAGAAATCATTTCAAAAAAATGAAGTAATTACTACTTACATTCAAAAAAGAAATCAATTTTGCATATTGTTAAATGGCAATGCTGATTTAGTACGTTACGATTTTAATGGTAATAGAACGATAGTAGAACATATTTCTAAAAATGATATTTTTGGTGAAGTTTTTTATACGATAACAACAAATAATGAATTACTTGTTGAAGCAAAACAAATATGTGAAGTTTTGTTTTTTTCATATAATAACATTCATACAAAGTGTAGTAACAATTGTAATTTTCACTCTAAACTATCAGAATTTTTACCAGAGTTAATTATAAATAAGGTTACAAACTTAAATATGAGAGTAGAACTTTTAACTAAACGATCAATTAGAGATAAACTAGTTGAGTATTTTTCTTTACTTTCTACTAGGAACCTAAGTAAATCTTTTACACTTCCTTTTTCTCTAACAGATTTAGCTGATTATTTAAGCATTGATAGAAGTGCTATGATGCGCGAATTAAAACTATTAAAAGATGATGGAGTTATAGAAAAGATTGGAAATAGAATAATATTATTATATAAATAATAAGTTGCCAAAAAGTTTAGACTTTTAGCAACTTATTTACGGCGCTTAATTGATTTATATTTTTAAAATACCATTAAAATGCTGACAAGTTAAACAGGCTAAGTTCTAAGCGTTCCGATTTGTTCTATCTAATTAAAACTGTAGATTCTTAATTTCATCAAATGCAATATCTTTTTCTTCTCCTGTTGTCATATTTTTTAGTCTAAAATTATTGGAAGCTATTTCATCTTCTCCAACAATTATAACATACGGAATCTCAAGCTTATCCGCATATTTAAATTTTGCTTTTAACTTTTTATTGTTTAAATAAATTTCTGTTTTAACTCCACTATTTCTTAATTTATTTGCCAAATCAATTGGAACCGATAAATCTTCTACCATAGGTATAATTAAAACATCTGCAACAGATTTTTTATTTGCTTTAATTAATTTTAATTCATTAAGCTTATAAAACAAACGAGTTAATCCTATAGATATACCAACACCTGGCATTTTTTTATCTGTATAGTATTCTGCTAAATTTTCATATCTTCCACCAGAACACACACTACCCAATTCTCTATATTCATTTAGAAATGTTTCATATACAGTTCCTGTATAATAATCCAATCCTCTTGCAATAGTTAGGTCGACATTAAAATTACTTTCTGGAACTCCAAATAATCTAATGTTTTTTATAACATATTCTAGTTCACTTACACCTTGTTTAAATGTTTCATTTTGAATTTTTAATTGTTTTAGTTTTTGTATTTTTTCATCAGAAGTGCCTTCTATCTCGATAAATCCAATTATTTTATTTATTAAATTTTGTTCTATCTCTATTTTTTGTAATTCTGCTATTACCGCTTTTTTGCCAATTTTATCAATTTTATCAATAATTCTCAAAATATCTACAGATTTATCTTTTTGCTCTATACTTTCAAATAACCCATTTAATATTTTTCTGTTATTAATGCGAATTGTAAAATCATCAAATCCTAATGATTTAAATGTAGTATAAATAACACTTGGTAATTCACTGTCATTTATTAAATCTAATTCTCCATCTCCTATAATATCCACATCACATTGATATAACTCACGATATCTTCCCTTTTGAGGTTTCTCCGCACGATAAACCTTTCCAATTTGATATCTTCTAAATGGAAAACTTAAATTCCCATAATTCTTTGCTACATACTTAGAAAGGGGTACAGTTAAATCAAACCTTAGAGATAAATCATTATCTCCTTTATTAAAACGATATATTTGCTTTTCGGTTTCTCCTCCTGCTTTTGCAAGTAAAACTTCTGAAAGTTCAATTATAGGTGTATCAAGTGGAAGGAATCCAAATTTTTTATACGTATTTTCAATAGTTTCTTTTATCTGATTAAATAAAATTTGTTCATTTGGTAATAATTCCATAAAACCTGATAATGTTCTTGGTTCTGTCTTTTCCATATTTTATATCTCCTTTTTTATCAATCTACCATTATAGGTGGCTTACTGCATAATTATATTTACGAATTTGCCATTTTTACCTTACTCTATTGGCAATATCTAAATTAATTTTGGTTTTAGTTCCAAATAAATTGGTTTTTCATCTTTAATTTTAGTACTTAGGCCATGTCCAGTATAAACAATTATGTCATCTGGTAGTATCATTAGTTTATTGACAATAGAATCCATAATATCTTTTCTACTACTGGTTGGTAAATCAGTTCTCCCCCAAGTTCCTCTGAATAAAGTGTCTCCAGAAAACAAACACTTTTCTTTTTCACAGTATAGACAACTTCCTCCTTTTGTATGTCCCGGAGTATGAATAACTTTAAACTGTAGATTTCCTAAATGAATTAAATCTCCATCATCAATTCTAGAATCCGCTTCAAGCTCAATTGGTTTTTCTATTATATATGGTGTTAGGTTAATATCAGCATTGTTTAATCCTTCACTATCAGCTCTATGAATTAAAACTTTGCCTCCACATCTATTTTTTAGTTCTGTAACTCCCATTATATGGTCCCCGTGGCAATGTGAAAGATAAATATATTTTAACTTTCCATGTAATATATTAATCATCTCTTCAATTCTATCCACTTCACCAGCTGGATCTACAACCATTGTTTCCTTTGATTTTTCGTCTTGGATAATATAACAATTTGTTGAATCTCCAATCCAAGTATCAATTTTTAATTCTTTTAATATCATTTGTTGCTTCCTTTCTTTTCATAGAAATATGTATAAAAGTTGCATTATTTCTTTCTCTTTACTTCATATACGCTATCGACTTTTCTAATTACCTTTAATGCTTTATTTAATTCATCTAAATCTTCAACTTCCAATGTAATATCAATAACTGCTATTTTCTCTTTAGTTGTTTTTGTATTTACTCCCATTATTTTCGCATTTGTTGTTCCTATTTCTTTTAATATATCAAGTAACAAGCCTACTCTATCGTTTGATATAACCTCAATATCAACTTGATATGATGCTTCTTTTTCATTATACCACGATACATCTATTAATCTATTTTCTTCAGAAAGTAAATCCTCTATATTTGTGCAATCCTTTCTGTGTACAGAAACTCCTCTTCCTTTTGTTATATAACCTATAATTTCATCTCCTGGAAGTGGGTTACAGCATTTTGATAATTTTACTAAACAATTGTCTATTCCTTTTACTATAATTCCAGAATTCGATACTTTTGGTTTTCTAGTTTTAGCTTTGTTTAACTCTTGAATTTTTTGTTCTATATCTTCTTCTTCATGTTCTTTTCTGTATTCTTGCAACATTCTAGCTATTACTTTTACAGGAGAATTTGCACCAAATCCAACTGCTGCATACATCTCTTCTAGGTTTTTATATCTATATTTGTTTAACATTGGTTCTTCATATTCTGTTTTAAATAGTTCTTCATATGAAATACCTATTCTTTTTAGTTCTCTTTCTATTAGTTCTTTTCCTTTTTCAATATTTTCAGATTTTTGTGCTTTTTTAAACCAACTCTTTATTTTATTTTTAGCAGATGAACTCTTTACAAATTTAAGCCAATCTCTACTTGGTCCCTTTGAATTATCTGATGTTATAATTTCTACAATATCTCCTGTTTGTAATGGTGTTATAATTGGCATCATCTTACTATTAATTTTACAACCAGTCATATGGTGTCCAATTTCCGCATGTACACTATATGCAAAATCAATTGGTGTTGCACCTCTTGGAAGCACTTTTATTGATCCCTTTGGTGTAAACACATATACTTCATCTTCAAATAATTCCGTTTTTAATGTTTCTAAAAATTCCTGTGGGTCTTGCATATCTTTTTGCCATTCTAGGGTTTCACGAAGCCATGCAAGCTTGTCTTCTTCAACTTTTACAGCTTGTTTTTTTCCAAAATAACTTGCTTCTTTGTATGCCCAGTGTGCTGCAATTCCATATTCAGCAATTCTATGCATTTCCCATGTACGAATTTGAACTTCAAATGGTGTACCTTTTTCACCTAAAAGAGTTGTATGTATTGATTGATACATATTTGGTTTTGGTACAGCAATATAATCTTTAAATCTACCTGGCATTGGGCTATATAATTCATGTACAACTCCTAAAGACGCATAACAGTCCTTTACGGAGTTTACCAAAATTCTAAGAGCAAATAAATCATATATTTGATCTAAAGTTTTATTATCTCTTTCCATTTTTCTATATATACTATATAAATGCTTTGCTCTTCCTGTAACTTCTGCATCAATTTTTTGCTTTTTTAATTCTGTTCTTATATCATGCATTATTTTTTCTATAAATTCAAGTCTTTCATCTCTTTTTTTATTAATTCCTTCTACCAATTCGTGATATTCTTCTGGATATAAATACTTAAAGCTTAAATCTTCAAGTTCCCATTTCAAAGAATATAAACCAAGCCTGTTTGCAAGTGGTGCATATAATTCCATTGTTTCTTTCGCATTTGCTATTTGTCTATCTCTTTTTAGATATTTTAGAGTTCTCATATTATGTAGTCTATCTGCTAACTTTATTAAAATTACTCTAATATCTTTTCCCATAGCAAGAAACATTTTTCTGTAGTCCTCCACTTGTCTTTCCTCAACAGAAGTAAAACTTATATTACTAAGTTTTGTTACTCCAGAAACCATATTAGATATTTCTTGGCCAAATTCTTGTTTTATATCATCTTCTGTAATGTTTGTATCTTCAACAACATCATGTAAAAGTGCTGCAGCAATTGTGTTTTCATCTAATCCTATATCTGCTAAAATGTATGCAACATTAAGAGGATGAACAATGTATGGCTCTCCGGATTTTCTATTTTGATTTTCATGTTGTATACATGCATAATTATATGCTTTTAAAATTAATTTTGTATCTATCCATCTAGAATGTTGTTTTCTTTTAGCTATTACTTCTTGAATGGTTATTTCCTTTTCTTTTGACATTATTACCCTTCTTTCTTTTATGTTCAAAAACTAAAGTTATATTACTAAATATAAAAATTTATTAAGCAAAATGAGTATTGTATTTTTAAACATTATACTGATTTCATAATATCCTTAATATTAATTTGTAGATTTTCAATTTCTCCAAAATTATTTACTTCTATAACTCCTGCAATATCCACTTTGTCACCAATTTTATATTCCTCTGCTAAATACCCAATGTTGAATCCTATAGCATTTATAATATTGTTATTATCTTTTAATGTTAGTTTTAAATGCTTTCCTCCTGACAATGCTCTTATAGAATCTATTTTTAAACATTTAAATGCAAATATTGGCATTTTATTTGCTTCTCCAAATGGCTCCAACATTTTTAAACTTTGTACTATTTGTTTATTTAAAGAATTTAAATTTATTTTTGCATCAATATTTATAACTTGCATAATGTTTTCAATATGTTCTTTATTTGCAATTTCTTCAAATTCTCTTTTAAATTTTTCTAAATTTTCTTTCTTTATACTAATACCAACAGCCATACTATGTCCACCAAATTTATCTATTGTGTCCATACATTGTGTTAGTGCATCGTGCAAATCAAACCCAGGTATGCTTCTGCCTGATCCTTTTCCAATGCCATTCTCCTCAAAACTTAGCAAAATACTTGGTTTAAAATACATTTCAGTAATTTTTGATGAAACTATGCCGAATTACTCCATGATGCCAATTTTGCCCTCCTACAACAATTACCTTGTTTTTGTTTAAATGTTCTTTTTCTATTTTTTCTAATGCACTCTCGAAAATAGATTTTTCTATCGCTTGCCTTTTGCTATTATGCTCATTAAGTTTTTGTGTTAAATTTTGTGCTTCTAGAATATTCTTACATAAAAACAGTTCTAAAGCCTCTTCTGCTTTTCCCATTCTACCGCAAGCATTTATTCTAGGTGCTACTCCAAATGATATTGTATTTGAATCAATTTTGCTATATCCTGATGAATTAATAATTGATTTTAGCCCAATATTTTTTGTTTGTTTTACAAGCATTAGCCCTAATTTTGTTATTACTCTGTTTTCATCTACTAACGGAACAATATCTGATATTGTTCCAATACACACAATATCTAAATATTTTAAATAGCTTTCCTCTTCTAATTCCAGCTTAGTTCCTAATGCTTGAATCAACTTAAAAACAACACCTACTCCAGCTAATTCTCTAAAAGGATACTTGCTATCTTTTCTCTTATTATCTATAACAGCTATAGCATTTGGTAATTCATTTCCTGGTTCATGATGATCTGTTACAATTGTTTCAATTCCCAATTTTTTTGCATATTCTATTTCTTCATTTGCTGAAATTCCACAATCTACTGTAATCATTAATTCACAACCATTGCTTTTTATCTTATCAATTGCATTTTTATTTAATCCATATCCTTCCTCTAGTCTATTTGGTATATAGTGCGAAGCTTCTAGTCCAATATCTTTTAAGAAACTTTTTAATACTGTTATACTAGTAATACCATCAACATCATAATCTCCGTATATAGTGACTTTTTCTTGCTCTTTTACTGCTTTAATAATCCTTTCTACTGCCTTTTCCATATCTGTTATTAAAAAAGGATCATAAAAATCATTTCTTGTTGGCTCTAAAAATAATCTTATATCTTTCTCCTCTACAATATTTCTATTTACTAATATTGTGGCTAGTAATTCATTTATATTATATTTGTTTTTTAATTCTTCTATTTTTTCCGAGTTATTTTCATAGATTTTCCATTTTTTATTCATATATTCTCTCCTAAAATTACAATTTTGTTATATTGTATAACATTTTGGAGTTTTTTTAAAGAGTATTCTTAATATTTTTTAAAAACTTCCCTTTTTTACTTGAATTTATTTATCTTTTATTATAAGATATATTAGAACAATAATGAGCTAATTATTTTTCAAATTTTAATATATAATTCAGCTCACATTTTATTGTTCATGTGCAAAATTTCATAGAAATTTTCCGTACAATTTGTCAGTGTTATATAAGTATCTATATAACATAAACGGAATTACGAAAGTGAGGGAAAAAATGCCAAGAAAAACAAAAGAACAAATAGAAAGTGAACAAAAAAAAGTAACAAAGAAGGCAACAACTACTAAAAAGAATTCTACAAAAACTGCTACTTCCAGTAAGAAAGCTATTGCTAAAAAAACACCCACAACAAAGAAATCATCTACTGCAAAGAAATCTACAGCTACAAATAAAACATCAACTACAGCAAAAGTAGCTACAACAAAGAAATCATCAACAACAAGAAAATCATCTACAAAAAAAACTACAACAAAAACCAAAAAAGTGGCAAGTAAAAAAACAGAAATTGTAGAATACTACGATTTACCTTATAGGTATAATCAAACAACTATAAAACTTTTAGCTCAAACTCCAACAACTCTATTTGTTTATTGGGATATTTCTGATTTTGATAGAGATAATTTTAAAAAACAATATGGAGATAATTTCTTCGAAATAACAAGACCTATTTTAATTATTTATAATGATACTTTAGGTTATAGTTTTGAAGTTCCAATAAATGATTTTGCAAATAGTTGGTATCTACATGTTGCTGATAGTAAATGTGATTATAGAATTGAGCTTGGTAGACGTCCTATCCAAAAAAACGAAATCATAAACACAGATTATATTTACGTATCTAGTTCAAATGAAATTGAATCTCCAAATGATAAAATACTATTTGATAAAAATCAAAAAATGGTTTATTTCAGAGATGTTAAAACAGGTATTCAAACTGAAAAAAATATTAGGAGTATTTCATTATTGAAAAATATGGGTAAAATCTACAATATTTATGACCTATACAAATCAATTTATAAAAACGAAAATGTAGAAGAAATTTTTGACTTTTTAAATCCTTCTTCTTAGGATTATATAAAAAACAATAAGAAATTTCCTAGAATATAAAAACAAAGGAGAATTATAATGCAAAATAAAAAAGGATATGTTAGTTTTGTACTTCATGCCCATCTTCCATTTATCCATCATCCTGAAAGTGATGATTATTTAGAAGAGTCATGGCTATATGAGGCTATTTCTGAAACATATATACCATTATTAATAAATTTTCAAAAATTAGTAGATGAAGGTGTCAATTTTAGAATTACAATGTCTATGACACCTCCTCTACTTTCTATGCTAGATAACAAATTATTACAAAGAAAATATATTAAGTATTTAAAAAGATTAATCGAACTATCTGAGAAAGAAATCAAAAGAACTGCTGGAGATGAAAGGCTTAATAAACTTTCTCATTATTATTTTGAGCGCTATTCAAATGATTTACATTTATTTAAAGATGTTTATAAATGTAATTTAATTGAAGCTTTTAAGCATTTTCAAGATATTGGTGTCTTGGAAATTATTACTTGCGGCGCAACTCATGGATACTTTCCAATTTTATACTTAAATGAAAAAACCGTTAAAGCTCAAATTGCAGTTGGAGTTCAAACTTATGAAAGATATTTTGGAAGAAAACCTCGTGGTATCTGGCTTCCAGAGTGTGGTTATGTTCCAGAAGCTGACAAATATTTAAAAGAATTCGGCATTAACTATATTATCACAGAAACACATGGTATTTTATACGCAAATCCTACTCCAATATATGGTACATTTGCTCCAATTGTTTCACCTGAGGGAGTTATAGCTTTTGGAAGAGATATGGAATCATCTAGACAAGTATGGAGCTCAATTAATGGTTACCCTGGTGACTTTAATTATAGAGAGTTTTATCGTGATATTGGCTATGAAGCAGACTATGATTATATAAAGCCATATATTGCTCATAATGGTGTTAGGGTTCATACTGGAATAAAATATTATAGAATTACAGGAAAAACAGAATTTAAAGATTATTATAATGTACAGTGGGCAAAAGATTCAGCAGAAATGCAAGCAGGTCATTTTTTAGATTCCAGAGTAAGCCAAATTAATAATGTTGCACAGTATATGGACACCCCACCTATTATACTATGTCCTTATGATGCTGAACTTTATGGTCATTGGTGGTATGAAGGTCCTTATTGGTTATATATTTTATTTAAAAAAATTTATTATGATGATTGTAATTTTGAATTAATTACACCTTCTGAATATATAGATAAATATCCAAATATGCAGGTTTCAACCCCTTGTCGCTCAAGTTGGGGTGCAAATGGTTATAGCGAGGTGTGGTTAAATCCTACAAATGACTATGTACATAGGCATTTACATATAGCTGGAGATAGAATGTGTGAATTAGCTTCAACATTTCCAAATGCAAAAGGATTAAAGAAAAAAGCCCTAAACCAATGTGCTCGAGAATTATTGCTTGCCCAAAGTAGTGATTGGTTATTTATTATTACAAATGGAACTATGGTTGACTATGCCAAAAAAAGAATAAAGGACCATATTGGAAGATTTACAAAATTGTATTATCAAATTAAAGATAATAATATTGATGAAAATTTTTTAAAAAATATTTCTAAAAAAGACTGTGTATTTCCAGATATAGATTATAAAATTTATTTATAAGATAAAAAGTTGCCAATGGCAACTTTTTCACATTTTAATTAAATTCACATATTATAGTGTATAAGTTTTGAATATTTAGTAGATACTAATTTATTAGAAGGGAGATTGTTTTTAATGAAATCTATATGTATTAAAACAAATAACTCTGATTTACTCCAGTATCTACAAAATGAATTAAATAATATAGAATTAGAACAAGTTTGTTTTACCATTAATCAATTTAAGCATTACAAAAATATTATTGTTCATTATACTGGAGAAGATATCAACTTATTTTTAAGTAAAATAAGCTCTATTCTTTCCCTTTTAGTTATTGATGAACTTGAATCACATTTTTTAAATAGAATTATTATTCAAAATTATTTCTACTTTGAACCTGTAGAAAGAAAACAAATTTTAGAACTTTGCTATAATATAAATTCAACTGACTTTTTAGAAATTTTTAATAAAAAATTTAATGCTCTTTATAATTGTTTTTTAAATTATCTTACCTCTAAAAACACTCTACTTCTAAAAGGATTTACTAATTTTAGAATAAAACCATATTTATCTATTTTAGACGATATAGTAATAGATGCGGTAAACAATTTTATTGTTGAAAAGGAATATTTAGAATTTATTTCTTTATTACGATTATACATTAATTCACAATCAGATGGTTGTAACATTGTTCATATAATTTATTCTAAACATGAATCAATTTTGCTAGATAAAAATAAAGAAATTATTTCAAATTCAAATGAACACTTTAAAGCAAAATATCTTAGTGATATCACATTTTCTTCTAATGATTATACTTTAAACTCATTACTAACAATTTTACCTAAAAAAATATACATTCATTTAATCGATAATTATATCGATGAATTTATTAACACAATTCAAGCCGTTTTTGAAAATAGAGTTCAAATTTGCACTGATTGTAACATTTGCAAAATATATAAAAAAGAAGAAAAAAAGAATCCCAATACTTATTATTAATGTAAGTATTGGGGCATTTTTCTATTCCATTGCTTCTTCTAGTCCTGGTAATAAAGTGTTAGACAATTCGTCATCTACAACTACTTTCCATATTTTATTATCTTTAAAAAGTTTTATTGTTCCATTTTTTGTTGTAGTTTGCACATTCTCACTTTTTAGTTCTTCAGTTATTCCTTTTTCTATATCACTGTCTGAATTTCCAGAAAGTTCTGAAGATATAATTTTTTGTACATAGTTAGATATAATAGATTTAAAATCTTTATTAGTTATTTCTACTTCTACTTTTGCATTATTTTCATCTTCTTTTTCAATTTTTTCAACTTTCCATTCTAATTTATCAAAAAGAAGTTTTTGTGCTTCTTGGCTAAAATCATCTTCCTCAACTATTCTCTCTCCTGTTGAATATTCTTGTGCTTTTTCAAAATCTCCTGCTTTTAAATTTGTTAAAAATCCATCTACAGATTTTTTTGGATCGCTTGATGTTATTATCATATATGTTAATAATGCTACTACAACTAAGATTATAATTACAGATAATATTTTTACAAAAATATTGGAATTCTTTTTAGATTCAGTTTTCTTTTCTGCTTTTACTTTTTCTGCCTTTTTTTCAGTTTTAGGCTTTTCCTCTTTTTTTGCTTCATTTTTCTTTTCAACTTTTTTCTCTACTTTTTCATTTTTGGTTTCTTTTTTTACATCCTCTTTTTTTTCTTCTTTTTCTGCCATATAAAATCATCTCCCTTTCATATTTAATTATTATATTTGAATTATATATCAATTCTACAATTTTTGCAATATTTATTTATTAATATTAACTAATTAACGGCAAAATTTATTCCTCTTGCTACAACATCTTTCATGTTTTCAATTAGGTCATCAATCTCTTTAGGTGTTACAATTAAATTATAATCATTTGGCATTAGAACTTCTTTTATTTCTTCATAATTATTTTCTTCTTTTAATTTATTTAAATAATCATTTGATTTTGCTTCTTCTTGTAGTTTTTCTATAAATAAGTCTAAACAATCATTTACAATTACTGCTGTTTCTACCACTGTTGGGATACCGAAGAGCAATTACTGGCAGGCCTAAAGTTCTTTGGCTTATTTCGCTTCTTGTATTCCCTACTCCTGCTCCTGGTACAATTCCTGTATCTGATATTTGAACTGTACTACTTATTCTTTCAATGCTTCTTGATGCTAAAGCATCTATTACTATTACAAGTTTTGGTTTTACATTGTCTACAATTCCTTTTAGCATTTCTGCTGTTTCAATTCCTGTTGTGCCTAAAACTCCTGGAGAAATTGCACTTACGCTTCTTGTTCCTTCTTCTAAATATTGTGGCATATATTTTAATAAATGTCTTGTTACATCTATTTCGTTTATTACTTTTGGACCTAAGCTGTCTGGTGTTACGTATATATTTCCAAGTCCGACCACTAATATTTCATCTTGAGATTGAATATGTGCATCTATTAATTTTTTTAATTCTGTTGTTAACGTTTTTGCAGCCTCATCAATTTCTTCTTCTCTTGCTATTTTTAAATCTTTTGTGTCAATTGTTATATAACTTCCTATCGGTTTTCCTATTGCCTTTTCTCCGTTTTCATTTGTTATTTTTACTCTTTCAACTCTTAGTTTTTCGCTTATTTGTTCTTTCTCACTTTCTATTCCATCTATTGCACCTTCAACTTTATTTGCTTGTTTGTAAATATCTCTTCTCTCAGATGCTAAATCTGTTCGGAAATTATACATAAAAAATCTCACACTCCTTTTTATTAGTGTGAGATTTTTTGAAGATTTTATTCAATATTTATTTTTAATCTACAAATTCTATAGAAACATTTGTAACTGTTCCAATAAAATATCTCCAAGGATTTCTGTTTTCATTTAAGCTACATCCTATTGTTACTGGTATATCAAATTTTTTATTTTGAGTAAACCATTCATAATTTACTCCATCTATACTATAATAAATTTTATCATCAATTCTTGATATAATAATTTCTTTATCTATTAAATTAGCGTTACTATATGACATTCTCTTTTCAGCTACTCCTCTTCCTGCAAATTCACTTTTTGAATCACCACTTTTTCTTATAGCAAATCCTGGATATCCTTCACTTTCTTTTTCTAATTTAGAATTTATAATTGTTGTTTGGCTTACTGTTGTAGGTAGTATCTCAGTTATTTTAAACTTAATATTAAAATTTCTATTATAATTAGCTTCACTAAATAATTGCATTCCTGTATTTACATAATTTGTTCCATCAAATGTTAAACTATCTGCTTTATATATAACGTTTTCTACTTTTACTTCATTTTTTATTAATTCTTCTTTAATTTTTATTTCTGCTTTATCTTTTATAATTATAGAAACATCAGCAATAGCACCCTTAAAATATCTTTGTGGTTTTCCATCTTCTGTTAGACTACAACCAAATGTTAATGGAGTATCAAATTGCTTATTTTGCGTAAATAATGCTACTTTTTCTTCGCCACCTACACTATAATATATAATTCCATCTTCTCTTGTTATAATTATTTCTTTATCTAAAATTTCAGAATTATTAAATAATTTTGGTGTGGCATTATTTCCTTTTGCAGTTATTTCAGTTGTTGCATTAGCATCTTTTCTTCTTAATGCAAAACCAGGCCAACCTTGGCTTTTATTTTCAAGTTTTGCATTTAATAGAGTAGCTTGATTTTCTGTATTAGAATAATCTATATCTGTTATGGTAAACTTTATCTCAAAATCTTTATTGTAGTTCTCTACATTGAATAATTGAACTTTAGTATCAAAATAATTTGTTCCATCAAATGTTAAACTATCTGCTTGATAAAGTAGTTTTTCATTACCACTTAATAGTATAACATGTTTTGGCTCACTTGAAATATCATTATTAATTATTCTTATTAAAAATCCTCCGTCTTCATTTATTACAAAACTTAAATCTTCAGTTGTATGCCAATTTTCAGCCCCGTCTTTTTTATATTGTACATTCCATTTTTTTATATAACCATCATATTTAATAGAATCATAAGGAATTGAAATTCTATGCTTACCTTCTTCTATTGTTTCTGCATTTATTTGAAATGTTGGAATTGCAGTATTTTTATTTTCATATTCTACATTATATAAGCTATTTGGTATTTGGTCTAATGTGTAATAAGTTATACCTTCATATTTAAAACCTCCATAACTTATTACACTTCTATTTTTTATATTTATTAAAAACTCATCATCTACACCATCAATATTTAAATTTTTTATAGCATTTTGTGAGAAGTATAAATAATTTCCATCGTTTATCAATCCAGCTCCTGAAAATGATGTATCACTGTCTGAAGGTAACGTTGCCGTTACTCCTAATTCTGAAATAATTTTATTATTATCTTCATCATTTTTATATGTTTCATACCATTCATTTGTTTTCATTTGCATTATTTCCAGTTCAGTTTGAAATTTTGTAAACTTTGATGATTTTATAACTGATGCTCCACTATATGCTGCAATAGATGCTAATATTAGTAATATTATAATAGTTATAACTAGCGCTATTAATGTTATACCTGTATTTTTTAATTCTTTTCTCATAATTTTTCTCTTTCTTCATTTTTCTTTTTAAACTCATTTTTATTATAATCTATTATCTATCTATTTTCAAGTAATTTTATATTACAGTTTCATTACACTGTTACTGTTCAGTCTAATTACGTTGAAATGCCCGCACTAATGATTAGTTTAACCAGTAAGGAATTTAATCTTTATATATTAATCATCGCCTAAAGCAGGGCTAAAACAATTTTTAAGCTGAACAGTAACATTACACTAGTTTTACATCAAATATTTTTCTAAGAACTTACCTGTGTAGCTTCTCTCGTTTTTACAAATTTGTTCTGGTGTTCCAACTGCTACAACCTCTCCACCATTATCTCCACCTTCTGGTCCAAGGTCTATAATGTGGTCACATGTTTTTATTAAATCTAAATTGTGTTCAATAACTATAATTGTATTTCCTGTGTCAACAAGTCTTTGAAGGATATCTACAAGCTTATGAACATCTGCAATATGAAGTCCTGTTGTTGGTTCATCTAATATATACAGTGTTTTTCCTGTTGCTCTTTTAGATAATTCTGTTGCAAGTTTTACTCTTTGTGCTTCTCCTCCAGATAGTGTTGTAGAAGGTTGTCCAAGTTTTATATATCCTAATCCAACATCATATAAAGTTTGAATTTTGTTTTTTATTTTTGGTATTTTATCAAAAAATTCTAAAGCTTCTTCAACTGTCATGTCTAACACATCTGCAATGTTTTTTCCTTTATATTTTACCTCTAATGTTTCTCTGTTATAGCGTTTTCCTTTACATACTTCACAAGGTACATAAATGTCTGGTAAAAAGTGCATTTCAATTTTATGTACTCCGTCTCCTGTACAGCTTTCGCATCTACCGCCTGCTACATTAAAGCTAAATCTTCCTTTTTGATATCCACGCATTTTTGCTTCTTCTGTTGATGCAAATATATCTCTTATTAAATCAAACACACCTGTATAAGTTGCTGGATTAGAACGTGGTGTTCTTCCAATTGGTGATTGGTCTATATTTATAATTTTATCTATATTTTCTAACCCTTTAACACCTTTGCATTTTCCAGGTCTTTCATTTGAGCCGTTTAATTCTTTTGCAATTGTTTTATATAAAACCTCATTTACCAAGGTTGATTTTCCAGACCCTGAAACTCCTGTTACACAATTAAATACTCCGAGTGGAAATTTTACCGAAATATTTTTTAGGTTATTTTCTGTCGCTCCTTGTACCTCAATAACTTTAGTTTTTGTGTGTTTTCTTCTTTTTTTAGGTACTGGAATTTTCTTTCTTCCACTTAAATATTGGCCAGTAATTGAATCTTCTACTTTCATTACTTCTTCTGCAGTTCCGCTGTGCCATAACTCTTCCACCATGCACGCCAGCTTCTGGACCAATATCTATAATTTGGTCTGCTGCCCACATAGTGTCTTCATCATGCTCTACAACAAGCAAAGTATTTCCTAAATCTCTTAACTTTTTAAGTGTAGCTAAAAGCTTGTCATTATCTCTTTGATGTAAACCTATACTTGGCTCATCTAAAATGTATAAAACTCCTGTAAGTCCTGAGCCTATTTGAGTTGCTAGTCTTATTCTTTGTGCTTCTCCACCTGAAAGTGTTCCTGCGCTTCTAGATAAAGTTAAATATTCTAACCCAACATCAAGTAAAAATTGTAATCTTTGTTCAATTTCTTTTAATATTAATTCTGAAATCATAGCTTGTGTTTTATTTAATTTCAAGTTATTTAAATATTCTTTTATATTTCTAATTGACATTTCTGTTAATTGATTTATATTTTTACTTCCTACTTTAATTGATAATATTTCTGGTTTTAATCTTGCTCCATGACAACTATTACAAGGAGAATTACTCATATACATTTCGTAAAAATCTCTCATTCCTTGAGATTTTGTTTCATTATGACGTCTATCTAAAGTAGGTAATACTCCTTCAAATGGAGCTGTAAATTTTCTTATTCCTGCATAAGATGAATATTCAAAATCAATTTCTTCGTCACCTGTACCATAAAGTATTTTTTCCAAAAACCACCTAGGTAGATTTTTAATCTTTTTGTCTTTTATGTCTACACCATAGTGTTTACCTATACTCTCAAAGTACATTCTTGCCATGGTATCTCCTTTTTTCATCGAGCTTGCTCCAAAAGCTTTAACTCCATCATATAAAGTTTTATTCTTATCTGGTATAATTAAGTCTTCATCCATTTTCATCAAATAGCCTATACCAGTACACTCTGGACATGCACCAAATGGATTGTTAAAAGAGAACATTCTTGGTGTTAGCTCTGGAAAACTGAATCCACAAGTTGGGCAAGCATAATTACAGCTATATAAAATATGATTTCTTCCTACTACATCTATTAAAACCATATTTTCAGCATGTTTTAAAGCTACTTCAACAGATTCTGTAAGTCTACCTACAATATCTGGTTTAATTACTAGTCTATCTACAACTAGTTCAACCTCATGTTTTTTCTTTCTATCTAATTTTACTTCATCTTGACCAAGTTCATAAAGTTCTCCATCTATTCTAACCCTTACAAAGCCTTCTTTTTGATATTCTTCTAACTGTTTTGTAAACTCACCCTTTCTACCTCTTACAACTGGTGCCAATACTTGTATTTTTGCACCTTCTTCTAATGTCATAATATTATCAATAATTTGATCAATACTTTGTTTTTCTATTTTAGTACCACAATTTGGGCAATAAGGCGTTCCAATACGAGCATACAATAAACGAATATAATCATATATTTCTGTAACTGTCCCAACTGTAGAACGAGGATTTTTAGAAGTTGTTTTTTGGTCAATCGAAATTGCAGGAGATAATCCTTCTATACTTTCAACCTCCGGCTTTTCCATTAAACCTAAAAATTGTCTTGCATAAGAGGACAAGCTCTCTACATATCTTCTTTGACCTTCTGCATATAAAGTATCAAACGCCAAAGAAGACTTTCCGAGAACCAGAAAGTCCAGTAATGACAACTAATTTATCTCTTGGTATTTCTAAATTAATATTCTTTAAATTATGTTCTTTTGCACCTTTAATTACAATCTTGTCATTCATTATTTATTCCTCCGCTATATAAAAATCAATATATATTAAAATAAAATGTACGCGCAGTTTGGTCAAACTCCAAACTATATTAATATATATTGATTTTAGAAGATGCCAATTATGTTTCCGTTTTCGTCTATATCTATGCTCTCTGCTGCTGGCACTTTAGGAAGCCCTGGCATCGTCATTATTTTTCCTGCTAAAACCACTATAAAACCCGCTCCCGTTTTTATTTGAACGTCTCTAACATGTATATTATAATCATTTTTGCATTCCAAATCTTTTGGATCATCAGAAAATGAATATTGTGTTTTGGCTATACAAACTGGTAAATTTCCATAACCTAATTTATTAATTTTCTTAATTTCATCAAGAGCTTTTTCTGAATATTCTACATCTTTTGCTCCATAAATTTTTGTTGCAACTTTATATATTTTATCTTTTATGCTATCATTTTCTTCATACATCATTTCAAAATTTTCTTGTTTTTCTACTAAATCAACCAGCTTTTCTGCTATATCCGTTGCGCCCTTACCACCTTTTGTCCATCCATCTACTAAGCTTAATTGCACATCCTTTTCTTGTAACTTTTCTTTTATTAAATTTATTTTTTCATCACTGTCTTGAATATAGTGATTTATTGCAACAATAACATTTAGTCCAAATTTATTTTTTATGTTATCTATATGTCTAAATAAATTATCCATACCTCCATGATAATCAATTGCTTTTACTGTTGCAACTATAACTACACTATCAGGCTTTAATCCAGTTTTTCTACATTTTATATCTAAGAACTTTTCTGCACCTAAATCTGCTCCAAATCCTGCTTCTGTTACAACATAATCTGCTAATTTTAAAGCTGTTTTAGTAGCAATTACACTATTACAACCATGAGCAATATTAGCAAATGGTCCTCCATGTATAATTGCTGGTGTATGTTCTAAAGTTTGTACCAAATTTGGTTTAATTGCATCTTTTAAAAGTACTGTCATTGCACCTTCTGCTTTTAACTCTCTTGCATAAATTGGATTTCCTTCTTTATTGTATCCAATTAAAATATTTCCTAATCTTTCTTTTAGATCTTTAATATTTTCTGCTAAGCATACAATTGCCATAATTTCAGATGCAACTGTTATATCAAAATTATCTTGTCTAGGTACAATTTTTTTCTCACCAGATAAACCTGTATTTACTGTTCTCAATTGCCTATCATTTAAATCTAAGCATCTTTTGAAAACAACATTTTCAAAACCTAGCTCATTTCCAAAATAAATGTGATTATCTATCACACTTGCTAGCAAATTATTAGCAGATGTTATTGCATGCATATCACCAGTAAAATGCAAATTTATATCTTCCATAGGTGCAACTTGCGCTCTTCCGCCTCCGGTTGCTCCACCTTTAATTCCAAAAACAGGTCCCATTGATGGTTCTCTCAAGGCTAGAATAGATTTTTTTCCAATTTTTCTTAGTCCATCAGCAATTGCAATTGACATCGTTGTTTTTCCTTCTCCTAATGGTGTTGGTGTCATTGCTGTAACTAAAATTAATTTTCCATTTTTTTGTTTTTTTAGTTTTTCATAAACATCATTAGAAATTTTTGCTTTATATTTTCCATATAATTCTAAATCTTCTTCTTCAATACCTATTTCGTTCGCTATTTTTTCTATATTTTCTAATTTTGATTTTCTTGCTATTTCTATATCTGTCATTATTAAATACCTCCTTAAGCAATTAGTCCTGTTAAAAATCCAATTAAAGCACCAACAATAACTTGAACTGGCGTATGTCCCAATACTTCAACAAGTCTTTCAGATACTTCTACTCCTGACAAACCAGGTGTTTCAATTAATTTATTTAATAATTTTGCTTGTTTTCCAGCTGCTCTCCTAACACCACATGCATCATACATTACAACACTCGCCATGATAAGAGCAACCGCAAATACTGGAGATTTTATCCCCTCATATTTTCCAATTAATGTTGCTAATCCAGATACTACAGCTGAATGTGAACTTGGCATTCCACCTGCACCCATAATTCTTTTAAAATTAAATTTCTTTGTTGTTACAATGTCATAAATAAGTTTAAAAAACTGAATGCCAAACCATAACAAAAATGGTATATATATATACTTAAATTCTTTCATTTTTCTTTCCCCTCTTGCTACTTTGTTTCGAAGTTTTCTTCTTCTATTTTTCCATCTTTTTCTACTAAGATTGATATCTTCTTTTCTGCCTCTTCTAATACCTTATTACATTCTTTTGAAATTTTAATTCCCTCTTCAAATTTTGCAACAGAATCATCTAAATTCAAATTTCCTTTTTCTAATTCATCTACAATTTTTTCTAAGTCTTCTATTTGTTCTTCAAAACTCTTTTTCATAGTTTTATTCATCTCCTATTTTTAGTTGCTATACTATTTTTGCTTCTTGCTTTCCATCACTAAACTTAATATCAATTATATCTCCTGTTTTCAATTCCTTTTTGCTTTTTACTATTTTTCCATCTTTTTCCGTTATTGAATAACCTCTATATAAAGTCCTTAGTGGGCTTAATGCATCTAGTTTAGCAATCATTTCTATATATCTTGTTTTTTCTTTTTCTTGTTTCATTTTCATTAATGTTTCTAATTTTGTTACATATGTATCTAATTTTAAGTAATTATCATTTATCTTTCTTAGCGGTTCTTTAAAAGCAACATTTGACATTGCTTTTTCGTATCGTAGCTTCATTAATTCTACTTTTTTTATTAAAGAATTTCTTAATCTATCTTGATAACTTAAAATTTTTCTTTTAACTTCATACATATCTGAAACTGCAAGCTCGGCTGCTGCAGATGGTGTTGGTGCTCTTAAGTCTGCCACAAAATCTGCTATCGTAAAGTCTGTTTCATGTCCTACCGCTGAAATTATTGGTATTTCCGAATTATAAATACTATGTGCTACAATTTCTTCATTAAATGGCCATAAATCCTCTAATGTTCCTCCCCCACGAGCCAAAATTAGCACATCTGCTAATTTATTTTTATTCATAAATTCAATTCCTTCAGCTATTTTTTTTGCTGCTCCTTCTCCTTGTACCGGAACTGGAAGTAATCTAATATATACATTGGGATTTCTTCTTGTTGATACATTAATTATATCTCTAATAACTGAACCTGTTTGTGAAGTAAGAACTCCTATTACCTTTGGCATTTGCGGAATTTGCATTTTATGTTCTTCATCAAAGAGACCTTGCTTTTCTAATTTTGCTTTTAACTCTTGATATTTTGTGTATAAATCTCCCAATCCATCTTCTTCCATGGTTTTGACATATACCTGGTAAATTCCGTCTCTTTCAAAAACAGCAACACTACCAAAAATAACAACCTTCATACCATCTTTTGGTACAAAATTTAACTTTTGAGCATAAGATTTAAAGCAGATGCATTTTATTAAAGAATTTTCATCCTTTAATGTAAAATACATATGCCCCGTATAGTGATTTTTGAAATTAGATATTTCACCTTTTATTAATACATTATTAAGGTATTCATCTTCTGCTATTTTATTTTTTATATAGCTGTTTAAATCTGAAACTGATATTGCAAATTCTGTATATTTCATTATTTTTTCACCTGTTAGCTCTAATATTTTTTAAATATTGCTTTAATTTTCAAAAAGAAACGAGAATATTTTAGCTTTTATTTACTATGCTTGCTAAAACTCCATTTACAAAGTTTTTTGAAGCATCCTCACCATATCTTTTTGCTAATTCTACTGCTTCATTTATTACAACCTTAAATGGTAACTCTTTATATTTTATTTCATATATAGCAAGCTTTAAAATAGCTAAATCCACTTTAGATATTCGGTCAATTTTCCAGCTATCTTTTAAATTTTTTTCTATACTTTTTATAATATCTTCCTTATTATCTTCAATTCCGAAAACGGCATCTTTAATATAGTCTATAGCTTTTTTTTCCGTTATCTCATTGTTTTCTATATAAAGACCCACTGTTTCTTCTAGGTCTTCTTTACTTTCTTTTTTTTGTATTTCTAGACTATAAATAAGTTTGAATGCTTGCTCACGTATTTCTGACCTGTTCATTTTTATTCCTTCCTATTTTGTTTATTACATTTTATCAATAAAACCCTTTAACTTTGTTTTTACATCATCTTTATTTTGCTGTATATAATTTCCAATAAAAGCTCCTAAAACTAATACAACAATAGCTAATATTAAATCATGTAATCTAGTAATTAATACTAAAATTGCTATAATTATGCCTATTATTGCACCTCTGTATTGGCTTACAAACTCTTTAAATCCATTCATTTTATATCACATTCCTTTCTACCATTATTAAAGCTAGAATTTTATTCTTCTTTTTTCTTGTCTGCAACTTTTTTAACAGCAATATTTACTTCTTTCACTTCTAAATCAGTTGCTGTTTTTATTTTTTCTTTTATTTTTGCTTGAAGATTTGATGATAAATCTTTTATAATGGCATTTGAATTAATTATTAAATTTACAAATACTTTCACGTTGTTTTCTTTATCTAATTCTACTCTAGTTGTTACTTGTTCTGCACTTTCAAAATTCATAGCTACTGAATTTACTAAGTTTTCTATAGTCTCCTTTGATATTAAAAGTTTTCCATTTTCATTTTCTAGTAAAACTCCTGAGCCCTGTTTTTCTTTTTCTTTTGAACTTGAATCAAAGAATATACATTTAATTGAAAGTAATATTACTGCTACACTACAACCAAGCAATATTTTGCTTGATGTTTCCCCTATAATTAATTTGTAAATTAAATTTCTTACCAATTCAACATCTAGCCATCCAAATATTACTAGGCATAATATTACAGATAGTATTAACATAATATTAGAATATATAATTAATGCAAGTTTTTCTATAAATTTCATTTTATTTTTACTTCCTTTCTTTTTTATTTTTCTTCATTATTATTTTCTTCGTTTTCTTGTACTTGAGCCACATCCGTATTAACACCCTGAACATGTACATTTACTTCCTCTACAATTAAACCAGTCATGCTCTCTACAGCTTTTTTTACTCTGTTTTGAATTTCGAAGGCAACATCAGGTATTCTAGAACCATATTCAACAATAATGTTTACATCTATTTTTACTTGAGTTTCGTTTATATCTACTTTAATTCCTTTTGCTAAATTTTTCTTTCCACTAAATACTTCTGAAATTCCTCCTGCAAATCCTCCTGCCATACCAGCAACTCCTGCTACTTCTGAAACTGCCACTCCAGCAATTACAGCAACAACATCATCTGATATTTTTATTCCTTCAGTTTGTGTTTCAATTTCATTTCTAGCTTGCTCTGTTTCCTTGTTTTCTTCGTTCATAGTAAATTCCTCCTTTTTATATCTTTTAAAAAATAAAAAGATATACTTATTTTTCTATATAAGTATATCAATTTTTTCTTAATTTTACAACTATTTTTAGTCATTTTTTTATTTCTTTTGTCACTGTTGTTACAATTCACAGTCAAGTATACTTAAAGCCCGCGCAAATGGTTAATATATAAATTATTCGTAATGGCTCGAGGAAAACGTTCAGCATAATTACATTTTTAGAGTTGGTTTCGGTATTTCAATATTATTTCTTCCTATTTTAAAAAACGCTGACAAAGTTTTTGTCATAATTTCTTTGCTTTCTTTATTTAAATTTTTGTATGTGTTTACTATTGTTATAGAATTCTTAAACCACTGCCCTTTTATATCTGATAAAGTTTCAGCTTGTGTTGCATTTAATATTTCAAACAATGTATTAATAAATTCTTCTCTTTGCTCTGGTTTTACTTCTTTAAGCCAGTTTGTTACAGTTTTATCAATAAATTTACTAGAATTTGTTAATTCATCTTTTACAAATTTATCTCCCAACACTTGCCAAGAGTATAAATCATGTTGCATTATTCCTGTTTGTGTACTTTTTAATATTGTGGTTTTTTCTTCATGATTTAACAACCTTCCTATTATAGAACTTTGTGGAATATATGTATGTACTTTATCTAATATATTTTTGTATTCTTCGCTTTTTATTACTCTATCGCAAAATCCTGGTCCATCATTATTATATACATTGATTATTCTTTCTTTAATTTTCGAATTGCAAAACGCTGATGCATAAACTGCTAAGTTTCCACCTTTTGAGTGACCACCAACTCTTATTTTTTTGTTATATTTTTTAGCTACATTTTCTAAATATTTTACAGCGTCAATTTGTGCTGGCACTAACTCTGAAAAACACATATTAAAATCTTCTTTCCAACCTACAATTGTGTTATCTGTACCGCGGAAAGCCACATAAATTGTTTCATCTGGCATAACAATTGAAACACCCGAAAACTGCTTTTCTTGTAGCACATCTATTTTGTTTACATAGTATGTTAATTTCATACTTCCAAATCTCTTGCTTCTTGACAATCTTAGAAATAATTCTTCATCTCCATCCCACAGAAATTTACCTTTTTTTTCTAATCCTTGATATTTTTTATATGCATCTTTTATTGAAATTTCTTCATTTTTTACTATCCCGTCTAATGGTAAATAAGACAATCGAGATAAAATTAAATTATCTATCTCATTAAATTCTACTTTTTTTAGTTCAATATCTCTCCAATCCAAATAATCAAATATATTTGCCATAATTGGTCTCCTTATTAATTATAACTATAAAAAATGAGTAAATCTATAAGCCGGGTTCTGTCTTTTAAAATAGTCATTTATCTAGGATAGCTATTGCTAGCTACCTCAAGCCACGCAATTAAGAAGGCGCCGAGCAGACTTAATCTTCTATATTAGGTGTTGCTCCAGATGGGGTTTACACTGACCCATTATGTCACCATAATGGCGGTGAGCTCTTACCTCGCCTTTTCATCCTTACCGCGTTTCGCAATTATTCAATCTGAGCCAAGTCACATTGAATAATAACTACGTTAATCGTACTTTTTTCTACAAAGCAAAACGCTTTGTAAAAGCAATTTATCGCGGCGGTTATTTTCTGTTGCACTTTCCTTAAGGTTACCCTCACTAGACGTTATCTAGCATCTTTGCTCTATGGAGCCCGGACTTTCCTCTC
>OCVV012876730.1_pt1 | contig 88192 bp, 59 predicted proteins | sample 1539721 | NCBI WGS metagenome assembly OCVV01 (sample SAMN02144230, study PRJEB22623) | gut metagenome | biome: sheep rumen | host: Ovis aries | place: New Zealand
TTGCCATTTGAAGTGGCCGTAAAGTCGTAGGCACTTGCATAGATGCTGGCACTCAGGGCGAGCATCACAAGCAGAAATCTCTGCCATAAGTTAGTTCTCTTTTTCATAATATTTCAGTTGTATTAGTTAATAAATAGATGATAATTCGTTCTCATGACTCGATGAATATGCAAAACTACAAAAAAAAAGGAAATCAACAACGTTTTCTCAAAAAAAACTTCATTCCCCGTCGTCATTGGCAAAAAATAAAGGGGATTCACAAAAAAAAACAATGAGGACCAACTCGCTCAATTCCCCAATCGCGCAACAGTTAGTCCCCAATCGCGTAATCGTCAGTCCCCAATCGCGTAACCGTCAATCCCCAATCGATTTTCGAGTACAGTTCCCATCTTGTTTTTAGGGCTATACCTTATTATATAAATAGCTTGCACTGAGCAAAAGTTATTCATTTTTCATCATTCATTTCCAAAGGCTTTTTTCATTTTTCGTCCCTCATTCTTCATTTAAAAGTCAAGTTTTCGTAACTTTGCAAAGATTTTCGCGATTTTTGTAGAATTGAAACATAATAAGTTAGACATGAAATTGATTCCTATTTACAAATGGACGAAAGGTGTCCGTGCCTTCAACCAGCGCAATAAGCGTTTTATGGAACAGCCTTGGGCGTCTGGAGTTCTACTTTTGGCTTGCGTCATCGTAGCCATGCTCCTTGCCAACCTTCCTTTCACGAAAGAACTCTATCGCGGTTTTCTGGAAACGTCACTGTCGATGTCGATTCAAAGTCCTCTTGACCCAGAAACAGGTTTGAGGGCTATCGACTGGGTGTTCCCAAAGGACATGACGGTTGAAAAATTCATCAACGACATCCTGATGGTGATTTTCTTCTTCACAGTCGGATTGGAAATCAAGCGCGAGGTGGTGTGTGGCGAGCTGTCGAGTGTGAAAAAGGCGATGTTGCCTGTGATAGCAGCTGCTGGAGGAATGGCGATGCCAGCCATCATCTATGTTCTCTTCAATCATGGTACGGCTGCCGTGAGCGGATGGGGAATTCCAACTGCCACGGACATTGCCTTTGCTGTCGGCATCTTGTCGATTTTGGGTGACAAAGTGCCGATTTCGCTCAAGATATTCCTTACGGCTTTAGCAATTGCCGACGACCTCGGAGCCATCCTTGTGGTGGCCATCTTCTATGGAGGCAACATCAATCTTGGACTTCTCTCCATTGCCGTGGTGCTCATCGTGCTGCTGGTATTCATGGGGCAACTTGGCGAGAAACGCCCTGCTTTCTATCTCATCCCAGCCATTGCTATTTGGTTTTTGTTCTACTATTCAGGTATCCACAGCACGATGTCGGGAGTGGTGATGGCTTTTCTCATTCCTATGAAACCGCGCTTCTCTCATGCCTATTTCCATCGCCGATCTTACGAATATGAGCGGAGAATCATGGAATATGACGAGATTGATGACGAGGAAGGTTTCCCTAATGGCCCACAACGCCATTGCCTGCGTCGCATCAGCAACATTTCGAACCAGTCTGTGGGTTTGAGTTATCGCCTTGAGCACTGTCTCAGTCCGTGGGTGAATTTCCTCATCATGCCTATCTTTGCCATAGCCAATGCTGGTGTAGAGATTCCTGATTTGAGCTACTTCAACATTTTCCAGTATAATCCAGAAATGGGTTCTGCGAGCATGGGTGTGTTCTTCGGATTGCTACTTGGAAAGCCTATCGGCATCACCTTGGCGTCGTTCATTGCTATCAAGATGAAGGTGGGCGAAATGCCATCCAATTCGAGTTGGAAGATGCTGTTTGCTGTGGCATGCCTTGGAGGTATAGGCTTCACAATGAGTATATTTGTCGATACCTTGTCTTTCGGTGAACTTGCTCCTGAAATGACGCACCATCTGCGCTCTTTGGGAAAGATTGCCGTCCTCACGGGTTCTCTCAGTGCTGGCGTGCTTGGAAGTCTGCTTATCAGCATGTTCAGCAAGGTTAAGAGAGAGGTTGAGTGTTGAGTGTTGAGTGTTGAGTGTGAAGAGTGAAGAGTAACGTCGTTAAACGTTAAACTTTAAACGTTAAACATTATCACAAAAAAGTTAAAAAAGACATGTTTTTTCTGAAATATGTTATTTAACATAAGTTTTAGGGTTGGAGATTGTACTAAAAGGGATTATCTTTGCACTCGTTATCCTGAAAACAATCTTTTTACCTTAAAAACTAATACCTATCAAAAAGTAAAAGGAGTGCTTCTCTGTGAAGAGAGGCACTTTTTGGTTCTTAATCATCTATAGTTCTATTTACAAATAAACAAAATATATGAAACTAATTTACTTTCATGGATTTGCTTCGTCGGGTGCAAGCGGAACGGTGGAAAACTTACGACGCGAACTACCCGATGCTGAAATCATTGCTCCCGACATACCTGTAGATCCTGTTGAGGCTCTACCTTTCTTGAAACAGTTTGTGCAGGACGAACAGCCTGACATCATTGTCGGAACCAGCATGGGTGGTATGTATGCTCACCAGATGCATGGCTTTGTACGTATCTGTGTCAATCCAGCCCTTAATATGTCCACGATGAGCAAGGTGCTGAAAACTGGTACATATAAATTCCTGAATGGACGCAAGGACAACCAAAAGGAATTCAGGATTACAAAGGAAATTATCCAGCACTTCAACCAAATGGAGCGACAGCAATTCAAAGGACTTACGGAGGAGGACAAAGCTAATTGCTACGGACTTTTTGGCATTCATGACACAACGGTGAATACCTACGATTTGTTCCACAAGCACTACCCTCATGTGAGTCGATTCGATGGGGAGCACCGTTTGAATGACAAGGTACTGAAGAAAACGGTGATTCCTCTGATACTTGAATTGACACAAAAGCAAAAGTGATATCAAACCGCAAATGACACAGATGCACACAGATAATAATAGAAAACATCGGCTGCGCCTTGATTGAAATGATTAAAATGATTTTTGGACATCAGAATAATCAGAACAATTAGATGAATCCAGCACGACAGTGCGATGTTTTAAAAAAACCACGAATTGCACGAATTAAACGAATTTATTTTAATTATTTAATCTAATTGCACGAATAAAAAATGCAAGTATTTTTTTAATTAGAGAAATTCGATAAAAATAAATACTGAAGGTTCGTTTAATTCGTGAAATTCGTGGTTTATTTAACTCTCAGAGTTTTTCATTAAAAAATTTCATTTCTTTGTTAGTTCGGCTTTCATGGTGTCATTACCAGGATACCCTATGAATTTGTTTTGCACCTTTCCTTCCTGGTTGACAATCACGTATGTAGGAATGCCCTGCGAGTCGAATTGCTTGAGAAGTGTTTCCCATTGCTCCTTCGTCACGTAGTAATGGTCACCGTGTATGTCAGGAATCATATTGTTCCATGTGCCTTTAGGTGAAGATGGGCCCGTAATGTAGATGAAAGCCACTTTGCCCCAAAGTTCCTCTTTTACGGGCTGGATGGTTTTCATGGCTGCACGGCATGGACCGCACCACGTGGCCCAGAAATCCACTAATACGGGTTTGCCCTTGTATGGTGTGACGAGTGACTTGAAGACATCTTCCCCTTTCAGGTCGGGTGAGATGGACTTGATGGTAAAGTCAGTGCTATTTTTATTTCTTTCGATTTTTGCCTTCAGTTCGTCGTTGGCTTTCACAATGGTTTGTGCATACTCAGGTGTTTGGGTCTTCACGCTGTCTATTTGTGCATCGGTGAGAGGAACAAACTCTTGGTTGATAGAGGAATAGAACTTCTGTGCCAAGACCAATTTCTCGTATCCTTCAGGCAATCCAAACTGATGCTTCATGGTTTTTCCCATCTCTTCGGTATAAGGAGCGAGCATGTTGCCGAAGGGACTGTAGAATGCCGCATTGCGCACGAAAGGGTCTTCTTTCACATAGTCGGAAAAGTAGTCTGTGGGCATATCCCATTGCCCTTGTTGTTGGTTGGCATAGTTGAGGATGGCAGTACCGCTCGACAACATCATACCCAAATAGATGCGGGCCACGGTCTTTTCGTACTCCTTGTAGGCATCGCAATAGTCACGAGCATCTATCTGTGCTGCGTATGCATTGTAATGATTGGTGAGAATTTGCTTCACATCGTTGAGGTTCTTTCCTTTGAATGTGTTCAGGCCGGGGCCATTGAGAAAGCGGAATGTTCTTATACCTTGAATGGAATCGGGAGCATTGGCAATGTCGTTGTTGAAATCGCTGACTGCTCCAGAGAACAACCATGCACGTTTCTTAGGATGGTTGAGCAGAGATGCGTCAAAGATAACGGAAGTAGTTTCACCGGGAATGACAATGGCTGAGGCATGTTGATTTGAAACGGAAATGTTTACCATGATGGAGCTACCTGGATTGAATTGCAAATCAAATTCACCATTTGCATTGAGAATAGCGTGTTTGGTTTCCAATTCACCTAAAAGTGGTCGGTAGGCAATAACGACGGTATCGGAAATGGATGACTCACTTTTTTTGACTATGCCGTGGATTGTTATTGTTTCGTTGCTGAACTTAATCGGAGGAAGTTGCTTCAGTTTCCCCTTTGCACTGACACTGAGAGCGCAAAGAAAAGTGATGGAAAGTAGAAATAGTTTTTTCATGTTATGCTAATCTTTTATCTATAATTTGGTGCGATTGTAATCCACTCATTTATATCTTTTCAACCATGAATTGGCTACGCTGAGCTTTGAGGTTTGCAGTTGAGAATAATCCCAACTTATTGTTTTATCATTACTTCATTTTACGAAGAAAAACTCGGTGGTCGATATTGTTTGGAAGTTCGGACTCGTAGTGAGTGACCATGATGAGTGTCTTGTTAGTGCGTTTGCAAAATGTTTCTATGATGTCCTTCACCATGCGTCGGTTCTTCAAATCGAGCCCGTGAAGTGGTTCGTCGAGAATTAGCAAGGATGGGTCTTTCACGAAGGCACGGGCAAGAAGAACGAGTCGTTGCTCTCCACTCGATAATTTCAGGAAGGTGGTGTTGCGGTATTTCAGAATGCCGAAGATGTCCATCCAAAACTCACAAATGCTCATTTGCTCAGGCTTTGGCCGCATATAAAGCCCAACGGAGTCGGACAGCCCAGATGCAACAATTTCGATGGCTGGAATATCCTTCATGTAGGCTCGGTGCATTTCGGGAGAGATAGACCCGATATACTTCTTGATGTCCCAGATGCTTTCACCCGTTCCACGTTGATGCCCGAAGAGAATGATGTTGTTGGCGTAAGCCTGTGGATTGTCGGCACAAACAATGCTCAGTAAGGTGGATTTGCCTGCACCGTTCTCTCCGCTCAGAGCCCAATGCTCACCGTTCATCACGGTGAAATTCAAGTCCTTCAGAATCGTTCGCTCTCCATATTTGATGTTGACATTCTTGAAGTCAATCACATGCTGAGTGCCAGGTTCCGCTTGCGTGTTCGTCTCTGGGTTCAGTGGGAGTTGGAGAATACGCTGCATCTTCTCATCAGAAAGCACTTGAGTAGGCATGGGTTCCTGTCGAGAGAGCCATTCCGACAAACTCACTTTAGGGAGCATTTCCATCTCTTTCATTTCCACAACGTGGGTAATGAAATCAGGAATATCATCAGTTTTTGACAGAACGAGAATCACTTGCAGATGCACGTCCGAAGTCAGCAATTTCAACAAGTCGTAAAGCTGTTGGCGGGCATTCACATCAAGTCCAATGAACGGATTGTCCATGATGAGCACACGCGGATTGGTAAGTAGCGTCTTGGTCAGCTGGAATTTTCTCAATTCGCCACTCGACAATAAGATTATGCGCTTGTCGAGCAGTTCGTCAAGATGGAACAATCTGTAAAGCATTTCCTGCAGGGCTGCACGTTCCTCATTGATGGCACGTCGGTCTTCATCCGTCAGCATCAGTTCGTTCTTCAGACCGTTCTCAGCCAAAGCAATGGCATCCTCAAGAAGTTCCTGCACCGTGGGCGTATCATCAATATCGTGTTGGTTCCATCGCTGCTGATAATAGTAAGTGCTGTCGCTGGTGCCGTAAGAATCACGAAACTGGATGTGCTTGATGTTGTCACTCACCATTTTCGCCTTGCTCGGACTGAAGTCGTACTCCACGTGTGTCATCAAGATGGGATGCTTCTCCGTGAGAATATCTATCAACATCGATTTTCCTGAACCGTTTTCACCAACGATAGCAATGCTCTCACCAGCCATGATGTCCAGATTGATGGGATTCTTAAGCCTATAAGAAGGATGACGTGCTACGCCATTCTTGATGGAAATGATTTTTTGCACAGTTTTTGAATGTTTTGATATAGTTACTGAGTAATCGTCAAAAAGAAGTTGGTGCGATTTTATTAAGGAAAGAAACCACGAATTGCACGAATTATCACTAATTATTCTTAAACTATTATTCGACCAAATTTCACGAACAAAAATGCTTGCATTTTTAAAATTAGAGAAATTAGATAAAATTTATGACTGAAAATTCGTTTAATTCGAGTAATTCGTGGTTTTTTCCTAAATAAAACATGTCGTTTATACCAAGTTATTATTTCATTGTTCCTTATGGTAAAACAATCAACAAAAAAATAAAAACAGGGCATGACAGCAACTTATGCACCATCATGCCACCGTATAGTTAAAGTTTAGATGTTTAGAATCGCAAGCCCAGTGTTGCCATCACCTGGCTACGATTATTGTTGATTTCAGTTGGTTTCAAATCAACGTCGTCAAAGGCATAGAAGTCACCCTTCTGCGAATGGAGTTGGTAGGCAACATCCACGTATCCTCCCTTGAAACGATAACCCACTCCGAGTGTGAAACGGTTGATGCCCTTCCAGTTTGTGTAATCCGTTTCAGTGAAAGGACTGCTGTAGGAAATCTGCTTGTAAGCTTGAGTCTTGTAAGGAGATGAAACGTGATTATATCCCAGACGGATGGCAAACTGGTCAACAGGCTTAAATTCAGCACCCACACGGATAGTATGCTGCGTTCTCAAGTCCTGTTTGATATTCTCGTTGACACCCATGAAGTAAGCCTCGTTCGTCCTGTCCATCGAGTTGTAGTGAGCAGTGCTGAAGTCCTCCAGCTCGTATGAAACACCAATAGCAAACGACTTACCCACCGTGTGTCCCATGCTCACACCAAACCTCCACGGCGTACGGAAATGGTAACGATAAGGATCCGTAGATAAGGATTTCTGGAGCTTGTTCTCGTAATACAAACTGGCACCATTCACATCCTTCAGATTGTACCACGTTGGCGTGTGGACCGAAAGACCGATGCGGAAAGGCGATTCCTGGATAGGTCGGATGATAGTACCCAACTTCACATTGAATCCATTACCCTTCGTTTCATACCAGTTGGTGATGTCATAAAAGTGGTTGTCAGCACCCATCTCGTAATAATTCGACTCACGTTTAGAGTTCATGTCGTAACTGCCAATCGTCAAACCAAAGAAATACTGGTCGCTCACATTGAATGAGATGTTGAAATCAGCCTGCGAAGTAGAGCCGTAAGTGTGACGACGGTAATTCGCCTCCTTTGCAGGTTCTCCATCATAACGAAGAAACTTTCCAGAATCCTTGTCATACAAATCCAATATAATACCCTCCTGCACAAGCTCACCCGTCTTGGCATCGTAGGCAGGAGCAGCCAAATCAGGCAAGAAGCCCCAGCTATCAGCTTCGTGAGCAGCATTCGCCATGTCAGCAATTTGGAACGTCTGCGAAAAAGTGTTCGCAAGGTTCTGAATACCCAAGTTGGCATTGCCAAAACGATTGTGGCGCTTCACATAGTTGAAACCGAAATTCAAATACTGCAACCCCCTTCGTCCTTTGTTCTCATAATCCATTGTGAAAACAACGCCAGCCTGGTCCCACGAAGCCCGACTGCTTTCATGGCCCATTTGCCCTTTTTCGTCCGTGAAAAGGCCACTGAAACTGAGAGCCACCTCAGGATGACGGAACAAACCGATACCAGCAGGGTTCGTACTCATGGTGGAGATTTCTCCTCCCAAAGCATCGAGCGCACCGCCCATACCCACGAATCGAGCAGTACCGTTCAAGTCGCTGCTCGAAAAATTAGCAGCATCATATTGGTCTTGTGCCATTGCCGAGCCAGAAAACAACACTGCGGCAAGCAAATAATAAAATCTTCTCATCTATTATGTTAAGTTTTTGAGTTCTTGAGTTTTTGAGTTTTTAAGTTTAACGTGAAGCGTGAAGAGAAGTACAAAGTACAATTTACAAAGTACAATCAGGGATTTAAAGGATTAAAGGGATTACCCTAAACCCTAAACACTAAACACAAGTCAGGGGGGTAAAGGATTTAGAAGGATTTTTTCCTCTCTATCCACTCCCCTCGCCTTTTGGAGAGGGGCTGGGGGTGAGGCTTTTTTTCACTTTTCACTCCCTCCCTCACAGGGAGGGTTGGGGTGGGTCCCCCTTTTCTCTTACCTTCTTCCGCCGCCGCGAACGGCACCACCGCCGCCACCGCCACGACTGCCTCCACCGAAGCCGCCACCGCTGAAGCCACCGCCATACGAGCGGGAACCGCCACCATAACTGCCACCGACAGAACCCGACCTGCCGTAAGAGGACGGAGCCGTCGTTCTGTTCACTGACTGACTACTGCTGCGCGAACTGCTGCGCGATGAGTCGTAACGTGAAGAAGCACTGCTACGTGCCGATGCGGCACTGCTGCGTGAAATGGCCGACGTGCGTCCGTTGCCATTCACCATCGTCCTCTGGTTCGAACGGGAAGCACCCCTGCTGTATGCCGACGTGCGACCATCGCCACCCATCGTTCTGCTTTGGTAAGCCGACGTGCGACCACCCGCGTTGCTCCTCGATGCATAGTCCGTTCGTCCCAACGCACGGTTCACAGCCGTAGTGCGCGACGTGTTAGTACCTCTGAATGAACCCCTGCCCGTAGCAGCGTTGCCACCGTTGGCAAGAGCACTCGTGCGAATCGTGCGACCGTGGTACACACTGCCACCGCGGTCGAAGCCACGTCCGTGATGGTACGAAATGCCCACGCAGTAACCCACGTGCCAACCAGGACCATAGCCCCAGTACGACCATGCATAACGGTAGCCGCCCCATCCCCACATAGGACCATACCATGCGCGCCAAGGCGACCAGCCCCATCCGTAACCCCACGAGTAGAAGTAAGGGTCATAGAAGAAAGGGTCATAATAGTAAGGGTCGTAGAGATAGTCGTAAATGCCGTAGCCATACACCAAGTCCCAATAGTAAGGACTGCTCAATGCATAGATGCGAGGCGTGTGGAAGCGGAGCAGACGGCGGGAGAAGCGATAGTAGTTCTCCTCGTCATCAACGTCGATGGAGTCAACCCTTTCCACCACACCATCCCTGCTGCCGTATCCGCCACCCGTCTGGTAGCTGTCCGACGAGTAGCTGCCAGCATAGCCAGCCGACATGTTGCGGCGGTTATACTCATCCTCATCCCGAGCATTCGTGTTATACACCTCGATGTCGTTGGAACGCACCGAGGAAGCACCAGCCGAGGTTTTCGCTGCCTTACGCGAAGGAGAGAAATAAAGGTCGTCGTCCTGAGCCATCATGAAGAGGGGAGCAGAAAGAACGAGCGCCATCAAAAGAAGTCTTTTCATATCCTTTGTCTTGTTAAGTTAATAGTTCAAACTTGTTAAACTCTAAACGTGAAGCGTGAAGCGTGAAGAGTGAAGCGATAAGAGTAACTTCGCTAAACGCTAAACGTTTTTCACTTGCTTTCACACGAAACGATGCTTGCAGCGAGAGCTTGCACATCATTTCGGGTGCAAAATTACCACGAATCCAACAAAGGAAATATGGGTTTTCCCTATTCCGGCATAGGAATTTCCCTAAAAAGCCTCCCAAGGCCAATATGCTCAGATGAATGAGTACCAGGAAAAAACTTGAGCATGAGGTTTTGAGAACAGGACATTCCTTTTCCGATACTTTTCTCTGAATTCCCCCCTGCCCATGCATTCGATTTCACATTTTCTTGCTATCTTTGCAAAATCATCATAGAAAAAACGTAACAGCCAATCATGGATGACAGCATCAAGATAAGGGGAGCGAGGGTGAACAACCTGAAGAATGTGAGCCTTGAGATTCCCCGCAACAAGTTTGTTGTGGTGACAGGTGTGAGCGGAAGCGGTAAGTCGTCGCTTGCCTTCGACACGCTCTATGCGGAGGGGCAGCGTCGCTACGTGGAGAGCCTATCCACGTACGCGCGCCAGTTTCTGGGCAGGATGAACAAGCCTGAGTGCGACTTCATCGAGGGCATCCCCCCTTCCATCGCCATCGAGCAGAAGGTGATTGCCCGCAATCCCCGTTCCACGGTGGGCACTTCGACGGAAATCTACGACTACCTGCGTATGCTCTTTGCGCGGGTGGGACACACGTTTTCGCCGGTGAGCGGCATGGAGGTGAAGAAGCAGTCGGTGGAGGACGTGGTCGATTGCATGTTGTCGCACAAGGAGGGCACTCGCTTCCTCTTGCTGAGTCCGCTGCGGGTGGTCGAGGGCAGGACGCGTGAAGAGCAGTTGGACATCTATGCGAAGGAGGGGTTCAGCCGTGTGGAAGTGGACGGGGTGTTGCAGACGCTGCCTCTCGGGACGGCTCTTCGGGCTGACGCGGAAGTGAACTTGGTGGTTGACCGCCTGATGGTGAAGGACGACAAGCCGACGGTGAGCCGCCTGATGGATTCCACCCGGACGGCCTTGTATGAGGGCAACGAGACGTGCATGCTGAAATTCGTGCCTACGCCTGGTGTGTTCGAAGTGGCTGAGCCTGAGGTGCATGTGTTCTCGATGAAGTTCGAAGCGGACGGCATGGCTTTCGAGGAACCGACCGACCAGCTCTTTTCGTTCAATTCTCCAGCTGGTGCTTGCCCCGAATGTGAGGGCTTTGGCCGAATCATCGGTATCGACGAGCATTTGGTGATTCCGAATCAGGAGTTGAGCATTTACGACGGTGCGGTGATGTGCTGGCGGGGCGAAAAGATGGGAGAATGGAAGAAGGAGTTCATGCGCCGAGCGGCGAAATATGATTTTCCCGTGTTTGCTCCATACTACGAGCTTTCTCAGGAACAGAGGGACTTGCTCTGGCATGGTGACGGCTCGTACCCGATGGAGCAAAGCGTGTGTATTGATGCTTTCTTCGAGATGCTTCGCCAGAACCAATATAAGATACAATACCGCGTGATGCTGGCTCGCTACCGTGGCAAGACGGTCTGTCCCGTTTGTCATGGTTCGCGCCTGAGGAAGGAGGCCAGCTATGTAAAGGTGGGAGGAATGACGATTGAGGAACTGGTAGAAATGCCTGTCAGCGACTTGGGGAAATGGTTTGGCAAGCTCACACTTCCGAAGCATGACGAGCGTGTGGCTGGCCGTCTACTGACGGAGATACGTAGCCGATTGCGGTTCATGATGGATGTGGGCTTAGGCTATCTCACGCTAAACCGTCTAAGCAATACACTGTCGGGCGGTGAGAGCCAGCGCATCAATCTGGCTACGAGCCTGGGTAGCAGTCTTGTGGGTTCGCTCTACATCCTCGACGAGCCGAGCATTGGCTTGCATTCGCGCGACACGCACCAGCTCATCGGTGTGCTGAAGGAACTGCAGGCATTGGGCAACACGGTGGTGGTGGTGGAGCATGACGAGGACATCATGCGCGCTGCCGACTACATCATCGACATGGGTCCCGACGCGGGACGATTAGGCGGAGAGGTGGTGTGGCAAGGGAACTTGATGGAAATGAAGAATGAAAGCCTCACCCCCAACCCAGACCCCTCCAGCTCCCCTGTGAGGGGAGAGAAGGGCGAGGGGAGCAGAATGGAGAATCATGGAAATGGCTCTTCTTCCTACACGCTGCAATTCCTTACGCATCAGGACACGATTCCTGTTCCTTCTTCTCGTCGTGCTTGGAACAACTACATCGAGGTGAAGGGTGCGAGGGAGAATAACCTGAAGGGGATTGACGTGAAATTCCCGCTGAATGTGATGACCGTGGTAACGGGTGTGAGCGGTAGCGGAAAGAGTACGCTGGTGAGGGATGTGCTGTACCGTGCGTTGAAGCAGCATTTCGACGAGGTGACTGACCGCCCAGGTCAATTCTCGAAGCTGGAGGGCGATGTGGACATGATCAAGAAGGTGGATTTCGTTGACCAGAATCCTATTGGTACTTCGTCGCGGAGTAATCCTGTCACTTATATCGGTGCTTACGATGAAATCCGCAAGTTGATGGCGGACCAACAGCTGTCGCACCAGATGAACTATACTCCTGCTTTCTTTTCGTTCAATGCTGAAGGTGGACGTTGCGAGGAATGCAAGGGTGAAGGGACTGTGACTATCGAGATGCAGTTTATGAACGACTTGGTGCTGGAGTGTGAATCCTGCCACGGTAAGCGTTTCAAGCGGGACATCCTTGAAGTAAAATTTGAGGGGATGAACATTTACGACATTCTCAACATGACGGTAAACCAGGCTGTGGAATTTTTCACGGCTCACAAGAAGCGCAAGATTGTGGGGAAGTTGCGTCCGCTGCAGGACGTGGGTCTGGGCTATCTGAAGTTGGGACAACCTTCCTCTACGCTGTCTGGGGGTGAGAACCAACGCGTGAAGCTGGCTTACTATTTGAGTCAGGAAAAGACGGTGCCAACGCTCTTCATCTTCGACGAACCGACCACGGGCTTGCATTTCCACGACATCAAGCGGCTGCTCAGTGCCTTCGATGCGCTCATCAGCCGTGGGCACTCCGTTCTCATTATTGAGCACAACTTGGAAATCATCAAATGTGCTGACTACGTCATCGACCTTGGTCCTGAAGGTGGTGCGGGTGGTGGCCATCTGATGGTGTGCGGCACTCCCGAGGTGGTGGCAAAGGAAGCTGCCAGCTATACGGGACAGTATTTGAAGGAAAAATTAAAAGACCCTCACCAACTATAGACCCACCCCAACCCTCCCTGTGAGGGAGGGAGTATATACCTCTCCAGCCCCTCCCAACCTCCCTCAAGGGGAGGAGAAGCCGTTCGGATGGTTATTTCCTCCCCCTTGGGGGAGCTGAAGGGGGCTGGGTGACTACTTCCTCCCTCACAGGGAGGGTTGGGGTGTTTTTTCACTATTCACTTTTATCATTATGTTACGAATCATTATTTCTTTAGTCATTGTTTTCTTGTGCCAAAGTGCTTCGGCACAGAAATTTTCGGAATGGTTCGAAGATAACACACTTCGACTCGACTATGTGTTTGCTGGCGATAGTGCCCAAGCAGAGATTTTCTTCGAACAAGCATTCAAGCAGAAGCAATGGGCTGGCAGGAAATGCCGCCTCTCTGAAATGTATCAACGCGGTAACGGACAAGTGCGTGTGTATGAGAAAGGCACGGACCATGTCCTTTACTGCAATTCCTTCTCTACGCTGTTCCAGGAATGGCAAGCCACTGAAGAAGCCACACGGGTGAAAAAGTGCTTCGAGTGTTCCTACCTTGTGCCATTCCCAAAGAAACCTGTCGATATTTGCATCACGCTCACCGACTTCCATAACCGAGTGACAGCGGAACTTCGCCATACTATCGACCCAAGCGACATTCTCATCCGTCCTGTGGGTGACAATTGCATACCTTATAAATATATATGGCGTGGTGGTGACATCACGTCCTGCATCGACCTTGCATTTGTGGCAGAAGGCTACACTGCCGACCAGATGGACAAGTTCTACAACGACGTGCAACGTGCTACAGATGCCATCTTCTCGTTCGAGCCTTTCACTTCGCTGAAGAACCGTTTCAACATCGTTGCTGTGGCATCGCCTTCCACAGATGCAGGACCTTGCATTCCACGCATGGGGCAGTGGAAGAGAAGTGCAGTGAACACGCATTACGACACATTCTATTCCGACCGCTACCTAATGACCAGCGAGATTCACCGCCTCTACGACCTGCTCAGCGGAGTGCCATTCGAGAACGTCTTCGTTCTTGTCAATTCACCTACCTACGGAGGCGGAGGCATCTATAACCAGGTGACAGTGGCAACCACCGACCACTCCACGTTTCGTGAAATAGTCGTCCATGAATTCGGACATGGATATGCTGGATTGGCAGATGAATACTTCTACGACGATCAATACACAACCATGTATCCTGCCGACACGGAGCCATGGGAAAAGAACCTGACGACGCTCGTCGATTTCCAGAGCAAATGGGCAGACCTCGTGCCGAAGAAAACTCCTGTACCTACTCCTCCAAATCCGAAAGTACCTAACTTCAAAACTGCAAAAACAGCCAAAGAACTGAAAAGAATCAACGATGCCACACAGGTGGTGGGTGTGTTCGAAGGAGGAGGCTATCAATCGAAAGGAGTCTATCGCCCCGCACAAGAATGCCGCATGAAAATCAATGAAGTGGAAGATTTCTGCCCTGTCTGCAATCGTACCATTCGTCAGATAACCGACTTCTACACCGCACATGAATAAAACTCCAGCAACGAACCCGCCATGCACCGTTTCCCTCTCCCCTCTCATGCTTGTTGGCACGGGGAGCGACGTGGGAAAGAGCATTATCGCCACGGCTTTCTGTCGCATATTTCTGCAAGATGGCTACCATCCCGCTCCTTTCAAGGCACAGAACATGGCTCTGAACAGCTATGCCACCTCCGACGGATTGGAAATAGGCAGAGCACAAGCCGTGCAGGCAGAAGCAGCAGGAGTTCCTTGCGAAACAGACATGAACCCCCTGCTGCTGAAACCCAATTCCGACCATAGTTCGCAAGTGATACTCAACGGAAAGCCCATCGGCAACCAGAGCGCAAGAGACTATTTCAGGAAGCAGGGACGCGAAGAGCTACGGCAAGCCGTTCATGCAGCATTCGACAGGCTTTCCCAGCGTTTCAACCCCATCGTCATGGAGGGCGCAGGAAGCATAGCCGAAATCAACTTGAGAGACGTTGACATCGTCAACATGTCGATGGCACAACACGCTCAAGCCAGCGTGATACTCGTTGCCGACATCGAAAGAGGAGGAGTGTTTGCTTCCGTTTACGGCACCCTCTCCTTGCTCATTCCCGAAGAAAGGCAACTCGTGAAAGGCATTATCATCAACAAGTTCAGGGGAGACATGAGTCTTTTCGATGAAGGGCGAAAAATGCTCGAACAGCTCTGTGGCATCCCTGTTTTAGGCGTACTTCCCTACTTCACCGATATTCACATCGAGGAAGAAGACTCCTTGTCGCTCGAAAAGAAACAAAGCCAAGCAGCAACCCATAGCGGAAAAGTCGAAATCGTCGTAGTGCTGCTGCGGCACATATCCAACTTCACCGACTTCGACTCCTTGGAGCGCGACCCCCGCGTCCATCTGTATTATTCCAACAACACCGAAGAAATCCAGAAAGCTGACATCGTCATCATACCAGGCTCAAAGAGTACGATCCCCGACCTGATGGAGCTACGAAACAATGGCTGCTCACAAGCCATCCTACAAGCCCACCACGACGGAAAGACAGTGATAGGCATTTGCGGAGGATACCAGATGATGGGCGAAGAAATCATCGACCCCCACCACGTAGAAAGCACCATTGAACGTATGCCAGGACTGGGACTGCTCCCCATCATCACCACCCTGAGCCAAGAGAAGCGCACCGTACAAGTAGAGTTTGAGTACAAGGACGAACTGTGCAAGGGGTATGAAATCCACACAGGCACCAGCGTCGGAAGAGAAGACCGAAAAGCCCACAGAACCTACCATCGTTCCCCAAAATGCTGGGGCACATACATTCATGGCATCTTAGACAACCCCGCAGTCATCGAAGACATATTGTCACCCTTCGCCCCATCGCAGCCAACCCTCTCCGAACCGTTCGACTACCCAAGCTACAAACAAACGCAATACAACCATCTCGCCACACTGGTACGCCAAAACGTGGACATGGACAAAGTGTATGAAATATTGAAAATTAAAAATGAAAAGTGAAAAGTGCCATCCGGCTCTATCGCTTCACGTTAAATATAACAACGGAAAAAACGGAAATTTTTCAGAAAAACGGAAATTTTTGTTTTTTTCTATGAAATCATCAGATGAAACGAAAAACCACATTTTCCGTTTTTCCGTTCTTTTCCGTTTTTTCCGTTGTTCTTCACGCTTCACGTTAAACTTAAAAACTCAAAAACTTAACAATGATGAAGAAAACATTTCTCGCCCTCATAGTAGGAGCACTCTTGGCGGCAAGCTGCACAGAGCAAACCGACCCAAACAAACTACATCTCACAGGTTCGCTCGAAGGCATGGGCGACACACTCATTGCCTCCGTCATCCAGTCCGATGGCAACACACCCGTCAACGACACCATCGTGGCAGTCCGTGGCAACCTCGATGCACTCATCCCCTTAGACCAGGTAGCCAACGTGATGCTTACCAAAATATCCGACCCCGAAGCCCCCATTGTCCTTATCACAGGAGTACCAGGCGAAACATGCGAACTGAGAGGCACATGGGACGAATACACCCTGAACGGCTCACAGTTCTATGCAGACTACAACCAGATGAGCCAAGCCATCGACCCAGCCATCAAGAAGCTGAGGAACCTACTCGACAAGTGCATGGACATGATAGACAACGGAAAGGACGAAGAAGAAGTGTCAGCACTCTACCAGCAGGAAAGCCCCGCACTGATGGAAGCAGCCAACAAGGCAATGATTGACTTCATTCGCCAGAACCCCAAGAACGAGGCTTGCGCCACACTGATTCCCAACCTCGACGGCGAAGAGCAAAAAGAAGCACTCCAGGCACTCGACCCAAGCGTCAAGACAGGACGCATGAGCGTCATCCTCCAGCCCATCATCCAACAGATGGAGCGGATGGAGAGCGTGGGCGAAGGAAAGGAAGCACCAGCATTCGCACTGAAAGACATAAAAGGCAAGACACTCGCGCTGAAGAGCTTGCGCGGAAAGCATCTCGTCCTCGACTTCTGGGGCTCATGGTGCGGATGGTGCATCAAGGGATTCCCAAAGATGAAAGAATACTACGCCAAGTACAAAAACAAACTCGAAATCCTCGGCATCGACTGTGGCGACGAAGAAGACGCCTGGAAAGCAGCCGTGGCAGAAAACCAGTTGCCGTGGAAGCACGTCTATAACCCCAAGGAAAGCCAGCTCACCGACGACTACGCCATCCAAGGCTACCCCACCAAGATAGTCATCGACCCCGACGGAAACATTGCCAAAGTGTTTATCGGTGAAGACCCTGCCTTCTACGAATATCTCGACCAACTCTTCGCTGAAGGTAAATAACACAAACGGAAAAAACAGCGTGAAGAGCGAAACACAATCTGCTTCCATGACGCTCTTCACGCTTATCATCTACTTGATGGGGGCTTGGAAAAAAGGGGCTAATCAAATCATTGTTTCAGTTGTAGGAGCGCTCCCGTTGCTGTGTCGAAAAAGACTTGTGTTGTGATGTTCTTATTGAAGAGTGCAGGTGCGAGTTGTTCGATGGTGCCGAACTGTGCAATGGGCATTTTCCGCGTAACGATATTTCGTTTGCCGTCGGAAAGGGTGACTTGTGCTGTGGATGGTATGTTGTAAACGACTCCTTCTATTTTCAGTTTTCCTGCTTCCTTCTCGTCGCGCTGTGGAGCGGTGTGCTGGTCCTTGACGCTCAGGTAGTAGGGTTCTCCTGCGAGGTCGTCGGCATCGACGAATCCCAGTTTCCTGCTGAAGCGGAAGAGCAGCGCTTGGTCAGCATCTCCCTGCGGGTCGAATTCGTAGGTATGCGTGAGGTACGTGGTATCGACATGTCCCACGAAGCATTGCGTGAGTGCTTCTTCCTGCTGGTTGAGCTGGTCGAGGACGATTTTGAGGGATGCTCCGTCTTTTGGCATGGTCTCGACTTGTCCTCTCATGATTTCGTTCTTGCTTTCTCGGATGTCGTAGATTTCCTGTGCGACGAGTTCTGCCATGCGTGCGGAGGATGTGGCTGCAAGGATTTCCTCGGTGAAGTATTGCCGGGGGTTGAGTTGGTGATGGGTGGCGATGGGGCTGTCGGTCTGTTGAGGGTTTTTTGTGTAGTTTTCGCTGCTGTTGATGGCCTGCACGATTCCCGTTTCTGTGAGTTGCATGATGGGTGCGAGGGTCTTGTCCTTGAGTTTCACGGTGTAGATTTTTGTGGTGTCGGGGACTCCCGCTGTTGTGAGAGTGGCTTTCTGGATTTGGTAGCGTGTTTCTGCTTGTGTGCTCACATTCTGCATGGACAGGTAGCGTTCTGCATAGCGTGCGAATTGGCCTGGGGTGTAAACGGTTTTGATGGCTTGGAGCTGTGTGCGAATGACGGTGCGTGGCAAGCAGTAGGTGACTCCATCGGCTTTCTGCCCTGGCTGGAAGGCTGCGACTTTTGTTTGTGCGTGAAGCGAGAAGGAGGTGAGAGGTGAAAAGTGGAGAGTGAAAAGTGAAAAATAAAGGATAATGCGATGTTTGCTCATGGGTGTGATATTTGAGTTTTTAAGTTTTTAATCAGGGATTTAAAGGATTTAGAAGGATTATTAGAGAGTTAAAAGTTAATAGTTAAAAGTTGAAAGACAAACTGGATAGCCAATTTTTAATTTTTAACTTTTAATTTTTAACATACCAAGTTGTTCCTTGTTCTTTGTCCTTAATTGAGGTTTTTAGTTTATCGTGAAGAGTGAAGAGTGAAGCGATAGAGCCGGATGGTTATTCACTCCCCTTGGGGGAGCTGGAGGGGGCTGGGTGACTACTCCCTCCCTCACAGGGAGGGTTGGGGTGGGTCTATTTTATTTTTCTGAATGCTTTCGGGAGGGCATCGATGATGTCAGAAGCGATGAGTGATTCTTCGCATAGCTGTTCTGCTGCGATGTCGCCTGCGGATGCATGCAGGTGGACTCCTATGATGGAGGCTTCGGCAGGCGTATAGCCTTGTGCCAAGAGGGAGAGGATGATGCCTGTGAGTACGTCTCCGCTCCCTGCTGTTGCCATGCCGGGGTTGCCTATGGTGTTAAAATGAACGATTCCTTCGGGGGTGATGATGGCTGTGTAGGCGTCTTTGGCAACGATATAGATGCCTTGCTGGTAGGCGAATTGCATGGCCTGTTGCAATTGCTCGTAGGAATTGTCGTTGCTACCGAGTAGCCGTGCCAACTCGCCCTTGTGAGGGGTGAGGATGGTGCCAGGGGGGATGAGTGTTTTCAAGCCAGGATGTGCGGCGATGATGTTGAGTGCGTCGGCATCGAGTACGATGGGCACTTCGGTCTCGCTGAACAGATGGCTGAGGGTGTCGAAGGCGTTTTCATCGGTTCCTATGCCTGGACCGATTCCTACAGCTGTGCAGGTGTTGACAAGGGACAGGCTCTTTGCGATAGTTGGGCGTTTGTCTCGTGTTTCGGGTTCCACATCGAGGATGGCTTCGGGTATGGCCAACTGGAGGATGGTGCGATTGGCTTCTTGTGTGTGGATGGTAAGCTTTCCCACTCCTGTGCGCATACAAGCTCGTGCGGAGAGAACTGCGCATCCTGCCATGTTTTTCTTTCCTGCCACGAGGTATGCGTGTCCACAGGTGCCTTTGTGTGCAAAGCGTGGACGTGTCTTCAGCAGGGCTTTCACTTCGTCTTGCTGTAGGATGGTGTATGGTGAGCTTGTGAAGGGCTGATGGGTGTCGGAGAGACCAATGTCGAGTACTTCCACTTTTCCCACAAACTGTTGGTTCTCGGGAAAGAGGAATGCTAACTTTTGGCATTGGAAAGTGAAGGTGTAGGTGGCTCGGACAATGGTGTCTTGGGTATTGCCGTCATTGTTTTCGGTCATCAGTCCTGATGGCACATCGATAGCGACGATTTGCTTGGCGGCTGCATTGAGGTATTTCACGACTGCTGCGAATCCTCCTGTAAGTGGACGCGATATGCCGGTGCCGAAGAGTCCGTCGATGACGACGGTGTTTTCGGTAATCTTGGGTGGAACGAACTGCGCTGTGACTTCAATGAATCTGGCTTTTCCTTGTTCCGTCAGTTTTCTACGGTTGGTTTCGCAATCGTTTGTGAGTCCCTTGCTGCCTGTATTGAACAGATAGGTTTCCACCTGATATTCATGCTGAGCCAAGATTCTCGATATGGCCAAAGCGTCTCCTCCGTTGTTGCCATAGCCTGCGAAGACGATGACTGGGATGTTGGTTGGCCATTTGCTCATGAATGCAGTGCAAAATGCTGAGGATGCCCGCTCCATGAGGTCAATGGACGAAATGGGTTCATGCTCTATGGTGTATTTGTCCCATTGTCGCAACTGTGAAGAGGAAAGTATTTTCATTTTTTAAGGACGATGGTCTATAAGTTCTTGTTAAATTAAAAATTAAAAGTTAAAAATTAAAAATGGCAATGAGTTGGTCTTTTAACTTTTAACTATTAACTTTTAACTTACCGAATTTTCTTTTTGCTTGCAAAAATAGCGATTTAAGTGTTTATTTTCGATATTTTTTCTAAAAATATGATGAAAGTCTATGGAAAAAAATGAAAAGTTGATGAAAACATTGTTTAGTTTATGCAAAAATCCGTACTTTTGCAAAGGACTATGTATTTATTTTCTCAACACGATGATTAAAATTTTAGACCGACATTTTGAATTGTCGATTCCTCACGAGACGATACAGGAAAAAGTGAAGGCGGTGGCTGAGCAACTCAACAAAGACTATGCAGGCAAGTATCCCGTCATGGTGTGCATTCTGAATGGTGCCTTCATGTTCATGGCCGACCTCGTTCGGTATCTTGATTTCCAACCAGAAATTGTCTTTGCTCGTTATTCGTCCTACGAAGGTCTTTCTTCCACAGGGGTTGTGAAGGAAGTGATGGGGGTGAATGCAAATCTCTTGGCTCGCGATGTGATAGTTGTGGAAGACATTGTTGACACAGGAACAACAATGTACAGTATTCTACCTATGTTTCATGACAAAGGTGCAAAGACTGTCAAGATTGTCACATTTCTTCAGAAGCCTGATAGTTTGAAAGTGCCTCTGAATGTGGACTACGCTGCCATGAAGATACCGAATGACTTCGTGGTGGGATATGGTCTCGACTACAATGACATGGGCAGAAACCTGAAGGACATTTATACGGTTGTCGAAGAATGAATCAGGGATTTTAAGGATATAAAAGGGATTCCTTAATAAGTGAAAAAACATAACGTGAAGCGTGAAGTGTGTAGCGTGGAGCGATAACTCAAAAACTTAAAAACTCATAAAACATGAAGAATATCATTATTTTTGGTGCTCCAGGTTCTGGTAAAGGCACCTATAGCGATGAAATCGTTAAGCGCTACGACATGGGGCACATTTCCACAGGCGATGTGCTGCGCGGTGAAATCAAAAACGGTACGGAACTGGGTAAGTTGGCAAAGGGCTACATCGACAATGGCCAGTTGATTCCAGACGAACTGATGATTGACATCTTGGCCAACACCTACGATGCTCAGGAACCAGGCAAGGGTGTCATCTTTGACGGCTTCCCTCGCACCATTGCTCAGGCTGAAGCACTGAAAGCCATGCTTGCTAAACGAGGCCACGACATGGGTGTGATGATAGAGTTGATTGTTGACGAAGAAACGCTCTTGGCTCGTCTGCTCAATCGTGCTATCGAACAAGGTCGTGCCGACGACAACGAAGAAACTATCAAGAAGCGTTTTGCTGTTTATCACTCGCAAACGGAACCTCTCTCAAAGTGGTTCGAAGATGAGGGCATCCGCTATTCCTTCACATGGAAGGGTTCTAAGGACGTGATGCTTGGTGAAATCTTTGATTTCTTGGACGGTTTGAAGTAATATCCTTCCATCTCGTTTTCGGCGTTTCTTCGCCAAATCTTCATTCATCATTTCTTTCAGCTTAGGATTAAGCATGGCACAGGAATCGAATTTTGTTGATTATGTGAAAATCTACTGCCGTTCAGGTAAAGGAGGACGTGGCAGTGCACACATGCATCGGGCTAAATATATGCCGAAAGGCGGTCCCGATGGAGGCAATGGTGGGCGTGGTGGTCATGTCATCCTTCGTGGCAATCGCAATTATTGGACATTGTTACACTTGCGATACGACCGACATGTTCATGCCGAGCATGGAGGAAACGGCTCAAAGGACAAATCCACGGGGAAGCAGGGTGCCGATGCCTACATCGAAGTGCCTCTCGGAACCGTGGCATACAATGCAGAAACGGGTGAATACTTGTGCGATGTCACTGAACACGGACAGGAAGTGGTGTTGCTGAAAGGTGGAAGAGGTGGATTGGGTAATGTGAACTTCTGCACTCCCACCAACCAAGCACCACGTTATGCCCAACCAGGCGAGCCCATGCAGGAAATGACTGTTATCCTCGAACTGAAACTCCTTGCCGACGTAGGGCTTGTTGGTTTTCCAAATGCTGGTAAATCCACCCTTGTGTCCTCTCTCTCATCTGCCAAACCCAAGATTGGCAATTATCCTTTCACCACGCTTGAACCTTCTCTCGGCATTGTTTCCTATCGCGACAACAAGTCGTTTGTCATTGCCGACATACCAGGTATCATCGAAGGAGCCAGCGAGGGAAAGGGATTGGGCACACGCTTTCTGCGCCACATTGAGCGAAACACGCTCCTACTCTTCATGGTGCCAGGCGACACCGACGACATCAAACGCGAGTATGATATCCTGCTCAACGAATTGGCAAATTTCAATCCTGAACTTCTCGACAAGGGACGTGTTCTTGCCATCACAAAGTGCGACCTGCTCGATGACGAACTGATGGACATGCTCAAGCCTTCTCTCCCCGAAGGAGTACCGACTGTGTTCATTTCATCAGTCACCGGTTTTGGCCTTCAAGAGCTGAAGGACAAGCTGTGGCAGGAGATGAATAGCGAAAGCAACAAAATTGCAGCTATTCAAATGAACGAAAGTATTGTCCACCAATCGAAGGACTTCTCACACCTCCACGCAGAACTCGAAGCAGAAGGAGAAAACGATGAGGACGACTTCGTATGGATGGATGACGAAGACGTGGAGGACGTGGCAGACATGGATGAGTTTGAATACATTGATGACGATGAGAAATAAATGATGCTTATGAAACTGCTTGAATATGACATAGCCCCCGAAGTACGTGCCTTTTCCACCACACGCGAAGGTGGATTCAGCGAAGGAAACTACGGTTCATTCAATGCTAATTCTTATTGTGGTGACAACATCGAAGCTGTCAGAAAAAATCGTCAACTTTTAGCTGACGAACTCGGAATCAGCAAGGAAAACCTCATTTTCACACACCAAATCCATTCCACATCCATTCGTCTTGTGAACGACAATTTCCTCAAGATGAACAATGCCGAGCGCTCCAACATGCTGGAAGGAGTGGATGCACTGATAACCGACAAGCCTGGCGTTTGCCTGTGTATCAGCACAGCCGACTGTGTACCCATCATTCTCTACGACACGAAGCTGCACGTGGCAGCATGTGTTCATGCAGGATGGCGTGGCACATTGCAGCGCATAGCAGAAACGGCAGTTGAGCTGATGGCAAAAAACTATGCTTGCCAACCCGAAAATCTCAAAGCCGTGCTGGGTCCCAGCATCTCGCTCGAAAGTTTTGAAGTGGGTGACGAAGTGTTCAACTTTTTCCAAGAGGCAGGGTTCGACATCGACAAAATCGCACGCCATTATCTTGCTTCCGAAGAGCAGCTGCGATGGCACATCGACCTATGGGAATGTAATCGTCTTCAGCTCCTCAGCCAAGGAGTGCAAGAAGAGAACATCCACATTTCAGGCATTTGCACATACAAACATTCCGATCAGTTCTTCTCAGCACGCAAGTTGGGAATCAAGTCGGGACGTATCATTACGGGCGTAATGCTCAAGTAAATCCTTATTTAATTATAATCATGAAACTCAAACATTTTCTTCTGTTCATTCTCGTTGTAGTAACAGCATTTTTCACATCGTGCAGTAGTGAGGAAAAGCACGGGCGTGCTCCCAAGTTTGCCGGCATCGAGCTGTCGCCCAGCACAGTATCTCCAGGCGATTCACTCACCGTGAATATCTCATACGCCGACCGTGGCGAATACTTCATCAAAGCCCCTTTCTCCATTAAACTGACGCGCAACACCTTGTCGGTTGCCATTTTCTCCGAAAAATTCAACAGCGGCACCCTTCCCGATTTCATCAAGGTGGGTGTTCCCGACTCCCTTGAAGTGGGCACCTACACCCTCACGCTCAAATGCGGAAATGTCAGCCTAACCGCTGATGCCGAAAATGGTACCATCTACGCAGCAGGTAACGAAGCAAGCAAAATGCTTCAAATAAAAAAATAATATTAAATGAAGAATGAAAAATGAAGAATGAAGAATAATTTAGTGAAGCATTAAGAATGTATTTTACTCTGCACATGAGATAAGTTACTTTCATTCTTCATTCCTCATTCTACATTTTTCATTCTACATTCTTCATTTTAAACCCATATCCCTTTCCCGTGCAAACAAAACACCTATCACTCCTTTTGGCATCCTTTGCCATCAGTATTGCAACCACAGTTGCAAGTACACCCAACCGAACAGACTCAGTCTTTCTTTTCACCTATCACAATGGTCCTGCCACCGATGGCATCAAAGTGGCATATAGTTTCGACCAGAAGTATTGGACTCCCATTTCCAACTACAGTTTCGTAAAAAGCGACTACGGCAACTGGGGAGCCAACAAGAAAATGTATTCCCCTTCTCTCGTTTTCGAACTGGGAAGATGGTATGCCGTATGGACTGTAAACCCCAATGTGAATCAGTTCGCAACTACATGCAGTTCCGATTTCTGGACATGGAAACCGCAAGACTACCCTTACACGAACGAGGGTGAGAACCTACAGAATTCCATTCTCAGCAAGCAGGCAGGCGAGTTCATCGTGTCATATCTTACAAACAACGACAAGCACTACGAAACACGAAGCACCGACTTCAAGCATTGGAGCACCCCCACCCCTATCACCCCTGCAACATACGCAAAGAGACAGAAGGCCGTCACCCTTACTATCAATGGCACTGCCACACAGGGCGAACTCCACCGAGTCCCTTTCACATTCGTCAAAGAACTAGAACAGAAAGTACACGATGCAACACTGCGCAACCAGCTCTATGACGAAAGCACCCGCGACGATGCACGTCGCTTCGAACAAGTGAAAGCACTCAAAGCATCCCTCACCGTCAATCTTAACGACACCAAACCCATTTCTCCAAATCTCATCGGAATCTTCTTCGAAGACATCAACTATAGTGCTGACGGTGGACTCTATGCCGAACTCATTCAGAACCGCGACTTCGAGTATTCCTCACTCGACCGAGGAGAATGGAACGCAAAGAGCTTTTGGGAACTCAAGGGAGATGGCAGCCAGTTCTCCATCGCCACACAGCAACCCATCCACCCCAACAACCCACACTACGCAGTCCTCACCACATCGCAACCAGGTGCCGCACTCCAGAACAACGGCTTCGATGGCATCGTTCTAAAAGAAAAGGACAAATACGATTTATCACTCTTCCTCAAGAGTCTGAACGGAACCACACAGAAAGTCAGAGTGCAACTATTGGATGGCAACAAAGTGGTCGCACAAACCACACTCACCGCTTCCAACTCTTGGAAACGCCTTACCGCCACCTTCACCGCCACAGCACCCGCAGAGAAAGCAACACTCTCCATCCAGCCACTCACGCCAGGACAATTAGCTATCGACTTCGTCAGCCTCTTCCCTCAGAAAACATTCAAGGGCAGGAAAAACGGAATGCGTGCCGACCTGGCACAAACCCTTGCAGACCTCCATCCGCGCTTCGTACGATTCCCAGGAGGATGCGTTAGCCACGGCAACGGACTCGACAACATGTACCGATGGAACAACACCATAGGACCACTCTGGGAGCGCAAAGGGCAAAGCAATCTCTGGGGCTACCACCAGTCACTTGGCATCGGATTCTACGAGTATTTCCAGTTCTGCGAAGACATCGGAGCCGAGCCCCTCCCCGTGCTGCCAGCAGGAGTGCCATGCCAAAACTCCTCCCGAGGCGGATACGGACAGCAAGGCGGTTTGCCTTGGGAGCAGATGGACGAATACGCACAGGAACTCCTCCACCTCATCGAATGGGCAAATGACGACCCCAAGACCTCCCCTTGGGCAAAGAAACGAGCCGAAGCAGGACACCCCAAACCTTTCAATCTCAAGATGATTGGCATAGGCAACGAAGACCTCATCAGCGACGTGTTTGAAGAACGATTCGTCTATCTCAACAAGATAGTCAAGCAGAAATATCCCGACATACAAGTGGTGGGAACCGTCGGTCCTTTCTTCGAAGGCTCCGACTACGAAGCAGGATGGCAGTTGGCACGACGCGAAAACATCGACATCGTCGATGAACACTACTACGTCAACCCCGGCTGGTACATCCATTCCCAGAACTACTACGACAAATACGACCGCAACGGCACAAAAGTCTATTTGGGCGAATGGGCATCCCGAGGCAACCGTATGGAAAACGCACTCGCTGAAGCACTCCACATCACTAACCTTGAGCGCAATGCCGACGTAGTCGTCATGTCGAGCTATGCACCGCTCCTCGCCAAGCAAGGACACACCCAGTGGAACCCCGACCTCATCTATTTCACCAACACACAAGTGATGCCAACCGTCAACTACCACGTGCAGAAACTCTGTGGCAACAACGCTGGCTCACTCTATCTGCACTCACAACTCCAGGTAGAAGCCATCACCATGCAGCGCGACCGTGAACTTACAGTCCACAACGAAGCAGCCACCAAGAGAATCAGCTCTTCCGTCGTGAAAGACGAAACGACAGGCGACCTCATCGTGAAACTGGTGAACATCACCCCACTCCCTACCGACATGCAGATTCGTATGGGCGATTTGAAAGGCTATCTTCCACAGGCGCACCTATCCCAACTATCGGGCAAGCCTACTGACAAGGACATAGTTCCAACGGAAAGCACCATCACCGTTTCCTCCGACTTCCCATTCCAGCTGCCAGCCTACTCGTTTAGTGTCATTCGAATTCTAAAGAAATAATAAAAGTTTAGTGTGAAGCGTGGAGCGTGAAGCGATTGAGCCGGATGGCATTTTTTTATTTTTAATTTTTAAATTACCAAAGAATCCCTTTTAACCCTTTAAATCCCTGATTGTACTTCCAATGGTGTCGGATTGATGGAAAAAAACTTTCAAATACCCACTTCCGACTGTCATTTCACTCATAAATCATCATTTAAGGGTATTGCCACAACAGATATTTCATCGTAACTTTGCACCGTGAAAATAAAGGTATGAACACTCATTGTTACAACCTTTCAAAAACATGGATGCAAAACCAAACTGAACCATTCGTTTAGATCTTTACTCATCAATAAAACATAGGGACAAGTCGAGAGACACACTCCACCATTTTAGAATTACGTAACCATAAATTTGTTATGACTGCTGCTGGCTCAAAAAAGAGCTGGCAGTTGTCATTTAAAAAGAGAGTTTTTCGCTTCTCTTTTTCCAATGGGGACTGATTTCAGTTAATCCCCAGTCGCGTAATTGTTAATCCCCAGTCGCGTAATCGTCAATCCCCAGTCGCGTAATCGTTAATCCCCAGTCGCGTAATCGTTAATCCCCAGTCGCATGATTGCAAATCCTTACTCGATTTCGAGATAAGTTTCAATGGCGCAAAATGGGAGTCCCAGCCCATGAATATGGGTGGAAAAGGAAAGCCGCCAAAAAGCCTATGCTTTGATAGAACTTTTCTGGCGGCATACTTTGCCCTTTTCTCAAAGGGCTGGGTTGTTAATTGATTTAATGTGTTTAGTTTAGTAAATGTATTCCATGTAGGTTGTGTTCATGCAATTGGGTTGCAATAGATTTTTAGAGCTACTATTTTCCAATCAACTTGCCACGGACGACGTAAAGACCTGTTGGCAGGGACTGAAAGTCGGTAGGACGGTTGTACGTTCCGACACGAACGCCTTGAAGATTGTAAATGTTATTGTCTTGATGGTAGGAATCAGCAGTGATTTCCGGGATGGCATCATAGATGGGTGAGTAGTTCGCCGTGTGTTCCATCTGGATATCCGTGATGCCCATGAGTTGCAGCATTTTCTCTGCATAGCGGGTTCCAATGATGCGATAGCCTTCGGCAAGGAAATGGAGATGGTCGTCTCTGCCTGGGCAGTTCTGCGAGGAAATGACATGGGCTGTAGGAATGGTTTTCTGGATGTTGTTGATGATGGAGTTGTGTCCCCAGCAAGCACCTCCTTGTTCTCTGTCGAGCAGTTGTCCTACGAGCAAGGGAATATCTTCTGCATGGAGGTTGAGGTCGTCGAGCAAGTCGTTGTAGAGTGTCTTGACTTTGGTAGGCCAGTTCTGGTCGCCATTGTTGCTGCATCCCTGATGGAGAAGGAATCCTTTGATGACTCCCGAACGGGCTGCGAGTTTGGCACAAGTGAGGAGACGCTTGTAGGGTTGATTCCCATATTCTTGCATATAGTTCTGGAACCACTGTGCTTCGCCACTGAGGGAAGCAGGGTCGAAGTCCTTCATCAGGTGCTCGATGCGGCATCCGCCTATTGCCACGTTGATGATGCCCACAGTGATGGAATCAGGCAGGTTGGCAACCATCGTCCGTCCGAAGTAGTCGGCTGGGGTGAGTCCTGTGTAAGAACGACAGAGAGGTGGCGTGGCTGTGTACCATCGATAGGCTTGCCTCACAGGGTTGGCGTTATTGAATGGCACTGCTGGCATCATCTTGAATCGAGGGTCTATGTCCTTGAGGTCTTCAGCTTCTATGCTGGCATTGCCTTCCATGTTCGACTGTCCGAAGCAAAGATAGATGTAAAAATTCGGGTCTTGTGCATGGATAGTGAGCATGATGAAACTTGCTGCAATGGTTGTGCAAAGACGATGAAACTGATGATTCATATTATAATAAATGAATTTCTTTTACGTGATATTTTTATTTGGATGTTGTAACAATCAACTTAGTATTTCTTTTTCGATGCAAATGTAGGGAATCATTTCTGAATGGAATAAAAGAATTGTAACATAAAGTTTATGGTTTGTAAATAAGGGTTTGAATAGGTGGCTTTGGTTTCAAAAATGATAGTTTTTGTAACATTTTCCATTGCATGATGGGAAGAAAGAGGTTATCTTTGCAAATAAAATTATCAAAAGATGAAAAGAATTGCATTTCTTCTGCTTTTTGCCATATCTATGATGAACGTGGCTATGGCTCAGAACCCTATTGTCAGAAATCAGTTTACGGCTGACCCTACGGCTCGCGTATTTAATGGTAAGGTGTATCTGTATCCTTCACACGACATACTTCCTCCTGAGGACTACGACAGGAAGGATTGGTTTTGCATGGCGGACTATCATGTGTTTTCATCTGAGAATCTGACGGACTGGACGGACCACGGCATGATTGTGACTCAGAACAAGGTGCCTTGGGTGAGACCAAATTCGTATTCGATGTGGGCACCTGATTGTGTTTATAGAAACGGAAAGTATTATTTCTACTTCCCTTCGGCTCCTAAGGCTGGTGGCGGATTTGCTGTGGGTGTTGCCATTGCTGACAATCCTGAAGGTCCGTTCGTTCCTGAGCCTGAACCTATCAAGGGTATCAACGGCATCGACCCTTGTGTGCTTCAGGCTTCGGATGGGAATGCCTACATCTTCTGGGGCAATGGGCGTTGCGCGAAGCTGAAGGAGAACATGAAGGAACTGGCTGACGACAATCCGAGGGAGATGGTGAGATGGGGCAACCGCGAGATGGAAATGGTGGGTGTGAATTGCTTGCAGGGTCTGCCTAACCGTCAGGCTGAAGGTCCATTTGCCTTTGAATATAATGGCAACTATTATCTGACATACCCTTACGTGAGGGAAAAGACTGAAGTGCTTGCATACGCCATGAGCAAGAACCCGATGGGTCCATACGAATATAAGGGTCTGATTATGGAGGAACAGCCCAACGGTTGCTGGACGAATCATCACAGCATTATCAATTACAAGGGACAGTGGTATCTCTTCTATCATCATAACTACTACTCGCCTAACGATGACAAACGCCGTTCTGCCTGCATCGAGAAGTTGTCCTTCAATGCGGATGGAACGATTCAGTTGGTGAAACAAACATTAAGAGGTGTGGGTGTGAGCGATGCTTTCAAGGAGATACAGATTGACAGGTATTCATCGATTTCTAATCGAGGTGTGGAGTTTGCGTATCTTGACACGCTGAACAGGTTTGATGGATGGAAAACGGTGATGACAGAGAGGAATGCTTTCGTGCAGTATAATCAGGTTGATTTTTCAAACGGCGCAAAAGGTCTGGTGTGCAGAGCCCAATCGCAAGGAGGTGCTAAAGTGAGCATCTACGCCGATGGTGAGAAGATTGCCAGCGTGAAGGTGAAGGCAGGAAAGGCTTTCGGAGATTTTTCGTGCAAGGTGAAAAAGGCTGTGAAGGGTGTGAAAGACTTGAAAGTGGTACTGGATAAGGGTGATGCGGAAATTGATTATATTATATTTAAGAAATGAATAAATACTTGATTATGAAAAGAAACTTCTTACATCTTTGCCCTGCGTTTCTCATGGGTATGTTTGCTCTGAATATGCAGGCTCAGGATCCTATTATTCAGACGAAATTTACTGCCGACCCTGCACCGATGGTGTATAACGACACGGTTTTCCTTTATACGACTCACGATGAGGACGATGCCGATGGGTTCAAGATGAAGGATTGGCTGCTCTACACTTCGACCGACATGGTGAACTGGAAGGATTGTGGTGCCGTAGCTTCTCTGAAGGATTTCAAGTGGTATGATGGTGACAATGGTGCTTGGGCTGAGCAGGTCGTTGAGCGAGATGGAAAGTTCTATATGTACTGCCCAATTCATGGGCATGGCATCGGTGTGCTTGTTGCAGATTCGCCATACGGTCCGTTTGTTGACCCTATCGGCAAACCGCTCGTCTGGCAACGTGAGCACTGGGACGACATCGACCCAACGGTGTGGATAGACACTGACGGACAGGCATATATGTATTGGGGAAACCCAAATGTGTATTATGTGAAGTTGAACAAGGACATGATTTCCTATTCTGGCAAAATCACAAAACTGGATTACAAAATCATTGATTATCAGGAAGGTCCTTGGTTCTATAAGCGCAATGGGCATTACTACTTGGCATTTGCATCGACCTGTTGTCCTGAAGGCATTGGCTATGCCATGAGTGATTCGCCAACGGGTCCTTGGAAGTATAAAGGACACATCATGAACCACACCGACCGCACTCGTGGCAATCACCCAGGTATTATCGATTACAAGGGACAGAGTTGGGTGTTTGGATTGAATTATGACATCTTGAGGATTTCTACACCTAAGCATCATGAAAGACGCTCGGTGAGTGTTGCCCCTATGCACTACAATATAGACGGAACGATTCAGGAGGTTCCGTATTTCAAAGATACGAAGTTGGAAGCTGTAGATGTATTCAACCCATACCAAAAGGTAGAGGCAGAAACGATGGCTTGGGGTTACGGATTAAAAACATTTGAGGAGCACAAAGACGGAAAGACTTTCATTGCTCTGAGAGACATTGATGATGGTGAGACGCTTTTGCTGAAGAATGTGAATTTGGGTGCTGGTGCCAATTCCTTTACTGCTACCACAGCTTCCATGTATAAAGGTGGCACGATTGAAATACTTGCGAATGGCATACGCATTGGGAAACTGAAAGTGCCTCAGACTGGAAGCACAGAAAAGTATGCTACATCAACCTGCAAGTTGAAAAACAATGCTGGAATCTGCAACCTCACTTTCGTTTTCAAAGGAAAGAAGGTGAAGAAGGATATGTTCAGATTCGATGCTTGGGAAATGAAATGAAGTGTGAAGAATAAAAAATGAAGAATGTGTGCTTCGCTTAAATGAAGAATGAAGAGTTAAAAATGAAGAATGAAAATTACTCATTCGATGAGCAGAGTAAAATATATTCTTAATTCTACATTCTTCATTCTTCATTTAATACCTTTCTTCATTTAAAAGCTTTCGTCTATGATACGAAGAGCGAGGATGGATTCTAATCGAGAGCGGAGACGTGGCATGCAATCACGACGAATGCTCAACGACATGGTGCAGAGTTCGTTCTCGTAGCCTTGGGAAAGGATAGTTGGGTTTTCTTCTTTCACAATGCGCATCACACTATTCATGTCGGGATAATTGAACGCGATATGAATGGTGTCATCGATGGTTTTCTGAATGATTTCCGCTGCACCGATGGCTTCTGCTGCTGCCAATCGGTAAGCAACAATAAGTCCGCTTGTGCCGAGTTTGATGCCTCCGAAATAGCGGACAACGATGATGAGAATGTTGGTAAGTTCGTTGGAATTGATTTGTCCGAGAATGGGCTTACCAGCCGTACCCGAAGGCTCTCCATTGTCGTTGGCACGAAATTCAGTCCGTTCAGCACCAAGCATATAGGCATAACACACATGGCGTGCATCGTAGTATTTTTTCTGATACTCCCCTACTCGCTCTTTCACTTCCTCGACTGAAGATACAGGAAAAGCGAAGGCAAGAAATTTGCTTCGCTTCTCTGTGTATATACCATCGGATGGTGCTTTTATGGTTTTGTATGTGTCCATCTTTTTTTAATGAAGAATTAAGAATGAAGAATGAAGAATAATGCCATCCGGAAGGAGGTAAAATACATTCTTCATTCTTCATTCTTAATTCTTAATTCTACATTCTTAATTCTACATTTACTATTCCTATGAGAGCTTATGGATAACGAGACCTGAACGGAGTTTTGGTTCAAACCAAGTGGCTTTTGGTGGCATGATTTTACCAGAATCGGCAATGTCCATAATTTGCTGCATGGTGACAGGATAAAGTGCCAAAGCCATTTTCATCTCTCCTGAATCCACACGACGTTTCAGTTCGCCTAATCCACGAAGTCCTCCAACGAAGTCGATACGCTTATCTCGACGTAAGTCCTTGATGTTCAGTATTTCATCAAGGATAAGGCGTGAAGAAATGCTAACGTCAAGTACACCGATTGGGTCTGCGTCATCGTAGGTTCCTTCTTTAGCCTTGAGTGAATACCATTCTCCTTCAAGATAAAGGGAAAACTCATGGAGTTGCTGCGGACGATAGTCTTCTTTTCCCTTCTTTTCCACGATGAAATTCTTCTTGAGTGCGGAAAGAAACTCAGCAGGGGTCATGCCATTGAGGTCGCGAACCACACGATTGTAGTCGAGGATAGTGAGTTGGCTGGCAGGGAAGCAAACAGCCATGAAATAATTGTACTCTTCATCGCCTCGATGGTTAGGATTCTGCTTAGCCTTCTCAGCACCGACGAGTGCAGCAGCAGCAGAACGATGATGTCCATCTGCAATGTAAAGACTTGGCATCTTGGCAAATTCTGCTGTGATGGTACGGATATCTTCATCATCAGAAACAATCCAGAGCTTATGTCCAAACCCATCAACTGGTGCTATGAAATCGTATTCTGGAGTGGTTGAAGCATAACGTGAGATAATCTTTGCAAGTACTTCATTATCAGGGTATGCAAAGAATACTGGTTCGATGTTTGCATTGTTGATGCGAACATGCTTCATGCGGTCTTCTTCTTTGTCGGCACGAGTGAGTTCGTGTTTCTTAATGACTCCATTCAGATAGTCTTCTACGTATGCACCTACAACAAGTCCATACTGGGTCTTGCCATTCATGGTCTGTGCATAGATGTAGTATTGCTCTTTCTCATCTTGAACAAGCCATCCGTTATCTTGGAACTTTTGGAATGTTTGAGCAGCAGATTCGTAAACGCGTGGGTCATATTCACTTGTTCCAACAGGAAAATTGATTTCTGGTTTTATGATATGGTACAGCGACATTTCATTATTTCCAGCCTCTGCACGTGCTTCTTCAGAATCGAGTACGTCGTAAGGACGCGATTCCACTTTCTCAACCAAATTCTTTGGAGGTCGGACACCTTTGAAAGGTTTAATTGTAGCCATGTGATATAATATAAATTAGGAATATATGAATGAAAGACAATTTACCGACTTAGAGAATTGTGGAGTGCAAATCTTATAACTGTAGTAACAGTCCTAAAAATCCGTACATCACAAATCTAAAAGTCGGTAAATCAATGTATTACTTATTTACTTGGAACTTTGTGATACCATCCTTGATGAAACCTACAATCTGCTTTGCTGCTGCAATACCAGCATTGATGTTAGCTTCAGCTGTCTGTGCACCCATCTTCTTAGGAGTTGAGAAGTAACGTCCTTCGAACTGGGCAAATTCTGCATCAGCATCTGGCTTGATGTCGGTAATGTACTTGAGGTCGGTGCGTTCTGCAAGCAATTCGATGAGTTCTGGTTCGTTGATGACTTCCTTACGTGCAGTGTTCACTACGATACCGCCTTTCTTCATCTTGCTGACAAGTGCCTTGTTGATGCTCTGTTTTGTTTCAGCAGTAGCAGGGATATGAAGACTGACAACGTCACAAGTTTCGAACAATTCATCCTGATTCTTTGCTGCATGAACGCCAGCTGCTTCAATCACTTCAGCAGGACAATAAGCATCGTAAGCATAAACTTCCATTCCAAAGCCTTTTGCAATGCGAGCTACGTTGCGACCAACATTACCAAATGCAAGGATGCCAAGTTTCTTACCCAAAAGTTCTGTACCAGCTTTGCCGTTGAAGAAATTACGAACAGCAAAGACAAGTAAACCAAACACAAGTTCTGCCACTGCATTTGCATTCTGTCCAGGTGTATTCATCACCACTACATTGTGAGCAGTGGCAGCATCAAGATCAACATTGTCATATCCTGCACCAGCACGCACTACAATCTTGAGTTGCTTTGCTGCATCCAGCACTTCTGCATCGATTTTGTCAGAACGAATGATAATGGCATCTGCATCAGCTACAGCATCGAGCAACTGCTGCTTTTCAGTATATTTTTCAAGAATAGCAAGTTCGAAACCTGCTGCATCAACTTCTTTCTTTATACCTTCTACAGCCACTGGTGCAAAAGGTTTCTCTGTTGCAATAAGTACTTTCGTCATGTTGTGTAACGATTTTTGAATTGATTTTATTTGATTAAAATGAAAACGGATTTACAACTTGCGATGCTTGCAACAGGAATCGTAAATCGTAAATCCGTGAGCTTTAAAGTTTTGATTAGTGAGCTTTTTCAAATTCCTGCATTGTGGCTACAAGAGCTTTCACACCTTCGAGAGGCATTGCGTTGTAGCAACTTGCACGGAAACCACCGACAGAACGATGACCCTTCACGCCGACCATGCCCTTAGAAGTGGCAAATGCCATGAAGTCTGCTTCGAGTTCCTTGTATTCATCGTTGAGAACAAAGCAAATGTTCATCACAGAACGGTCTTCTTCATTTGCAGTTCCACGGAATATCTTGTTGCGGTCGATTTCGTCATAGAGGATTTTCGCACGTTCGTTTGCACGGCGATCCATTTCTTTCACACCGCCTTGAGCCTTAATCCATTTGAGGTTCTGAAGCGCGCAGTAAACAGGAACTACAGGAGGAGTATTGAACATAGAACCCTTCTCGATGTGAGTGCGATAGTCGAGCATGGTAGGAATCTGACGGGACACCTTGCCCAACGCATCTTCTTTCACAAGGATGAAAGTAACACCTGCCATGGAAAGATTCTTCTGTGCTCCACCATAAATACAGTTGTACTTGCTTACATCAACAGGACGAGAGAAAATATCAGAACTCATGTCGGCAATCAATGGAACAGGACTGTCAAGCTCCTTACGTATTTCAGTACCATAGATTGTGTTGTTGGTTGTAATGTGGAAATAATCTGCATCAGCAGGAACAGTGAAATCCTTTGGAATATATGTATAAGTGGATTCAGCAGAAGATGCAACCTCAACTACTTCACCAAAGAGCTTTGCTTCCTTAATAGCTTTCTTTGCCCAAACACCCGTGTTAAGATATGCAGCCTTCTTCTCAAGGAAGTTGTAAGGCACCTGGCAGAACTGAAGACTTGCACCACCACCAAGGAAAATCACTTCATAGCCCTGAGGAACATCGAGCAGTTCCTTGAAAAGAGCCATAGCTTCGTCCATTACTGGCTGAAAGTCTTTAGCACGGTGACTGATTTCCATGAGGGAAAGACCAGAGCCGTTGAAATCCAAACATGCATTTGCTGTTGCCTCAATCACCTCGCGAGGAAGGATTGAAGGACCGGCATTGAAATTGTACTTTTTCATTGTTTATTATTATTGTTTAAACGAATTTTATACACGCAATTTTCATACCTCACGCTAAGTTGGGAACAAATGTAAAACTGCAAGTATAACTACTTTTTACCTTAAAAGTGATAAGACACTGCAAATTTACACAATTTTCCTTTTTTAGCCAACACTCATGTAGCAATTTTGAATAAAAGACTGAATATTAGTTTTAATTTAACAGATTTTGTATCAAATTGCTGAGTTGTGAAGTATGTCGAGAAGGTTGTGATCTATCTTGCGGTTTTCGCGCACAGCACGAGAGAACGGCACATAGACAATAGCATCATTGTCAATTCCAATCATCACATTACGCAAACCTTTCATCAATGCTTCGATACTGGCAGAACCCATTCGGCTGGCAATGATTCGGTCGTGAGCAGTTGGATGTCCACCACGCTGCAAGTGTCCAAGGATGGAGATGCGTACATCGATATTTGGATGAGCCTTTTTCACTTCGTCAGCGTATTGCAAGGCACCACCTGAGTTTTCGCTGGCTGCTACAAGTACAATACTACTGGATTTTGTTTTACGGAAACCAGTTTCAATCGACTGAGCCAACTCGTTGACATCTGTTGAAACGGATGGTATGATAGCATCTTCGCAACCAGAAGCAATGGCACAATTCAAGGCAAGGAAGCCCGCGTCGTCACCCATCACCTCAACAAAGAACAAGCGCTCATGGCTCGTGGCAGTATCACGGATCTTATCTACACACTGCATGATGGTGTTGAGAGCTGTGTCATAACCGATAGTGGTATCCGTACCGCATAAGTTGTTATCGATCGTTGCAGGGATAGCGATGCAAGGTATATCATATTCTTGAGCAAATATGCGAGCACCATGAATAGTTCCATCACCTCCAATAACAACAAGCGCATCGATTTCTTCTTTTTGGATATTCTCGAAAGCCTTCTTTCGTCCTTCCTCAGAACGGAAATCTTTGCTTGGGGAGGACTTGAGGATAGTACCACCCTGCTGAATGATGTTACTTACATTCTGAGTCTTGAACTCAACGATTTCTCCATCAATCAAGCCTTTGTATCCACGATAGACTGCTTTCACACGAAGACCATTGTAAATGGCAGAACGAGTGACGGCACGAATGGCACTATTCATGCCTGGCGCATCATTTCCTGATGTTATGATTGCAATTGTTTTTACTTCAGCCATGGTTGTATTTTATTTTAAGTGGTTATTAATCAGAAATCAGTTTCTCATGCGAAGACGCCACGTCCCATTGATGCAAACCATCTTCTGAGAACAAAGAATGGAATCTCCATTTGAAAAATACTGTGTGTAGTAAACAGTGGCAACTGTGTCACCATACATCTTGGCATCTTTCACCTTGTAGCCATTCACCGTTCCCATTGTGCGTTCCGTCATTTTTTGTCGCTGAACAATAGCTTCTGTGAAGTAATGGGTGCGTATGGAATCAAGTTCCTCTCCAAAGTCCAATTTCGACATGAATTCTTCCTTTTTGCCCTGTGCCAAAAGGTCGAGTGCCTTTTGAAGTTCTTTCTTAGGAATAGCACCAGGGTCATTGTCCCTATCGCAAGAACTAATGCCAAAGATAAGCAAAATAGACAATATAAAGAAAAGTTTTTTCATCTTTTTTCAAAATCGTTTTGAGGAGGAACCATTTTACTTAGAAATTGGTATTACTCCATCGCCAATATGATGACAAGAAATTGCAATCGGGAACTGACTGAAACTGTATTGGAGATTAACTTCAGCAAATACCCAATGGAACTTTTATAAATCCCCTGTATCATGAAAGTACTTCCCCATTGTTGCGTGAGTCACGCCCCATTGCTGCATGAGTCGTGTCCCATTGTTACAAGCGTCGCGTCCCAATGGAAAAAAGAACTATTTTTTCAGCAATTTATTTTTGACGAATATACACGTTGATAGGAGTACCCGTTAGGTTCCAATGGTCTCTAATCTGGTTCTCAAGGAAACGCTTATATGGTTCGCGAACATATTGTGGCAGATTGGCGTAGAACACAAAGGAAGGAACACGTGTGTTCGGAATCTGCATACAATACTTGATTTTAATATATTTGCCTTTAATAGATGGTGGTGGCGTAGCTTCGATAATAGGAAGCATCGTTTCATTGAACTTTGCCGTACTGATTTTTGTAGTTCGGTTGTTATACACCTTCTGGCATTCTTCAAGAACACGGAATATGCGTTGTTTTGTCAGGGCAGAAGCAAAAATGATATTGAAATCGGTAAACGGCGCAAAACGATTTCGGATGGCCTTTTCAAAAAATTGAATGGCCTCGTTGCTCTTGTTTTCCACCAAATCCCATTTATTGACAACGACAACTAATCCTTTCTGATTCTTCTGAATAATCTGAAAAATATTGATGTCCTGTCCTTCAATGCCACGGGTTGCATCGACCATCAAAACGCATAAATCTGAATTTTCGATGGCACGGATGGAACGCATCACGGAATAGTATTCAAGATCCTCACTCACCTTGTTTTTCTTACGGATACCAGCCGTGTCAACAAGATAATAGTTGAATCCATACTTCTCATATTTAGTATAAATAGAGTCGCGGGTTGTGCCTGCAATATCTGTTACCACGTTTCGCTCATCTCCAAGGAAGGCATTGATAAGAGATGATTTGCCCGCATTTGGACGACCAACAATAGCTATGCGTGGAATGTCTTCCTCTATGACTTCGTCCATTGTCTTTGTGAAAGTCTTCACCAAATCATCGAGCAAATCGCCAGTGCCACTACCTGTCAGTGAAGAAATGCAGTAAGGGTCGCCCAGGCCAAGTTTGTAAAACTCTGGAGCTTCATAGCGCAATTCGTTGGAATCCACCTTGTTGCACACAACGAGTGTAGGAATCTTTGAACGACGGAGGATTTCAGCTACCTCCATGTCAAGGTCTGTGACACCTGTTTTTATATCAACAAGAAAAAGAATCACATCGCATTCCTCAATGGCAATGAGAACTTGCTTGCGAATTTCTTCTTCGAATATATCATCGGAATTAACAACCCAGCCACCCGTATCTACAACGGAGAATTCCTTATTTCCCCACTCGCATTTGCCATACTGACGGTCGCGGGTTGTGCCCGCTTCTTCGCTTACGATGGCGTGGCGGGTCTTAGTCAATCTATTGAAAAGCGTAGATTTACCCACATTGGGGCGACCTACAATTGCAACTAAATTTCCCATAGTCTATAAGTTTGTTTTGATTACGGGGTACTTCATCAAATAAATTAATCAGGATTGTATCCGAAGAGATTGAGTTCTTTGTCGGAATTTCGCCAATCCTTGTCCACTTTCACAAATGTTTCAAGATAGATGGATTTTCCAAAGAATTTCTCAAGCGACTTGCGTGCTTCTGTTGCCACTTTCTTGAGCGCCTTACCTTGATGCCCTATGATAATTCCTTTTTGGGAATCACGCTCAACATAAATGACAGCATTGATATGGATGTGATGCTCGTCCTCTTTGAAACTTTCCACTCCCACTTCCACCGAGTAAGGAATTTCTTTATCATAATAAAGGAGAATCTTTTCACGAATGATTTCGCTCACAAAGAAACGTGCAGGCTTATCTGTCAGTTGGTCCTTATCGAAATACGGAGGACTCTCTGGAAGTAATTCACGAATGCGTTTCAAAATGGGATCAATATTGAATTTGGCTATAGCAGAAACTGGTATGATTTCTGCTTTTGGAAGAATCTCATGCCATTGCTCAACAAGTTGAATGAGTTTTTTCTCATCAATCAAATCAATCTTGTTAATCAATACAATGACAGGGATTTCCATTGTTGCCACCTTCGTGAGGAAATCAGAATTCTTGTCGATTTTCTCAATAGGATCTGTAACATAAAGCAAGACATCAGCATCAACAAGAGCACTTTCCGAAAATGCCAACATGGATTCTTGGAGCTTGTAATTTGGCTTCAGCACTCCCGGAGTGTCGGAAAACACAATTTGGGCATCATCATCGTTGATGATTCCCATGATACGATGACGCGTCGTCTGTGCCTTGAAAGTGGCAATGCTGATGCGTTCTCCTACGAAGAGATTCATCAGCGTGGACTTACCAACATTCGGATTGCCCACTATATTTACAAAACCTGATTTGTGCAAAGTGATATTATTGTTTGAGTATGTTTTGAATTAAAAAACCGCGGATTTTGCAGATTCGCAGATGTTTGTCATCCGTAAATCCGTAAAATCCGTGGTAGGTATGAGTAAGAATGGATTCTTGATTACTTGCTGAACTTAGAGCCGTCGTAAGCCCACTTCATGTAGGAAGCGCCCCATGTGAAACCAGCACCAAAAGCTGTAAAGATGAGGTTATCGCCTCGTTTCAATTTCGATTCATATTCCCAAAGGCAAAGTGGCAGCGTACCTCCCGAGGTGTTTGCCATGTGCTCAATGTTAATCATAACTTTGTCTTCAGGAACACCAATGCGGCGAGCTACAGCGGTTTCAATTCGAACATTTGCCTGATGTGGAACAATCCAAGCGATATTTTCCTTCGTGAGATTGTTGCGCTTAGCAATGATTTCAACAGCATCCGACATGTTGGTGACAGCATATTTAAACACTGTTCTACCTTCTTGATAGATGAAGTGAAGTCGCTTATCCACAGACTCATGCGATGGCATCTGAGCAGAGCCACCGGCAGCCATGTGGAGAGGCTCGTAATGGCTATCTGTGCGGAGATAGCTGTCAATCAGGCCGTAATCTTCAGTGGTAGCTTCCATCATCACGCATCCTGCTCCATCTCCAAAAATTGGGCATGTGGTGCGATCCATATAGTTTGTCATCGACGAAACCATATCTCCGCCGCAAACAATGATGCGCTTATGACGTCCGCTTTGTATCATGCTGGCTCCAACCTCCATGGCATAAAGGAATCCCGCACAGGCTGCCTCCATATCAAAGCCAAAAGCATTCTTGAAACCAAGATTTCCGATGACAAGAGATGCTGTGGATGGGAAATGATAGTCGGGAGTTGTGGTTGCACAAATAACAGCTTCGATGGTGTCTGGGTCTGCTTGGGTTTTCTGCATGAGCTCCTGCACAGCTTTGGTAAACAAATAAGATGTACCAGCTCCTTGACGCTCATCATCCCTCAAGATATGACGTGACTTCACGCCAATGCGCTCCATAATCCATTCATCAGTAGTATCCACAATTCTCGACATTTCGTCGTTATCGAGGATATACTTTGGAACGTATCCACCAACTCCTGTTACTACAGCATTAATTTTTTCCATATCTAATAATTAGATTGCAGCTTCCTTAACAATAGCTACCTTACCACGATAGTATCCACATGCAGCGCATACTGTGTGATATACATAGAATTCACCACAATTTGGGCAAACTGCCAATGTTGGAGCTACTGCTACGTCGTGTGTTCTTCTCTTACGTCCACGTGTCTTTGACTGTCTTCTTTTAGGATGTGCCATTTTCTTACACTAATTTTTATTGTTATCAACTAATTTTTTTAATACTTCCCATCGTGGGTCAACAGGATTCCGTTCGGAACGGTTTGCGTCATCAGAAACCTCATCAGAATCCGCCGTCTCATCGTTGGGCATTTCATCGTCTTTTGCATCCTCTCCGCTACTTCGGGTAGCTTGATGTTTGGAAAGTTCCTCCATCATGGCTTTGTCGCACATCCCAGGTTCGTGGACCAAGCTGATTGGCATGCTGAGCGCAATGAACTCATAAATAGGCTGCAACACATTCAGAAAACCACTCTCATGATTCACTGTAATGATGTTGCCGTCGTCTGAATCGTCGTCACCAAGTTTTGCCATTAATTCGTTTGTCGTGTCTATCCGCAATTCTAAGTCCGCCAAACAACGATTGCATGGAGTAGTAACAACTCCTTCAGAATGGATACAGAAACGAAATAAGCCTTGCGAAGCAGAAGTGCATTTCACAACGCTCTTGACGTTGCCACGGTCTATAAGTCCGTCTATTGCCTCGAAGACAGCATCGTTAACCTGAAATTCAAATGTCTTTCCCGCTAAATTGCTATCAAGCAAGTCTATATTGTAATCGTCTCTTTTTTCCATATCGAACATGCACATTTGCATTTCAACGTGCAAAGATACAAAGAAAAACCTAATTACAAGTTATAATTATGCAAATTTCTTGTATCTGACCAATGTTTTTGTCTCTTTTTCGACTGAAATGTCTTTTCAAAAGACTCGATTTCATCGACTCATTGTGCTTTTATCACTTTGGAAGTTCAACCCTAAAAGTAGTTCCCTTCCCTATTTCGGACGATTTCACAAAAATGCGTCCCTTATGATATTCTTCCACAATTCGCTTTGCCAACGAAAGACCAAGTCCCCACCCTCTTTTCTTTGTTGTGAATCCAGGTTTGAATACCGAACCGAAATTCGACTTTGCAATGCCCTTTCCAGTATCTTTAAAATCCAAAGCAATGTGATGATCCGTTTCTTCAAAATAAATATCAATGGAGCCATTGCCAGACATGGCATCTACAGCATTCTTGCACAGGTTTTCCGCTACCCATTCAAAGAGCGAAGCAACAAGGTTGACAATTACAGGTTCTGAAGGAAGATGGCTCGTTATTTTCACTTTGTTGGATGTGCGCTTATCCATATATTCCACAACACGATTGATGACGGCGCATAAATCTTCTGGTTTTGGCTCTGGAATAGAACCGATTTTTGAGAAACGCTCGGCAATGCGTTCCAGACGCTTGACATCTTTTTCCATTTCAGGCAATAGCACATCGTCTGGGTATGTCTCTTTCAGTACTTCAGACCAAGCCATGAGGGAAGAAATAGGAGTACCCAATTGGTGTGCTGTTTCTTTGGATAATCCCACCCACACTTTGTTTTGCTCTGCTTTCATGGATGAGAAGAGCGCAAAAATAGCAATCAGCACAAAGATGACAACAACGCTCAACTGAATATAAGGATAAACAGCCAAACGCTTGAGCATCAAAGATTCTCCATAACAGATTTCGATATAATCCGCGTTAGCTTGTTCCGTTTGCGGTTGAATAACCGTGAAAGAGTCCGAATTCTTCTGAGCTGAATCTATGTATTGATTGGAAAACTCCTCCGTCTCATCAAACATGATTTCGTCAGAGGGTTGCGTGATGAAAATGCGAATGGAGTTATCTTCATCCTGCATTTTTCTGGCTTTCTCCTTCAGAATCGAAATAGAGTCTTCGTCTTCCTTGAATGTCAGGCCTAAATTTCGATGTGTCTGCACATTGCCATAGCGGTCTAACACAATGACGGGAATCGTATTATTGCCGTTGATGACTTTCAGCACAAGGTTTAAGTCCGTGTTTTCATCAGCAGCATTGAGCGAACGCATAGCTTCAGCCCACACCTCCATGCGGTTCTTCTCCTCCACCTGCAAATCATGGGTGAGATAATTAGAAATCAACAAAGATGCTATGGCAATGAGAATAGCCATAACTATCAGAATAATCTTTATGTTGCGTATTCGTTCAAACATTTATTCAACCATTCAGATATATGCACACAAAAGAAATAACGTATTATTTCAGATATTATTGTTTGTTCAAGAGTGTTTGTTTTAACAATAAAAACCGTCGCGAAGAATCACTCCCCACGACGGATAAAATCAGTATATAATTTCGCAAATTCTCTCTTATTGAGAGTCGTTTATCTTGAATCTTATCTTGTTATTTAGAATACTTCTGATATTCCTTGGCTTTAGCCATGTTACCAGAATTGTAGTAGCTTGCATAAAGAGGATAGCCCCACTGATCTGGCTGGTCTGGAGCTAATTCCTTAGCCTTCTCATAATAACTGATAGCCTTCTTATACCAGCCGTCAGCAACAGCTTTCTTATCCTTGTTCATACTTGCAATGCGAGTTGCTGTATTACCAGCACCAATGATGCAATCAAGATAGTCCTGCTTGAACTCAACGCCTTTTTCGAATGCAGCGAATGCATCTTCATACTTTTCAAGATTGTAGAGTGCTACAGCACGGAAATAGTAAGGATAGCGAGCTGCTTCAATGGCATTACCATCATTATCAACAGTCTTAATAGTACCATTTGCCATATTAGCAATTGCCTGGTCGCTCAGTTCAACAGCTTTGGTGAAATTCTTATCGATGATATTGTTCTGAATGAGATTCACAACAAAAATCAGCTGCTCTGGAAATTTCTGAGTTGCCAACTCATACATTTCTGTTTCCTTAGCCTTATCGCCCTTTTCCTTATAATATGTAATGAGGTCCTGGCAAGCCAAAGCGCCGTTTTGAGAATCAAGAGCCTTGTTCAGGTATTCCACCATTTTTGCTTCATCGCCCTTTGCTCCCTTGATGGCTGTAGCATAAATATATGCACCTTCCTTGTAGTAAGGGTCTTTGTTTTTTAAGTCAAGTTCTGCAAAAAGAGGATTGTCAAACGACTCGTAATATGCGTCAAGCAGTTCAACAGTGGCTGCAGGGTCATCGTAAACCAAGTTACTTGCTCCGATGAACAAGTTGTTGCGAGGGTTCTGAGCCAACTGCTGTATTAAAGCATGCTCCTTCTTGTATTCATCTTCTTTCACAGGAAGCTTACCCTTAGCGTTTGGAGTTTTCATCGCCTTCTCATACCGTTCGTAATTTTTCACAATGTCCGATTGGTTCTTGAAGAAAGCTTTTTTGTCAACAAATTCATTATTGTTGGCTGTACGCTGCTTAATCATTTCGTTCATATCATGAAGCAGAAGACGACCTTTGTATTTATAGGTTTCAGGCATGTCTGCGGATTCAGGGTCCTTGTCAGCATTTGCAAGAAGCTCGCGCATTTCTGCAAGCTTTTCTGCATCCAAATTGCTAAGGTCCATGTTGACAGGTGTAGAAGCATATTCAATCATGTTCTTCACCTTATTTACGTTTTTCTTTTGTGCATATACAGAACCCGTTAAGGCTAAGGCAGCACACATCAAAATAATCTTTTTCATTGTCTATAAGATTTATTAGATTAATAATTTGTTTTCTTTAAAATAGATATAGAATGCGTTGCAAAGATAAATAATTCTTTTAAATCCTATCAATTTAAGACTGAAAAAATAAAAGTAGGAGTGAAATTTAACACACCCCTACCTTTTTTTAACGATTGTTATTCATTTGTTGTCCCTTCGTTTTCCACATTCTCTGTTCCATCCTGATTCTGTTCAGAAATTTCATCCTCAGGGTCAACATGCTCCACTTTGCACACACTGGCAATGACATCGTTGCGTTTTTTCAAGTTAATCAGGCTCACGCCTTGAGTGTTTCTGCCTTGAACTCGAATTTCGCTTACTGCCAGACGAATAGCAACACCGCTCTTATTGATAATCATCAGGTCGTCATCGTCCGTCACAGCCTTGATAGCAATGAGTTTGCCTGTCTTTTCCGTCACATTCAGCGTCTTCACACCCTTTCCACCACGTTTCGTGATGCGATAGTCTGACAAAACAGAGCGTTTTCCAAATCCCTTTTCACTGACAACAAGTATGTTCTCAGGCCATTCGTCAGCAGATACTTCTACAGCATCCTCCACTTCCTCTGTGGTTTCCACAACATCTGTTTCAGGAGATTCTGTTTCATTAGATTCTTGTGCATCGAGAGCAGCCCACTGTTCATCGGTTAATGCTTCGTTGCAATTAAACACAAGCATACCAACGGCTTCGTCATCCTTGCCATCAAGACGAATGCCACGGACTCCGGTAGCAGTACGTCCCATCACACGAACTCCTTGTTCGTTGAAACGGATGGCACGACCTCCATGATTGGCAATGATAATGTCGTCATTGCCTGTAGTGAGTTTCACTTCAATCACTTCGTCGCCTTCAGCCAAATTGATGGCAATGAGTCCATTGGAACGTGGATGAGCATAATTCTCGAATCGAGTCTTTTTAACTGTACCGAACTTCGTACAGAACATCAAGTTATGCTTCTTCACGAAGTCTGCATCATTGATGTTTTCGATAGTGATAAATGCTGTTGCCTTGTCGTCGGAATCGATATTGAGCAAATTCTGAACAGCACGACCCTTGAATGTCTTTGGTCCTTCAGGTATGTCATAGACCTTCATCCAGAAGCAACGTCCTTTCTTGGTGAAGAACATCATCGTGTTGTGAGTTGTGGCTGGATAGATGTATTCGATGAAATCCTGGTCGCGAGCTGAACCGCCCTTTGAGCCAACACCGCCTCTTCCCTGAGCACGGAACTCCGTCAGTGGTGTACGCTTGATGTATCCAAGGTGACTTACAGTAACAACAACAGGTTCGTTTGGATAGAAGTCTTCTGGGTTGAAATTATTGCTGGCTGAATAGTCGATAACAGTCTTGCGTTCATCACCCCATTTGTTTTTCACTTCGAGCAGTTCGTCTTTCATCACCTTCTTGCAAAGTTCTGGGTCGTCAAGAATAGACTGCAAGTATGCAATCAATTTTTCCAGTTCCTCGTACTCTGCATGGAGCTTATCCTGCTCCAGTCCAGTGAGTTGACGAAGTCGCATTTCAACAATCGCTTTAGCCTGAATATCGTCGAGATTGAAACGGGCCTTCAGGTTCTCGATGGCCTCTTGAGGACTCTTGGCTGCACGAATGATATGAACAACTTCATCGATGTTGTCGCTGGCGATAATCAGACCTTCGAGGATGTGTGCTCGTTCCTCAGCTTTGCGCTTATCGTATTTTGTGCGACGTATCGTCACGTCATGGCGATGCTCTACAAAGTATTTGATGCACTCTTGAAGCGAAAGCAATTTAGGACGACCGGAGTTGTTGGCACCAGCGCCAATCAGAGCAATACAATTGACACTGAAACTCGACTGAAGGTCTGTCATCTTGTAGAGCTTGTTCAGAACCACATTTGCATTTGCATCGCGCTTCAAGTCAATCACAATGCGCATACCTTCACGGTCCGATTCGTCGTTTACATTTGCAATGCCATCGACCTTCTTTTCCGTAACAAGTTCAGCTATCTTTTTGATAAGTTCCGACTTGTTGACATTGTAAGGAATCTCGTGAACAACTATCTTGTCATGAGTAGCTTCAGTCTCAATCTCAGTCTTCGAGCGAATGATGATACGTCCGCGTCCTGTTTCATACGCTTCTTTCACGCCATCCAATCCACAAATAATACCACCTGTTGGGAAGTCTGGAGCCTTGATGAATCTCATCAATCCCTCAGTGGTGATTTCTGGGTTGTCAATCATGGCAACGCATCCATCTATCACTTCGCCCAAGTTATGTGTAGGGATATTGGTAGCCATACCAACAGCAATACCCGTTGCACCATTCACAAGAAGGTTGGGAATGCGAGTTGGTAGCACCTTTGGCTCTTTGAGCGAACCATCGAAGTTGTCATCAAAATCAACAGTTTCTTTGTACAGGTCGTCCATCATCGCTTCACCCAGACGAGTGAGGCGAGCCTCAGTGTAACGCATGGCAGCTGCACCATCACCATCCACAGAGCCGAAGTTGCCTTGTCCATCCACCAAACAATAGCGCATCGCCCAATCCTGAGCCAAACGAACCAAAGCACCATACACTGAAGAGTCACCATGTGGGTGATACTTACCAAGGACTTCACCGACAATACGGGCGCACTTCTTGTATGGCTTATCGTATGTGTTGCCCAATTCCATCATTCCGTAAAGAATACGTCGATGCACAGGCTTAAAACCATCTCTTACATCAGGGAGCGCACGGCTGACAATCACCGACATGGAATAGTCGATATACGACTTCTTCATGCTCTCATTGATGTCAACTTTAATAATTCTGTCTTGATCTAACATTTAAATGATTTGTGTTAATAGCGTTCTTAATTTTGTGTAAATTTACGAAGATTTTTTTTGCTACACAAACATTTAAATAAATTTCGCTCAAAAACAAGGGTAGAAAAACTAAAAGAAGCCAAATTTGCCACTTTTCAGCCTGTTTTTCGCGTTTGAGTTTCATAATCGACGTTTTAATAATCAGGGCGAATTTGACATCAAAACGCCTTAGAGCGCAAATTTCGATGCTGCATTCTTTTCGGGTTCTACCCCAACGCGCAACAATCGATAAATCGCTCTGGAGAAAAATACATGTTTGCTATATTTAATAATAATGAGGAATCCGCTTGGTTGATTTTCCGATTAGATTCTACAAAATCATGCAAAGTTTTTCCACGGAACGAAAGCCCCATCAGCAGCGATGGCAAATTGAAAGTGAGTTCACAACGACGTAAGACATTCCCGATGATATAGTTTTTCACTTGTTTCAGTTCGTCATCAGGAATGGGCTCTTGGCATAGCTTCTGTAATTCCACATAAATATCATCAACAACTTGCTGCACACACAAGCTGGGCGTCTCAGTTTGAATCACATATACAGTCTGAAAAGGAATACTGAGAAGTGAACCGCTAATATCGTAAGTAAGTCCTTTTGTCTCACGAATACTATTCATCAAACGGCTTCCGAAATAGCCACTTAACAACACAGAAAGCAAGCGGATATAAGGCATATCAGCATCATCTTGCATGGGGAGCAGACAACCCACGTTAACAGCTGCTTGGACCGTTTGCTCTGGCATTGTAGTGCTGAAATGGCGTTCTTTGATAGGAACAGTCGGAATAGGTTCTATCTTCAGAGGCTGTCTGTTTCCTCCTCCCCAATGTCCTTCTCCGAACAATTTGGAAATCAAATCGATGTCCTCGCTCTTATAACCTCCCGTGATGAAGAGAGAACAATTGTTTGAAGTGATATTTTCTGTGTGATAGTCTTGCAAGAGTTGCGTTGTCAAACTATCATAATCCTCCACTTGCTTATAACGCCCCATAGGATGCGACGGTCCCAATAACTCTGCATAGAATTGATTACGGCAAACAGTCGCCACCTTTTTCTGATTGATGAGAAAAGCAGTTCTGGCTTGGTTCAGGGCAATTTGAAATTTTGCTTCATCATAGAGCGGTTCATTAAACATGCTACATACGATTTGCAACACTTCATGCAGATGCTTACGCAAGCACTGGACTGTAACACAGGAATAGGAAAGATTTGTTGATGAACTTATCGTAGCTCCTAAGAAGTCTAACTTTTCAGAAATGCTGTCAGCAGAATAAGTCCTTGTTCCCACCTTAAGCTGGGAGAAGGCAAAGCGAGCTTGTTGTGGATGCTTCTCAAGCCATTGTCCTCCCTTAAACATGAAATCAATCCTCAGCAATTGAGTCTCATCCAGATGAAGGAGTTGCACTTCAATTTTGTTGTTCAAGAGAATGACTTCAGGCTCTTTCGAAATGCTCAATTGGAGCTGATGAGTGGCAGGAGCGATACTTCTTTCCAGCTTATACATGGAAGTAAAAAACAACTAATAGATAACGATTTTTCAAATGCTTTGTATCGGGAAAAGTAAATCCCCAATCGCGTAGCAGTATTTCCCCAATCGCGTAATGATGCTTCCCCAATCGAGTAACCGTGATTCCCCAATAGGAATTCTCACCATTTCAATATGGAGACAGAAAGAAAAAAAAGAGATTAAAAAGAATGGGATTTCAAGAACTCTTCCGCTTTTGCCAAATCCTCGGGTGTGTCTATTCCGATGGTTTCGATTTCAGAAATACCCACTTTGATTTTATATCCGTTTTCTAACCAGCGCAATTGTTCAAGAGACTCCGCCAATTCAAGACTCGATTGAGGCAAACGTGTGATTTCCTTCAACACATTTGTGCGATACGCATAAAGACCTATGTGCTTATAGTAAATGTGCCCTTTAAGCCACATTTCCCCTTTGTCCTTTCCACGAAAAAAAGGAATGATAGAGCGAGAAAAATACAGAGCTTCCATTCGGTTGTTCACAACAACCTTTGGAGAGTTTGCGTTTTCAAGCGCATCAAAACCATCCTCCACCGTGAACGGTCTGACAAGCGTGGCAATATCTACGGTTTCATCTAAGAAGCACTCCTTGATAGCTTGCAACTGCTGATGCTGAATGAAAGGCTCGTCACCTTGGATATTGACAACAACATCATACTCGCCCGAAGTCTTTGTCAATGCCTCATAGCATCGGTCGGTTCCGCTGCGATGCTTGTCACTTGTCATGACGACATTTCCTCCAAACGACTTTACAGCTTGTTCAATTCGCACATCATCAGTAGCAACCACAACATCATCCATCTCGCCTACCACCTGTTGATAGACTCTTTCGATAACAGTCTTTCCGCCCAACATGGCAAGAGGTTTGGCTGGAAAACGAGTGGATGCATAACGTGCAGGGATAATTCCTATGAATTTATTGGAAACTTTCATCAATCTTACCTGTATTAGTGTCCTGAACCGTATGATGATAAACAGGGTCGATGTCGCTCAGCTCACCTTGACAAAGATCGAAATCTTTCGGAATGGCAAAAGTGTCAGCCTGCGTGATACCATAGCGGTTGATGAGAATTCGGTCTTTATACACCTTGTTCATAAATAAACCATAGATAGGAAGAGCAGCGGCAGCACCCTGGCCATTGGCCATGCTGTTGAAGTGAATGTCTCGGTCCTCACCACCGACCCAGCATCCCACTACCATCTTAGGAGTGAAACCCATGAACCAACCGTCGGCATTGGAATTGGTCGTACCCGTCTTTCCGCCCATATCAGCCGTAATGTTATACACACGGCGAATACGCTGACCCGTACCTTCATCGATGACACCACGAAGCATCGCAATCATCTTGTAGGCATCCTCCTTCTTCATGATGTCAGTCATGCGGGGAGCAAAATTGTCGATGATGCTACCATCTGCATCCTCAATCTGAGTGACGAGGATAGGGGCACAACGCACTCCGTAGTTCGAGAACGTAGTGTAAGCACTGACCATCTCACCCACACTAATGTCGCATGGTCCGAGGCACAACGACATGGTTGGGTCGATGTTCTGCGAATTGATGCCCAACTGGCGCATGAGGTTGATGAGATTGCGAGGATTCAGCTGCGACATCACCCATGCAGCAATCCAGTTGTTCGATTGAGAAAGACCCCACTTCAGCGTCACCATCTGACCATAGCGAGCGTGTGAGCCGTTGCGTGGAGTCCAGTTTCCGTAAGTGCGCTGCACATTAGGAGCCACATCGCATGGTGTGAAACCGTTCATCATTGCCAAAGAATAGAGGTAAGGCTTGATGGTGGAACCCACCTGACGACGGCCACCTCCCAACACATTGTCGTATTGGAAATGGTTGAAGTCGAGACCGCCAACGTAAGCACGTACCTCACCCGTGGACGCTTCCATCGCCATCATGGCAGTGCGGAGGAATTTCTTATAATAGAGAATAGAGTCGTGCGGACTCATCTGCGTGTCATATTCCCCAGAATAGGAGAAAAGCGTCATCGGTACTTTCTTGTTGAAATTCTTCTGAATCTCATCCTCACTCATTTTTTGCGATTTCAGCACCCTGTAGCGTTCGCTCTGACGAATGTAACGCTGTACGATTTCCTCCACCTTAGCAGCCGAAAGCCCCGAATAAGGAGCACGAGGGTTTCCTCGTTTTTCCGCATCGAAACGAGGTTGCAAAGTTTTTGCTACATGCTGGTACGCAGCATCCTCTGCATATTCTTGCATACGGCTATCAAGCGTTGTGTAAATCTTCAAGCCGTCGGTGTAGATATTATAATGCGAACCATCCTTCTTCGTGTGCTTGTTGCACCAACCATAGAGAGGATCGGTTTCCCAGGCAAGCGAATCATCATAATACTGCTGGTACTGCCACGAAGCGTATTTGTCGCGCTCAGGGCGTTCTGCCATCATGATGCGACGAAGGTACTCACGGAAGTATGGAGCAATGCCTTCGCGGTGGCTTGTGACATGAAACTGGCTCACATCGAGCGGTTTTGCCTGAGCCAACTCCTTCTCCGCCCTCGTGAGATAACCACATTTCTCCATTTGCGAGAACACCAAGTTGCGGCGTTCCAAACTGCGCTCATGGAAACGAATCGGGTTATACATGGAAGGGTTCTTACACATACCTACCAGCGTGGCACTCTCCTCCAAGGTCAAGTCGATGGGAGCCTTGTTGAAATATGTCTTGGCAGCATTCTTGATGCCCACGGCATTGTTGAGGAAGTCGAAGTAGTTCAGGTACATCGCAATGATTTCCTCCTTCGTGTAGTTACGCTCCAACTGAACAGCAATATACCATTCTACAGGCTTGCGAGTGATACGGTCAAGCGCAGTCGTCTCCTTCGTCACGTTCGAATACAATTGCTTGGCAAGCTGCTGGGTGATGGTGGAACCACCGCCAGCCGATTTCTGGCGCATGAATCCGCGCTTCACGATGGCACGTCCTAATGCGCGGAGGTCGATGCCCGAATGCTCGAAAAACCGCTCATCTTCAGTGGCAACCAATGCCTTCACCAGATGTTGTGGAAGAGAGTCGTAGGGTACAATAACACGGTTTTCCGAAGCATAGCTCCATGTGCCCATCAACTTGCCGTCGGCAGAATAGACGCGCGAAGCGTATTTGCTGATGGGATTCTGCAAATCGGAAATAGGTGGCAACTCGCCCACCCATCCCTGCGAAATAGCAAAGATGCCTATCACACCTGCAAGAAGCAATGCAATCGTTGTGCCCCAAACCATTCTCAGCCCTCTGGCAATGCTGGGTTTCTTACCTTTATCTTCTGTTTTATTTGTAGTTTGTTCCATTTTTCTAAATATTCGAAAAATCAAAAATAAGCATAACAGTTTGCAAATTTACAACATTTTTTTTGCATTAAATAAAAAAGGACTACAATTTTAACTATTTCATTCCTTTTTCAATCATAATGAAATGCTTACAATTATTTAAAAAGGAGGAATGTTCGCTTCGCCTTGATGTAAAATGGAATATGCTTGTTTCGTTCCGAATGAAGAATGTAAGTAACTCCTTGTAAATATAAAGATGGAATACATTCTTCGTTTACAATTGAGTCAATGGCATGCGCCATGGGCATCCATCTTTCCATCGGCTGCATCCGTATGCGGTCTTTCCCTTGATAATGTGTCCTTGTTTGCATTTTGGACATGGCAGCCCAATCCATTCGTCTTGGTTGGGCGTGGAGGAATTGGGTTTTATTTGTGATTGTGACGCAGAAGAGGTATGTACAGGCTTGGCTTTTGGTTGAAATCCCGCAACATACTGTGATGGTGTCTGTTGGTCTGTGCGACTGACAGGATTACCAGTCTGATTGCTTGTCTGCTTAGAGGTCGTATGGTCTGGTTGGTTTTCCACCTTCTTTTCAGCCTTTTTTCGAGCTGTCTGTTTCTTCAGGTCTTCCTCGGTAGTGATGGTGATGCGACGGTTGGAATGGTCGTTTCGGACGGCATTGACAATGTGGGTCACCATGTCCTTGAGTTCTGCCATGAAGTCCTGCGCCTCGTAGGTACCTCGTTCTATTTCGCGAAGTTTCTTTTCCCATCGTCCTGTCAGCTCTGCACTTTTGAGAAGTTCTTCGTGGATGAATCCTATGAGTTCCACTCCCGTTGGTGTGGCGAGTATGCGCTTGCGCTCACGGCGTATGTATCGTCTCTTGAAGAGTGTCTCGATGATGGCGGCACGAGTGGAAGGTCGGCCTATTCCGTTTTCTTTCAGTGCATCGCGAAGGGTGTCGTCTTCTACAAACTTTCCTGCTGTTTCCATGGCTCGAAGAAGCGTAGCCTCAGTGTAATAGGCAGGGGGTTGGGTCTGTTTTTCTGTCAGCATCGGTGTGTGTGGACCTGTTTCGCCTTTCGTAAATGCTGGCAAAACGCGTTCCTCGTCAATGTTTGCCTTGTTCTCGCGTTCATGTACATCGGGCTGTTGTTGGGAAACTGTTTTTGGATAAAGGACTCGCCAGCCTGGTTCGGTGATTTGTTTGCCGGTGGTCTTGAATTCCACGTTCTCAGCTTGGCCTAAGACTGTAGTTGTAAGGAATTTGCAATCGGGGTAGAAAACGGCGATGAAGGAACGGGTGACGAGGTCGTAAACCGTGCGCTCCATGTCTGTGAGATTTTGGGCTGGTTGCCCAATAGGGATAATGGCATGGTGGTCGGTCACTTTTGATGTGTCGAACACTTTCTTCGACTTGGGCAGTTTCTTAGCATAGAGGGGTGCGGTGAAAGTCTCGTATCCACGGATTCCTTGCAGGATGCTGGAACATTTGGGATAGATGTCGTCGCTAAGGAATGTGGTATCAACTCGCGGATAGGTGGTGTATTTCTTTTCGTAAAGACTCTGAATCAGGGAAAGGGTGAGGTCTGCTGAATAGCCAAACTTCTTGTTGCAATCGACTTGGAGCGACGTCAAGTCGTAGAGGCGCGGTGGTGCTTCTGTTCCTTTCTTCGAACTGATATCGGTGATGGTGAAAATGGAGTTCTTCACTTTTTCGAGAAATGCTTCTCCCTCTTCTTTTGTAAGGAATTTTCCTTTTGTGGCCTGGAAGGTGGTTTCACGATAGATAGTGGAAAGAATCCAATAAGGCTCGGGTTTGAAATTTTCGATTTCTTGCTGGCGACGAACGATGAGTGCAAGAGTTGGGGTTTGTACGCGACCAATGGATAGCACCTGACGGTTCTGTCCATATTTCAATGTGTAGAGACGGGTGCAGTTGATGCCAAGAAGCCAGTCGCCAATGGCTCGGCTGAGTCCTGCAATATAGAGCTTTTGGTATGCAGCTTGATCTTTGAGGTTTTGGAATCCCTCGCGAATGGCATCGTCGGTCATGGAGGAAATCCAAAGGCGCTTGACAGGGCATGTGGCTCCTGCCTTTTGCATCACCCATCTCTGTATCAGTTCTCCCTCTTGGCCTGCATCGCCACAGTTAATGATAGCATCGGCATTTTGCATCAACTTCTGGATAATGGCAAACTGTTTTTTGATACCATCATCGTCTTTCAATTTGATGCCAAAACGAGGTGGGATGATGGGCAAGGAATAGATGTCCCAACGTTTCCACTGAGGCGCGTATTCATGGGGCTCTTTCAACTCGCACAAGTGTCCGAAGGTCCATGTCACTTGATAGCCGTTTCCCTCGATATATCCTGACTGAGTTTTTGTTGCTCCAATGATTCGTGCGATGTCCTTTGCTACACTTGGCTTTTCTGCGATGCAAACTACCATAGGGAAATGTTTAGTGTTTAATGTTTAGAGTTTAGTGTTTAGAGTCTAACGAGAAGTTTAAAGTGAAAAGTGAATCAACGATTTTTTGTCAACAAATGGACACAAATAAAGCACAAATTTAGATTGTTTTTTGAGATAATTTGTGATAATTCGTTGAATGGAAAATGCCATCTGGCCATCGTTTCACGCTTCAAACTTATCGTTAGACTCTAAACACTAAACACTAAACACTAAACTCTAATTATGCTGGAAGGGTACCTGCGATGAGAATCAAAACGAGGAGTCCCAAGATGGCATAAAGTTCAGGGAATACGGCGAGCACCATTGTGGTACCGAAAGCGTTGTGACCACCGCCAATTGCTGAGATACCATTAGCACACACTTTTGCCTGACGGATAGCTGAGAAAAGGGCAACGAGTCCGAGGGCAAGACCTGCGCCAAAGATTGCAGAAGCAGAGAACATGTCGAGGTTGGCTGTCATGTGACCATTCAGCATGAAGAATCCCACGAATCCGTAAAGTCCCTGCGATGAAGGAAGTGCGGAAAGAGCGATGTAAGAACCACTTGCACTTGGATTCTTCTTATATGCGCCAATTGCTGCATTACCACAAATAGTTACTCCGTAGGCTGAACCTACACCGGAAAGACCCACACAAAGGGCAATTCCCAAATAAGCCAAAATTAATTCCATAATGTTTGTTTTAAATTTTTGAGTTTTTAAAGTTTTTGAGTTTTAAAGTTTTTGAGTATAAAGCAAAGTCTCATTCTACTCCCCTCTCTTTTTGGAGAGGAGCAAGGATGAGGCTTTTTTAGCTTTTCACCCTGAATGGTTCATATTCTTTGCCACCGCCTTCGAAATTGGCATTCTTGAAGAACTCTACGAATGTCAATCGCATTGGGTGTACAAAAGAGGAAATCATGCAAAGGCCAAAGTTGATGCCATGTCCGAAAAGGAGGATGAGCAACATTGGAAGCCAACGTACTGCCCAAGGCATACTGCTTGTCAGGTCGATAGCCAACTGGTTGAAGACACCACCAAGTACACCACCGGTGAGACCGAGGGCGAAGAGTCGGATATAGCTCAAGAGGTCGCCAAGCAATCCTGTCGCCATCCCATAAGTGTCCCATAGTCCTGTTCCGAAATTGAGGAAGATGTTCTTGTCTGGACTATTCAAGAAGAAGATGCCAAGGACGCAGATGCCCATTAGTGCATAGAGTATGTAGGTAACAACTGTTGGGAGAGCAACTCCACAAGCTGGTAATCCGAAGCAGATGATGGCTGAGATGATAGCAACCACCCACGATGTCTTTCCTATGCCATACTTCCATCCGTACAATCTACTTGCTTTCACCGCTGAAAGTACCATGCCGAGTAGAACCTGAATAAGGCCGATGATGACAGACACAACCATCATTGGTGAATAGCCAAAGATGGTGTAGTTGTTCTCATTGACGAAGAGTTTCTTAACAGGGGCAAGGAACGCCCAGTCTTGTTGGGAAAGGTCGATGCCGAAGAACGTGCCTGTAAGAAGTCCACAAACAATTGTCATAGCACCCAGATAGATACCCAACTTGGCGTATGGCTTGGATTCTGCATCGAGTTTCTTCAGCAAGATGATACTTGCCACAAGTACCAGCAAGCCATAGCCCGCATCTCCGAGGCAAAGACCAAAGAAAAGCATGAAGAATGGTGCCAAGAACTGAGTGATGTCCAAATCGTGATAATTTGGCAATGAATACATTCTCAGAATAGGCTCGAACAAGGATGTGTAGCTGCCGTTCTTGATTTCGATAGGCACATCATCGTCCAATGAAGGATCTTCTGCTTCGTAATAAATCTTGTTCTTGTCTAAGTAGTCCTCAACCTCATTTTCTTTCTCGACAGGAATCCATCCGACCATCAGTTTCACAGCATCGTCTGCAATAGACTCTGCGCAAAGATGCACTTTCGAGAGAGAAATGTCGTTGTCGTTTTCAACTTGTGAAGCAAGAATCGTTTTTCTTCCTTCCGTATTGATTCTCAGGAGATTCTCATGAACTTGTTCCAGCTTTGCTTGAAGTTCTGCTTTTTCGTTGAGATAATATGAAAGAGGACGTTGAGGAATCTCTAAGTTCTCAGCTGTGATGTCAGGGCGTTCTGGCGAGAAGGTGACGAAATAGATTCTCTTGTCTATCTCATCTATTGGAGTTGCAAAATACTCGTCAGCCCATTCCTGCTTGAACAACTTATTGGGACACGCATAAAAATTGACTTGATAGCCATTTTGCGCAAGTTCTTCCAACTTCGATGCGTCGAATTCACCCCAAGGACGGAGCGACTGAATGCTCTTTTCCACGGATTCAATCTTGTGCTTCAAGGAATTTTCCTCTGACAGAAGTCCTTCAACTTCCTCCACAAGTTTCAAGCCAGCTGCCTTCACATCTGTTCCGCTCTGGAGATTTACGTTCTTGTATGTCGCTTTCGCAGTATAAGTTTCTTGGGCAAAGTCGAGTGCATTCAAAGCATTCTTATAGCGTTCTGCCAAGGCTTTGCCAGCTTCAAACTCAGCACTTGTGCTTCCGCTTTGCAATTCCTCGACATGGACAACGCCAATTTTCCGAATGTCAGCGAGAAAGTGTTCATATTCCTTATTCGTAACAAGGAAAGTGAATTTCTTCATTTGGGTAATCATACGTTTGCCTCCTTTCCTTCTTCGTTTTCTTCGTCATCGTCTTTTTTCTTCAATAGGGCTTCTTCAGCAGCACGCTTTTCCTGAAGCGATTTGAGAATCTTCTGACTCGACTTGGAAAGATTTTCTTCGTCTTCCATAAAACGCTTAATTTTGCGAATGGCTTCTTGGAAACCGGGTATCTGCACTTTCTCAAAAAGATTCACTTTCTGAGTCGTTTTACGTCGTGCATGGTCGAGTAATCCCAATTTTGCCATCACAAATTCACGCTCAACAGCTGTTTTTGCAAGTCCTTGGAGAAGATTGATGCCATCGAAGTACCATTTGGGCGCACTGAAAAGTCCGAATGGCTTCACGTCCAACTGGATGTTGTTGAGGACAGGAACACGCACACCTGCCACCTTCTTCACGTCCAGCTCCACATCCTTGAGGGCAACCAACGACGTATCGAATTCGCCCCAAAGCGCATACATGGATTCGTAACCTGCAATCTGGCTTTCCAGTTTCTTGTCCAAGTCATCAGCCTCCTTCTTACACTTCTTCACCTCAAGACGCAAGGCTGTTTCCTTGTTCTTGATGATAGGAAGTGTTCGTTGGCGCATCTTCAACTGTTTTTCAATTTGTTGAAGCGACGTTTTATTATATTGAAACTTTATTGCCATTTATCGTAAATGTTTTGAGTTTTCAGTTCTACTTCATTGAAATAAAGATAGAACAAATCAACAAATTCAATTCCAATAAATATCGGTAAATTCCTTCTTGATGTTCACCTCCTCAAGCTTGAAGTATTTGCGGAAGAGTCCCCATGTCACGTCAAGCATTTCAGTTGTATCTAAGTTCACGTCAATAGCAAGCAGTTTGTCGGCATATTCCTTGGCGAAGTCGAGGCAGCGGTTGTCATAGTCCGTCAGGTCGAAACCGTTTTCCAGTTTGGTCTTTGCATTAGCAGCATCGGAATACAGACGGATGGCTGCGTTCATCACCTGAGAGTGGTCCTTGCGAGTCTTCTTACCAGCAACGAGCTGCTTCAGACGCGACAGTGAACGGAATGGGTCAACGATAACCTTACCAATGTCCGAATCACGGCGAAGGAAGAGCTGACCTTCTGTGATATAACCCGTATTGTCAGGAACGGCATGAGTGATGTCGCCACCCGAAAGTGTTGTCACGGCAATGATGGTGATGGAACCGCCTCCTGCTTCCTCTGGGAACTGCACAGCCTTCTCATAAATCTTTGCGAGGTCGGAATAGAGAGAGCCAGGCATAGAGTCCTTCGATGGAATCTGGTCCATACGGTTCGACACAATCGAAAGTGAGTCGGCATAGGAAGTAAGGTCGGTGAGCAGCACAAGTACTTTCTCATGCTTCTCCACAGCGAAATACTCAGCAGCCGTCAGTGCCATATCAGGAACCAGCAGACGTTCTACGGCTGGATCCTCCGTAGTATTCATGAACGACACAATGCGGTCCATAGCACCGGCATTCGAAAAGGTGTTACGGAAGAAATAGTAGTCATCGTTCGTCATACCCATGCCACCCAGGATAATCTTGTCAGCCTTGGCACGCATGGCAACGAGAGCCATTACCTCGTTGAATGGTTGGTCAGGGTCGGCAAAGAATGGAATTTTCTGTCCTGACACAAGCGTGTTGTTCAAGTCGATACCAGCAATACCCGTTGCAATCAATTCGCTTGGCTGCTTACGACGTACTGGGTTCACCGATGGTCCACCGATTTCCACCTCCTTGCCTTCGATTTCAGGACCGCCATCAATAGGATGGCCGTATGCATTGAAGAAGCGTCCTGCCAATTGGTCGCTTACCTTCAGAGATGGAGCCTTGCCAAGGAAAACGACTTCCGCATTAGTAGGGATGCCACCAGTACCTTCAAAGACCTGAAGCGTTACATTGTCGCCAACAATCTTCACCACCTGTGCCAGTTTGCCGTCAACCGTGGCAAGTTCGTCATATCCCACGCCTGTAGCCTTGAGGCTGCAAGTGGCCTTGGTGATTTGACTCATCTTTGTGTATATTTTTTGAAATGCTGTTGCCATTGTATCTTAAGTATTTTAGTTTTAGTTTTTAGTTCTTAAGCTCTAATGCATATTTTCAAATCAAGAAATACTTTCATCGAAAACTCATAGACTTAAAAACTGGTCAACTCACAAACCTATTTGAGCATTGCCTTAATTTGTTTAACATAGTCGTAATACTGTTCCGACTTGTAAATCGAGTAGTTCATCTGCTTGCACAGGTTAATCATCTTCTTGAAGTAATCCACAACATCGAGGAAGTTGTCGAATTCAAATTCATGATTACAAATCTCTGTCACAAGGTTCAAGATTTCCTCCTGGCGCTCCAGCGATGTAACAGCATCCACCTCGTCGAATGCATCCTGCTGCAGAACCACAAAGTCAATCACTTCCGACTTCCAGAAAGTGATATGGTAATCCACAGGCACACCATCATCACCGAGGATGTTAATCTGCTCGGCAATTTCCTTACCGCGTTGCATACGAGTCTTCAGAGCCAGCACCTTTGGAATCCACTCGTCGTTGATGACACCTTTTATATATTCAGCGAATTCAGGATATTCCAGGTACTTCGAGTAAGAATCAATCGGGTTCACAGCAGGGTAACGCTTCTTGTCGGCACGCTCCTGCTCCAGTCCATAGAAGCAACGAGCCACCTTTTTCGTACTTTCCGTTACAGGCTCTTTCAAGTTACCACCAGCAGGAGAAACAGTTCCGATGAAAGTAATGGAACCCACTTCACCATTGTTCAAATAAACATATCCTGCACGTCCATAAAAATTGGAAATCAGCGCAGACAAGTCCATTGGGAAAGCATCAGGACCAGGCAATTCCTCCATTCGGTTCGACATCTCACGCAATGCCTGTGCCCAGCGAGACGTAGAGTCAGCCATGAGCAGCACACGTAAGCCCATCGAACGGTAATATTCAGCCATCGTCATCGCCGTATAGACAGAAGCTTCACGGGCAGCAACAGGCATGTTCGAAGTATTCGCGATGATGATAGTACGCTCCATCAGCTTGCGACCAGTGTGAGGGTCCACCAACTCAGGGAACTCAGTAAAGATTTCCACAACCTCGTTGGCACGCTCGCCACAGGCAGCGATAATGACGATATCAGCCTCCGCCTGCTTCGAGATAGCATGTTGAAGCACCGTCTTACCCGTTCCAAACGGACCAGGAATAAAGCCAGTACCACCCTCAACAATCGGATTAAAAGTATCGATGGTGCGCACACCTGTTTCCAGCAGCTTGAACGGACGTGGTTTGCTCTTGTAGTTCGTCATAGCAAACTTCACTGGCCAATGCTGAACCATCGTCACTTCGATGTCCTTGCCGTCAGCACCTTCCAGAACGGCTATCACGTCATCCACCTTATATTGCCCTTTCTGAACAATTTTTTTTACCTTGGCAGTTCCTTCCATTTGGAATGGAGCCATAATCTTCAGAGGCTGATGGTTTTCCTCCACCTTACCCAACCAGTCGGAAGCAACCACTTCATCGCCCACCTTTACGAGAGGCTCGAAGTCCCAGAGACGTTCGCGGTCGAGTGGGTCGGTGTATTGTCCACGCTTCAAGAAAACACCCTCCATCTTGTCGAGGTCGTTCTGCAAGCCGTCGAAATTCTTCGAAAGCATACCTGGAGCAAGCTGCACCTCAAGCATGTGACCAGTGAATTCTGCCGTAGCACCCACTTTCAGTCCACGAGTGGATTCAAACACCTGCACGTAAGTGTCTTCACCAATAACCTTAATAACCTCCGACATCAAGCGGTCGCCACCAGTCTCTATATAGCAGATTTCGCCCTGCATCACTGGTCCATCAACCTTTAGCGTCACCATGTTTGATATAACGCCACTTACTGTACCTTTAGTCATGTGTGTGATATGAATTGTATTTTTATTTATTTTTCTTTAACGAACCTTCGAAGTAATGTAACTATTCAGCGAATAATATTCAGGAGTACCCTATCGGGCAGAACCTTCAGCTCGGCGTAGCCAAATCCGACATATCTATTCAAAATCTGTCAAATCTTTAAAATTTTTGTCATAAGGATTTGTTTGATTTGTTAAGATTTAAAGATTTCTAGCCGCAGACTACTCAAAAAAATGATTCGCATAATAGTTACTTATTTCCTCACAAATTCAGCTGGCACCTGCGCCTCACTTCTCAAATTCTCAATTATGGAGCGGAACGTTTCTTTACCCTTCTCTGGGTCCAACATCTCCCATCGATTGAGCATTTCTAGTTTGCACAGATAAGCAAAGACAGCATCCAAGTCGAATGGCTCAAAGAAAGTTTGCTCGTCAAGCCAGTTCCATTTGAAAGCATCGATTCTCTTTTCCTTTTCCACGGGGTCCTCCACATCCACAATCTTCATCAGCTCCACCACATAATCATATTCGTTCACCAGATTGAAATCCTTCGTGTTATTAGTGAGAATCATTTCAGTCACCTCGTTATTGCCGAGAATGTATTTCGACACATTCCATCCATAGCGCCTTGCAAGCAGAGCCGTCAGGATGTTAGTGATGTCAAAATTCATTTTGTACCACTTCGAAATCATCTTGTCAGGGCACTTGGTGGCATACCTATAATACTCTAACAGCATCTGGTCTTCAGCAAACCAGCCTTCCTTGTCCTTGTTGAAGTCAAACTCGCGGGCATAAACAGACATAAACGACGGATAGCGATGGACATTGAAGTTCATCGTCCGAGCCGAAGTAATCAAGTCCACATACTGATCCATCGAATAGTTGCCCCAGTCAGAAATCTCCGCATCAGGGTTCTTCAGCAACCTCACCAAGTTCAGGCAGTCCTGCTTCAAATAGAAGAAAAACAGCAGCTTCTTGTCCTTCACCGTTAACGTCTCCTCACACTGCTCTCTGAATTCGGCAAAACTGATAGGACTCTTTCCGCCGTCATCTATCGCGATGTCAGGCACACCCGCCATCAAACAATAATAATTCGACATAAATATTCATGAATAAAATGAGGAATGAGAAATGAGGAATTAAGAATGAAGAATAGTCGCTTCGCTCCGAATGAAGAATAAAAATGAAGAATGAAAGAAACTTATCTCATGTGCAGAGTAAAATACATTCTTAATTCTTCATTTTATTATTCTACATTCTTAATTCTTAATTTTCTCGCTTCACGCTCCACGTTTTAATTCCACCAACTTTTATTTACCAAACAACATCTCCACGAGTTGTGGTCTAAGGAAACTCTTGAAATAGTCCTCAAACTCAGCCTCGCCAAAGTTTACCTTGTAGGAACCATCCTCAGGCTGAATCGAGAAAGCAGTCTTTTGACCGTTCACCTGTTCAATCTTCACGCCTTTGTCGAGCAAAGCCTTGGCTTTTTTTGCAAACAGCGCCTTCAGACCGCTGGCGTCAGCAGCAGAAATCTTGATGTCCTCATGAGCGCCCCACTGCTCAGCCAGCTTCAGGATAAACTCATTCATAAAACCCTTGTCGTCCGTGATTTCCTTCACAACCTCCTTCACCACCTTATCGTTCACCACGTTCGCAATCTCAGTCTTCAACGCATTGAGAGCCTGCGCATGTCCCATCTTCAGTTCGCTCCACGTATGCTCTTTCAAAGCCTGAGCATCCTTCTTCGCCTGAGCCTCCATTTCAGCGCATTTAGTCTGAGCTGCCTCGATGATTTCCTTTGCTTGCTCGTTCGCCTTCGCAACGATAGCTTCAGCCTGGGCATTACCCTTCTCCACTCCTTCCTGAAGGAGTTTGTTAGTCAGTTCTTGAATCTTGCTTTCCATTTTACATATTTTGAGTCATTACTAATCTAAATATATTGATGATTTGCGCCTGTCAAACCACACCATTTGGCTCCAGTTCCTCTCTCTCCATGCAAACAGTAGCCAAACACATTCTTGAAAATTGCTACAAATATATTAAATAATTTTTGTGCCACAAAACTTTTTTCAGGAAAACAAAGAAAACAGGCTCTTTTTAAGAATGAAGAATGAGCGCTACGTTTAAATGAAGAATGAAGAATAAAAAATGAAGAATGTATTTTACTCTGCACATGAAACAAGTTACTTTCATTCTTCATTCTACATTCTTCACTCTTCATTTATTTTTCCATTCTTCATTTATTTACTATCAGGATACTCCACGACAGTGATGCCCTTGTCGCCAGGACGATAAAGCAGACCCTTGCATCGAGGCTCGTCCACCTGATAGCACTTCCACTCCACCTGCTCCCAGTCGATTTCGCTTGTACACTGAGCCACAGGCACATGAGGAATCATCGAACCGTCGCGCACCAAGATGATAGCAGGAATCTTGCCAGCCGTCAGCCTTCGGTAACCACCCTCGTACACCTCGCCACTCTGGTAGTCAATCCATTTTCCCTGGGGCAGATACACCGTCCTGCCATTTCCGCTTTCCAGCAACGGAGCCACCAGCATCTGAGAACCGAACATATACTCATCCTCCACAAGCCAGGCACCCTCGTCCTTCGGAAACTCCACCAGTAGCGCACGCACCATCGGCAACCCCCGCTCGCAGCAATCCTTAGCCTGCGCATACACGTAAGGCATCAGTTTGTATTTCATTTCCGCACACGCTCTGAACGCATCCGTGAACGACTCGCTGATGAGCCACGGCTCAGTAGGCGGAGCTCCATGAGCACGCGTGTGCGAACTTAAGAAACCAAACGGCAGCCACCTGCGGTAAATGTCCTCAGGCGAAGCCGTCACGAATCCCCCCATGTCGTGGCTCCAAAACGAGAATCCACTCAGTCCTAAAGACAAGCCACCACGCAAGTCGCCCAGCATACCCACATTCGTCGTAGCAGCATCGCCACCCCAGTGAAGCGGATAGCGCTGAGAACCAGCCCATGCCGACCGCGCCCAAATCACCGCATCTTCAGCAGCATCATTCCTGCCCTCCCTCCGCTGCTTATAGCGGGCAATCCCTTCGAAGAGAGCCTTGTTGTAGCGCACAGGATAGAGATTGTGCTCATAAAGACCACCCTTCCCGCTCGCATACCACCCATTCAGCGGAGCAGCCTCGCCAAAGTCGCACTTGATAGCATCCACCCCCTGATCGATGAGACCACCAATCTTCTCCTGGTACCAACCCACCGTCTTCACATTCGAGAAGTCGAGAACAGCATCCTCGTATGGCAGAGAGCCATTCCCATTGCGCACGCACATCCCGCCATCCACAAGTTCTCTGAAATACCTGTTCTTCGGCGTGAAGTAAGGCAACTGCCACAAACAGGCGTGGAAGCCCATCCCCCTCATGCGCCTAAGCATCCCCGCAGGGTCCTTGAAACGGCGCTTCGAAAACTCATAGTCGCACTGCCAGTCCACGTCGAACCAGCCCGTGTCGAAGTGAATCACGTCGCTCGGAATCCTCTCCTTGCGCAAGCGTCGAGCCACCTCCATGCCCTCTTCCTCCGAGAAATAAGTGATGCGGCTCATCCACGTGCCGAACGTCCAGAGGGGAAGCATCGGAGATCTGCCCGTCACTCCCGTATATTCATACAAGATATCCTTCGGTTCACCGAAGAACACGAAGAAGTCCACCGTCTCATCAGCCATGAACAGGCGGTTCGCACCGATATAGCTCGCACCGAAGTCGCAAGTCACAGGAGCAGACGTGTGCATGAAGACACCGTAGCCCCGGTTACTGAAGAAGAACGGAATCGGCTTGTACATCCCGTCACACTCAGGGCCCTGAGGGTCCGTCACGAACAAGTGAACCTTCTGCCCCACCTTGTCCAGCCTCGTGAACGACTCCCCGCAGCCATAGATTCGTTCACCCGGAGCCAACGAGAAGACGGGGTTGACACTCCGGCTGTTGTCCGACCCACGCTTGACGAACGAAAACGGGAGCAACTTGACCTGCGTGGAGTCGTTGTCGCGGATGTGCCGCGTCTGCGTGAGAATCCTCCCCTCCGCATCCTTCACCACGATACGCCACGGATAGCGATGCACCTCCACGCAGCCATACGCACTCCGATAGACCACCGCGTCGCCCGACGCGCTACCCTTCCAAGCCCCCCTGTTCGAGGCGACAGGATGCGCCAGCATCACGTTGCTCCCCTCCTCTGCGCGCGGTTCCACAGGCGAAGAGAACATCGTAATGCGTAGCGTACGCGGCGACACGAACCCCAGCCTCATGCGCAAAACAGGGTGGTTGTCATACTCCGTGCTCGGGAAGTCCAGCATGTCCATGCCCACCGGCCAACGCCCGTTCGTGTTGAACGCCTGGCGGGGCGACAGGCGGTAGCGTTTCCATTTCACCCTCCCCTCGCCCTTCTCCAAGTCGAAGTCCACCAGGCTGTCTGCCACGAAATAAGTGTTTCCCAAATCGTGGAAGTCTGCCGACACGTCCCACACCCCGTTCATCAAGTACTGCACACTTCCATCCATCCTGCCCTGCGCAGCAGCAGGCAGCAAAGCGCACACCAAGCAAATAGCGGTGCAAATCCATTTTCTCATCATACCATTCATTTTTTTAGACAATTACTTCGTGTTATTCAGGCAATCCATAAAACTCCGACAAAAATACAGAATAAATTCCATTCGAGCAACTCAACAAACGAAAAACTGACGGGCTATTCTTCTTCTCCAGTCGATTGCCAGCCAGCAGGCAGGTCTACTGTCAGATAGTCATTGGCTCATTTCGAGTTAATTAGTACGAATGAAAGTGATGGGAGGCATAAATTGTGGGTATTTTTCATTGGGGAAAAATAATTTTCACTATCTTTGCACGGTGAGTGAAGGATTTGAGGGATTTGACAGGTTTGGCTATGCCGAGCCAAAGCTCGTTGACAAAAAATAATGTGTTGGCTCTCTTTTCATCTTATCTCTTCACGCTTCACGTTTATCGCTTCACGTTCAGACCTTAGACGCTCTATATAGGTATTTTTGAAACTAAATGACAACGATATGAATATGAGAAAGAATCTACTGCTTGCAGGGTTGTTGTGCTTTTCTGGTGCGGCCATGGCCCAGCAGCTTGCTTTCCCCGAGGCTCAGGGCTGGGGACGCTTTGCCACGGGCGGCCGTGGCGGTTCGGTGTATCATGTGACGAACCTGAACGACTCGGGCTCGGGCTCGCTGCGGGATGCTGTCAGCCAGCCCAACCGCATTGTCGTGTTCGACGTGTCGGGGGTGATACAGATTTCGGGAAGAATGAGTTTTGCCAAAAACCTTTATGTGGCTGGGCAAACGGCTCCTGGCGAGGGTGTGGTCGTGTATGGCGACGGCGTGTCGTTCACGGGTTCTGACAATATCATCGTGCGCTACATGAAGTTCCGCATGGGCAAGGGCGGCACGAGCGGCAAGGACGCTGCGGGCATCGCCAACGGGAAGAACATGATTTTCGACCATTGCTCTTTTGCCTGGGGCCTCGACGAGACGTTTTCCATCAACTGGGACTCGAAGGGCACGGCTCCGCAGCTGATTACCTTGCAGAACTGCATCATCGGGCAGGGCCTTCTCTCTCACTCGGCTGGCGGTCTGATGCAGGCTGACAGCATAACGCTCTACAGGAACTTGTATGTTGACAACTCGACGAGAAACAACAAGGTGAAGGGCACGAACCAGTACGTGAACAACATTGTGTATAACTGGAAGGACGGGTGCTACCTGATGGGGGGCGACTCGCAGGGCACAAGCCGTGTTCACATCAACGGGAATCTCTTTATCAATGGCCCTTCAGGGGGCGGCAATGCCATCACGAGCGGCAATGCTGACTTCCACGTGTATGCCACGGACAACTGGCAGGACAGGAACAAGGACGGTGTGCTGAATCCTTACGAGATTCCTCGCGGTGAATATGGCGGTGGTCCTACGTTCCACGACTCGCCGTTCGGCTACCCTGCCCTAGCGATGTGGAAGGCTACGGAGTTGGTGGAGAAGCTGTTGCCTGAGGTGGGTGCGTCGCTGCCTTACCGCGACCCTGCCGACTACATGATGGTTCACCAGGTGCGCTCGTTCGGAAAAGAAGGTGCTATTATTTCATCGGAAAGCCAGCTGTCGGTCGGTGTGCCTACGTCGTGGGAAATGGCGACGTTCGCAAAGCCTGCTGACTCGGATGGCGACGGTATGCCCGACGAGTGGGAGGCTGCCAACGGGACGGATGCCGGGAAGGACGATGCGATGAAAGTGGCGACGAATGGCTATACGAACATAGAGAACTATATCAATGGTATCACGCGCGAGAGCGTCCCTGTCTTTCTCCGCAAGCCTGAGCAGCTGGCGGCTGCTTCTTCTACTGACACGAGCATCACGATTGAGTGGATGGACTTCACGGAGGGCGAGGAGGCTTTTGTGGTGGAGCAGGACGGCAGGGAGATTGCGCGCATGGCTGCTGGCAAGGAGAGCTGCGTGGTGACGGGCCTTGAGGCTGGTACGAGCTACCAGTTTGCGGTGAAGGCCGTGAAGGGCGAGATGGCGTCCGCTTATAGCAGGTTGACAGCCAAGACTCAGCCGAAGTATGTGGAAATGGTGGACGTGGATCATTACGAAGCCGACTACCGCTGGAGTGGCAACACGATGGGCTATTGGAACACAACTCAGGACTGCTGGGAGGAGGGTCTGTATGCCGACGGCGGCAAGGTGCTGATTGAGACGGACAAGACGACCAACGTGCTGCTAAACGAGACGGTAAGCCCTGCGAGCGTAGTGGTGAACAATGCCGAGGGCACGGTGAGCATCAAGGTTCTGGGCACAGCTAAGGGTACGATTGCGGGCGACGGGTCGCTGAACAAGACGGGTGCAGGAACGCTGTCTGTCACCACTCCGCTGGATTACAAGGGTGCGAGTGTGCTTCACGAGGGAACGTGGAGCTTCAACTCGATTGGAAATGGCGGTGTGGCGAGTGCCATCGGTGCAAGCGAGGACTATGCGCAGAACTGGATTTGGAACGGCGGCACTTGGGAATATACGGGTGGTTCAGCCTCGACCAATCGCCATGCGCAGCTCTATCGCGACACGGCGTTCGACATCAGCAACAAGGGCACGACCGTGACGATGAACGGAAGTATCGACGGAACTGGCAGTGTGAGCTTCGGCGGCGAGGGTGCCGTGACGGTGGGTTCGCCTTCGTTCTTCAACTATGATGGTGCAACGGTGCTGAGCGGTGCGACGATGAACCTGAATTACCTCAGCAAGATTGAGAACAAACTGGTGTATCTGGGTGAGGGCAAAAACGTGTCAGACAAGCTGGTGCTTGCTGGTGGCACTTTTGCCACGAAGGATGGCAACGACAATTATTGCACGTATATGTTCCCTATCGAGGTGGAGGAAGGCACGAGCAGCGTTTTCCAGCCTTATAGGAACTGCTATATCAAGAGTGCGTTCTCGGGTTCGGGAACGGTGGAATTCCGCACGAACTGGCTGCGAGAATACTGGCAGAACGACTTCTCGAAATTCTATGGACGACTGATTGCCAACGGCACGACTTCGAGTGCCGACTGCCAGCTGCTGTTGCAGAACAAGGGCATTCCGAATGGTGTGGTGGAGCTGAAGGGAAGCATCCGCGTGGTGTATTGGGAGACGAATGGCGACTTGAAGTTAGGCGGTCTGAGCGGTTCGAGCGGCACGTGCCTGAGTGGTTCGAGCAAGCAGACGGCGGGACACACGATGACTTGGCGCGTGGGCGGTGCGAACACCGACGAGACTTTCTACGGTGTGATTGACGACCGCGCAAGTTCAAGCAATACGAAATACAACGGGAAAACGTCCATCGTGAAGGAAGGTAGCGGTGTGTGGCGACTGGCCGGCACCAACACGTATAGTGGTACAACCACGGTGAGCGGTGGTAAACTGGTGGTAAACGGCAGGAACAACGGTACAGGAAACGTGAGTGTGAATGCTCAAGCCACATTAGCGGGAAGAGGTACGATTGCCAGTGCGGTGACGGTAGCCAAGGATGGAACGATCATGGGTGGTGACACCATCGTGAATGGCAACAAGCTGAGCATCACGAGCAGTCTGACGCTGCAGAAGGGTGCTATCCTAGAGGTGATGGGTAGGAACGACGGTAGTACGAACAGCATTGCGGTGACAGGAAAAATGACTGTGAACGATGCTGTGCTTCAGCTCGACATCGATGCAACGGAAGGTGTGGACGACAGTGCCGAATTCAAGATTTTCTCTGCCGGTTCGGTCAGTGGCACTGGTTTCGCTGAAATCATTCCTGCCACTCCTGGCGTAGGTCAGGAATGGGATACCAGTAGGTTGATGACCGACGGTGTGCTTGCCGTGAAGCTTTCGAGCGATGCCATCCATGAAATCAGAACCGATGGGAAGGAAGCTACGAAATGGAAGTTGAACGGTATGCCAACGAAGGAGGAAAAGGGTATCTTCATCCAAAATGGGAAGAAGATTCTTGTGAAATAAAGGAAGTCCCCAGCGACGAAGCCTCTTCCTAACAAGGAGGGCTGGGGAGGGTCTTGATATTGATTATTACAACTGACTAACTATATTTTATGATTCAAAAAATTCAACTAATGAGCAGAAGGAACATGAGGAAATTGTCTCTCCTCATGGTTCCTTCATCATTCTTCATCTTCGTGTCATGCTCCGACATTGCTGATGACGACCATTACAAGTCGCCTGACTGGTTGAAAGGAAATGCCTACGAGGTGTTGCAGAAAGACGGTAACTACAGCACGTTCTTGCGTGGTGTGGATTTGTCGGGCTACAAACGTGTAGTGGATGGCAACAGCATTGTGACAGTGGCTGCACCAAATGATGAAGCATTTGCAAGTTTCTTGCAGAAAAAGGGCTATGCAAGTATCGACGATTTGCATGACAAGGACCCTCAGTATTTAACCAAGCTCATCAACTACCATGTGATGTATTATGCCTTCGACTGGAACAAGATGGTGAATTTCCGTCCGTCGGAAGGCGATGGTGCCACTGATGAGCAAAAGGGTGTGAATGCGGGCTACTACTACAAGCACCGCACTTACTCGCAAGACCCGATTGAGGAGGCACGTGTGAGGTTCACAGCCAACGCCACGAGCGACACGCTCCTCCACCTGTATCATTACGAGCGCTACTTGCCTGTTTTCAGCAACAAGCTCTTTGAGACCAAGGGTATTGACGCAGAATACAACTACAAGTATTTCTTTCCTAACAGCACTTGGAACTCGGGTGGTTCGCTGGGCTATTTCAACATTGCCAACGGACGTGTGACAGATGAAAAGGCTGTTGTGACGGACAATGGATATCTGTATCATGTGGATCAGGTGATTGAACCGCTCAACACCATCTATGACGAACTGAAGAAGGATGCCGACTATTCGCAGTTCTTGGGCATCTACGACAAATACAGCACTTACGAGCTGGCTGATGACGAGACCAACAACAATCTGGGTTATCTTGCCTACATCCATCTTCATGGTTCGCTCCCTGCCATCGCCTGCGAATGGCCATCAACGAGCTATCTTCAAGTAAATCAGTTGGAGAAAGACGGTTATAACCTCTTCGTGCCATCGAACCAGGCGATTCAGGACTTCTTCAAGACTTATTGGACGAAAGAGGGGGGCTACAAGTCGCTGGAGGACTTGGACGGAAAGATTCTGGAATACTTCATCATGCAGAGCTTCTCACAAGATAACTTCATCGCTTTCCCAGAGGAAATCAAGAACGGGAAGGTGCTGACGGTGTATGGTACGGAAGTGAATGTGAATCCCGACGAAGTGACCGACCGCAGGATGTGTGCCAACGGTGTGCTCTACGGCATGGACCACATGGATGCTCCAGCCATCTTCTCGTCGGTGGTGGGACCTGCATTCAAGGACACTACCTACATGGACTATCTCTATGCACTCGACGGTTCGGAGTTGGTGCTTTCGTTGGCAAGCAACAAGAGCAAGTTTGTGACGCTCATGCCAAGCAATGCGCAATTTGCCGCCACCGACCCAGCCATGCGTCTCTACACGACGACGAGCGGAAAAGAATTGCAGCAATATAGCAGCGACGCTGGCGATTTCGTAGCGTTGGGTTCCAGTGCCATGCGCGACATCGTGAACATCCACACAGCCACCAATGTGGTTTCCCTGCCAAGTCATGGAACCGCCGTTATCGAAACCAATACTGCATACAACTACTGGTTCATCGACAATGGCAAGATTACGACAAATGCGCTCTTCAACGAGCAGCTTGAGCCAACGTATTCGGGCAGTCCGTTCTTTGCCTTCCATCCTATTCAGAACAATGGCAATGGTTGGGATAACGGTGCCTCCTACTCCTACGATGCTCCATCCATCTTCGAAGCGGCAACGGGCGATGGGCTGGCACGGAGACTGGCTGTGTGTAACGACAAGAACTTCTGCTACTACATGTTTGCACAACTCATGCAAAAGGCAGGACTTGTCGATGGAAACGCACTCAGCAACAGTATTCTGCCTACCGAGGACACTCGATTCATCTGCTTTATTCCTACCAACCAGGCAATCATCGACAATCTGCAAAGCATTCCTGGATGCAGCAAACTCACTGTGGCGAACGGAGTGCTGGAGGGAAGCGTGACGGGTACGAACAAGAACCTTCTGGCTGCTTATCTGCGTTCATACTTCGTGACATCGACCATGAACTCGTTCACAAGCTATCCATACGTGGGCAGCTCATGTAAGGGAGAATTCTACACGACAGGCAACGAGAAGATGCAAATCGAGGACAATGGCTCGTCCCTGAGCGTATGCTATGCTTCGGATGGGTCAACCTCTGTGCCTGTGAACAATACGTATCACTATCTTCCATTTGCCTTTAGCGATGGATGCTTCCATCTAATTGATGGGATATTGAAATAGTTCATCAAACGTAAATGCGAAAATATAACAGAACATATATGATACATTCTATAAATATATTTGCGAGAATTAATGCTCCATCCCACCAAGGGAGAGGAAGAGGAGCTTCGCTCTCGAAAAGAATAGCGTTATTACTACTGACGCTTTTGCTGTCGTCGGCAGCTTGGTCGCAGCAGAACGTGTTGACGGGTAAGGTAACGGAATATTTTGCAGGAGAACAAGAACCTGTTGTGGGAGCGAACGTAGTATTCGTCAATTCCCAGAACCGCTATCTGAATGGTGCTGTGACGGACTTGGAAGGTAATTTCCGTCTGCAGGTGCCAGCCGAAAACAAGAATCTCAGCATCCGCATCTCCTACATAGGTATGAAGACTCAAACCCTGAAATATACAGGGCAGAAGCATCTGAACGTGACACTGAAGGAAGACGATGCTCAACGACTGCAAGAAGTGGTTGTTTCGGGTAGGAAGGTGGACCAGATGGGTGTGAGCCGCATTGAGCAAACCAGTGCAGTGCAAACGCTTCAAATGGCTGAAATCGTGGAGCAGACTCCTGTTGCTTCTGTCGAAGAAGCACTGCAAGGACAGATTGCAGGTTTGGACATCACGATGGGTGGTGACCCAGGAGCCAGGAGTTCCATCCGCATCCGTGGTACAAACACACTCTATGGCGATGCAGAACCGCTCATCGTAGTGGATGGTGTGCCATACGACACAGAAATATCAGACGATTTCAATTTCCAGACTGCTGATGAAGAGGATTTCGGTGCATTGCTCAACATTGCTCCATCGAACATCGAAAGCATTGAGGTACTGAAAGATGCCAGTGCAACAGCCATCTATGGTAGCCGTGGCGCGAATGGTGTGCTTCTCATCAATACGAAGAGAGGTGCGATGGGCAAGACACAATTTTCTTTCCAAACCAAGTTCACAGCGAAGTTCGAGCCCGAAAGCATTCCTTTGCTGAATGGTTCGCAGTACAAGGCTTTGATGCAGGATGAGCTTTGGAATGCCGCTAATGCCAAAGGTGTGACGAATGCGGCAACAGAAATGAACAACCTGTTCAATACTTCGGAAATCAACTACGACCCTAACTATCAGTATTTCGACGAATACAATGTCAATACCGATTGGCTCGACAAGGTGAAGCAGAATGCGCTTGTCACTGATAACAACTTCTCCATGAGCGGTGGTGGTGAGAAGGCTCGCTACCGTTTGGCACTTGGTTATTACAATGAGCAGGGTACAACAAAAGGAACGGGCATGAAACGTCTGTCAACCCAGATGAAGATTACCTACAATTTCTCCGACCGTTTACGAGTACACACAGACTTTAGCTTCACAAACACCAACAAGGATGCGAACGTACTGTCAAGTGCTCGTTCTATGGCCATGAAGAAAATGCCAAACTTGAGTCCATACTGGATTGATGATGTAACAGGACAACCCACCGACCGCTATTTTACGCAGCAAACTGATTTCCAAGGAGCATATTCGAGCAACTACAACCCTGTAGCCCTGGTTGACTTAGGCTACAACAAGACCACTCAGCGAGAGGAGAAGATGACTGTCACACTGGAATATGACTTTCCATTCCATCTCCGTTTCAATGGTTGGGTGAGCATGAATATGCGTACCACCAAAAACAAGCAATTCCTACCTCAAGAGGCAACGGGAGTGCTTTGGACAAGTGCGAATGCCAACCGTTCAACAGATGCCACAACAGATGCTTTTTCTCTCCAAAGCGAGTTGAAACTGATATACAACAACACATTTGCAGAAAAGCATAATCTGATTGGTACAGCTCTCGTGCGCACTTATCAAAGTCAGTCGTTCAGTGAAACAAGTATCACATACGGCAATGCATCTACCAATTTGTCCGACCCAGTTGTCGGCAGTGTGGTGGCAAGTGCTGGCTCTGGTAATTCTGAAAGACGCTCCGTTGCAGGGCTCCTTCAGTTGGTTTACACCTACGACAATCGCTACGTAGCAAAAGCAACCATCAACCATGAAGGAAACTCGGCAATGGGCTCGAAAAACCGTTTCGGCACCTACCCTGCTTTTGGTTTGGCATGGAACTTCGACCGCGAGCACTTCTGGAGCAAGAGCGTGAAAAACTGGCTCACGGAAGGTAAGATTCGTGTAGGCTTGGGTTGGGTAGGTAAAGCGCCAACGGGTTCTGCCTATTACTTCGGTGCTTATCAGAGCCTCGGCCAATACGTTGACATGAGTGCCATCTATCCAGTGCGAATGCAGCTCGACAAGCTGAAATGGGAAACGACACGTGAGTTCGACGTAGGTATAGACATACGCCTTTGGGACAAACTCGGCATCACTTTCGACTACTACGACAAGAAAACCACCGACCTCTTGCTGAAGAGTACGGCTCTGCCTGTCACCACGGGTTATAGCACAATTGCATGGCTAAACTCTGGCGAACTGAGTAACAAAGGTGCTGAGCTTCGTTTCGACTACAAGGTGCTGCAAACCAAAGGATGGACCTTGACATTGAATGCAAACATTAGCCGTAATATCAATAAGGTAGAAAAACTCCCTGCCACTTATTCGTATGAAAACTACACGTTCGGCAATGGCAACTATGCGTTGCGTATTGTGGAAGGAGCTCCTATCGGCGCTTTCTTCGGCTATCGATACAAGGGTGTGTATCAGAACACAGAATCCACTTATGCTCGGGATGATAAAGGCGGTGTGATGCACGATTACAATGGAAACCCAATTGTCATGCGCAACGGAACTACCCTCGTATATCCAGGCGATGCACAGTACGACGACATCAACCACGACGGTGTGATTAATGAAAACGATATTGTGTATTTGGGCAATGCCAACCCTAAGTTGACAGGCGGTGGCGGATTCCAGCTGAAGTATCGTGATTTCACCCTCACAACGTTCTTCTTCGGACGATTTGGCCAGAAAGTCATCAACTCCGCTCGTATGAACCTCGAAAACATGTATGGAACTTCCAATCAATCTACCGCCGTACTCCATCGCTGGCGTACAGAAGGCGACCAGACTGATATTCCTCGGGCACTCTATGGCATGGGCTACAACTATTTGGGTTCAGACCGCTACGTGGAAAGTGCTTCGTTCATTCGTCTGAAGACCCTCTCTTTGGGATGGAACATACCAAAGAACTGGCTTAAGAAACTGAATTGGGGTATCACACGTGCTAATATCCTCATCACAGCATACGACCTTTTCACTTGGACCAACTACAAAGGACAGGATCCTGAAGTGAAACTCCCTACAGCGACAACGCTTTACATGGACAGCGCAACAACTCCTGTGTCTAAGCGTCTGACTGCTGCATTGACTGTCAACTTTTAAGCATCATGAACACTATGAACAAATTATTCAATCACATACGGAAAGGAACAGGAATGACGAACCCATGGATTATTTCATGCTTCATTCTTAGTTTTGCATTACTTTCTTTATCTTCATGCAATGACTGGCTTGATGTGAAACCTAATAACGAGCAGGTAACTGACGACTATTGGCAGTCGAAGGAAGACGTGGAAGCAGTCATTTCTTCAGGATATTATTACATGCGCACATGCGTACCTTATTATATTAAATGGGGGGAACTCCGAGGTGGTACGTTCTATTCCAACAATGTTGCCGACAACAAATTGCAGGACTTCAACCTCACACCGAGCTATGCTCTCTGTGACTATTCCTCCATCTACAAGGTTATCAACATGGCGAATTCTGTTATCAACTATGCTTCAGGAGTACAGGCTAAAGATGACACCTATTATCCAGCCGTGATGAATTCACACTTGTGCGAGGCCTATTTCCAGCGTGCTTACAGCTACCTGATTTTGGCAAAGAACTACAAGGAAGTGCCCCTGATACTTCAGGCATACGTTGACGACAACGAATCTTTCGACATTGCCAAAACGACAGAAGACACTATTGTCAACCAAGTGAAACAGGACTGTTTGACTGCCATCGGTACAGGTGCAGCCAAAGGTACTTACGAAGTGGATTGGCAGACCAAAGGCCGTGTCACTAAGTGGGCACTCTATGCGCTGTTGGCAGATGCCTGCCTTTGGAGCGAGGATTACGACCAATGCATCCAGTATTGCGACCTCATTCTCAATGCTAAGGACAACTTCCGCCCTGCCTTCATGACGAACACATCTGATTGGTACAACATTTTCTCAAATGGCAACACCAATGAAAGTATTTTTGAACTTAATTGGAGCTACACGTTAAATCAGGAAACCAACAACTTTGCTTCGCTTTGGTCGCAATCGTCTGGTAGCCGTTTGCGTTTCACCAATGTTGCTACAGAAAAGATGAAGGCTGAAACTCAGGAACTGATTGACAACGGAATGGCAGCAGATGGACGCATGGGACGTATGCTCCTTTCCACTTATGTACCAGAATCAGGTACACTCGCCAGCTGGAGTGCTTCGAACACACCATACATGTGGAAATACAATGGCACAGACGTGCAGGACATCACGGGTGGTGTACGTGCTTATCAAGATGCCAATTTCATCATCTATCGTGTGGCTGAGATTATCCTGATGAAGGCACAGGCTGAAATCATGAAGGGTAATTACAAGGAAGCTGTTGAACTCATCAACCGCATCCGCAACCGTGCAGGCCTTGGCAATTTCAACGGTATCAACACGCAAGCAGAAGATGCGGACATTCAGATTTCGCAACTTGATGAATACACCCTCTTAGAGGAAGTGCTCAACCAGAAGGAAATGGAATTTGTGGGCGAAGGCAAGCGTTGGTATGACCTACTGTGGTTCGGACGTATTGCCAACAACAAGTATCGCAAACAATTCATAGACACAGTGGTTGAAGGTAATCAGACCACAAATCAGGCATGGATTCAATCTGTACTTCAAGATAAGAACGCATGGTATATGCCTCTGCCACAAGCCGACATAGACCACAACTCTCTGCTCGTTCAGAATCCTTATTACACATCAACCAACTAAAATTAGTCCCTAATGCTTCTCTCCTTTCAGGGAGAGATAAAAAACAGAATAGAAATATGAAACTACAAATCATTCATATAAAGAAGGAGAGCATGGGCATGTTCCTTGCCACCCTTGCTCTGTCCTGTTCGCTTCTTCTCACGACGAGTTGCGATGGCGATGTATTCAATGTAAATGCCGATCCATTCAAGGGTCAGACATATACAAACATACTCAATTCGCCAATCTCTACTTATCTGTCAGAAGAAGAGGATTTCTCGGAATACGTAGGCATTCTGAACACTTGCGATATGTTCAATGCGCTCAACCAATCATCAAACGGCACAAGTTTCACTGCTTTTGCACCAACTAATGCTGCCATGCGGGAATTCTACCAACGTCGTGGAGTAAGTTCCTTCCAAGAATTGGGAAACGACTATTTGCGCCAGTTCGTACTCTTCCACACTGTCAAGGATTCAATCTTGCCAGAGGCATTCGTGTTGAAAGACCATGTCACTAACTTGAGCGGAGACAACATCTCTATCGAAATCGACTCGGTGAATGCTGGACAAGCAACACTTAACGACGAAGGACAAGTCACTCAAATGGGTCTCAGCGCGTACAACGGAAAAATCTATGTTCTTTCCAAAGCGATGACTCCCCTCGTAGAAACCATCTATCAGCGTCTGGTCGAATCAGGCAATAGTACTATCATGGTTGAAGCTATCAATGAGAGTAGATGGATGAAAGACCTGAACACGATTCAAGACACTACTTACAACGAATCTCATCAGCGCATCATCAACAAACGCTACTACACTTTCCTCAACGTGACTGACGAGGTGTTCAAAGCCAATGGTATCAATAGCTTCGCAGACTTGAAGAACAAACTCAAGGCTAACGACGAACTGGGACTTACGGAAGATTCACTTCTCCGTAAATATGTTGCGTACCATGTCATGGGCAATTCTTATACCACCACCGACCTTGGTGCTGTGAACGGTAGCAACATGACTCGCATTTGGGGAACATCTGCCACCAGCCAAGTACTCACAATTACAAACGACACATTAGCAACGACAGAAGAAGGCCGTCTCGTTCTCAACGCATCGGGAACAAGTGCTTTATTCCTCAATTCGTCTAATATCCTCGCCAAGAATGGCTACGTTCATCAACTCAGTTCTTGGCTTCCTGTTTGGGAACCTAAGCAAACTACCATTGTTTGGGATTTGGCAGACTTTACCGAAATTAAGAACATCGTCGGCGCAAGCAATTTCCAGCCATCTGAGCCTACAAGTACAGAACAGAACACACGTGTGGCTACGGCATCTTGCTTTGAGTTCGAGATGGGAGAATCAGGTACGAAGAACAAGTCATATAGTGACATCAGCTATGTCACTTGTCGTACCAACCTGAAGGATGCCAACAACAACGACCGTATGGTTTACAATGTTGGTTATATGGGTTCTGTATCCATGCCAACGCCAACCATTGTGAAGGGAAAGTATCGCGTTGAGCTGAGCATCATTTATCTCACCAACCACAACTTCATGCGCCAGCAAAGCGATGGAAACGGAGGATTACTGCGCATGGTGTTTGATGATGATGACGAACTCACTACCTACGTTTCTCCTTACACTCAAGTGAGCAGTCCACTGCCTGGCGTTTACACTTCCACCATTTTCGAGGAAGTAAACTTCCCAGAAACTGCCTCTCACAACTTCAAATTCGTAGTGCTCGACCCTGCTGCTTCTACCAACGGCAATTTCTCTCTCCAGTTCGACACTATTACCTTTATTCCTATTGAAGAATGATGAAACCATATAAAAACATGAACATTATGAAAAAGAATCATCATATCTCCACACAAGCATTGGCAAAGTTGCCGCTTTTGCTTCTTTCATTCTCCCTCGTCGTTGCTTGCTCCGACTTGAAGGACGACGACCACTACAGCAATCAGCAGACCCAAATTCAAAATCAGGAACTGAAGATTGTGGACCAGTCGAGTGAGGAATACATCAAGAGCGAGTCAAGCCTTTCCAAGATGAACCAACTCTTCATCGACAATGGCATCTACACCGAATTGAACAAGAAAGGACAGCTCTCCACGATTCTCGTTGTGCGTAACGACAACTTTGTGCAGCCTACAGAGAATGTAGAGTTCATCACTCGCTCTCATGTAAGCGATATTTCCATCTCCCCTGCCAACCTTGAGAATGGTAGCCGAATTATGATGTGGCATAACAAATATGTGAACATCAGCATCGACGAGCAAGGAGAGAAGCAAGGACTTATCGTCAACCACATTTCGTTCAACAATGGAATTGTGCAGGAAGTTGTGAAAACCAACACGGGGTACATCTATGTAATCAACAATATGATAGACACCCCTACTTCCCTCTACGACTATATCAACTCCTTAGGCGATGATTATTCCATGTTCCGAGAAATGGTACTTGCATCAGGTGGAAAAGAATTCGACCGAATCAATTCAAAGGCCATTGGTGTGAACGATGAGGGAAACACTGTTTATGACTCAGTATTCATCTACAAGAATACATATTTTGAGAATGTAGGATTCGACATGAATTCCGAATCCCTCACAGCTACGATGCTTCTCTGTTCTAACGATGTCATCAGAGCTGCACTCGAAGATGCTCATCAGCGTCTTGCGTCTTGGAACATGCAACGTGCAGACTCAGTCCTGCTCAAATGGATTCTTGAAGTTTCCTTCTTCAATAAGCGATATGCTGCTAACGAAATTCAAACAGCAGCTGACGAAGAGACCGACCTCCGAAGCATCTTTTCTCGCCAATGGCGAACCAACATGCAGGAGGTGGAAACACAGAATCCTGAAGAACTTTCAAATGGCTTAGTCTATCACGTCAAGAAACTCCACATTCCTAACAATGTGCTCATGTATAGATTGAAGGATTGGTTCTACTACTACGAATACTGCACTGACGAGCAGAAGGCAGATTACTTCAAGATGAGCAATTTGGCATTCTCCAAGTGCAGCACCGATGTGGCAGCATGGACTCCATGGGCAGGTGTATGGCCTGAGATAGAGGACCGTGTGCTTGTCTTAAAGAAAGACCCATCCGACCTTGCCGACGAAAATGGATTCCAACTCGACTTCACTCCGCTAAAAATTGAAGCAAACGAGACTGGCGGAACACAAGCCGTTCCTTGGGTCATTCCTCCTGGTACCTATCGTTTGGCATTCGGTTCTAAACAAAATCAGAACCTCAACATCATCATCACGGTACTTGTTGAAGGACAAGCTGTTGCCGTGAGTGAAAACATTGCACTCGGTTCTGCCACCACATACCACTACGACCGTGGCACTACCCTCTCCAATCGCTACCCAGAGGGTTATGATGCCACTTACGTGAGCGAAATGGGCGGCAGCAGCAAGGCAGGCAACTACGACACCGACGGCGGTATTGCCATCGAAGAAGTTAAAATCCCAGACTTGAAGGGTGATGGCACTCCGCTTCCTATTGTTCTCCGTATTACTGCTGAAACATGGAATGCACAGACCAGCTTCACACTCTGTCACTGGTGTTTGCGTCCTACCACAAACAACTATTAATCCATCAACTCTAAACATGATACTTAGAATGTCAACATATAAGAAAATATTACTAAGCATCGGAATCTTAACAGCATTTACCCTACAAGCTCAGGCACAGCAGTCGATTAGTGGTAGAGTGCTCAATTCCGACAATCAACCCATTGCTGATGTAGTGATTTCATGTCCAGGTTGTAGCACCGTTCGCACCGACGCTGAAGGACGCTATCTCATCGAAGGAGTGAAAGAAGGTTCATCCATCAGTTTTTGGCATGATGGCTATTACACTCAGCAACGCTACGTGAAGAAGCCACTCAAGCATGATGTCAACATCTATCTTGTTTCCACCAGCAAAACACGTTACAACGAAACCACACTCCTTCCCTACCAAACGGTGGAAAGTGACCCGTCGATTGCAGGCATTGCCAACATCAATCGCAAGGACTTTGCTTCAGGGTCTCTCACCATCGACCGTGTGCTTGAAGGAGCTTTCACTGGTTTGCAAGCCCCCAACAAGAGTGGCATGACGGGTGAAGGAGCATATCTTCAGTTACGAGGCATCAAGAGCCTTGTGGCAGAAAACTCTCCACTTATCGTCATCAACGGAGTACCTTACATGCCCGACTTGAACGAAAGTCAAATAATAGGAGGCTATTCTCGTTCTGCTTTCCAGGCTCTCAACAACCTCGACATCCGCAACATCACCGTCCTCAAGGGCGCTGAAGCGGCCATCTATGGTTCAATGGGTTCCAATGGTGTCATCCTCATCGAAACCGACCAAGCAACCTCCGACAACATGAACACACGCATCGGATTCTCAGCTATCGTCGGCACCAATTGGAATAACCGTCGCATTCCTCTTATGAATTCTCAGCAGTACAAGAACTATTTGAGCGATGTGGGTCTCACCTATTACGACAACATGGAGGCTTTCTTCAATGATTTCACGTTCCTCACCGACCCTAATGCCAACCAGCACTATCTCTATGAGTACGACACCGATTGGCAAAAGCAAATCTATCGCAATTCTACCACGATGGACTATCTTTTCCGTGTCGAAGGTGGTGACAATATCGCCAAATACAACATTTCTCTCGGATATATGGGCGATAAGGGAACTCTTAAGAAGACCTATTCAGACCGTTATAACGCACAAATCAATGCATCTGTACTCGTCAGCAAGAAGGTCGAAATCCAAGCTGCCATTAACACAGCATACCTTCGCGGACAATATCAGGAGCAGGGCATGAGTTACGAAACATCCCCTCTCCTCAGTGCTTATCGACACTCTCCACTTCTTTCTCCTTGGAAGAGCGATATGTATGGTAATCTCATCAACACCTATGCCAGCTATTGGTACGGAGCCATCCAAAATGAAGACTTTATCGTATCGAATCCACTTGCCATTGTCAACACGCTCACTGGTAAAAACCGCCAGTACGACATCAATGCTAAGATTCAGTTGAACTACAAGCCAACAAACAACCTATCCTTCAATGGACTCGTTGGCATGTATTATAACTACAACCAGGAAGAGGCATTCATCCCTGGCATCAACAATAGCGACATCGTGCCGCTCTTCGACCAGTACGGAAAGGCAGAAAACACAATTCGTGTCGGCACAAATCACACCTTCAATATGTTCTACAACCTCAATGCTGCGTGGAACAAACATTTCACAGAGAAGCACAAACTTGCTGCAAACATCGGATTCCAGTCTATTTTGACAAATTATGAATACGATGCAGCCTTTGCACGCAACTCTAACAATGACTTCTACCAGACTTTGGGCGATGCACAGACACTTGGAAAGAACTTCTCTGGTTACAACAACAAGTGGAACTGGCTCGACTTCTATGCTCATGCCAACTACACCCTCGACAACTTCGTTAAGTTTGGTGTCACAGCATCTTACGATGCAGCATCCAGCATCGGTGAAGATGCCACTCGTTTCACGCTCTATCCAGCTGCCGATGTTGTACTTATGCTGAAACGTTTTATTGCCGACGACTTCGTCAACAAACTTAATGTCTATGCCAACTATAGTATCACAGGCAATAGTCGCTTCTCCAGCAAGTACGGAAAATACTACTACACATCTCAGCCATATCAAACCATTGCAGGTATCATCCGTGCAAACGTACCAAATACACATCTGAAAGCAGAAAAGGACCACACTATCAACCTTGGCATAGAGTCTTCCTTCTGGAAGAATCGCCTCCAGCTTGCCGTAGGTTACTATGATGTACGCGCTAAGGATGTCCTCATCACAGGTGTTCGTTCCTCTGTCTTAGGCACCAGTACCTATTTCAATAACGATGGCGAAATTTCTTCAAGAGGCGTAGAAGTATCTCTTTCTGTTACACCTATCAGCACGAAGGATTTCAAGTGGACTATCGGCGGCAACTTCACAACACTCAAGAACGAGGTAGAATCACTCGGTACGATTTCTGAAATACTCACCACACTAAGCGACGATTCACAAATCATTACCCGTGTAGGTAAGAATCCATACGCATTCTATGGCTACAAGACGGCAGGAGTATTCTCCACAACAGCAGAAGCTGAAGCTGCCAACCTTACCAACCGCAGCGGAGTGAAGTATGAAGCAGGCGATGTACATTACGTTGATGTCAATGGCGATGGCATTATCAACGATGCCGACAAACAAATCATTGGTTCTGCTACTCCCGATTTCTATGGTTCTCTCTTCACCCGTTTCGAGTACAAGCACTTTGCCCTCGACCTAAACTTCACCTACAGTCACGGCAATGACATCTACAATGCAGTACGCCGTGTGACAGAGTCTGGTTCCGATTTCTCCAACCAGAGCACATCGCTCACACGCCGTTGGTCTATGGAAGGACAAATGACCGACATTCCTCGGGCAAGCTGGGGTGACAAAGTGGGCAACAACGTATTCTCCGACCGTTGGATTGAGGATGGTTCCTACATCAAGTTGAGCGACATCACATTCTCCTACACCTGGGACAAACCTTTCCTCAACTTCATCCAGGGAGGTACAGCTTTTGTTACAGGACAGAATCTTCTCACCTTCTCCAAGTATCTTGGCCTCGACCCTGAAACATCCTTTAGCTACAGCTCTTTGATGCAGGGCATCGACTATGGAAAAGTAGCATCGCCACGCAGTGTGAAAATCGGTGTCAATCTCCGATTCTAATACAAAAAAGATTTTCATTTAAAAACTCTAAATAATAGAAATAAAATGAAAAATTACATCATAAAACAGAGAATAGAATCCCTCTTGAAGATGCTACCTGCATTCTTCGTTCTTTATTCTTCATTCTTCATGCTTTCCTCCTGTTCCGATTTCTATGATCCAAGCACAGACGATGAGTTGAACGGGAGCGACTACATTTCCTCCAATACAGAAATGTACACAGGCTTTCTCGGCATCATGACCAAACTCCAAGCCGTAGGAGACAAAGAAATTCTCCTGACCGACACCCGCGCCGAGCTCCTCGAACCAAGCGATGACTCCAACGCCGAGCTGATTGCTCTCTACAACTACGACTCCGACCTTCAAGGTAACAGCTATGCCAATCCAGCTCCTTACTACGAAGTAGTCATTGCCTGCAACGATTACCTTACCAAGATGCTGAAATACAAGCAAAATGTCGATGTGGACCAAGACATTGCCAACGACCTCATCAGTTCGGCTGCACGTATCAAGGTGTGGACATACAAAACCCTCGGAGAAATCTATGGACAAGCAGTTTGGTTCGACGACCCTATCACACAAGCAAAGGACCTCAACGACGAGAGCACTTTCAAGCTTCTCAACATGGAGCAGCTCACAGACAAATGTCTCAGCCTCATGAACGATGGATTCAACGGCATACCTCTCAATCGTACCATCAACTGGATTGAATGGCTCGACCCATCCAATGTCACCAGTATTGCAAGTTCTTCCTATCGCAAGTGGAACTACATGGTACCACCATTCGAAGGCATCTATGCCGAACTCTGTCTGTGGAAAGGTGCATACCTCGATGCAGCAGGTTCCGATGCCAAGTTCTACTACAAGCAGGCTGCCGACCAACTTCTTTCAGCACTCAGCACCCAGATTGAATGTGGTTCCGACCCTGGTTCCAACGTATATTGGTTGCCATCCGCTGCCACACCAGGTCATTACAGTCCTATTTGGAACTACGCACAGCCTTACCCTTACGAGAGCATCTCGGCACTGATTTATGACTACACAAACAATCAGACCAACACGCTCCTCAAGCACTTCTCCAACGAGTACCCTAACAAGTATTGGCTGCGACCTTCAACAGCAGGAGAAGAGCGCTTCCTCGACACATCCTTCAATCCTGGCACATCCACCAACGACACTCGCTATAAGACCAATTTCGGCACCAGCAGTGGACAACGTTACATCGCCAAGTTCCGACCTGTCGGAAGCCGTGTTCGCGCCAACGCTTATCAAGATGATGTCCACATCTTCCTCTATCGCTCCATGCATTACCATATCATGCTTGCCGAGGCACTCAACCACCTCAACCGCTTCGAAGCCATGAATCGAGTATTCAACATTGGCTTCTCGGGCTACGTCATGGATGCCACCCTTCCTGAGTGGGAAGGATTCTCCATCGACTGGACATCCTCTGCATCGTGGGGCACGCGCCGCTATCCAGGCATGGGCATCCGCGGATGCTTCAGTCTCAATGCAGCACCTGTCAAGACCAACATCGTCGAACTCGGACAGCAAGGCACATGGCGATATAACGACATGAGCATTCTCAACGAATATCTTCTTGAGTTCGCCTGCGAAGGAAAAACCTACCCAGCTATGAACCGCTTCGCAGTGCGCTACAACGACCTCTCTATCATTGCCGACCGCGTCTGCCCTAAGTATGTGGAGACAGGCAAAGATACCGAAATACGTTCACGCATCATGAGTGGTGGAAACTGGGTTCCATACAGTCTCAAATAAAAGGAAAACCTCAACAATAGACCCAAGACCCTCCCCAACCCTCCCCGAAAGGAAGGGAGTAACCATCCGGATGGCTATTCTCTCCCCTCACAGGGGAGCTGGAGAGGTCTATTTCTATCAATCCTCAAAATCTTTAACAACAATGAAAAAAATTACACTATCACTCCTTGCCTTGGCACTGACTTGCCTCACTGCCAATGCGCAATTCAAGAAGTCCTGGGACTTCACCAAAGGACTGAGCGATGAAACCATCGCCAACCTCAATGCCGACGGCTCCCATTGGGCAGCAAACGGAAACGATGCCGACGGCAATGTCAACAACTGGAAGAACGTCGGCAAGCCTGCCACCGATTCCTACCTCACAGCCAACGGACAAGTCATCCCCGAGCTTGAAGGACTCTACTTCGACATCGGTAGCAACAAGGACAATTCCATCCACATTGCCACCACCAAGCTCCGTCTCACACGCAAAGGAACAAAAATCACCTTCCCTAAGCTTGCCAACGGACAAAAAATCACCATCACCGGACGTTCAGCAAACAGCACAGCAACAAACCGTGGCATCGCACCCGTTCAGGACTACATAAAATTCGTAGAAGGCGAACAGACCGATGGAGCCAGCATCTTCATTGGAGGAGGAGTAGAAGGTTCTCTCGGCACCTACACCTTCGTCTATCAAGTCGTGACAGAGAGCACCGATTCCGTCGATGTACAGTTCCAGCTCACACCTGATGCAGGAATCGACTTCAGCCTCTTCCAAATCGACGAAGGCGATGCACCAGCAGTAGAAGAAGCCAAGAAAGTCGCATACGTATATACAGGTGAGGATGCATACACCGACGACTACGCTTACATCTACGTTTCCAGCCTCGACGGAGTGTCACCAACCATCATCAACGGTTCCGATGCAGTCACATTGGCCGACCTACAGGCATACGACCTCGTCGTTGTCTCTCCTACAGTTCAGCCAACAGATGCCATCGTGCCAGTGCTCAAATCAGCCATTGCCTACGAGCCTATGCTCAACCTCAACGCATCCCTCTACGAAGCTTGGGGACTCGGCTCAGCAGTTGAAAGCGAAACAGGCATCGCCAACGTCAGCAACACCGGACATCCACTCTTCGAAAACATCGACCTCTCCGAAGGACTCCAAATGCTCGATGGTGGCAACATCACCGGTGTCAAACTTGGCGATTACTTTGCAGCAGACGACACCATCGCCACAGCAGGCGACATCGTAGCCATCCACATTCACAACTCTGCACGCAATGCCTACATGCTCCTGCCATACACATCCTCCGACCTCCTCATTGCTTCACAGGAGAACCTCGCACAACTTCTCACCAACGCCGTTCCATTCCTCGCTGACACGAAGAAGGACGTTACACAGCTTGGTGGACCTTCTATCTCTCAGCTCAACGAAAACGGACAGACCACCGTCAGCATTAGCGCATCCAACAAGAACGCAGTCATCTACTACACAACCGACGGTACCGAACCAACCACCGAGAGCAGCATCTACACCGAGCCATTCACGCTCAACCAACCAACCACCGTCAAGGCATTTGCCACAGCCGATGGCTACAACCCAAGCGCAATCGTTTCAGCCGACATCGCCATCTTCACCCAGGCTGCTGAACCTACCATCGAGGTAGCCCAGAACGGCGCAGAGAGCACCGTCACCATCACAGCTGAAGAAGGACTCAACATCTACTACAACTTCTCGGGCAACAACGACACTGCCAAGAGCCAGGCTTACACCGAGCCTTTCACA
>OCVV011354167.1_pt1 | contig 88157 bp, 75 predicted proteins | sample 1539721 | NCBI WGS metagenome assembly OCVV01 (sample SAMN02144230, study PRJEB22623) | gut metagenome | biome: sheep rumen | host: Ovis aries | place: New Zealand
TTATGATAATCCCTGATGCGGTGCATACAGATCTATATGATGGCGGAGATAAGGATTATATTCCTTATGACAAGCTGGAGAGCTTCTTTATGGAGAATTTAAAGTAATGATAACGGTTGAAGAAATACTGGAATATCTTAATTCGGACAGAGTAGAAGATATGACAGAAGAGATGCATGAATGTTCCATGAGGCAGAGCCAGGCTGCCATAAAGCAGACCATGGAATTAAATACCAAGTACCATACGCCAAAGGAAATCGTCAGTATCATGACTGAACTGACAGGTGAGGAAGTGGATGAAAGCTTGAGATTGTTCCCACCTTTTTATACGGATTTTGGAAGAAACATTCACATCGGAAAAAATGTATTCATCAATTCCGGATGCAGCTTCCAGGATCAGGGCGGCATATACATTGGTGATAACACCCTGATTGGGCACAGGGTCGTCCTTGCTACTCTGGATCATGATTTGAATCCTTATGACAGGCACCTTCTGTGTGCTCCTATACATATTGGAAACAGGGTTTGGATTGGAGCAGGAGCGATAATTACAAGAGGTGTGACAATTGGTGATGGTGCTGTAATTGCAGCCGGAGCTGTTGTGACAAAGGATGTTGAGGAAAACACAATTGTAGGAGGCGTTCCTGCAAAATTTATCAAGAAGATAGAAAATGTTAAACCGATAGAGAAGAAACATTCATCAAAAAATTATCTGAAATGGATTCCCGACAATGAAGTCCCTCAACGCAAAGAAGGACGAGGGAGCGGCAGAAGAAAACGCAGCACCGAAGAAAGATGCGCCTGCAGCAGAGGACAAAGCCGACAAAGTTGACAAAGCTCTGGAAGAGATGTCTGCGGCGGCTTCCGATGCAGATAAAAAAGCTGTGTCAGCTTCCGTTCCACAGACACCGTCCGTCCCGGCAGGGGAGAAGCTTGATGCCGGGATCAGCTATGAGGATGCGCGTCAGTGTCGGGATTGTCTTCGCTGATGTGAATGGACTGAAGCGGATCAACGACGAGGGCTGTCAGACAAGATTCCCGAACCCGGTCCACACATGGAACAGTGCCTTGAGATAGGCATCCTGACTGGCATTATTCTGGTTCATCTCTGTCTGTTTGATTGTCGTGGTCACCGCACAGGGCCATTTCCCGGCTTTTCGGAGCATCGATATGGAGGCCCTGATGTCATCCGAGCACTGGCGGATCTGCGCAGGGTCGACTGTCTGGAACAGGATGGCAAAGTGACTGTCGGTCAGCCGCCCGATGACACATTTTGTTCCGTATCTGTCCTGAAGCAGCTGGCCGACTGCCTTCAGCAGGGCATCGCCTGCTTCCTCCCCGTACAGTGCCTGGAAGGTGGAATATTCGGGGATGGAGAGGTTGAACATGGTGAAGATAGTGTTGTTTTTCCACAGCTCTTCCAGGTAATCGCGCAGGCATTCGGAGAAGCCATGCGTGTTGAGCAGACCGGTGACCGGGTCAATGGATTCCGATTTGCTCTCCAACTTCAGCAGCTGGCTGAGCTTCTCCTGATCAAAAAACTTTCCCATCAGCCCGATAATCTTCCCATCTCTGTATATGGGCACCTTGCAGGCAAGAATCGTGCGCTGCTGTCCGTGGACAATGCACTTTCCCTGCGCGTACTCAATTCGTTTTCCTCGTTCAAGCACATCGAATTCGTCATTTCTGAAGGCCTCAGGTTCGATGTGCCAGCCCATGTCTTCGTCGGTCTTTCCGGCAATGTCCTGGAGAGAATGGAATCCGTAGTAGTCGAGGAAGCTCTGACTGGCGCCGACAAAGCGCCGCCTCCGATCTTTCCAGAAATACATGCCGTTCGCAAACCGCTTCATATTTGTCCAGAGCAGTGCGTCCGTGTACACATTCGTACCGAATTCGAACTGCCGGAAGTCAGGCACCTCAGCAGTATATTCCTGGAGGAAGGCGTCTGCAAAACCCGGTTCAAAGAAAACCGGCATCGTGATGGCGAGCAGCTGCTGATAATCGGACTTCGGGATAGGCATGATCTTGTGAAGAAGCCACTGATATTCCCTCTCTCCGGTTTTGCTGCGGAAAAAGTCAGACAGCGACTCCCGGTTGTTCCCGGTCAGCCGTGTCCGAAGCGTTGCAGGGTCATAGAACGCCAGAAACCTCGCCTGATCGGGCGGATAGGTAAACTGCTTCGCAAAGACCTCGACAGCCTTCAGCAGATTCACGCGCTTTCCGCCTGCTCCAATCGGGAGAGAGGAATCCGAGGACTTGATGCAATACATGGTGCCGGTCTTCAGGTCGAAGAGCACAATATCGCGGCACAGATAGTAGAGGTTCTGAATATAGTACGCTTTTTCACGGTATTCATTCAATCCATCCAGCTGTATGTAGCGGATACTGACCGTATAGAGGTAGCGCTCTCCCATATGGGCGACCGCACGCCCGGCAAGTTCCATATAATGGTCCCCGGAAGGATAGGTGATGGTCTGAAGTCCTTCAAGCTTCCGGAGCTGCTCGTTTGCATACTGGCGGTGAAAGGCGTGTACCGGATCGCTGACTGCATTGACCTCTTCCATCCATGCGTCAATTCCGTCCAGACCATCGCGGCGCAGAACAGCGTTGTAAGCATCATTTGTGAAAAGCGGCTTCATGGAATCCCCATCGTCCTCTATGACACAGAGCGGCTCACTGGTCTGATAATCGATCCGGCTCAGCGCATCATAGTAGCTTTTCCAGCGGATCCGCTCATAGTCAATGCCATGTGCAAGACAGTGGCCGGCAAAGGCGCTTCTGCTCATCGGTTTTCCGAAATAAAAGCCCTGAACCTTCTCACAGCCGATCCGGCGCAGAAACTCATACTGCTCTTTTGTCTCGACTCCCTCGGCGAGTGTCTGGATACCAATTTCCTTGGCCATCCGGACGATTGCAGTGACGATGCTCCGCGCTTTATCTGTCGAGGTGGAAAGAAAGCTCATATCGATCTTCAGCTCGTCAAAGTTCAAATCCTTCAGGGCGCCGAGGGAGGAGTAGGCTGTCCCGAAGTCGTCCATCCAGACCTGAAAGCCCAGCGCGTGAAAATGGCTGATAAAGTCACTGAGTTTCTCAGGGTGGTCGCTGAAGGCGCTTTCCGTGATCTCGATATTCAGAAGTTCCCGGGGAATCCTGTAGGTACCTGCGAGCGTATCGATACGGCGGACCAGGCCGGGCTGTTCAAAATCCTTCCGTGAAAGATTGATGGAGACCGGGACAACATCCGGACCGGTCTTTAAGAGCCCGGCATAGTCGCGGCAGACCAGCTCCATCATATGCAGATCAAGCTGGCAGATCAGGCCGCGCTCTTCCAGAACCGGAATGAACTGTGCAGGGGAAATGAAGCCGTATTTTGGGTCGAGCCAGCGGCATAAGGCCTCCGCGCCGCAAAGCATACCGGTCACCGTGCGGATGACCGGCTGGTAGTAGGCCTGGATCCATCCCTCATCGAGCGCCTTCCGGAAGGTGCTGCAGATATATTCCTTAAAACCCTCTGGGTCTGTCATTCCGGCATCAAAGGATGTATTCTGCATGATTCTATGCTCCTTGTCCATTTCCTCATCTGAGGTTCTCCACAATTGTACATCAAATAAACATAAAAATGCGCATCAGAACGCTTTCTTTGAGACAATCTGTACAAAGCGTACAAAGAAAAGATGAAGATGCGCATTCTGCACATTATACATATTGTTTAAACACCTGTAAATTCGGTCAAATATATCAAGTATTCGCTGCAACTTAATTTAATATCAGAAATTAAATAATTATATTTACAACAAACATAAAATTAGCCTTATTTCATTCCAATTTAGCATACATTCATTCCAAACCTATTGTCGTGTCAGTTTCCTTTTTCATATAATGTTCTCATAAAAAAACATTCATACGAGCAGAAACTTTGTGATGAGAATGGACGGGGAATCCGCTGCGGATCTGGTGTGTGAAGCGGCGGAAGGCTCTGGATGGGAGGGTCCCCTGTCCGCGAACATGGGAACCGCACACGACAAGGAGGGTATCTATGAATATTCGGCAGGATCTCAAACGATTCCTCAGCATCATGATCACAATCTGTGTGATCTTCACGACGACTGTGGCCAGTCCGCTGAGCACAATGGCTGAAGCCCCGGAAGGGGCACCGGTGGGAGAGACAGCGGCGATCACAGAACAGACAGCGGCGGAGGCAGAGCCGGAAGCGGTCGGGCAGGCCTCTGCTCCTGTTGCAGAGGCACCGGCAGCGGAAGCGCCAGCACCTGCGCCAGCACCTGCACCGGCGCCAGAGACATCCGCACCGGCGCCGGAGACTTCAGCGCCGGCACCGGAAACACCGACACCTGCGCCGCAGACCGCAGAGCCTGCATCTGTTCCGGAAACGTCCGCTCCAAAGGCAGCGGCGCCGGCAGCGGAGTCCCAGACAGCAGCTCCGGCAGCAGAAAAGCAGCCTGAAGAGACGCGGATGACGGGACAGAAGGAAGAGACACCGGCTGCAGCCGGGCAAGGCAGTGGGACAGCGGGAGAAGGTAATCAGACGACAGCAGCAGAAACGGATGCGCAGAGTGCGCACGGAGAAGATGCGTCGGCAGAGCAGTCTGATGCAGGCAGTGCAGCGGGCGATGCCGCAGCGGCCCCGCCGCAGTCAGAAGGCACCCCTCAGACAGCCGCAGACACGGCTGCATCCGCAGGTGATGAAAACGAGTCACCCGAGCAGCAGCTGTCCGGGCTTCCGGAAACTGAAAACGCGAAGGAGACGGGGGCCGAGTCCGAAACCGAGACCGAGACAGAGACCGAGACGGAGGAAACTTACCCGGCGCAGTCCTTTACAGGCCGGGCAAACAACATTACGGTATCCGTCACCGCCGGTGAGGGCGTCTTCCCGAAGGGAACGACGATGGTCACGACAGCGATATCCGCACAGCGCGCCATCAGCATTGCAAATGCGGCAGCCGATGACCAGACCGAGGTAAAGGACGCGATCGGCGTGGATATCTCCTTCCGCGATGCATCCGGCAGAGAGATCGAGCCAAAGGATGGAAGAAGCGTCCAGGTTCGAATGACCGTCGGTGCAAGCAGTGCGCTTGAAGGCGACAATTTCTCCGTCGTCCACCAGAAGGACAACGGTGTGGTTGAAACCGTCACAGAGAACGCATCCGCACGCGGAGCAGTCTTCGCGGCAGATTCATTTTCAATCTACGTCATCACCGGAACCGGAACCGTTGATCAGGAGCCTGCGGTTGAAACCTGGAATTTCTACGGCGGGACTGACAATACGACATTTCTCTCCACGCAGATGGTGAAGAATGGGGAGACACTGAACGCACCGGCATCGCCGGAGAAGGACGGCTTCATCTTCAGGGGATGGGCGTATTCGGCAGAAAGGGCAGCAGCCGGAACGGTAGATGTACCTGCATTCATAACCAGGGCGGTGGAAGTATCCTCTACCCGGACCGTGAATCTGTATCCGGTATTTGAAGCGAAGCTTTATGTCTTCTTCATGGACAACTACAATAGAGTCTGGCAGACAAAAGAAGGCGTTTCCGGAAGCAAAATTTCCGTATCGGACGTCACGCTTCCGCTTGGCTCGGAGCAGTCCGTCACCGGATGGTACATGGACAGCACGCTTTCGGGCGACGCCGTCACGGAAGTCACCCTCTCGAGCGAGAATGTGACACTCTATCCGAAGGTGGAGTCGGGACATTATCTGTTCTTTTCCACCGGAGAAGGTGCATCCTACGTCGCCCCGCAGTTCGTCGCGGCAGGCGCCAGTACGGTACAGCCGGAATCCCCGACCAGAAGCGGCTACACATTTGTGCGCTGGACCGACGCTGAAGGCGATTTCACATTCGGTCAAAAACTTTCAGAGAACAAGATCCTTTCTGCGATTTGGAAAGCAAAATCAGATACAAAATACACGGTGATCTTCTGGAAGCAGTCGGTCAACGACAACAAGGACGCTTCTGATTCCCAGAAAACCTATGACTACATGGAATCTGAGACCAGAACCGGAACCACTGGGCAGGAAGTTTCCCCACAATACAAAGACAGGAATAAAGGTTATACGGGGTTTTGGTATAACGCTTCAAAATCGGTCCCTGTCACCATCAACGGGGATGGCACCACCATTCTGAATGTATACTATGATCGGAATCTGTTGAGAATTGATTTTATGATTAGGGGGGAGAACTATAAAACGTTTACCGGCCTCTACGGACAGACCCTGGCGCAGAACGGATATACCTGGCCGGCGAAATATGATTGGTATAATAGAAGTACAAGCAATCGCCTAACGTTTCTGGACGCTTTTATCTTTGATAATCTTGCTCATTATGGAAGCACTACGAAGATCGATCTGTACGGATATGAGATCGGCGGTTCTGTCACCATCAACCACTACAAAGAGAATCTGAACGAAACCTATAGCTATTCCAACCCGACGAATTCTACCAAATCAAATACTGGGACTTTTACTTTTACCAATAAATACAATGGCTTTACGATCAACAGCTATTATAAAAGTTCGAGTACACCGACAGACAAGTCCAATTGGGTTGATACATCTGCAGGAAGCAGCGTCGAGTATCGTTCAAACCTGTACATCCGTTATAAAAGGAACTCATATGATCTTTCCTTCTATAATTATAACAAGATGTTGAAAACGGAATCGGTGCTCTATGAAGCTCCTCTGAGGTCCTACGCTTCCTTTGAGCCAGGCCACCCCGACGGACTTCCGGGAGAGTTTACCTTCCAGGGATGGTACAAGGATCCGGAGTGTACGCAGGCGTTTGACTTCAATGAAACCATGCCGGCGGGCGGCGTGACGCTCTACGCAAAGTGGGCGGAGCCAATCTACAGCGGCACCGTTCATCTGTCCATGGACGGAAGCGGAACTTCAATCAGCCTGAAAATCGGTTATGGCACGGTCATCAGTGAGTCGAAGATGCCGACCGTTAAGGATGCAGACAGAAAGATCATCTTCGAGGGAGGTGGCAGCAATTCCGTGCAGCTTCCGAAGGATGTGGACTGGATCGGCTGGGCGACGAAGAACGGAACGCAGTATACAACCTTCAACTTTGCAACAAAGATCTACAGTGATATCACGCTGTATCCGTACTATGTGAACAAGGCGGAGTACTCGGTGAAGTATGATGCAAACCATGGTACCGGCGCTGTGACGGATCCGAAGAAGTACGCCAGCGGTGCCTGGGCGGATATCCAGTCCGGTGAGAGTATGAATGCGCCGGACGGAAAGACAGCCTTCCTGTACTGGGCATACAACGCAGATGGTACCGGATCCACCTATTACCCGGGCGACCGGATTCAGATCACAGGAAACCTGAAGCTGTATGCGGTTTATGGCGACCCGTCGGAAACGACAAGCCTGACGTACAACTCCAACTATCCGTCGGACTACAGAGTTGCAGAACAGTTAAAGAAGCAGTCTGTTAACGGGTCGGAGACGCTTCAGAACAACGTTTCGTTCCAGGCGCTTTCGCCGACGGGTGAAGGCGGAGCAGGTTTCAGCGTTCCAGATGGCTACTATTTCGACGGCTGGAATACCAGTGCGGGCGGAAACGGGAAGGACGTGGCAGCTGGACAGAGTATTCTGGTCGATGTTGCGGGAGAGGGGGATACGCCGAATATCCTCTTTGCAAAGTGGGGCAGAAAACAGGCAGTTGTCCTGAAAGTAGATGGGAATACAGAAACCCTTCCTTATGACGGAATGACACATAAAGTCGAAGGGTATACGACGGCCATCACTGTAGATGGGAAGGAGGTCACCGCTCTTCCAATAAATCTGCAGCTGAATGAGACACAAGCGAAAGGGAAGACAGCATCCGGAAAGGACGCGGATACGTACTGGATGGGGCTTGCGGCGGAAGACTTCACGATAAGCGGAAGCGACCTGGAAAAGTACAGCATTACCATACAGGTGACAGACGGTTCACTTGTCATACAGAAAAGAACCGTTACCCTGACGTCGTTGGGGGCAACAAAAGCTTATGACGGAATCGCCCTGACTGAGCCAAAGGTGGACATCACCGGCGATGGTTTTGTGGATGGTGAGGTATCAGACGTCAGGGCGACCGGAAGCATCATTGAAGAAGGAACAATCGACAACCCGATTGAATACACGAAGAATGCCGCTTTCAAAGAGAAGAATTACCAGATCACAGAGGTACTTGGAAAACTGACAATTGCGAAGGCTGATGTGACCCTGGTGATCACGGCACCGTCTCAGACATTTACCTATGACGGAACGGCACACACTACAGGCAGTGCCGGCATAACGGTCAGATGGTCTCCGGCGAAAGCGGGAGAAAAGTACACAGTTGCCGCGACGGTGGAAGGATCTGTGAAAGATGTCAGCGAGGGCGATGTCGCAAACCGCATTACATCCTATCAGATTCTGAATGCGGACGGCACGGATGTGACAAAGAATTTTGATTCAGAGAAAATCACTCTTGTTTCCGGAACCATCCGCATTAAGCCGCGGTCGGTCACACTGACATCTGAGTCAGCCTCCAAAGAGTTCGACACCAGGCCGCTGACCAGACCGGACGTAAAGATCACTGAGGATGGATTTGCAGACGGAGAGGTGACCGACATAAAAGCGATCGGAACGATCACAAAAGCTGGTTATGTGCCGAATACCATCACCTATCAGAAAGGAGCGAAATTCAAGGAAGAGAACTACAAGATCACACTGAACACCGGAATACTGACCGTGACAAAGGCGAATGCACAGCTTGAGATCACGGCCCCGGACGGATCCTGGGAATATGACGGAACCGCACACAGCACGGGGAATCACGTGACCGTCAGATGGATTTCAGAAGGATATGAGAGCGAGTACAAGGTTGAGGCAGTTGTCGAGGGCTCTGTGAAGAATGTCGCTGAGGGCGATGTGGAGAATGTTGTCGCATCCTACGTGATCAAGAAGACTGCAAGCGGAGAGGATGTGACGGATCAGTTCAACGAGGACCAGATCCTGACGGTGCCCGGAATCCTCAAGGTGACGCCGCGCAGCGTTGAGCTGAGATCTGAAAGCCGGACAAAACCGTATGATGGTACGCCGCTGACCGAACCGCAGGTGACGGTTGTCAGTGAGAAGAGCTTTGTCGGCGGAGAAGTGTCAGAAATCAGAGCAACAGGCTCTGCACTGACAACGGATGACGGCATCGTGCCAAACACGATCACCTGGACAGCAGGAAAGACGTTCGATGAGCGCAATTACACGATCCGGAAACAGACTGGAACGCTGCAGATCATGCAGAATCAGACAGCGATCACCGTCACGGCTGCAAGCGGCAGCAAGGTCTACGACGGGACAGCGCTGACAAAGGGCGAAAGCAGCACGGTCGGGCTTCCGGAAGGTTTTACGGCGGAGGTGAAGGTCGGGGGCACCGCGACAAATGTGGCAGATTCGAAGCCTGGGAACAACAGGGTTCAGTCGGTTCGGATCCTGAAGGATGGACAGGATGTGACCAGTCAGTTCGCGAGGATCACAAAGGTGGATGGCACACTGACCATCGAGAAGCGGCAGGTCTCTCTGACATCGGATTCAGGATCGAAGGAATATGATGGAACCTCGCTTGTAAAACCTGAGGTGACCGTGAAGGGAACCATTGTGGAGACGGGCGGACAGCCGCAGATCTACAATCTTCGGGCAGTCGGAAGTGTGACGGATGTGACAACGGATCCTGTTCCGAACACGATTGCATATGACACAGCGGAGGATTTCATTCCGGAGAACTATGTAATCACAACGGAGGAGGGGACACTTTCCATCACGAAGAACAACTCTGCTAAGATCACTTTCACGGCAGACAGCGCACATAAAACTTATGATGGAACCCCGCTGACGGCTCCGGGAGTCAAGGTGACAGGACTGCCAGACGGATTCACCGCAGAGGGTATGGCGGACGGACGGATCACCAACGTCATGGAGACGATGGCGGGCAACAATCCGGTTGCATCTGTGAGGATAACCGACAAGACTGGAAAGGATGTGACGGAATGGTTCACCGGTATCGCGAAGGAGGCCGGCACACTGACCATCATACAGAGAAAGATCACGCTGACAAGTGCGAGTGCCGAGAAGAAGTTCGACCGCAAACCGCTGGAGAAGAAGGAGGCAACGATCAGCGGAGATGGCCTGGCAGAGAATCATACGATCAGCTATCTCTTTACCGGAAGCCAGACCTATGTGGGAACCAGTAAAAACACCTTCACCTGCAAGATCCTGGAGAAAGAACGCAGCACGATCCAGACAATGCATGGGGGAAGTGCTGGTGAGGAGACCGGACGCCTGGCCACCCTGCAGCTGAGCGATCAGGCTATGACAGAGGACGGCAGACTGAGGGAGCCGTTCACACTGGAATCGAACTACAGCATCAGTCTTGAGTTTGGTGATCTGACCGTAACAGATGACACCGATGCGGGGAATGTCGTTACCAAGACACATGATGGAAAGTCCTACAGACTGGGCGAACAGATCGTCTTTAGCATCAAGGTGACAAACATCTACGATTCGGTTCAGACGATTGTGCTGACGGAGCAAAACGATGTGACATTCACCGGGAAGCAGACATTTGAAGGTGTAAAACCCGGGGAGACGGTGACAACCAGTGCGTATCATGTGGTGACGGAGGCCGACATCGCAGCCGGAAGCTACAGCAACACGGTGAAGGTGGCCTTCAAGGAGGCTGGAAAACCGTGGGAAGGAACAGATGAGGAAGACCAGTTTGCACACCTGACGCTGAAGAAGATCGTGACAAGCGAGCCTGGGAATGGATTGGCATATGTGAAGGGCGAGACCATCCGCTACAGGATCACGGCAGTCAATGACGGAACGGTGACGCTTACCGACCTGAACATTGAGGATAAGCTGACAGAAGACAAGTGGCAGGTTGAAACATTAGATCCGAAGGAGGAGGCAAGCTTCGAGACATCTTACATTGTGACAGATGAGGATGTCGAGAAGGGCTTTGTGGAAAATGAAGCGGTCGGAAATGCAAAGAGGCCGGGAGCAAATGAGAACGATGTGATCCCGACGCCGCCGACGGTTCAGGTTCCGGTTGAGGCATCGGACTCCAGTCTCTATGTGGAGAAGACATCTGATGTGAGCGAGGGAATACTGGTCGCTGCAGGGGATGTGATCCATTATACGATCAAAGTCCTCAACAATGGCAACACGGTTCTGTCAGATGTGGAGGTGACCGATGAGCTGACAGGTGACAGCTGGAGAATTGAGGGTGACCTGAAGCCAGGCGAAGTCAGAACATTTGAGACCCGTTACACAGTGACAGAGAAGGATATGCTTGCAGGCAGCGTGAAGAACATCGCAGCCGCGGACGGCAGGGATCCAGGCGGAGACAAGCCGGATGTGACACCGGGCAAGACCGAGGACAAGACAATTGAAGGCATCTCCCACCTGACTGTGACGAAGAAGGCGATCAGTCTTCCAAAGGATGCGAGGGGATACACACTTGGCGAAGAGATCCACTACCAGATCGAGGTTGTGAACGATGGCAATGTCGCCATTGCAGCAGTTGAGGTGACGGATGCGCTGACCGGCGACCTGTGGAAGCTCGACTTGCTGACGCCGGGAGAAAGCAGAAGCTTTGAAGCTGTCTACGTCGTAAAGGAAGCTGACATCGCAGCCGGAAAAGTGACGAATGTTGCAGTCGCTGATGGGAAAGATCCGGGCGGAAACAATCCGGGCGTGACACCGGGCGAGGCGGTGGACATTACCATTCCGGGTGATCCGAATGAAGGACAGGTGAAGGGTATTACAAAACCTGAGGAGACGGAGAACCCTGATACTGAAGCACCGAAGCAGAACAGCGACGGCGGAGCGGTGAAGGCAGAAGTGAAAAAGTCATCCGGGACGCAGCAGACGGTGACGTCAGCATCCCGGAGCGCAGCGAAGACCGGAGATTCGGCACAGCCAGAGCTTTATCTGATACTGCTTCTGATTGCGGCGGGCGGAATCGGCCTGATTGCATGGAGACGCAGATATGACAAGGACGGCTCCGTCTGACGGGTCTGTTTCAGATTGACATAATGCGCGGGCTGGCGGACGGGCAACGTCTTTCGGGGCGTTACCTGCCGAAAACACCCGGAGGACACCGGAACGTCATCCTGCGCTGCCCACCCCCTGGTTGAGGAGGCAGCTGCATCTCCAGGGAGCTTAACAGCTCCCTGGAAGGCAGCCGCCTCCGTTTTTTTGCAAAAGGGCGGCGCTGGCGTAAAGGGCATGATTGTGAACAACTCCCCGGAAGGCAGCCGTCTTGCTTTTTATGAAGATGGCTCCATTGACCTCGGTGAATATGTAAAGAGAATTCTTAACATGTACTTTACAACTTAAGGACATTCAAACTGACAACTATACAAATGTATAATTTTCACTTTTTAAAATTGGTAAATCTGTCAAGAACCGTAAATACTGACGGTCAGATTTGCCAATTTTTATGCATATAAACTGGACAACTATGACAAAGATGTGTTTACCTATTGACGATGGTATACGACATGACTATACTGAACACAGTGAAACAAGATGAAAAACGACGAAAGATTTTGATGAAATCAGTGAAAACATGATGAAATCAACAAATGAAATCCCGTTTTCATCTGTTACAGACAATCCTGTGTGGATGGCTGACATGATGTATGTGTACAACTTAAACACCGCGGCTCCGGAACGCAGTGTTTAAGGGACAGATGGCCGGCAGACGGAAAAAGGCTCAGATCCGGCTTCCGAATCCAGCAGGGAAAAGCAGGCAATATCCATTTGAAGGAGGAATCATCATGAAACGCAGACTTGTCAGCGCTGTGCTCAGCGCCGCTATGATCGGATCGATGATGGCAGGGGCAACCGTTGCTCAGGCAGATACCATCGACAACAAGGACATCACGATCGGTGTCTCCATCTGGAGCTCCACGGACGTGCTTGGTTCTCAGTGTAAGAAGATTCTGGATGAGGCCGCAAAGGCGCTTGGCGTCAATGTCCAGTATGTCGACCAGGGACATGTATCCGAGAAGGTTACGGCTTCCGTCGAGCAGCTGTGCGCAGCAGGCTGCCAGGGCATCATCATCTGCAACTCCGCAGATTCCGAGATGCAGTCCGCAATCGCGACCTGCAACGCGAACCAGGTTTATCTGGCTCAGTTCTTCCGCGTCATCAGCGAGGAGAACAGCAAGGATATCTATGATCTGGCTAAGGCTTCCGATTACTATGTCGGCGCTGTTCATGAGAACGAACCGGAGAACGGCGAGAAGCTGGTCAACATCCTGCTTGACAAGGGCTGCAGAGACATCGGTTTGATCGGCTGGGAGCAGGGTGATGCGACATGGCTCGGCAGATGGGAAGGCTATAAGGCCGGTGTTGACAAGTGGAACAAGGATCATCCGGATGATCAGGCAGCCCTTTCCGAACCGCAGTATGCAGGAACCACTTCCGAGGGCGGCGCAAAGGCAGCCAACGCACTGATGAGCGCGGATCCGAAGCTGGATGCACTGATTCCGGCAGGCGGCGGCGGAGAGCCTCTGCAGGGCGCAATCTCTGCGGTTGAGGCTGCCGGCAAGACCAAGGATATCTCGATTGTATCCACAGACTTCCTTCCAGATCTCGGAGAGAGACTTGAGAACGGTTCCATGGCTGGTGAGTCCGGCGGGCATTACTGCGATCCGCTGTTCGCATTCCTGATGGTTTACAACGCCATCAAGGGCAACTACACAGACTTCGCAGGAACCTTCAACGAGATCAACTTCCCGTACCTGTATGTCTCCTCTGCTGACGATTACAAGGCATATGAGAAGTACTTCGTTGATCAGCTTCCGTACACCGATCAGGAGATCGTGGATCTCTCCAATGAGAGCTTCGAGGATCTGACCAAGTCGGCTGAGGCACTGTCCATCGAAGATGCTGCAGCACGTGCAGGCGGAGCAGCGGCTTCTACCGAGGCTGAGGTGGCTACAGAGTCCGCAACAGAGGCAGGCTGAGAACGCTCTCCGGACGGCGGACGGCTGTGAAGGCTGAGTCAGCCGCACCTGAGCTGAGCGCAGCACAGGCCGAAAGGCCAGGCTGCCTGCGCACCAAAACTGAAAGCAAAGCGGATGGTTCATGACCGCTTTCCAACAGAAATGACCGGGCCGGTATCATTCGGTGATACCGGCCTCTCTTTCAGGATGACTTGTCAAGTACAACTTGTCGGAAAATGAGGTATTGGTATGGGTTCAACTGAACGTGTTAAGAAAGGCGGGAAGCTCTCGGGCAGGACGATGGGATTTCTCATCCTGGTCCTTCTGGTCGTCGCCTCCTGGGCGGTTTTCAAGGTCATCACGCCCGGCAACTTCGGTTCGCCGAAGAATCTGCTCAGCTACTTTGAATCATCGCTGATGATTTCAGCTGGTGCTGCCGGGTTCTATTTTGTCATGGTCATGGGGATGTTCGATTTCTCCATCGGCGCCAACATCATGCTTTCCGCCATCGTGGGAACGACGCTGGCATCCCGTTTCAATATGGGATATTTCGGGCTGATCGTCGGCTGCATCCTGACGGGGGCGATTGTCGGGCTCCTGAACGGATTCTTCTATGTAAAGCTTCACATTCCGTCGATGATCGTCACGACCGGGCTTGCGCTGATCTACGAGTCCATCGCCAGCTACATCGCGGGCGGTCAGTCAGCGACGCTTCCGTCCGACCTCAGAAAACTCGGGGCAATGCCGGGCGACCTGATTCTGGCGGTCATCGCATTCCTGGTGGCGTACCTTCTTCTGAACTATACGAAGATCGGAACCTATACGTACGCCATCGGTTCCAATGAGTTTGTCGCAAAGAATATGGGCATCAATGTCAATCTCTACAAGGTCATCGCGTTCGTCATTTCCGGAGCATTCTTTGGAATCGAGGCGATTCTGACGATCAGCTACGGGTCCTCGATGGTCGCGGAGACGGGCATGGCGTCCATGAGCCGCAACTTCTATCCGACAATGGGCTGCTTCCTCGGCCTTGCACTGAAGAAATACGGGATCCCGATCCCGGCGATCATCATCGGTGAGTTCTTCCTGCAGATCATCTATTACGGCTTTGTGGCGCTCGGTGCGCCGACGGCCGTCAACGATGTCATCTCAGGTCTGGCGCTGCTGATTATCGTCACGCTGACAACCAAGGTCGGCAAGGGCGAGATTGTCAAGTGATCGAAGGAGGAGAAGGACATGAGTGAAGTCAGATTACAGATCCAGCATCTTTCGAAGACCTTCGGAATCACGAAAGCGGTGCAGGATGTTTCATTTACAATCAATAAGGGTGAGATTCATGCACTGATCGGGGAAAATGGTTCCGGCAAGTCGACCCTGACGAACATGCTGACGGGCATCTATTCCATCGACAGCGGGCATTTCATCCTGGACGGGAAGGAGATTCACCCGAAGAACCAGGTCGCGGCCAACGACGAGGGCGTCTCGATCATCGTACAGGAGCTCGGAACGCTTTCCGGCCTGACGGTCGCCGAGAACATCTTCCTCGGACATGAGGACCGGTTTGTGCACATGGGCATCAAGAACACCAACGCAATGAACCGGGAGGCGCAGAAGCTGCTGGATGATTACGGGTTCGGGCGCATCAAGGCCGGCGACATGGTGGATGATTACAACTTTGAGGACCGCAAGCTGGTTGAGATCGTCAAGGCAACATACTTCAAGCCGAAGATCGTAGTTGTCGACGAGACGACGACAGCACTGTCTCAGGAAGGCCGTGAGGAGCTGTACAAGGTGATGAAGCGCATCCGCGGCGAGGGCGGGACAATCATCTTCATATCCCATGACCTCGAGGAAGTGCTCAGGCTCTCTGATACCATCACGATTCTGCGTGACGGCGTGTACATCGACACGGTGGGCGCAAGCCAGGTTTCCGAGGAGGATCTCAAGCGCCTGATGGTCGGCCGTGAGGTGACCGGAAACTACTATCGTGCGGATTATGGTGAGGCGGTCAGCAAGGAGGTCGTGCTTTCCGTCAAGGATGTCACCGTTCCGGGCCAGATCGAGCATGTCTCGTTCGACCTGCACAAGGGCGAGATCCTCGGGTTCGGCGGCCTGTCAGAGTCAGGCATGCACGAAGTCGGAAAGGCATGCTTCGGGGCTTCATTTGACAGGACAGGCTCTGTGACGCTTGCGGATGGAACGCCGGTCAACAGCATTCCGGCGGCGATTTCCCACAGCATCGCCTATACATCGAAGGACCGCGACAACGAATCAGTGGTCATGAACCAGAGCATCGGCGACAACATCTGCCTGCCGTCGCTGGACGCGCTCAGATCGGTGGGATGTTTCCTGAGCGGTAAAAAGATGAAGAACTTCGCGAACAAGTATGCGAAGGAGATGTCCGTCAAGATGGTCAACACAGACCAGTTTGTCTCGGATCTGTCGGGCGGGAACAAGCAGAAGGTTGTCCTGGCCAGGTGGATCGGAAAAGATTCGGATATTCTGGTGCTCGACAGTCCGACGAGAGGCATCGACATCAAGGTCAAGCAGGATATCTACCAGCTGATGGACCAGATGAGAAAGGAAGGCAAGTCGATCATCATGATCTCCGAGGAGCTGATGGAGCTGATCGGCATGTGCGACCGGATCCTGATCATGAAGGACGGAAAGATCAGCGGTGAACTGGAGCGCAATCAGGATCTCGATGAGAACAGCCTGATTGAGAAGATGGTGTAAGGAGGAGAGTCATGGCTGAAAAAAGCATAGCAAAAACAGCTTCCCGCGAGGAGGAGCTGAAGAAGGTATCCAGAGCGATGCTGATGCGCCAGCTGCTCCCGGCTGTGGGGCTTGTCGCGGTCTTCATCGTCTTCAATATCCTGACGAAGGGCAGGATGGTCTCCAAGTTCAGCCTGGTCATGTCCCAGGTTTACGTGACCATGATTGCCTCCACCGGCGTCTTCTTCATCATGACGATGGGCGGACTGGACTTCTCCCAGGGCTCGATCCTGGGCATGGCGTCCATTGTGGTCTGCATGGTCTCGAAGGTCAGCATTCCGCTGTCGATCCTTGCGGGAATCGGTACCGGCGCGGCGATCGGGGCGATGAACGGATTCTTCTATGTCAATCGGAAGATCAAGTCCTTTATCGTCACAATTTGCACGATGTTCCTCTTCCGCGGAATCATCAAGTACATGACCTCGAATTCCCCGGTCATGGGGGACATCAAGCTGACGATGCTTGGCATGAACGAGACTCTGAAAATGATCTGCACGCTGGTTGTCATCGTGCTCGGCCTTCTGGCCTTCCGCTTCACAAAGTTCGGAATTCACCTCAAGGCGATCGGAGCCGGTGAGAAGGCGGCGAAGTACGCCGGCATCCGGACAGACCGGATGAAGTTCCTGGTCTATGTGCTGGCAGGCGCCATCACAGGATTTGCGGCGTTTATCAACGCAATCAAGGTTGGTTCGGTCACCGCTTCCGGCGGCAACCAGCTCGAGACTCAGATCCTGATCGCGCTGGTCCTCGGCGGGATGCCGATCTCCGGCGGCGCAAAGTCCAGCTTCCTGAATGTCATCATCGGATCGCTGCTCTACACCGTCCTGATTTCGGGTCTGAATATGATGGGACTGACCACACAGGCAATGCAGCTGGTTCAGGGTGTTGTGTTCCTGATCTTTGTCACCGTCTTTGCGGACAGACAGTCGCTGCAGGTTATCAAGTAAATCGGATACGAGGAGATTTTACATGGAAAAATTATATTTTATCCCGGGAAGCCAGGATCTTTATGGCAGAGAGTGCCTTCAGTCCGTCAGGGAAGACTGCCAGAAGATGACAGATTTTCTGAATGAGAAGCTGGGGGATGTGATCCGGATCGAGCTTCTGCCGACCGTTGAGACGTCGGAGATCTGCGTCGAGGATATGAAAAAGGTTATGGTCGACGATGACTGCGTCGGCGTTATCACCTGGATGCATACATTTTCCCCGGCGAAAATGTGGATCAAGGGACTTCAGCTTCTTCAGAAGCCGCTCCTGCATCTTCACACGCAGGCCAACGAGAAGCTGCCGTATGATTCCATTGACATGGACTTCATGAACCTGAATCAGGCGGCGCACGGTGACCGCGAGTTCGGCTTCATCCTGGCAAAGCTCGGAATTCGTCATGAGGTGGTTGCAGGCTATTATCAGCATGAAGCGGTTCTGGAGAAGATCCGCCGCTTCGCACAGGTCGCGAAGGCAATCGGTCTCTCGCGCAGAACACGAGTCGCGACATTCGGAAACAATATGCGCGATGTCGCGGTCACAGACGGCAACCGGCTCGAATGCGAGATCAAGTACGGCTGGGAGGTCAAGTACTGGGGCATCGGTGAGATTGCGGATCTGGCCGAACAGGTGACCAAAGCCGAGATCGACGCGAAGATGGCGGATTATGAGAGCCGCTACACGATGGCGACCGACAATGTAGAGGCGGTCCGCACGCAGGCGCGTTATCAGATCGCATTCGAGAAGTTCATCGCCGCGAATGGTGTGACGGCTTTCACCGACAACTTCCAGGATCTGCACGGTCTCAGCCAGCTGCCGGGGCTTGCGGCGCAGGATCTGATGGCAAAGGGCATCGGGTTCGGACCGGAGGGCGACTACAAGATCAGCGCGTTCTCCTCTGTTCTTATGAAGATGGCGGAAGGAAGAAAAGGGGCGACCGGCTTCATCGAGGATTACACCTACGATCTGACACCGGGACAGGAGCTGGAACTTGCCTCCCATATGCTGGAGGTGCCGGCATCCTTCGCGGCGGGAAAGCCGGAGATCCAGGTGCATCCGCTCGGAATCGGCGGCAAGGACGATCCGGCACGTCTGGTCTTTGACGGCGTGACAGGAGACGGCATCCAGTGCACGCTGATTGACCTGGGTGATCATTTCCGGATCATCTGCGCGGACATCGAGCTGGTGAAGCAGCCGCAGCCGATGCCGAAGCTGCCGGTGGCCCGGATCATGTACCGCCACAAGCCGAACTTCGAGATCGGAACCGCAGCATGGTGCTACGCAGGCGGCGCGCACCACTCCGTGGTCTCGACAGCACTGAAGCGGGAGGACATTGCGCTGTTCGCGAAGTTGACCGGGACAGAGCTTGTGACAATCGGCGACGATACGACAGAGGCAGATCTGGAAAAGATATAAGCAGCAGGAAACAGCAGGCGGCATGCAGTGGTATTTGACGCGGCATGCCGCCATGCAGCAGGACGACGGGACAGCAGACTTGCCAGCTGCGGACGGATGGCAAGATGACCGCAGCTGCGCAGGTGTGAGCAGAAGGAATACCCGTCGTCAGACAGAGGAAAACAACAGGACAGGGTAGGGCAGATGGCCGGACAGGAAGCGAAATATCAGAAAATCATCAACTGGGTCAGGCAGGAAATCGCGGACGGGTCACTGAGAAGCGGGGACAAGCTTCCGAGCGAGAAGGAGCTGAGCGAGCGTTTTGGTCTCAGCAGGCAGACCGTCCGGCATGCAACTGGCGAGCTGGAGGCACAGCACATTGTCTCCAGGGTGCAGGGAAGCGGGACGTACATCGGCGGTATCCGCCAGCTGGTCTATGAGCCGAGGTACATGAGCGTCGCCGTGCTGAGCACGTTCTATGAAAGCTACATCTTTCCGCCGACCCTCAAGGGGATCGAGCGCGTCCTTTCAAAGAACGGATTCTCGATGCAGGTTTCATTTACGGACAACCGGGTCACGCGGGAACGCGAGATGCTCCGGCAGATTCTTGAGAAGGGGAACATTGACGGCCTGATTGTGGAACCGGCCAAGAGTGCGCTGCCGAACCCGAACATGGACTTGTATCGGGAGATTCAGGAGCGGAATATCCCCATCATCTTTTTTAATGCCAGCTATCCGCAGATCGACGCGCCCTGTGTGCGGATTGACGACCAGGCGGTTGCCCAGAGGGCGACACAGCTTCTGCTCGATGCGGGGCACCGGAAGATTGGAGCAATCTTCAAGACGGACGACCGGCAGGGTGCGTTCCGGTATGCGGGGTACCTGGATGCCATGATGAGTGGAGGCGGGGAAGTCCACCAGCGGCATGTCGTCTGGGTTGACACCCCGATGACCACGAACCTTGGGGCGATTGAGGATTACCTGTTCCAGCGGATCGAAGGGTGCTCAGCGGTGATGTGCTACAACGATGAGGTCGCCTACCAGGTGATCAATCTTGCACTGAAGCGCGGACTGCGCGTGCCGCAGGAACTGTCCATTGTCGGAATTGATGACTCCTACCTGGCCGGGATGGGAAAGGTGCAGCTGACGTCCTTTCCGCATCCGAAGGAAATGCTCGGCAGGAAGGTCGCCGAGAATCTGATGGAATTGTTCCGGAAGCCGGATTTTGACGGCAATTATCTGTTTGAGAGCGCGCCGGTGTACCGGGAGTCTGTGTGGGATCTGAATGCTCAGACAGTCTACAAGGGCGCGGAAGGAGAAAAAGCGCGGCAAGAAGGCAGCCGGATGTGAGAGCCATGCTGGTGGAATAAAAACAGACGCTTTCTGGAACCTTGCGGACAAAATCAGGATCCTGTATGATCATGACCCTCTTTGCAGTCAAAGAACCGGTATACCGCCTTGTGGATATCCGGAATTTTTCTGGATGGGATCAGGATGTGCTGTCCGTTCGTCAGGATAAGTTCCTGTTCCTTGAAGTGGGCGATCTTGCTCATATTGATGATGTTGAACCGGCTGATACGCAGAAAGACCGAGCTGAGCTTCGGTTCAAAGGTCTTCAGAAGCTCCTTTGTGCGGATGACAGTGTCCTTCAGATAAATCACTGTATACTTGTTCTCAGATTCCAACGAGAAAATCTCAGGTTCTCTTAGGTAATGGCGGGACTTTTCCGTATCTGTGACAACCAGAAGCCCGGGCGCCGTTTTCTCTTTGACCTGCCGGTTGATGTATTCCCGGATAAATGAGCTCATCTTCCGGGGGAATTGCTCATCTTTCGTCACAGCCCATTCGCCGATCGGGATGGTGTTGGATAGGTGCACGAGCTTCAAGCCATCCTTCTCCAGACGCCAGATTGCAACCAGGCGCTGCTCGCCCTCAAATGCAGCCCCAGTGTGATCGACGATGACAACATGGCATGTCCCGATGACTGTGCAGATGCAGCCGTTATTCTGGGAGATCAGGTAACGCTGATTGGTCAGTTGAGACGGAGTCAGGTCGCGGAGTATCTTCTCAATATCGTCATGGAATTCCTTGAAGCCGATATCAAACTGCCCGCGTTGGGTACCGATCCAGGTGATGTCCGGGGAAGCGACTGCGTAAACCGGATTGGGATCCCCATTGTAGAATGCCTCCATGAATTCAGAAGTCAGACGAATTGCTTCATCTGCCAGTTGTTTTTTCATTTCGAACCTCCATATCGGGTGTTGATCTACAATTATTATATTCGAAATCGAAGGAAAAAGGATATCTGAAACTTCAAAATGCTGTCAGTTCATTCCGGTTTTGCCATCATTCATTCCAGATATGCATACATTTATTCCGATTTTCTGAAGTCATGCTATACTTGTTGACAGCATAGACTTTCAAGGGAGGATCTCGCGATGTTTCAGAAAGAAAAGGATGTGCTGCGGTATATCCGAAGGCTTCGCTACCGCGTGCGTCTGAATAAAAAGACGTTCAAGCTGCTTATGGTGCTCAGGACGTTGGTAATTCTGACGCTGGTGCTGAACGTGCTCCAGCGGAACTATGAGGCAGCTGCCCTCTGCGTTCTGTCACTCATCCTGTTCCTGATGCCGTCCTTTTTCGAAAAACAGCTGAAGATCGAGATTCCTCCGCTGTTTGAGGGGATCATCTACTGCTTCATATTTGCAGCGGAAATCCTGGGAGAGGTGAACCATTTCTATACGCTGATCCCTGGATGGGATACGATCCTGCACACGCTGAATGGCTTTCTGTGTGCGGCGATCGGATTTGCGATGGTCGATTTGCTGAACCGGCACAGCAGCAGGCTGAATCTTTCTCCGCTCTACCTGGCAGTTGTCGCTTTCTGCTTTTCGATGACGATTGGCGTCCTGTGGGAATTCTTTGAGTTTTTCTGTGACCAGTTCTTCTTTCTGGACATGCAGAAGGATTTTGTTGTAAAGACGATTGGTTCGGTGACGCTCGATCCGACGCACAGTCAGAAGCCTTTTGTTATCCGGAACATTGTCCGGACGGTGATTGAGACGGCGGACGGAAAGAGCTATGTGGTAAACGGAGGATATCTTGACATCGGGATCATTGATACGATGAAGGATCTGTTTGTAAACTTTGTCGGAGCTGTCGTTTTCAGTGTGCTGGGCTATATCTATGTCAAAACCCGTGATGAGAACAGTCTTGCCGGGAAGCTGATGATCCACAGGCTGACAGCGATGGAGGTCGAGGAGGTCAATGCCTTCGTTGACCAGCAGGAGGCAGAGCGGAAGGAGCAGCTTGAAAAAGCCCGGGTCATCCGGAAGAAGTCCCGAAACCGGAAGAAGTCCTGAGAACAGACAATCCGTTTTAGAAATAGCTTTAGAAATCATCCCTGGAAACACAAAAAAGGTGTTGACAGGGATGATTTTGAATGCTATTGTACTAATCAGTTAATACAACAACACAACAATACAACAACACAAATACACATCCGCAGGCTGGTGGTGAGCAGGGATAACCCGGAGAAGACACAACAGGATACACCTGATTGTGGAGCATAAGGGAGATACCGGGACACGCAGGGCAGAGACGGCGGCTGTGGGAGAGGGGGCGCTTCGATGTGGCATGGAGCTTTGAGAATGGAATTCCGATCTATCAGCAGATTATCACAAAGCTGAAGATGCAGATTGCGGCAGGCATCTATCAGCCGGATGACAGACTTCCTCCTGTACGGGAGCTGGCAATGGACGCGGGTGTCAACCCGAACACCATGCAGCGGGCACTTGCCCAGATGGAACAGGAGGGTGTGCTCTACACGAACCGGACGGCCGGGCGGCATGTTGCCTCCGACCCGGAGAAGATCCGGTCTCTTCGGAAGCAGATTGCGGAGGATGAGATAGCACGGATGTTTGGGAAGCTGCAGGGAATCGGCATGTCGAAGGAGGAAATCATGGCGGCGGTCGATGCCTGGAGTCGGGAAGCCTGATCTGCCGGTGCCTGAGAGCCGATGGGCGTACGTGTCACAAGGCACAGCGGGCAGGCGGTTCCTGAGGGAAAAAGACAGTGAATACGTCCGGAAGGACGCGAGGAGGAGTTATGGAAGAGTTGAAGAAAGAGATGGATGTGATACAGACAGGCGGGGGACCTGAAAAAGAGCAGCCGGCATTTGAGTGCAGGAAGCTGACGATGCGGTATGGAAAGACGCTGGCGCTCGATGCGGTGGATCTGACCTTGATGCCGGGACGGATCGTCGGGCTTCTGGGGCCGAATGGTTCCGGCAAGACGACGATGATCAAGCTGGCCAACGGCCTGCTTCAGCCGACCTCCGGGGAGATCCTGATTGCGGGAAATGCGCCAGGCCCGAAGTCAAAGTCGCTTGTCGCCTATCTGCCAGACAGAGATTTCCTGCCGCCCTACATGAATGTGACGCAGCTTCTGGATTTTTACAGCGACTTCTTTGTAGATTTCGATCGCGAGAGAGCGGAAAAGCTGCTTGAGAGTCTTGGGTTTGACCCGAAGCAGAAGCTCAAGGTGATGTCAAAGGGAACCAAGGAAAAGATCCAGCTGGTGCTTACGATGTCGAGGCGGGCAAAGATCTACCTGCTTGATGAGCCGATCGCCGGCGTCGATCCGGCAGCGAGGGACTTCATCATTCGGACCATCATCGGCAACTATGCGGAGGACGCGCTGGTCGTCATATCCACACATCTGATCGCGGATATTGAGACGGTGCTGGATGAGGTTGTCTTCTTAAAGAAAGGACATATTGTCCTGCACAAGCAAAGCGATGAGGTGATTGCCGAGAACGGCAAGGATATCGACCATGTATTCCGGGAAGTATTTGCCTGCTGAGGAGGGAAGAAGAATGTTCAGAAAGCTGTTGAAATACGATATGAAGGAAGTCGGGATGGTGATGCTGCCGCTGTACGCGGCGATGCTGATCCTGGCGGCTGCGGCGGGCTTGTCCATGCGGTTCTCGATTATGAAAGGGCCCCGGGATTTCGTAGCGTCGACGGTGCCGGGCGTCGTGACCCTGATTCTGATGCTGGTTTACGGGGCATTGATTCTGGGAATGGCGGTTATGACGCTGGTCATGACAACCCGGAACTTCAGGGACAACCTGCTTGGGAGTCGCGGCTATCTGATGAACACGCTGCCGGTCACCACACAGTCTCAGGTGCTCAGCAAGTCACTGAACGGTCTCATCTGGATTGTACTGGGAGGCGTTGCATCGGCTGTGTCCGGAACCATTGCGCTTCTGTTCATCATGAGGAAGCAGGACTGGGCAGAATTTTTCCAAACGATTAATGAGATGTTCGGAGACCGTATGTCGCCCTGGGTGATGCTTCTGCAGCTCGTCATCTTGTTTGTACTTGGAGCGCTGCAGATTGTCACAAAGATCTTTGTTTCCATCTGTGTTGGGAACCTCTGGCGTTCAAAGCGGGGGCTTGGAGCGGTTCTGATGTTTGTCGGACTGACGGTCCTGCAGACCCTGATCGGCAACAGACTGACGCACCTGACAGCGGATGCGTCGATCAGCTACTCGCTGCTGAGCAGCGGCGTTTCGGTGGTCTTTGGGTTGAACGATGGGGAAGCGGGATTGTTCACTGCAAGGCAGATGGGATTTGCGGCAGGGCAGGACATTCTATATATTGTCCTGTTTCTGATTGTAACCATCTGGGTACTTCGAAATAAGATGGATCTTCAGTGAATAATCGGATTATTTACAGAAAACGAGGAAGCCATAATGAAATTAACACATCGGCTGTCAGATCGTGTATAATGATTCTGACATCATAGTATAGAAGAGACAATTGAGGGAAGGGGCTTCGCCGGTAGGGACACGCGGGGTGAGGCGCGAGAAGACGTGTCAGACGATGCAGAGGACTGCAGGAATGGAGGAAACATGAGAAAACAGATCAGAGTGCTGACAGCAGCGACGCTGTGCGCGAATCTGGCATTTGCCGGAGCTGCTCCGGGATTTGCCGCTGAGGCGGCAGCACCGGCGGCCGAAACCGAGTCCGCTCTTCAGGCGGGACAGGAGCTGGCTGGTGAGGTGCTGGATGCAGCGAATGAAGCCTGGAAGTTTTCCGGGACGATGGAGTTTGGAGACGGGCTCCTCTCCCTGATGTCTTCAGACGGAACGGACGTAAGCTGGTTGAAATCAGCCGGCGTGGATGGTGTCGTCGCCGGCGGCGGGGATGGAACCGCAGATGCGAATGAGACGATTACACTCAACGGGACGGCAGTGTGCGATGTGCAGGCAAAGTACGATGCAGAGAGCGGCAGACTGTATTTCAGCTGCCCGGGTCTGAAAAAGGTGCCGGCCTCTGTGGATCTGAACGAGATCTTCTCGGGCATGAAATCTGAGTTTGAGTCTGGATTCGGATCCGGACTTGAGACAGGGATCCCTTCGGAAGATATGACCCGGCTCCAGAAGGAAGCGGCAGAGCTGTTCGGCTCCATCCGCTCAGATGAGTGGACAGATTTTATTGGCAGGTATGCCGGAACTGTCATGACAGGGATCACGACAGAGCAGGGAGGAGAGAGCCAGGTGATGGCGGGAAGCCTGAGCGATACGGTCACCAGTACGACAGTCTCCATTCAGCCGGATGCGATGGACAGGATTGTCAAGGACAGTGTCGGAACACTCCGTGAAGACCCGCTGGTTCTGAAGATACTCGGAAGTGATTTTGCGGCGGATCTGGCATCGATGGCTGTGAAATCCGGAGCGGATAAGGCACCGGACGCCGGCGCAGACAGCACGGGCGATGTCACCGGCAGTCAGCTGGTCGGGATGTATCAGAGCGCGCTGGATTCGGCGAAGGACAATCTGTCAGGCCTCCCGGGCTTCTCTGTCAGCATCGGCAACAACGCGGAAGGAAAGTTCACGAGTATGGATCTGAAAGTCCTGTACTCCGGAGTCGAGATACCGGTATGCACATTTGTGACAATCACCGACGGAACGAAGAATGCAACGGAGCTGGATCTTGGCGAGATGATCGCATCCTCCCTGCTGGGCGCAGCTTCAGGGGAAGGACAGTCCAACGTGGAGACGGAGACAGGTGCGCAGGATACCGCTTCATCCGGGAAGACAGGGCTGCTGATGGAGGGTACGACAGACGGCGGAAAGCTGAATGAGACGATTACCATCCAGGCAGCTGGTACTCCTTACGTGACGGCGACGGTCAGTGACTGGGACATCGAAGGCATGAAGAGCGGAAAGCTTACGGGCAGCGTCTCTGCGCAGCTTGGTGGCGAATCCATCGGTCTTGATTTTGCGCGCTCTGATGCCGAGGGGCAGAGCGTAAGCCTCCTCGTGAACGGAGAGATGTTTGTGAAGCTGACAGGCAGCGTGAGCACAGCGGATCCGTCTTCTGTTCAGAAACTTGACACGACGGGGGCAGTGGAGCTGAAGAGCAGCGATGATTTTGAGAAGTATCTCGCAGACGCTGACCCGTCTGCTCTCCTGGAAAAGCTTCATGCGGCAGGAGTTCCGCAGGAGCTTCTTGGAGCAGAGCTGGAGCAGACAGAAGGTGCGGCAGCTTAAGCTGCAGGAAACTGGTCGCCTGGCTTGGCGCATCAAAAACAGTGCCCATGAAATAACTCGAAAAGCAGGGAGACGCGGAAAGCGTCCCCTGTTTTTTTAGTGGGAGATTATTCCACGGCCTTGAGAGATTCGGCCATAGGGATTGCGCGGATGCGCTTTCTCATCAGGAGATTGACCATGTAGGCAAACAGGTTGGTGATCAGGACGGCAAGGATATAGCTGACCGGTCTGATCCGTGTCAGGAAGACCATATTGTCGACAATGATCCGGCTCATCACAGCGCGGTGGAAGAGCATGCCGAGCGGAAGACCGATGAAACTGGCAATGAGAGAGAGAATCAGATTCTCCCGGAGAACGTAGCTGTCGGTTTCCTTTGGGTAAAAACCGAGGACTTCGACGGTTGCAATCTCACGGCTGCGCTCAGCCAGATTGATCGAAGTCAGGTTATAGATGACGATTAGCTCAAGCGCGCCTGAAAACAGAATCAGCAGAAGAACGATATAGTAGACGCAGGAGAGTGCCTTATCTGCTGTTTCCTTTGAGAGGGACAGTCTGCTGACCTGCCGGACACCCGGAATCCCGGCAATCTGCTGTGCGAGGGCAGCGTCTGCTGCTTCAGAAGAAGCATCTTTCGCAGTCGTCTGAGTGCCGCTTGTCCGAATCAGCAGCGTGTCGGGTTTCCATTCTCCTGTCTGCTTCCTCAGCGTATCAGCATTCAGAATCAGGGCATTGTCAAGATAGTTGTCAAAGATGCCGCTGACGGTGGCTGTGATATCCTGACGGGCCGCATCCCTTATGATCAGAGTGTCGCCGACGGAGAGAGACAGCTTCTGTGCGATTTTTGTGCAGACGAGCACCTCTCCGGACGGAGGGAAGAGACATGCCTTGTCTGCTGTCTTCAGTGTCCAGAACGACATAAAGGTCTCCGGCTGGTCGGTGCTGTAGAGATTGATGGCTGACATGGAGCTTTTTTGTGCCTTGACGCTGACTCGGGACAGGCTGCAGGAGCAGGCTGCAGAGTCTGCGGCGATTCGGAAGAGCCTGTCTGTCACATCATCGATTTTTGACGATGTGACAGTCGCTTCAAGCTGGTAGCGCTGGATCGTCTTGTACTGGAGATCTGTGATACCGATCAGGGAATCTTTGACGCCAAAGCCTGTCAGTACCAGTGCTGCGCAGCAGCTGATGCCGACAAGCATCATAAACAGACGCTGCTTGTAGCGGAGCATGTTCCGGAGCGTGATTTTGTGGAGAAATGAAAGCCGTTTCCAAAATGGAGTGATCTGTTCAAGCCAGATTCGTTTCCCACTTTTTGAGACGCCTGGGCGGATGAGCTCGGCAGGACGAATCGACAGCTCGCTTCGGACAGACAGCCAGGTGCAGAGCAGAATGCCGGTGATCGATACAAGGCCGGTCATGACTGCAAGCGGCAGGCTGGAGGTATACTGGATCCTGGCAAAGCCGTAGACGGAACTGAGGGCAAGCCAGAAGACCTTTGGAATGAGAAGGGTACCGGCAAAATATCCGCCGGCCCAGCCGATGAGGGCTGCACTTCCGGCGTACAGAAGGTACTTCGCGCTGATCTCCGCAGTTGAAAAGCCCAGCGCCTTGAGCGTTCCGATCTGCGTACGCTCCTCCTCGACCATTCGCGTCATGGTTGTAACACAGACCAGCATGGCGATCAGGGCAAAGAACAGTGGGAATAAATCTGCGATACCACTGACGATCGAAATGTCATTTTTGAAACTGATGAGACTGGAATGATCTTCCCGGGTGAGGGCGTAGATGTGAAGGGATCTGTTTTCCGCGAGGCTGGTGACGCGGTCTCTGACCTTCTCCACCCGTGTCTCATACGCTTCGCCGGTGTGCGGGATTTCAGGATCAAGTGTGAGATCGATCTCCGTGAATGCAATGCTAAGGAATGCACGCTTCGGAACAAACAGAAAACCATCGAGCTTACCAGCGCCGATGGTGGTGCTCCCGCGGCTTGTGCTCAGCCAGAGCGGAGAATCGCACAGACCAACGATGGTGAATGTCTTTGTATCCAGAAAGCCGGCGGCCTGATCGGATTTTGTGGTGTCGACCGTCAGCTTTTTTCCAATGTCAGAGGAGGAAAAGAGTCGCCTGTCGGCCAGACATTCGGATGCAGTCTTTGGCATGCGGCCGGCTGTCAGAGATGGAAGATTGACCGTATTCTGGAGCGACTGGATACGGAGCGCGTAGTGCTGCGCCGTGCCGGCGGATGCCATATTTTCCGTATCTGCCTCCGATCCTGTGCCGTGCGCTGAGACAGCTTCTACCATGGCGTCTGTGCCGTTGCCGCCCTCTGCAGTGGAGACGCCTTCGATGTCTGAGAAGGCCTTGACGTCGGAGGACAGAAAAAAATTGCTGCTGAGGATCCGGATATCGAAGAGCTTCTGACGACTGAGATAGTCGTCGCATGTCCGCTGCATTGCCGGTTTTGTGGTTTTGAGACCGGCGAAAAAGCCTGTGCTCAGAAAAAGGAGCAGAAAAAGCGCAAGATACCGTCCGAAAAATGTGCGGATGCTGCGCCTTGTCAGTTTGAAGATAGCACGATGGGTTTTCATGTCGGCACCTCACCACTCGATCTGGTCTGCCGGGATGATAGCTGCATTTTTTTCATTCGACTGAATGCGGCCGCTGCGGATCCGGATGATCCGGTCTGCCATTGGTGCGATCGCCTGATTGTGCGTGATGATCATGACGGTCGTATGGTGTTCGCGGCTCAGCCGGTGAAGCAGCTTCAGAATCCCTTTGCCTGTCTCGTAGTCGAGGGCGCCGGTTGGCTCGTCGCAGAGCAGGAGCTTCGGATTCTTTGCCAGGGCGCGTGCAATGGCGACGCGCTGCTGCTCGCCGCCGGAAAGCTGTGCGGGAAAATGTCCGCCCCGGTCTTTCAGACCGACGAGGGAGAGCGCCGCCATCGCGTCGATCGGGTCTTTGCAGAGCTGGGCGGCGATTTCGATGTTTTCGAGCGCCGTGAGATTCGGGATCAGGTTGTAGAACTGGAAGACAAACCCGACGTCATGCCGGCGGTAGTCGACCAGCCTGCGGTCATTGAGCGCAGAGACTTCCGAACCATCCACAAAGATACTTCCCGACGTGACGGTGTCCATCCCGCCAAGCAGGTTGAGCAGGGTTGTTTTCCCGGCACCGGAGGATCCCAGCAGCACGCAGAATTCACCCTTCTGCACGCTGAACGAGACGTCATCCAGCGCCCTGACAGGGACTTCACTTGTCCCGTACAGCTTCGATACATGATCAAATTCGATATACGCCACGATACCCACCCGGCCTTTCTGTTCCTGTTTTGCCTTCACTATATCACGAAGTCATATACTTTTTGTGCGGGAGAACATTGAATTCACCGCATCTGCAATTCACTGCATTTGCACAGCGGAAGCTGTGTCCGGATATCTGCCTGAATCACTTCCAGGGTTCGGAAGGGCTTCGTAAGCAGCCCGGAATAGCTGCCGGAACGATAACTGTAAATATTTCGGAATTATATAAGTATTCCAGCAATTCCCGCAATTATTATTCTGCCAGATGGAGTATAGTTGTGCTCGAGGCGATGATGGCAGAAAACACAGAGGGATGGAAAATGAACCGGGAAGAAGCGGAAGAATACCTGTACTGTGCGCTGGATATCGGCCAGCTGCTTCTTGCCAGCGGCGCGGAGGTCAACCGGGTCGAGGACACAATCAGCCGGGTGATGGCGGCAGCCGGCGTTCCGAAGGTCGAGGTGTTCTCGATCACATCGAATATCACGGTGACTGCGCACCTGGATGGGTTCCAGACGCTGACACAGATGCGGAGGGTGTATGCGATCCGTACCAATATGCGGCGGATTGAGGAGCTCAACCAGCTGTCGAGGGATATCTGCGCGAAGAAGCTGAAGCCGGAGGAAATCCGGGACAGGATCGAGCAGATTCAGGAAGAGAAACCGGCAAACAGCTGCCTGCTTCCGGTCGGATATGCCATCGTATCAGGTGCATTTGCCCTGTTCTTCGGCGGCGATCTGAACGACTTTGCAGCTTCCGTGCTGATCGGATTTCTTCTCTGCTACATCGAGCGGCTGATTTCAAGGTTCACGGACAATATCCTGATGACGGCATTGATCTGGTCGACGATCGGCGGCTTTCTGGCACAGTTGGCAATCCTTTCCGGGCTGGGACATCATGCAGACCTCATCAGCATCGGCAACATCATGCTGTTCATCCCCGGAATTGCCTTCACAAACTCGATCCGGGACATGTTTGTCGGCGATACCATCACCGGCCTGATCCGGTTTATGGAGTCGATTCTCCTGGCGGGCATCATTGCGGTCGGCTTCACGCTGGCCGGGCGTATTCTGGCCGGCAGCATCTGAGGCAAGTGTGGGGAGCGTGCCGACCACAGAAGATTGACAGGCAGGCCGCGTTGGATAGAGCGGGCTTGTCGGAACGGTTGACCGATAGGCAAGCCTGGAAGGGAAACAGGGAGGAGAAAACTTGGCTGTCTGGAAGATTGCGCTGCAGTTTGCCACGGCGGTGGCGGGCTGCTTTGGATTTGCGATTGTGTTTCATGTCGGCCGCAATGAGTGGCTGGTTGCGTCTTTTGGCGGTGCTGTCTCCTGGGCGGCCTATCTTTTGATGCTTTCTGCGTCTGGGAATGATTATGTGGCAGCTTTCGTCGGGTCAGCGGCTTCGGCCTTCTACGGGGAAATGATCGCCAGGAAGGTTCGTGCTCCTGCGACGGTCTTTACGGTGATCGCTTTCGTTCCGCTGATTCCAGGAGCGTCCCTGTATCGGGCAGCAGATGCATTGATGAACGGGCACAGCGAGGAAGGCAGACGGCTGGCGGTTTATACACTCGCATTCGCAGCCTGCATGTCGGCAGGCGTTGTCGTCACAACCCTGATTCTGCGGAAGATGGGGAAGGTCAGAGCCGGCAAAATATCCGGATGAGCGGCACCATGCGGCAGAAGATCCCGATGTACCCCCAGGAGCCCCTTCTGTGTGACCTTATCCATGTGCCATCAGACAGGTTCTGTGAAGCAGAGGCTGGTGTTCCATGTGATTCAGGGCTGATTCTGAGCTGGCAGCATCGACGTAGGCAATGGATGCCAGGAGATCTGTCCCTCCGTCCGGAAATCGCGTATACTGTCCCTGATATGACATCGGCAGCAGGTGTTTGTCTGATCGCAGAAGGAGAAAGGATATGAGCATCATCGACATGAACGGGTTTTGTCGGAAGGCAGAGGAGAATCACGTGCTGGGCGTTGTGGTTCAGCAGCATGGGCAAGAGATCGCAAGGCAGCTGTGGGACGCTGCGAGGCGCCGGGATGTCTACTCTGTCAGCAAGAGCTTTACGTCTGTAGCGGTCGGGATTGCGCAGAAGGAAGGACTTCTGTCGCTGGATGAGAAGCTGACAGATGCCTTTGCGGAAGACCTTCCGGGTGTTGTTAGTCCGCATTTGGAGAAGGCGACTGTCAGGGATCTTCTGACGATGTGTCTCGGCCAGGAAAAACCCTTTCTGATGGGCGCTGACCGGCCCTTTTATCAGGAGACAGACTGGGTGAAGCTCTCGCTCTCCCAGCCGTGGGTCTGTGATCCTGACACGACATTTCTGTATAACAATGCCGGACCGTATCTGGCCGGCATGCTTGTGCAGCGGCGGTCCGGATGCGACCTCATCCATTATCTGATGCCGCGGCTGTTTGTACCGCTCGGCATTCACCTGCCGACCTGGGAGATGGATCCGCTCGGCAACAGTTATGGGGCGGGCGGACTGTTTCTGAACATCGATGAGCTGGCAAAGTTCGGACAGCTGCTGCTTCAGGATGGGAGCTGGAACGGGAAACAGCTGATTCCGTCGAACTGGGTTCGCGAGGCAGGAAGAAAACAGGTGGACAACGGGGAGGACGGCTATGGCTACCTGTTCTGGATGGGACCGCATGGCAGTTTCCGCGCGGACGGCAAGTACGGTCAGTTCGTAATCGTCATGAAGGATGTGGACGCCGTGGTCACGATCATGTCAGAGAGCCACACCGAGCGGCGCATCCTGAATGCCGTATTTGAGGAGCTCTATCCGCAGCTGAAGGGTCAATGAGGGATGACCTGAATTTTACCAGATACTGAAACGACATCAATGTCATACTTTCACTGGACATCAACACAGACTGCACAGGAAAAGAACACAGAAAGCCTGGAGGCGCAGTTGTGGCCTCCGGCTATGCGGCAGGACGCTGCGAGTTCAAAACAGCAGTGCTGGCGAAGGCGAATCTGAAAGAGGCGGAGGCCCTGCGGGCAGCACGACAACCATCACACAATACATTTATCCAACATTTTATCTTCATTCCATGTCAGAATGACACAGACTTTACAGGCTCAGGCTATACTGTTTCACGGATGCCGGAAAGATGCAAGACGCATACTTGGACTTCCGTGAAATTCAGCAGGACCTGCGCCTCAGGACAGGTGGAAAACCTCCGGGATGCAGTCCGTGATCGATTTTCAGGCTTTCTCACCCGATTCTTTTAGAAGGGGTCAGGAACAGCGGACGGACGGCATTGCATGCAGATTCGTCATTCTGCGATAAATTGACGATTCAAATCTGGAATATCTGAACAAATCATTCCAACATCAGGACACATCTCATTTTTTGTAAGGTATATTCTCCATATAATTGCGAAGAACATGATAATAATGTTATAATCTCCTCAAGTGTTTAAACAAGATCGGATCGCTTTCCGGCTGTCTGAGCCGGAAATCTGACGAAAAGGAGGAGACGGATATGCTGGAGCAGTCCTGCTATGACCTGGCGGACAGGTGCATAGCAAAACATGGAGCAAAGCCATCCTCGCTCATCCCTGTGATGGAGGACATCCAGGATGAGCTGCGCTATCTTCCGGGGGAGCTGTTATCCTACGTGGCGGAAAAGATCGGCGTCAGCGAGGCGGAGGCCTACGGGGTTGCGACGTTCTACGAGAATTTTTCATTTGAACCGAAGGGAAAGTTCGAGATCAAGTGCTGCGACGGGACAGCCTGTCATGTGAAGAAGGGGATCGCCGTGATTGAAGCCCTTCAGAAGGAGCTTGGGCTTGGCAAGGATAAGCATACGACGGACGACATGCTGTTTACGCTGGAGACGGTTTCCTGCCTGGGTGCCTGCGGACTGGCGCCGACCATGATGGTCAATGGCAAGGTTCATCCACGCATGACACCTGACTCTGCCGTCGCGCTGGTCAGAGAATTGAGAGGTGAGGAATCATGACGATCGCATCGAGAGAGGATCTTCAGCGTGCGCGTCTTGACGCTGACCGGGAGATGAAGAAACAGGACGTCCGCGTTCTGGTGTGCGCGGGAACAGGCTGCGTAGCCTCGGGGTCAGAGGCTGTCTATGAGGAGTTCAGAAACCAGCTGGAAGGACGGGAAGGGATCTCCCTTTCCTTTGCCCCTCACGAGCATACGAAAGTGGCGGCGGTCTGTCATACGGGCTGTCAGGGCATCTGCGAGATCGGGCCGCTTGTCCGGATCCAGAGTGGAGATCAGGTTATTCAGTATGTGAAGGTGCAGCCATCAGACGTCAGTGCGATCATCATGCGGACCATTCTGCACGGTGAGGTCATCGACCACCTGCTCTATCACCAGCAGGCGCAGTATGTCAGTCCGGACGATATTCCTTTTATTGCGAAGCAGACCAGGGTCGTTCTGTCCAACTGCGGAAAGTACGAACCGGATTCGCTGTCGGAGTATATCTACTCGGGCGGCTTTTCAGCGCTGGAGAAGGCGCTCTTCGATATGACACCGCAGCAGGTGATCGAGGAGGTCTCGAACTCGGGACTCAGAGGACGCGGCGGCGCAGGGTTTCCCACCGGGCGCAAGTGGTCGCAGGTTGCCCGCCAGAAGGATCCTGTCCGTTATGTTGTCTGCAACGGCGATGAAGGGGATCCGGGGGCCTTCATGGACGGATCGGTCATGGAAGGCGATCCGTACAAGATGATCGAGGGCATGATGATTGCAGCCTATGCGGTCGGCGCCCAGGAGGGCTATATCTATGTCCGGGCAGAGTATCCGCTGTCGGTCGCTCGGCTTCGGGAGGCGATCCGGAACCTGGAGGAGGCAGGGCTTCTGGGATCGAACATTCTTGGAAGTTCATATTCCTTCAGGCTGCATATCAACCGCGGAGCCGGTGCCTTCGTCTGCGGAGAAGGGTCGGCGCTGACCGCTTCCATTGAAGGAAAGCGCGGAATGCCGCGTGTCAAGCCACCGCGGACGGTCGAGCACGGGCTGTGGGCGAGGCCGACGGTTCTCAATAATGTCGAGACCTACGCGAATGTCCCGCGCATCATCACTGACGGTGCCGGGTGGTTCCGCTCCATCGGTTCTGAGAACAGCCCCGGGACGAAGACCTTCTCCCTGACCGGCGCGATCCAGAACACTGGTTTGATCGAGGTGCCGATGGGAACGACCATGCGGCAGATCATCTATGATATCGGGGGCGGTATCAAGGACGGGGGAACCTTTAAGGCGGTTCAGATCGGCGGCCCGTCCGGCGGGTGCCTGACGGAGAAGGAGCTGGACGTCGGACTGGACTTTGAGTCGGTCAAGAAGTATGACGCGATCATCGGCTCGGGCGGTATGGTCGTCCTGAACCAGAGTTCCTGCATGGTCGAGGTTGCCCGCTTCTTCATGGGCTTTACCCAGCGTGAATCCTGCGGAAAGTGTACCCCCTGCCGCGAGGGAACCAAGCGGATGCTGGAGATTCTGCAGAAGATTGTCGACGGAAGAGGAGAGATGAGCGATCTGGACGAGCTGGAGGATCTGGCGCAGATGGTTCGTTCCATGTCGCTCTGCGGTCTTGGAAAGAGTGCGCCGCTTCCTGTCATCAGCACGCTTCATCAGTTTCGGGATGAGTATGTGGAGCATATCGTGGACAAGAGATGCCGCGCGCATGTCTGCGCAAAGCTGCGCCGCTTCATCATCGATCCGGACAAGTGTGTCGGCTGCGGAAAGTGCGCGCGCAACTGTCCGGCAGGCGCAATCATCGGCGCGAAGAAGATGCCGCACAAGATTGTCACGGATGCCTGCATCCGCTGCGGAAGCTGCCAGGAGAACTGTGCGTTTGACGCGATCTATATCGAGTACTGAGGAGGGGTGAGAGATGGGGGTCATGACAATCAATGGAAGGCGTGTTGCCTTCACAGATGAGAAGAATGTGCTGTCCGTCATCCGCAAAGCGGGGATCAACATCCCGACTCTGTGCTATCTGTCGGAGATGTCGACCTTCGGAGCCTGCAGACTCTGCATGGTGGAGGACGAACGGGGGAAGATGTTTGCGTCCTGCTCGGAGGTTCCGAGGGACGGGATGACAATTTATACAAATACGGTCCGTCTTCAGAAGTACCGGAAGATGATTATTCAGCTGCTTCTGGGCTCGCATAACCGGGACTGCACGACCTGTGCGCAGAGCGGGGACTGCCGGCTGCAGGATCTGGCGCATAAAATGAACATCACCTCCGTGCCTTACCATGACACGCGGGATGTGCACCCGATTGACACCAGTTCGCCGTCGATTGTCAGAAACATGAACAAGTGCATTCTCTGCGGTGACTGCGTGAGGGCCTGCTCGGAACTGCAGGGGCTCGGTGTTCTGGAGTTTACGAGAAGAGGGGCGGACGCCCTGGTCTCGACGGCGTTCGACCGTCCGATTGCCCAGACCAGCTGTGTGAACTGTGGCCAGTGCCGTGTTTACTGTCCGACCGGGGCGATCACAATCCACTCCAACGTGGATGAGGTCTGGGAAGCGATTGGCGATCCGACGGTCCGGGTTGTCGCGGAGATCGCGCCGGCTGTCCGAGTCGCAGTGGGAGACGCATTCGGCATGAAAGACGGCGCCGGCGTGATGGGTATGATCGTGAACGCGATGCATCGGATGGGATTTGACGAGGTCTACGATGTGACGCTGTCGGCGGATCTGACCATCATGGAGGAGGCGCAGGAGTTTCTGGAGCGGCTGTCGGAGAACCGGAATCTGCCGCTGATGACATCCTGCTGTCCGGCATGGGTGAAGTTCTGTCACGACCAGTATCCGGAGTTTGAGCAGAATGTTTCATCGTGCAGAAGTCCGCAGGGCATGATGAGCGCGGTCCTGAAGGAATATTACAGGGATCCGGAAAATTCGCAGGGCAAAAAGACGGTTGTCGTTTCGGTGATGCCGTGCACGGCGAAGAAGATGGAGATCCGCTGGAAGAGAAATTACACAAGAGGGCAGCAGGATACGGATATCGCGATCACTTCGACGGAGCTGATCAATATGATCCGCGATTTCGGCCTGGAGCTGGGAGACCTCGATCCGGAGGCCTGTGACATGCCGTTTGGCCTGGGCTCGGGCGGTGGCGTGATCTTCGGAACGAGCGGCGGCGTGACCGAGGCAGTTCTCAGAAGGCTGGCGCCGAATCACAGCAAGCAGCTGATGGACAACATCGCCGACTGTGGCGTCCGGGAGAAAAAGTGGATCCGGGAGTTCACGGTCAGCTACAAGGACAGAGACCTGAGGATCTGTGTCGTCTCCGGGCTTGGAAATGCCAGGGTCGTGCTTGACAGGCTCAAGGCCGGGGAGGTGCAGTATGATCTGATTGAGGTCATGGCCTGCAGAGGCGGCTGCGTCATGGGCGGCGGACAGCCGGTCATCCTCGGGCGCACGCCGCGGGATGCCCGCACGGCAGGACTCTATCGAATCGATAATAATGAATCTGTCCGGAAGTGCGATGAGAACCCGCTCGTCCAGAACCTGTACAAGGGCATGCTGAAGGACAAGGCGCACGAGCTTTTGCATGTACACGCAGCAGACGAAACCCGATAACAGGGCGCGCAGTTGCAGGCTTTTGCATGTGCAGGGGACAAGACCTTGATCCGTTCACGAGACATATGGTGCCGGTAAAGGCTTTCGCATATACATGCACAGACAGATGATGCCGGCATCCGATGCCGTGGCCTGCAGAGAACCGAACATACAGAAAAAAGCCAGGCGGAGCAGCGCTGCCCCGCCTGGCTTTTTTTGAAGATGACGAACCGGAAGTCATCGAAGAACCTTACTCCAGCTCGAATGCGCCTGTATAGAGCTGGTAGTAGACGCCCTTCTGGGCGATCAGCTCGTCATGCGAGCCGCGTTCGATGATTCTTCCGTGGTCGAGCACCATGATGGCGTCTGCGTTGCGGACGGTGGAGAGCCTGTGCGCGATGACGAAGACGGTGCGTCCCTTCATCAGGTTATCCATGCCCTTCTGGACAAGTGCCTCAGTTCTGGTGTCGATGGAGCTGGTCGCCTCATCGAGGATCATGACTGGCGGGTCGGCGACCGCCGCGCGGGCGATGGAGATCAGCTGGCGCTGTCCCTGTGAGAGCTGTGCGCCGTTTCCCGTCAGGAAGGTGTCATATCCGTCCGGAAGCCGGGTGATGAAGTCATCGGCGTTTGCAAGCTTCGCAGCGGCGATACATTCCTCGTCGGTCGCATCCAGACGGCCGTAGCGGATGTTGTCCATCACGGTACCGGTGAAGAGATTGACATCCTGAAGCACGACGCCCAGTGACCGCCTCAAGTCGGGCTTCTTGATCTTGCGGATGTTGATGCCGTCGTAGCGGATCTTCCCGTCCGGGATGTCGTAGAACCTGTTGATCAGATTCGTGATCGTCGTCTTTCCGGCGCCGGTGGCGCCGACAAAGGCAATCTTCTGGCCCGGCTTTGCATAGAGCGTGATGTCGTGAAGCACCAGCTTGTTCGGGACGTAGCCGAAGTCGACGTTGAACATCCGGACATCACCCTGCTGCGGCGTGTAGGTAAGCGTCCCGTCATGATGCGGGTGCTTCCACGCCCACTTTCCGGTCAGATGGTCCGTCTCATGAATGGTTCCGTCCTTGTCATACTCTGCATTGACCAGCTCCACATAGCCGTCGTCTTCCTCGGGCTTTTGGTCCATCAGCTCAAAGACACGCGAGACACCTGCAAGGCCGAGTGCAATCATAGAGACCTGCATGGATGCCTGGCCGATGGACTGCGCCAGCTGCCTGGTCATGGCCAGAAATGATACAATCACGCCGATTGTGACGGTGTCGATCCCGGTCAGTGTCAGGTTCGGCGCCTTGAGCGTCACGAGAAAGCCGCCCAGGATTGCCAGAGCGATGTACATGATGTTTCCGACATTTCCGAGAATCGGCATCAGCATGAAGCCGGCGCGGTTCGCGCGGTCACTGTCCTCGAAGAGTTTCTGGTTAAAGGTACGGAAGTCAGCCTTCGCAGCCTCCTCGTGGTTGAAGACCTGGACGACCTTCTGACCATTCATGATTTCCTGAATGAAGCCCTCCTCGGCAGCCAGTGATTTCTGCTGATCGACCATACCGCTTGCGGAACGTCCGGCGAAGGTTTTCGAGATCCGGCTCATGACGTACATGAAGAACGCGACGCCGATGGTCATCCAGACAGAGAAATTCAGCATGGAGATGACGATCGCGATGATGGAAAGGCCGGTCTGATAGATCATCGGGAGCGACTGACCGATCATCTGCCGGATCGCATCCGTGTCGTTGGTGTAGGTGGACATGATGTCGCCGGTCAGGTGCTGGTCGAAATAGCGGATCGGAAGCGTCTCCATGCGGTCGAACATGTCATCCCGCATGTGCTTCAGCGTGCCCTGCGTTACCGTCGCCATGATCTGGGTATAGATGTTGGAGGCAATGACGCCTGCCGCGTACACGGCGATCATGGTTCCGATGATGGAGAGCAGCTGCGGATAGACTGCCTGCAGGCCCTTGGTCAAGCCGGGCGTGATGGCGGTGTCGACGAGGGTCTGCAGGAAGACCGACGCGATGACGCCTGAAAGCCCGGAGACGGCGAGGCAGATCAGGACGATGACAAGGCGCCATTTGTAAAAATGAAACATATATTTCATCATCCGGCTGAAGGTGCCGGGCTTTACCGGCGGACGCCCCGAGGGCTGCTTTTTCCCGGAACGGACCTTGTCTGCGCTGCGCGGATCCGAAGCCAGGGCTTCAGGCTTCGCCTGAGCCGCTGTGGCTGCCTGAACGGCCTGGGTCTGAACGGCTGTTTGATTCTGTGCTGCTGCCATCTTACGCATTCCTCTCTTCCTGATTCTGTGCCCCTGTCTGCGTTTCTGTCTCGTCCTGCTGGGCACTGCGGGTCTGGGAGTCGTAGACCTCCCGGTAGATGCCATGCTTTGCGAGCAGCTCCTCATGCGTACCCTGCTCAACGATGCGTCCGCCGTCCATGACAATAATGTTGTCCGCATCCTGGACGGAGGAGACGCGCTGCGCAATGATGATCTTCGTGGTGTCCGGAATCTCCTCGCGGAACGCCTTGCGGATCAGTGCGTCCGTCTTCGTATCGACGGCTGAGGTCGAGTCATCGAGGATCAGGATCTTCGGCTTTTTCAGAAGCGCCCGGGCGATGCAGAGCCGCTGCTTCTGGCCACCCGATACATTGGTTCCACCCTGTGCGATCATCGTCTGGTACTTGTCCGGGAACTCCTGGATAAAGCTGTCAGCCTGTGCCAGCTCGCATGCATGGCGGATTTCCTCATCCGTGGCATCCGGATCTCCCCAGCGGAGGTTCTCGCTGATCGTTCCGGAGAACAGGACATTCTTCTGGAGGACACAGGCGACCTGGTCGCGCAGGACGGTGAGGTTGTACTTCCGGACATCCTCGCCGCCGACGCTGACGGATCCCTCAGACACATCGTAGAGTCTGGAGATCAGCTGTACGAGGGACGATTTTGATGAGCCGGTTCCGCCGATGATGCCGAGCGTGGATCCGGACGGAATGTGGAGACTGACATCGGACAGCGCATATTTTTTGCTGCGGTCTGAGTATTTGAAGGAAACATGGTCAAAATCCACGCGGCCGTCGGCGACCTTTGTCAGTCCATTTTCGGGTGAGGTGATCGTAGCGTCGTAGGAGAGGACTTCCGCGATACGTTCCGCCGATTCCTCGGCGATCATACACAGCACGAAGATGAAGGACAGCATCATGATGGCAACCAGGATCTGCACACCGTAGTTAATCAGGGACGAAAGTTCGCCTGTGGTCAGCGCGGAACCTTTCGTGGAGATGATCAGGCGGGCACCGATATAGCTGATCAGGGTGATGGAGGCAAACACGCAGGCCTGCATGGAAGGCGTGTTGAAGGCCAGAATCTTCTCAACATGGGTGAAGTCGTGCCGAACCTCCTCCGATTCCTTGTGAAACTTGTCCTTCTCATAGTCCTCCCGTACGAAGGACTTGACCACGCGCATCCCCTGGATGTTCTCCTGCACGCCATTGTTCATCGCATCATAGCGCTTGAAGATGCGGACAAAGATCGGATGTGTCTTGATCGCGATGCCGAAGATAATAATTCCCAGAATCGGAATCATGACCAGGAAAATCAACGACATTTTTCCGTTGATGGAAATGGCCATCACAACCGAAAAAATGATCATCAGTGGCGCACGAAAAGCCCCGCGTACCAGCATTGCGAAGGCGTTCTGGACGTTCGTGACATCGGTTGTCATGCGGGTAACCAGGGAAGCCTCCGAAAAGTGATCGATGTCGTGGAAGGAATAGGTCTGTACGCGGTCAAAGATGTCCTGCCGCAGGTTCTTTGCCAGCCCGCAGGAGGCCTTCGAGGACTCTGCTGCGGCTGCTGCTCCGAAGAACAGGGAGATAAATGAGATGACCAGCAGCCACACACCGTAGTACACGACTGGCTGGATGGACCGTTCTCCCATGTGGTCGATGAGCTTTGCCATCAGGAACGGGATGATGACTTCCATGATGACCTCGCCTGAGACCAGCAGCGGGGAGAGGATGGATTCCCGTTTGTATTCCCGAAGGCTTTTTGCTAGTGTCTTGATCAAAGCTGTTCCTCCTTCTGAGTCTGATTGGTACGGATCGTTTTTGCCGGAATTGTGTCATGATTGTTTCCAGATACATTGTCCAGCAGCTTATGCAGAAGTCGTCTGAGTTCGACAGTTTCCTCGGGTGTAAATCCGCGCACAAGCTCCTGCTCGGCCTGCCGTTTCTGGCGGATGGATTCGTCCCGGAACCGGTCGGACTTTTCCGTCGTCCGGACGATTCGGCCACGGTGGTCGTCCGGGTTGACCTCCACCGTCAGAAATCCCTTTTTCTCCATGCGGGAGATGATGCCGACGACCGTCGGGTGTGAAACCTGGAGATGCGTCTCGATTTCCTTCTGCGTCACGGCACCGCCGTGCGTATGGATGAAAAACATAGTCTGGAACTGGCTCATGGTCAGCCCGGATTCTTTCAGACGGATGTCCGCCTGGTATTTCAGTCGTTCACCGACAATCTTTATCAAGTGGCCGATATCATCGTACACACGCCAAAGCCCTCCTTTCTGAAATGGAACCTGCAGGAACCCATGCAGCCTGTATCCGCTTCATATTGTCCTATATATGTAGCATGCTACAATTTAACGTAGACCTATTATATGCCTTATGCTTCCGAGGTGAAATTGTGAGATGCTCCAAAATGTAGCGCGCTACATAATAAAAGCGGAAACATTCTGCACAAGGCATGTCAATCTGTGTCAATTTCTTCGCGCATTGGGAAGAGTATCCATGTTATGATGAAAGAAAGGAAGGGCGGCTACACCATTGGCCGGTACATACAGGAACAGACGGAGGATTGATGATGGCGGAGAGAAATCTCGATTTTGACACATACGTTGACCGCAGAAATACAGACTGCCTGAAATATGACTTCGCAAAGCGCAGGGGGCTGCCGGAGGATGTGCTCCCGCTCTGGGTCGCAGACATGGATTTTCGAACCTCGTCCTATGTGGAGGATGCGCTGGTGGAGCGCGCGAAGAACGGCGTGTTCGGATACACCGAGTCCGGGGAGGCTTATTTTCAGGCGGTTGCCGGCTGGATGGAGCGCCATCACGGCTGGGGGATTCATCCGGAGTGGCTAATCAAGACGCCGGGTGTTGTGTTCGCTCTGGCGATGGCGGTCAGAGCCTATACAAGGGAAGGCGATAACGTCCTTATTCAGCAGCCCGTCTACTATCCGTTCAGCGAGGTGATTCTGGAGAACGGGAGAAATGTGGTCAGCAGCGATCTCTACCTGGGGGAGGACAACCGCTACCACATCGATTTTGATGATTTCGAGCGCAAGATTGAGGAGAATGACATCGGCCTGTTTTTGATGTGCAGTCCGCACAATCCGGTCGGAAGAGTCTGGACACGCGATGAGCTGATGAAGATCGGGGAGATCTGCGTCCGTCACAACGTGATTGTCGTCAGTGACGAGATTCACAACGACTTCATTTTCGAGGGGGAACACCATGTCTTTGCGACGCTGAGCCCTGAATTCGAGCAGATATCTGTCATCTGCACGGCGCCCAGCAAGACCTTCAATCTCGCGACGATGCTGCTGTCGAACATCTTTATTCCGGACGTCCAGCTGCGGAAGCGTTTTCTGAGGGAGGTCAGCGCAGCAGGAATGAGCCAGCTGTCAGCCTTTGGACTGACGGCCTGCCAGGCGGCATATGAGCACGGGGAAGAGTGGTATCATGCGATGCTTTCCTATGTAAAGGGAAACATCGATTATGTGTATCGCTACGCACAGGAGCATTTCAAAAAGATCAAGGTGGTCCATCTGGAGGGAACCTACCTGCTGTGGCTTGATTTTCGCGGGACAGGGCTGTCGTCCGGGGAGATAGACCAGAAGATCATCTACGAGGCAAAGCTGTGGCTGGATTCCGGAAAGATTTTCGGGAGCGCCGGAAGAGGCTTTCAGCGGATCAACACTGCCTGCCAGCGCGCGACCCTCGAGGAGACGATGGAGCGGATCCGGAGAACTTTCGAAGCGTAAGCCGGCGCAGCAGGGCTGTGATTGGACCACGCAGCCAATAAGACCTGCGTCAGGCAATGTCAGGGGGCGTGAGTGGAAATGGATGAGGAGAAGAAGGCCATCCGTGCGCAGATCCGCAGGCTTCGCGCGCAGATGACCCGGGAAGAGATCGGGCAGCGGAGTCAGGAAATCTGGCAGAGGGTTCTGGGGAGCGGCGCGTACAGAAGCTGCAGTGTCATTTACATCTATATGAGCCTTCCCGGGGAGGCAGAGACCAGGACACTGATTCAGCGGGCCTGGGAAGACGGGAAGAAGGTCGCTGTGCCGAAGACCGACCTGGAGAAAAGACAGCTCCACTTTTACGAAATCAGGCATTTTGGACAAGTGAAGCCCGGTGTGATGGGGATCCTGGAGCCGTCGGAGGAAGAGGGAGCCAGGCGCGCGCCGGACCCGGATGGGGCTGTTCTCATGATCATGCCGGGGGTTGCCTTTGACAGACGGCGCAGCCGGATCGGATACGGTGGCGGGTTCTATGACCGGTACCTGGACCTTCACCCGCACCTTCAGACGGCGGCGGTCGCCTTCGACTTCCAGATCCTGGACAAGGTGCCGGCCGGCGAACATGATAAAAGGCCAGACTGCATCTATACGCCCTCGGAAGTGATCCGGTAATTAGGCTGCTCTGTCGGCTGATGGGAAGTGGAAAAACTGGTATCGAATGGAAGAAAGTGAGGAGATGGGAGACAGGCCGGGCGTGATGTCTGGGCTGCTCACAGAGGGCAATCGAAGAAAGGAGAGAAGGGAGATGGCAGACAGAAAATGTGCGGGCCGCCTGATCGCGGGAGTTCTTTGTGCAGGACTGGCGTTCTGGAGCTTTGGAACGGGACCGGCAGCAGGCATCCTGGCGTACGCAGGGCTGACAGCCTATGGTGCGGAATCAGACGCGGAGGCCGGCGCTGAGAGAAAATCTGAGACGGATACGAAGGAAGATGCGGAGTCAGAGACAGCCCTGCTGCTTCACCCGACGATCCGAGGATACTTCAGGTATGCCAGCGGGCAGCAGAGCGGGGAGGAGCTTCTGGCCCAGATTTCATACCCGGAGATTCATATTCCGATGGAGGAGGCGCGCTTTTCTGCACTCAGCAGTGCGCTCTCTCAATACAACAGCGAAAAGAAGGCGTCCTCCCTCGAGGCGCTGAAGACACTGACAGAGTCCGCAAAAGAAATCCACCAAGATGGCAATACGGATGTTTCCTGTTCCCAGGAATGCGAAGCTAAGATTGCCAGGGCAGACGGGATCGCTTTCAGTATTGTGGAGAACGACTCCAACTATCTGGGAGGCGCTCACGGTTACTATGAGAAAACCGGGACAGCCTATGACAGCAGGAGCGGACAGCTTCTGGCTTTCACAGACGTGGTGCAGGACTGCGATGCGGCGGCAGCCCGTGTTGTGCAGAAGCTCTCCCAGGAGTATCCGGAACTGAGCTTCCCGCCGGAGAAGGAAAAGCTGGCCTCTTCCATGAAGCAGAGGGATGCCGGGCAGGATCAGTCGGTCTTGTTTCACTGGTATCTGACCCCGCTTGGCGTGAACCTTGTCTTTCCGCCTTACACGCTGGGATGCTATGCGGAGGGGCAGCAGGAGATCCAGCTTTCCTTCGAGGAAGATCCTGGTCTGTTTCACTCCAGATACAGCCAGGTTCCGGAGACATTCGTTGTTCCATTTGACCAGGATACGGGCATCCGGGCGGATGTCACAGGAGATGGGGCAGTTGACCGCATCACTGTCGGCGGCGAGATGGACGAGACAGGGGCGTACAAGGATTTTACCGTCAGCGTGAACGACCAGGCGCTGACGCTTTCGGATTTTCCATATTACAGCACGGAGCTTTATCTCATCAGGTCGAACAGCCGCTATCAGCTTTACACTTTCTGCAAGTCGGACAATGATTACCAGATCCTGAAGGTCTTCTCGCTTGGAAATGGAGCACCGGCTGAGCAGACGCCGCCTTCTGCAGACGAGGGGCGTCTGGACCCGTACAATCTCGGCGTGAGATCGACCGAAACAGATAACGGGAGTGAGACGGCAGAGATCGGCCAAAGCGGCAGCTATGAGCGCGCATACAGTGATGATACGAATGCGCTGACCGATCCGGGCAGCATGCTGCTTTCGACCCGGATGGATGCCATGAGCACCTACCAGGCCTGCAAAGCCTATACGGCTGAAGCGGGATATCCGGTCAGCAGCGATCCATACTATCAGGCAGACGCAGATAATATCCGGCTGACCCTGAAACAGGCGGCTGAGTTTGAGACCGTCTCGGAAAGCGGAGAGCAGACAGGAAAGGCATCCTACCCGGAAGGTACTGTGTTCACGATTTTGCGGACGGATGGCGCAGGGACGGTGGATCTGAAGCCTGCAGCAGGAGAGGATAAAATTGCACGGGTGAGCGGCGACTTCTCTGACTGGCCGCAGCAGGTGAGCGGATTCGAACTGGAGACACTTTTCGACGGAACCGTGTTTGCAGGGTGATTGTTTTGCGAAACCGTTCTATAATACCGGCTGAGAAGACGTAATTTGGCTGTCTGAAGAGGAGGAACAGAGATGTCTGTGAAGTCTGGCAAGCTCGTGATCGTTGGAGCAGGAAAGGTTGGAAATGCGGTTCTGGATTCGGTTCTGCGTTTGAGCATCATCGATGAGATCGTGGTGATCAACCGAAACCGGGACAAGGCACTGGGAGCGGTCCTGGATGCCAGTCATACGACCGCATTTGAGTACAGCACCAATACGAGCATCCGGGTTGGCGACTATCCGGACTGTGCGGATGCGCAGATCATCGTGGTGACGGCGGGGCCAAGTATTGTCAAGGGTGAATACGACAGGAGCATTCTGCTGAAGCGGAACATCGAGGTGATGAATGGGGTCATGGCGAACATTACCCGGTACACGCGGGAAGCCATCCTGATCATCATATCGAACCCGCTCGATATTCTGACGTACTATTTCCAGAAGAAATACAACTATCCGGTAGACCGGATCTTCGGAACGGGGACGCTCCTGGATACCGCGCGCTTCAACAAGATGCTGGGCGATCTGTGCGGCGTCGATGCCAAGAATGTGACCGGGTTCGTTCTCGGTGAGCACGGGGAGACATCCTTCATTCCGTGGAACACGGTCAACATCGTTGGGGTGCCGTTTCAGGAGATCGGGGAGAAGTTTCAGCCGGCTGTTCCCATCGACAAGGAGAAGCTTTTGAATGAGACGAAGGTGATCGGTCCGGAGATTGTCCAGCTGAAGGGGTATACCAGCGCCGGGGTGTCCCTTGCGGCCTGCCGCCTGATCGGGGCAATCGTGCGGAATGAGCGCTGCGTCGTCCCCGTTTCCACTGTGCTCCGCGGGCAGTATGGCATCGATGATGTCGCGATGAGCATGCCCTGTATCATTGGAAGCGATGGAATCAGCCGCGTGATCGAACTGACGCTCGACGAGGAAGGAAGGAGAGATCTGGAAGTTTGCCACGCACACCTGAGGGAGCTTCTGGAATCGGTCGGAGCATAAGGAAAACAAAGACTTGTATATGGATAAAAGGAAACAATCAATACAAACGAGACACCAGGATATAAGCACCATGCAGTACCCGACGAGGTGGAGCATGGTGCTTCATTTCCTGCGGGGATCAAAGAGATGGTTTGCCGCGGCGATTTTCAGCGCCTGCGTGGTATCCCTGCTTGATCTGGCAAATCCGAAGATCATCGGCTTTACAGTGGACTCCGTGATCGACACGGGAAGCACCTCCGTCCCGTCCTGGCTGTCCGCCTTTGTGAAGGCTGCCGGCGGAATTGATGGAATCAGAAGGCATCTGTGGCTGATTGCGGTTCTGGTGGCAGGCGTCGCTGCGGTGCGGGCGGTATTCCGCTATTTCTTTGAGTTTTTTAACACGAAGGGGGCGGAAAAGCTGGTCAAGACGATGCGGGATGATCTGTTCGGGCACATTCTGCACCTGCCCTACGCATGGCACAGCGAGAATGCGACCGGTGATATTATCCAGCGCTGTACGAGTGATGTTGACACGGTAAAAACGTTTCTGTCAGACCAGCTGTCGGCGCTGCTTCGTACACTGATCCTGATGGGACTGTCGCTGTTTTTCATGTTTCGGATTCATGTGAGGCTTGCCGCTGCAGCAGCTGTCTTTATCCCGGTGATTGTCCTTTACAGCCTGTTCTTTCACAGCCGGATCGGTGCGGCTTTTGAGAAGGCCGACGAGGAGGAGGGAAAGCTGTCCACGATTGCGCAGGAGAACCTGACAGGCGTACGCGTGGTGAGAGCATTCGGACGGGAGCTCTATGAGCGCCGCCGCTTCGAGGAACAGAACCGGATCTACACCGGATACTGGGTTCATCTGATGAAGGTGCTGTCCATGTTCTGGACGAGCGGGGACCTGGTTTCCTACCTTCAGACGCTGGTCATTCTGGTCTACGGGTCGTACCTGGCTGCGTCCGGCCGCATCACGGCAGGGGAGCTGATCGCGTTCATCTCTTACAATGAGCTGCTGAACTGGCCGATCCGTGCCCTTGGCCGAACCATCGCCGAGCTGTCCAAGACGGGCATATCAATCGATAGACTTCGATATATTATGAACGCCGAAGTGGAGCAGGATGCGCCGGATGCCGTCTGCCCGCCGATGAACCGCGATATTGTGTTTGACCATGTGAGCTATGCATATGACAACGGGCAGGGAGAGGTGCTGCGGGATGTATCGTTCCGGATCAGGGGCGGCAGCGTCTTCGGAATCCTTGGCGGAACCGGAAGCGGGAAGTCGACGCTGATGCACCTTCTGGACAGACTTTATGACCTGCCGGATGGCGGCGGGAGGATCATGATCGGGGATACGGATATCTCGAACATTCAGACAGCCTACCTCAGGCAGCATGTCGGGATGGTTCTGCAGGAACCTTATCTGTTTTCGCGGACCCTGTCAGAGAACATCGCCATCACTCAGAAACGCGTGGTGCTGGATGAAGTGCGCCGGGCAGCCCGGATCGCCAGCCTGGACGACACAATCGATCATTTCACGAAAGGATACGATACTTATGTCGGCGAGCGGGGTGTGACGCTCTCCGGCGGGCAGAAGCAACGCACGGCGATTGCGCAGATGCTGATCCGTCAGCCGGAGATCATGATCTTTGACGATTCGCTGTCCGCTGTCGACGCTGAGACCGATGCGAAGATCCGGGAAGCGCTGAAAAAGCGGACGGCCGGCAGCACGGTGATCCTGATTTCGCACAGAATCAGCACGCTGATGCATGCGGACAACATCCTTGTCCTTGATAAAGGAAGGGTGGCTGCACAGGGGACGCACAGGGAACTTCTGGAAAAGAGCCCTATCTACAGGAGAATCTATCAGCTTCAGCTGCAGGGTGCAGAGGAGATGCAGGAGAATGGACCTGAGGAACCGCAGCCAGAAGGACAGCAGACGACCGGCTTCCGGCAGATTCCGCAGGAGCAAAAGGAACAGAGCGAACAGAACGAGGGAGACGTTCAGGCGCGGACGGCACTGCCGCGGTCCGCGCAGTTGAACAGACGGCAGATGGGAGATGTCCAGGCGCAGTCGGCACAGCAGGGAAAGGAGGAGCGCTGATGAAGGAAGACAACAAGGTTCGCTATCCGCTCTTCGGATTTTTGAAAATCCGCCCCTACGTGCAGGCATACAGACGCACGATTCTGACAATGGTGCTGTGCGGTGCCTTCGTCTCGATGATTGATGCCGTCTACCCGCTGTTCAACCGGTATGCGCTGGATCATTTCGTGGCGGGAAGGACAACGGACACGATGCCGCAGTTTGCCCTGCTCTATGTTCTGGTCCTGATGGTTCAGGTGGTCACGAACTTCACCAGCACCTACTTCAGCGGGAAGGTGGAAATGTCTGTGGACAGGGATCTGCGCGATGCTTCGTTCCGGCATCTGCAGGAGCTGTCCTTCTCCTACTTCAATCAGAACAACGTCGGATACATCCACGCGCGCGTGATGAGCGATACGGGCAAGATCGGGGAGATGACGGCCTGGAGGCTGATGGACCTGGTGTGGAACGGCTCCTACCTGATCTTTATGATGATCCTGATGCTCGCCATCAACCGGAGGCTGTTTCTCTGGCTGCTGGTTCTGGTTCCGATTGATTTCTTCCTGATCTGGCTCTTCCAGAAGAAGTTGATTGTTCTGAACCGGAGGATCAGGGAGCTGAATTCGCGCATTACCGGGAACTTCAACGAAGGGATTACAGGAGCGCGGAGCATCAAGACGCTTGTGGTTGAGAAGCGGATGCAGGAGGATTTCGAGAAGGATTCCGAGGAGATGCGCCGTGTGTCTGTCGGAGCCGGACACTTCAGTGCAATGTTCATCTCGCTCGTGACGCTGATGGGATCGACAGCGCTGGCTCTGGTTCTCTGGAAGGGTGGCCAGATCACGATGGATGGAGTCATCCGGATCGGGACGCTTTCCGTCTTCATGAGCTATGCGCTCTCGATGATCGACCCGATTCAGCAGATCGTTGTCACCATCAGTCACCTGATCGGAATTCAGGTCAACATCGAGCGGTTCTCCAGGCTGATGGAGGAGAAGCCGGATGTGGCAGACAGCCCGGAGGTTCTTGCAAGGTACGGCGACATCTTTCATCCGAAGAAGGAAAACTGGGAACCGCTTCATGGAGACATCGAGTTTGATCATGTGGACTTCCGGTACCCGGACGGGGAGGAGTACGTTCTGAAAGACTTCTGCCTCAAGGTGCCGCAGGGGACAAATGTCGCCATCGTCGGCGAGACAGGGGCGGGCAAGTCGACACTGGTCAATCTCGTCTGCCGGTTCTACGAGCCGACGCGGGGAAGGGTGCTGATCGACGGGCGTGACGCCAGGGAGCGTTCGCTTCTGTGGCTGCACAGCAGCATCGGATACGTACTGCAGACACCGCATCTTTTCTCCGGAACAGTTCGTGACAATCTCCGGTACGGGAATCCGGACGCGGACGATGATGAGATCTGGAAGGCGTTGAAGCTGGTGTCGGCGGACGACGTCGTCCGCAAGATGGACAATGGCCTTGACTCGGAGGTCGGAGAAGGCGGAGATCTCCTCTCGACAGGAGAAAAACAGCTGCTTTCATTTGCGAGGGCGCTGCTGGCAGATCCGAAGATTCTTGTGCTGGATGAGGCGACCTCCTCGATCGACCTGATGACGGAGCATAAGATTCAGGACGCGATCAGAACGGTCATCGCCGGGCGCACAAGCTTTGTTGTGGCGCACCGGCTGTCCACGATTGTCGGAGCGGATGTGATCCTCGCTGTAAAAGACGGGAAGATTGTGGAGCAGGGGACACACCACGAGCTGATGCGGAGACACGGCTACTACTACGAGCTGTACACCCGGCAGTACGCCGACATGGCGGCAGACCTCGCCGCAGGGGGCTGAGCGCGCCTGATCCGCGCAAGCGGCCGCTCCGCAGCGGCAAGACCACGCCTCACCCCTTCGTCCGGGCGGCCATGTATGCACCGTCCGGGACAATCTCGATCCAGTATCCGTCCGGATCCTCCAGAAAGTAGATGCCCATCGCGGTGTTCTCAAAGCAGATCCAGCCATTCTTCTTGTGATAGGCATGTGCCTTTTCGAAGTTGTCGGCGGTCAGGGCAAGGTGGTATTCCTGTTCGCCCAGGTCGTACGGCTTCGTGCGGCCTTTCATGTATGTCAGCTCCAGCCGGAATCCGGTTTTGCCATCTCCGAGAAAGACGATTGTAAAGTCCGGCTGGTCATTTCTGGAAATCTCCTCGAGCCCGAGGGCGTCATGGTAAAACTTCAGGCTCTCTTCCAGGTTTTTTACGTTAAAGTTGAAATGATTAAAAGTAAACATTCTGTACTCCTTTCATGAGAGGGTCGTTTGCAAAAACATGCTTCACGGATGCAAGGTCTGCATTTTCGTGCATCGGGTAGATGGCGTCAGTGCTGCAGTACCGGAGAAAATCCCGGATGCCATACCCCGGCTCCTTCAGCCTCAGGTCATAGGGAATCATGGCGGCAGCAAAATGCGTGCCCTTGATCCGCGAGAGCTCATCGTGATAGAAATGAGCCAGACGCTGATCATCCGCGTCGCCATCCCACCACCAGTTGTTCAGGTCACCCGCATGGTAGAGACTGCCTTCCGGTGTCCGGACCACGAATGCAACACCGCGGTCGTTGGAAGCCAGCGTATAGACAGAAAATAATGTGGACGGTGCAAGCGAACCCTGGCTCATACCGAGCGCATTCTGAAGGATGGATGCCTGGCTGGCTTCAGATGACGCGAAGGCATCGGACATCAGTGACTGGTGCGGACGGAGAAAGAAGAGTCTGCGGCTGTCCTTCAGGTCCGGGAAGCGTTCATCAATCAGAGGCTTCATGTCCCAGGAGAGAAGCCAGGCATCTGCGTCCATACCGAAGATGTCCGGATTGAAGTGATCGCCGTGTGAATGGCTGACAAACACATAAAAAGGCTTTCTGTGGCCTGTGCGCGCGGGAAGCGTTCCTTTCCACCAGTCAAACAGAAAGTCCGCCTGCGCCGTTTCAACGAAAAAGCCACTGTGAAAAACATGTGTAACCTGCATAAAATGGCACCTCACGAAATCATTTCGCAGCCGGAAAGATTCCCGACCGTCCGTTTCCATGATTGTAGGGCATATGGGGCGCTTTTGTCCATGGGGCTGTTCTGCCGGACGGTGCAGGCAAACATCGAGCGGATCGCCTTCTGGACCGCTGCCTCAATTTATAACGTTGAAGCATGGTGCACGGCTGCGGCATTTTGGCAGCGCCTGGCGTTTCATGGTATACTGGACTAAAACAAAAGGCAGGCGGAATACCGCAGAAGGCAGAACGGGAGAGCGTATGACGGATCAGGGACTTGAAGGAAATGAGAAAATCGAGGAGCACATCGGAATGCTCCAGAGGGAGCCGTCCCCGGAACTGCTGGCGGTGACGCTTTCCACGATCCGCCGGAGAATGAAGCAGGGCGGACAGTTTGTCGTGGCGGTGTCGCCGGAGAAGACCCAGAAGCTGGAGCTGCGCATTCTGGAGAATGAAGGAAAGCGGTGGCTGGAGGCGTACACCAGCTTTGAGGAGGAGATGAAAGGCGCTCAGCCGGTGATGTCGACCTTCCTGTCTGACATCGGACAGGTGCTGAGGATGGCGCTTCAGAGCGATGAGGTGGAGGGGCTGGCTTTGAATCCGTACCACCGCGCGATCCTGCTCGACAAGCATCTCATCCGGCTGATCCTGGGAGAGGCTTGAGCGGACAGCCGTCAGGGGCTGGGAGGTATCGATGGCATTGTATGCGCTGGGAGATCTTCATCTCTCCTATCAGTCAAAAATCAAGTCGGCAGCGCAGCGGGAGAGTGCGCTCTGGCAGGGACATGAGGAACGGTTTCTCGAAAACTGCCGGGCCATGGTGACGGATGCGGATACCCTTCTCCTGCTGGGGGACCACAGCTGGGGAAACAAACTGCCATACTGCCGGAAGGATCTTGAGTATATCGAGTCGCTGCCTGGACGAAAGATTCTGCTGAGAGGAAACCATGACCATTTCTGGGATGTCAAGAAGACGGAACAGCTGAACCAGATGTATGAGGGAAGGCTTCATTTTCTGCAGAACAACTATTTTCTCTACAAAGACTACGCACTGGTCGGAACCAAGGGCTACTGCTTCGAGGGACCCTTCTACATGTCCCCCGGTGGGCAGATTGTGGGGTACGACGAGGAGGCATACGCCCACGCGCAGACCCTGGTGGAGCGGGAGGCGGGGCGCCTTCAGAAGTCGTTTGATGCGGCAGTCAGGGACGGACACCGCAGGTTCATCATGCTGCTCCACTATCCGCCGACCAGTCTGATGGAGAGGGACAGCATCTTTACGAAGATGGCGGAGCAGTACCACGTCGAACAGGTGATCTACGCCCACTGTCACGGCGAGGCACGCTTCCATGACAGCATTCGCGGCAGAAAGAAGGGGATTCTGTACAGCCTCGCTTCCGGCGACTGCCTGAGGTGGAAGCCGCTGAAGGTGCTGAGCTGAGAGGATCAGAGCGGCTGCGGATACCATGCAGAGCCTACGGATCAGGGATCGTACAGTGCTCGCCGTTGTCTCAGTCAAGCACCCCGGGATTGAAGACTGTGCAGATGGAAAGGTCGGTCAGAGGCACTGTGTGCGGACATGAGGAATGTATGGAGCAGAGTACGGAGGATCATGGAAAAGTCTATATCGCAATTGACCTGAAGTCGTTCTTCGCCTCCTGTGAGTGCGCAGCCAGAGGACTGAACCCGCTGACGACCAATCTGGTGGTGGCGGATGTCTCCAAAACGGAGAAGACGATCTGTCTTGCAGTCTCTCCATCGCTGAAACGCTACGGGATACCGGGGCGGGCAAGGCTGTTTCAGGTGGTCTCGGCTGTTTCCGCAGTCAACAGAGAGCGGAAGAGCAGGGCGCCTGGGCGGGCATTTTCGGGGACATCCGTCGATGACGAGGTGCTGAAAAAGAATCCTGCTTTGGAGCTGGACTATATCGCGGCGCCGCCCAGAATGCGGCTTTACATGGAGACGAGCGCAAGGATCTACGGAATCTATCTGAAGTACGTGGCGCCCGAGGATATGCATGTCTATTCGATCGATGAGGTCTTCATCGATGCGACACCCTATCTGAACACATATGGACTGACCGCACACGAATTTGCCAGGAAGCTGATTGCGAATGTCCTGCACGAGACCGGCATCACGGCAACGGCGGGCATCGGTCCGAACCTGTACCTCTGCAAGGTTGCAATGGATATCATGGCCAAGCATATCCCTGCTGACAGGGATGGTGTGCGGATTGCGGAGCTGGACACACAGACATACCGCCAGCAGTTCTGGAGCCACCGGCCGCTGACCGACTTCTGGCGGGTTGGACGGGCAACGGAACGGAAGCTGCAGCAGGTCGGGCTTTTTACGATGGGGGACATCGCCAGGTGCTCGCTCGGAAAGCCGGAAGACTATTACAATGAAGATCTTCTCTATGACCTCTTTGGCGTCAGCGCGGAGCTTCTGATTGACCATGCCTGGGGCTGGGAGCCCTGCACACTGGCGGATATAAGGGCATACAGGCCGGAGAACCGCAGCATTTCATCCGGACAGGTTCTGCTGGAGCCGTACGATTTTGAGCATGGCAGGGTCATCATCCGGGAGATGGCGGAGAAGCTGTCGCTGGAGCTGTTCTCCAGGCGTCTTGTCACCGATCAGCTGGTGCTGGATGTGGGATATGACATCGATAACGTTGAGAATCCTGATCTTCGCACTTATCTTCGGGGAAAGGTGACGCTTGACCGGTATGGCAGAAAGGTACCCAGGCCGGCGCATGGGTCTGAAAATCTCACAGCCCAGACGGCTTCCACGGAGGAGATCATCCAGGCGGCAGTCCGTCTTTACGACCGGATCACAGACCGCAGGCTGATGATACGAAGATTCAATCTTTCGGCCAGCCATACCGTCCCGGAATCGGCCGTGAAAAAAGAGGAGACGTACGAGCAGCTGGACCTGTTTACAGACTATGATCTTCTGGAAAAGCAGAGAAAACAGGAACAGGAAAAGAGAGAGCGGGAGAGAAAGATGCAGGAGGCGGTGCTTGCGATCAAGAATCGCTTCGGGAAGAACGCGGTTGTCCGCGGGACGAGCTTTGAGGAAGGGGCAACCGGACGCAGGCGGAACGAGCAGATCGGCGGACATCAGGAATAGGTGCGGCCTGGGTCAGACATTGGCAGGAGCGGGCAGACGTGAGAACCTCAGGCGTGAGCGGGCAGATCAGAGAAGGGAGAAAACAGGCAGTGGGAGAGGACCAGCCGGACTACAGCGATATCATCAATCTGCCGCACCATGTCTCTGCCCGGCATCCGCAGATGTCCCGGACGGCCAGAGCCGCTCAGTTCGGTTCATTTGAGCCGCTGAGAGACTACAGGGACGTGCTCGCGGAGGAACGGCGGCTCACTGACGAGCGGCCGGTGTTATCGGAGGAAGAACAGAAAAAGCTGAATGAGATGGTTGCGAAACTGGCGTCGGACACGGCGCAGCCGTCCGTCACACGTCCAAAGATCCGGATGACGGTCTTCGTGCAGGATGAGAAAAAGGAGGGCGGCAGGATCGAGGAGATCCCCGGCACCCTCCGGGCTGTCAATCTGGAGCTGAGATACCTGGTGCTGGAGGACGGCCGGAAGGTCCCGTTCAGGGATCTCCTGAGACTGACCGCCGAACGGCCAGAGTGGCCCTTTTGAACCGTCGGGCCAAGCCTTCTCAATGAGCGCGCGGCGAAAGCCGTGAGGTCAAAAAGCCATAAAGTCATGCGGATTGATACAGGAGAGGTATGAGGAGCATCAGGCAATTTTACCGGCATCGCGGAGCAGGTTTTCCGTGATGCGGACAGCCTCATAGACCATATTGTCGCAGTGCTGCTTCTTCGGAGCCCCTTTCTCTGCGTTCACACGGAGCAGATCGCGGCACTGCGTCATGCCGTCGTGGCTCTGCTGAAACTGCTTCCAGTAAGACATGACTGTCCCCGTGTCACTGACACCGTACAGACCCAGGACAAGCAGGCCGCCTGACATGGCGCCACAGACGCCACCGATTCTCATGCCGGAGCCGAAGTTGGCGGTCAGGTCAGCTGCCATCTGGCTGCTGAGCCCCTTCTCCTCACAGAAGGTCATCAGCACAGCCTGCGCGCAGTTGTAGTGAACGTTCGGATCATTTCTCAGGGCTTTTGCCCGCTCAAGATATTTGCTCATATTTGTCCTTTCTGCTGCTTTTCTTTGTAGCAGCTCCCTTCGCCCTGGGCGATTTCCGGATGTCGGGGTCTGCGGCTCCTGGGTGCGGGGCGGCCTCCTTCGCCCTGGGCGATAGGTGATATCGGTATAGGTGTATCATGCTCAGAGCTTATAATCCTGAAGCAGCCTGTGCTGCCCCGGGTCCGCATCAAACACGCGGATTTCGCAGTTGTGCGCACGCGGCCGCCACATGTAGCCGCTCTTCTTATCAAGCATGTAGCCGGAGAGTGCGCGCATCGTCCCGCCGTGGCAGGCAATCAGGATATTCTCGCAGTGATGCGCCTGCCCCTCTTTCACGATGCCGTCCAGGCAGGCATGCGTGCGGCTGACCAGGGAGGAGATGGGCTCCACGGTTTTCGGGGCCGGAAAGATGCCGGGCATCGCCCAGAACAGGAACATAGGAAGCCCGAGATGAAGATATGGGCGAAGCTCATACTTCCCAAAGTCCACCTCGATCAGTCTGGGATCGATGATGACATCTTTTTCCGGGACATTCCCGATGATGACAGCTGTGTCGACTGCACGTCTGAGCGGACTGGCGTAGACCGCGTCAAAGGTGACATCCCCGATCATCTTTCTTGCCGCTTTTGCCTGACTGAAGCCGGTCTCGTTGAGCGGCTCATCCGTGCGGCCCTGCATCAGATGTTCTTTGTTCAGCTTTGTCTGTCCATGCCTGGTAATCCAGATTTTCATCCTAAGCCCCTTCCAGTACTGCAGAGAAGTCTTTTTCTTTACAATCTTTAAATTAAGAAATAAGTGTCGAAAGTACCTTTTGCCACGCGCATGCAGGCATGCGTGGTGGCAGACTTTTGACACCGTAATCATAAGTCATCCTTTGTGTTCAGGCAAGGGACCAAATCACCGCCTTGTACCATTGAAAAGGCGCAAAACAGAGTGTAAAACAGAGGTAATGTGAAAATGAACGAATGGAAGAACAAAGCGTTGTTATAGCAACGGATACATTTTCATAACAACGTATAATGGCGGTATAAAAACGTGATACATGATATTGTCAGATAGAAGTCAGGAGGATCAGGAGATGGCAGAGCTTGGAAATGTACAGCAGCTGAAGGGGATGCTTCAGAGACTGGGAGCGGGTGAAGACCTGGCTTCTGTGAGAGAGGACTTTGTGAAGTCATTCAAGGATGTCCCGGTGAAGGACATCATGGCGGCGGAGCAGGAGCTGATCAAAGATGGAGCAGATCCCAGAAAGATCACGAAGCTCTGTGACCTGCACTCCGCGCTTTTCCACGGCAAGACGGAAGGCGAGGTCATCCGCGAGCAGAAGCGGATGAAAAAGCAGGATCTTCTTCAGCTTCCGGAAGGTCACCCGGTCGATTACTTTATCCGCGAGAACAGTGCGCTTGAGCTCATCCTGAACAATCTTCAGATGGCGCTTGAGAATGGCGGGCACGATGACAAAGTTCAGCTGGCGATGGTCCGTCTGAAGAAAATCCGCGCTTTGTACGGGAAGAAGGAAGAGCTGATCATGGCGCCGCTGGAGCGCTACGGCATCACCGGTCCGAGCGAGGTCATGTGGGGCGTCGACGATGAGATCAAGGCGGAGGTGGGCAGGCTCGCCCGCGGTCTTCAGAGAACAGGCGCAGAGGAGCTGAAAGAGCCGATTCTTGCGGTGAGCAAGCGCATGCGCGAGATGATCTACAAGGATGAGAACATCCTTCTGCCGATCGCGATGCAAAACCTTACGGATGATGAGTGGGTGGATGTCTACCGCGATCTTCCGGAGATGGGGCCGGTCTTCATCACGGAGATTCCGAAATGGGCGCACGGGGAGCAGGTGCTCATGGAACGGGCGCAGGCGGAGAAAAGCGCGACAGAGGCGGAGAACAGGAAGACACCGGCATCCGGCGCGGATTTTGAACAGGCAGTCGTTCATTTCGATGGAAATGGATCTGAGAGCCCTGCCGGCGAGATGACGGTCGCACAGCTGCGCGGTCTGATGAAGATCCTGCCGCTGGACATCACATTCATCGACGGCCAGATGATCAACCGTTTCTACAAAAATGGGGACAAGGTTTTCTCACGACCGCTCTCGACGCTTGGACAGTCAACCTACCAGTGCCATCCGGTGCCGATCCGCGCGGTTGTGAAGAATCTGACGGATGATTTCAGGAGCGGTGCGAGGGACTCCTTCACACGCTGGATCCCGAACCCGGATCGGCCGGTGAAGGTGACCTACCTGGCGGTCCGTGACAAGGAAGGAACCTACCTTGGCGCGGCGGAAATCATCCAGGATATGACGGAGGCGTTCCGCCAGTTCCGCAGCATGGAAGCCGCTTCGATGAAGGCGGAGGTGCTGAAGGCCGCAAAGACGCAGCCGGATCAGGCGTAACAAAGATACAGCCGGGTCAGACGTAACAAAAAACACATCCGGATCAGACGTAACAAAGATGCTGTTGGATCAGGGATAACAAAGACCAGCCGGATCAGACATCACACAGGAGACCGGGGACGGGATGGCGGGATCTCTGGTAGAAAAAACAGGAGGAAAGGGCGATGGGTATGCTTCAGATGAAGAGAGTCTATGAGGCGCCGGAGGAGCAGGACGGCTATCGGATTCTGGTTGACCGCCTCTGGCCGAGAGGGATCAGCAGGGAAAAGGCGAAACTGGACCTCTGGGCGAAGAGCATTGCGCCGACAAACGAGCTCCGGGCCTGGTACGGGCATGTGCCGGAGCGGTTCGGGGAGTTTGCCAGAAGGTACCGGGAGGAGCTGAAAGGCAATCCAGACATGGAGTCGTTCAGAATGCTGGTAGCAAGAAAGCTTCAGGATGGAAATGTCACCCTTCTGTATGCGGCGAAGGAGGGTGCACTCAGCAATGCCGCCGTCCTTCTGGAAGATCTGAAGGCTTGAGCGTATGGGCTGCAGTCTGCCGGCTGCCGGGACCGGGTGTCCCGGTGGCTGGTTTTTCTTTTTTCGGAGCATCTTTCAAAAACTGCGTTTCAAAAAATCGAAGATTTCCTTGACATATACCCCCTAAGGGTATAACATGCTGTTGTCAGCGGATACCCAAGAGGGGTATACAATACGGGAGGCAGATGCAGATGTCGTCTGCAGCCTGCCGGGAATCAGGCATCTCTGCCGCAGAGCGGCGGAGGCAGACTCCGCGGACGGAAAGGATCTTCTATGACACAGTATACAGTAACAGGAATGAGCTGCGCGTCCTGCCAGGCTCATGTTGAAAAAGCTGTTTCGAAGGTGCCGGGTGTGAAGGCGGTCTCGGTCTCGCTTCTGACCAATTCGATGGGCGTCGAGGGAACGGCAGACAGCGCTGCTGTCATCGCGGCGGTTGAGAAGGCCGGCTACGGCGCCAGCCTCAGGGAGGAGAGCGCGAAGAGCAGCGAAAGAAGCGCGAGTGCCAGACTCAGGGCGGAGGAGGAAGCCCTGAAGGATCACACGACGCCGAAGCTGGTCAGACGGCTGGAGTATTCCGTCTTCTTCCTCGCTGTCCTGATGTACATCACCATGGGACACAATATGTGGGGATGGCCGCTCCCGGCATTCCTCTCGCACAATCATCTGGGACTGGCGCTGACGCAGATGCTTCTGGCGGCGGTCGTGATGATCATCAACAAGGACTTCTTCACTTCCGGCTTCAAGTCTCTGTTTCACGGGGCGCCGAACATGGATGCACTTGTGGCACTCGGCTCGAGCGTGTCCTTCGGCTGGTCCATCTACATCTTTTACAGGATGACAGTCCTGGTTACGCGCGGAACTGCAAACATGGACCTGATGCCGCTGTATCACAATCAACTCTACTTTGAGAGTGCGGCGATGATCCCGGCGCTGATCACCGTCGGAAAGACACTGGAGTCCCTGTCGAAGGGCAGAACAACCGATGCGCTGAAGAATCTGATGAAAATGGCACCGAAGACAGCCAATGTCGAGCGGAACGGTCAGACGGTGACCATCGGAATTGACGAGGTTGAGAGTGGAGACATCTTCGTCGTGAAACCAGGCGAATCCATCCCTGTCGACGGCGTGATCATAGAAGGATCGACTGCTGTCGATGAATCAGCTCTGACTGGAGAATCGATTCCAGTCGATAAGACATCCGGAGATGCCGTCAGCGCGGCGACCATCAACCAGAGCGGATTCATCCGCGCAAGGGCAACCCGGGTCGGGGAGGACACGACCTTTTCGCAGATCGTGCAGATGGTTTCGGACGCGGCTGCAACCAAGGCACCGATTGCCAAGATCGCAGACAAAGTCTCCGGCATCTTCGTGCCGACTGTCATTCTGATCGCGGCTGTGGTCCTGGCTGGCTGGCTTCTGACAGGGCATCCGCTCGCCGCTTCGCTGGAACATGCCATCACTGTGCTTGTCATCTCGTGCCCGTGCGCGCTGGGGCTGGCGACGCCGGTCGCCATCATGGTCGGAAACGGGATGGGTGCAAAGAATGGAATCCTGTTCAAGACGAGCGAGGCACTGGAGAATACCGGAAGAATTCAGATTGTTGCGCTGGACAAGACAGGAACCATCACAGCGGGGAGGCCGGAGGTGACAGATGTGCTTCCTGCAGCCGGAAAGACAGAGGATGATTTGCTGAGTCTTGCCTATGCGCTGGAGATGCAGAGTGAGCATCCGCTTGCAAGGGCGGTTGTCATGGAGGCAGAGAAGCGTCATCTTCAGCCGGAGAAGGTCCATGATTTCAAGGCACTTTCCGGAAATGGACTGACCGCGTCCATCGGAACCTCCGTCGTTCACGGAGGCTCAGGCAGCTATATCGGCAGCATCGCCGTGATCCCGGGGGATCTTCAGAAGAAGGCGGATGCACTTGCGGAGCAGGGGAAAACGCCTCTGTTCTTCGAGCAGGACGGCAGGCTTGCGGGCATCATCGCGGTGGCGGATGTCATCAAGCCGGACTCTGCACAGGCCATCCGGGAGCTTCAAAAGATGGGAATTGAGACGGTCATGCTGACCGGGGACAATGAGCGAACAGCCCGTGCCATTGGCAGGCAGGCCGGAGTGAACCGGATCATCGCCGGAGTGCTCCCTGACGGCAAGGAGGCTGTCATTCGAGATCTTCAGAAACGCGGTAAGGTTGCCATGGTCGGAGACGGCATCAACGATGCACCGGCGCTGACCAGGGCGGACATCGGCATCGCAATCGGCGCCGGAACGGATGTCGCCATCGACAGCGCGGATGTCGTCCTGATGAACTCAAAGCTGACAGACGTCTCAGGCGCAGTCAGACTGAGCCGCGCAACCATCCGCAACATCCATGAGAACCTGTTCTGGGCATTCGCCTACAACGCGTTCCTGATTCCGATGGCAGCCGGTCTCTATCCGGGCATCCACCTGAATCCAATGTGGGGAGCCGCAGCGATGGCGCTTTCAAGCTTTACAGTCTGCATGAACGCCCTCCGGCTGAATCTTGCGAAGGTGCACGATGCCGCTCATGACCGCCCGATGAAAAAGAAGGCGCTGCCGGAGACGGAGAAGACAGAGACGGTCACTACAGCCGTCAACGCAGTCAATGGAAATCCGGCAGCCTGCCCGGTTCCGGTCAGGACGGAAGCAAAAACAAAAGTTGCCGCTTCGGATGCGGGCATGGCGGCAGCAAGCCCAAACGACCGTCAGGCAGCGGGCAGAACGGAGACAGAGACCGTCCTGATCTGGGGCATGATGTGCGAGAACTGTGAGCGGCATGTCATGAATGCCCTGAAGTCGGTAGATGGCATCGTCAGCGTCAAAGCAGATCACAGGACAGGGAAAGCCATTGTAACCTACACGTCAAAGCCAGATGAGACAGCGATGAAACAGGCCGTCGAGGACGCCGACTACGAGTATGAAGGAGTTCAGGCCTGAGTGAGCGTCAATCCCGGGCGAGCGTCAGTCCCGGTACTGAACCGTCGACAGTCTGCATCTCCATATATCCATACATTCAAATGAGCCATTGAGAGCCCGCGCCAGATGAGTCGGCCTCAATGGCTCATTTTCCTGTTTGACGCACCTTTTCGGGAGGTGTTACCATACAGCTGTTCGTATATGGGAGTATAGAAGTAAGATCAGGCGGAAATGCCAGCAGGAGAAGAATATGAGACGCAGAGATTCAGATATAAGACACAGAGTGGCGGCAGCTGTCCTGGCAGCAGGTGTGCTCGCGGGCAGCGCGGTGGCCGGGCCGGCGGCAGTATACGCGGCGGAAGGAACGACGGCCGCGGCGGGAGCAGAATCCCCGAAAGGTGCGGAAGCTCAGGCGGGGATGACAGAGGAAGCGATGTCGGAGACCGGCAGGGTGGCGACGTCGGAAGAGGAGCACGGGATCCCTGCCGATGAGTGGCTGCCCATCGGATCGGTCGTGAAGGTAAAGGGATATAAACGAAGCTTTATGGTGCTTGGACGCGCGGTTCTGAATGACAGCGACAGCCGCTACTATGATTACTGCGCCTGCCTCTATCCGGACGGATACATGGGCGGGACCCTCTATTTCTTCAACCAGGATCTGATTGCGCAGGTGGAATCGGAGGGCTATGAGGATGCCTACGAGAAGCTCTACCGGGAGGAAAACCTGGACGGGCTTGATGTGGAAGCCCTGACAGATGGAAGTCAGACGGAGGCTGCGAAGACGGAAGACTCGGAGAGCGGTGCAGCCGCAGGTGCGCAGGAAACGGAAGAAAGCACAGAAACGGACGAAGCCGGGCAGATAGAGCCGGCGGAAAGTGAAACTGCGGGTACTGTTTACACAACGACAACAAATGTCCGGCTCAGATCAGAACCATCCACCGATGGAGAAGCGCTGACAACGATCCCCGGCGGGCGCCAGGTGACGGAGGATACCTCCCGGAAGGAGAAGGACAGCTGGATTCCGGTGCTATTCACGGATAACACCGGGAAGATTCTGTCTGGCTGGATCAAGAAAACATATCTGAAGTAAGGATCGTCTGTTGCACAAGTACAGCCGCTGCGGATTCAGGCACCGGCTGACAGGTCAGGAGAGAGAACTTGAACATCAACGAAACCATATCGAAGGAACTGGACATCGGCCTCTGGCAGGTAGAGGCGGTCGTGAAACTGATTGACGAGGGAAACACCATCCCGTTTATCGCCAGATACCGAAAGGAGATGCATGGCTCTCTGAATGACGAGCAGCTGCGCAAGCTGGATGAGCGTCTGACCTATCTCCGCTCGCTCGAGGACAGGAAGACGACGGTTCTTTCTTCCATCGAAGAGCAGGGAAAGCTGACGGAAGCGTTGAAAAAGCAGATCGAAGCGGCGCTGACGATGGTCGAGCTGGAGGATCTGTACAGACCGTACAAGCCAAAGCGCAGAACCCGCGCGACCATCGCGGCGGAGAAAGGGCTTCAGCCGCTTGCGGACATCCTCCTGAAGCAGGAGACGGATGACACGCCTGAGAATCTCGCATCGACATACGTTGATTCTGAAAAAGGCGTAGTATCGGTGGAGGAAGCCCTCTCCGGTGCGGGGGACATCATCGCAGAGAATATCTCGGACAGGGCAGATCTGAGGACCAGGATCCGTGAGATTACGACGGCGGAGGGGATACTCACATCGGAAGTGAAAAAGGACCAGGACGATCCGCAGTCCGTGTATGCACAGTATTTTCATTTTCAGGGGAAGGTGTCTGCGCTGAAGGGGCACCAGATTCTGGCGCTGAACCGCGGGGAGAAGGAGAAGGTTCTGACCGTCTCGCTTCAGGCACCGGAGGATCAGATCCTGGGGGTCATCCGGCATGCTGTCATCACCCGGCCGGATGCTCCATCGGCAAAGCTTCTGGAGCGCGTCTGCGAGGATGCCTACAGCCGGCTGATTGAGCCTGCGATTGAGCGCGAGGTGCGCGGCAGCCTGACAGCGCAGGCAGAGGACGGAGCGATCGATGTCTTCGGGAAGAATCTCCGCCAGCTTCTCATGCAGCCGCCGATTACGGGGCAGACTGTGCTTGGCTGGGATCCGGCATTCCGGACAGGGTGCAAGCTGGCGGTTGTCGACGAAACCGGCAAGGTGCTTGACACGACCGTCGTCTATCCGACGGAGCCAACGACTCCGGCAAAGATTGCGGCAGCGAAGAAGAAGGTTGAAGAACTCATCTCAAAATATCATGTGACGCTCATATCCTGTGGAAATGGAACCGCCTCCAGGGAGTCGGAGAAGATTATCGCGGAGATCATCGCGGAGGTGCCGGAGCAGGTGCACTATGCGATTGTCAGCGAGGCAGGGGCGTCGGTGTACTCGGCAAGCGAGCTGGCGACGGAGGAATTTCCCACGTTCGATGTCGGACAGAGGAGTGCGGCCTCCATCGCCAGACGGCTTCAGGATCCGCTGGCGGAGCTCGTCAAGATTGACCCGAAGTCGATCGGAGTCGGCCAGTACCAGCATGACTGTGATCAGAAAAAGCTGGGTGGGAAACTGGAAGGCGTGGTCGAGGACTGCGTCAATGAGGTTGGCGTCGACCTGAACACAGCATCCTGGCCGCTTCTGCTGTACGTGTCCGGCATCACCAAAAAGACTGCAAAGTCGATTGTCAGCTACCGGGAGGAGAACGGGAAGTTCGAGGACAGAAAGCAGCTCCTGAAGGTATCCGGGCTCGGTCCGAAGGCCTTCGAGCAGTGCGCAGGCTTCCTGCGGATCCGGGGCGGTAAGAATCCGCTCGACATGACCGGGGTACATCCGGAGTCCTATGAGGCGGCAGCCAGGCTGCTGAAGGAATTCGGCTATTCCAAGGAGGACGTCGAGAAGGGCCAGATCCGCGATCTTGACAGCCGCATCCGCTCGGAGGGCGGAATCGGAAAGCTGGCGGAGCAATTCGGTGTCGGAAAAGAGACACTCGCTGATATCGCGAAGGAGCTGGAGAAGCCGGGAAGGGATCCCCGCTCTGATATGCCGAAACCGGTCCTCAGATCGGATGTCATGGATATGAAGGATCTGAAGCCGGGCATGATTCTCAAGGGCACCGTCCGGAACATTGTGGACTTTGGCGCATTTGTCGACATCGGAGTCCACGAGGACGGTCTGGTGCACATCTCCCAGATGAGCGACCATGGCTTTGTCAAATCCCCGCTGGATGTCGTCTCAGTCGGAGACATTGTGGATGTGAAGGTGCTGGACGTGGACCTGAACCGGAACCGGATCTCCCTGTCGATGAAGCTCGGAGAACCGGCGGTTCATGGGAAGAAGCAGGATGGGGCTGCATCCGGCAGCCATAAGCAGGATAAACAGCGTCCGGACAGCCGCCGCGAAGACGACAAGAACAGCAGACAGCGCCAGAATGGAAGCCGCGTCGGTACAAAGACCGGGATACAGCGCCAGAATGGAAGACGCGTCGGTGCAAAGACCGGGATACAGCACCAGAATGACAGACGTGCAGATGGAAAGAGCAGCGGGCAACGCCCGGACAAACGGACGGGCAGGGGCAGCCGGCAGGAGAACGGCGGGCTGGATCTGTCGGCACTGCTCCGGAAGTGGAACTGAGCTTGCATGGTTGCACCCGGCGCTGCTTCTGCAATTGACACCCGTTTGGTGCGGTGTTATGGTACGAACAGAAGATGATGATGGCGGGCATAAGAAACCTGGCTGAAGGAAAAGGAAAGGAAATCAGATATGTACGGCAAGATTGCAGTCGTGTATGACGGAGACAGAGATGACATCGTGGATATGGCCGATGCGGTCGCAAAGGGAGCAGAGGACGCCGGCGGGAAGGTTGATATGTTTACCGCTGAGGAGTTTAACACCAACATGGCGGTTTCCTACTCGGGGATTGCACTCGGAACGCCGATGATCAAGAAGGGAGAGGCGCTGAACTGCAGGTTTGGCCGCCTGTATAACGCTCTTAAGCCGAAACTTCAGGGAAAGAAGGTTGCGCTTTTCACGAACAAGGACGGGGATGACAACTGGATCATCCATCTGGAGCGTGATATCCATGGTGCAGGCATCATCCTGGAGACTGCAAGTGTCGTCGCGGACGGTGAGGTCACAGATGATATTCTTGCGGAGTGTGAAAGACTCGGAAGGGAGATCGTCTGACCAATCTGAAAGACGCTTCACACAGCGGCTGTGTTCCAGCCTCGGAAGAGGCGGGAAGGCAGCCGCTTTTTTCATCTCGTTTTATACAAAGCGGCAGGAGATGCCGGGCTGTATTTTCACAAGCTGTGCGCCCTGGCGCCTTGAATAACCGGCAGGCTCAGGATAGAATGATGGCAGCAGTATGAGAAGTAGTTTCAGATATACAGAGAGGAGTCCTTCATGGACAGAAAAACGACCCGCCATGTGGTGCTGGCTCTCATTGTCCTGTCAGCAGCTATTTATCTTCTGCAGGTTCTGATCTTTCATGATGAGCGGACAACGGCTTTCTATCTTCTGCAGGATCTTGCATTTATGCCGGTCACCATCGCCATTGCAACTCTGGTGGTCGGAGAGCTCGTAGATGAACGCGAGAAGAAAGAGCGGCTCGAAAAGACAAAGATGTTGACAAGTTCATTTTTCACGGGAATCGGCGCTTTCCTGATCCGGGAGATTCTGCGGATGACCGATGCAGACGGTTTTGTACATGAGGTCGTGAAAAATGGCGCAGAGCAGTCCGGGACAGTCGGGGAAATCCAAAGGCAGCTTGAGAATGAGAAGCTGAACGTGCACATTGATGCTGCCGGTTATACGAAAATTCAGCAGATCATCCGTTCGAACCAGACCAATATTCTGGTCATCGCATCCAATCCGCTGATCATCGAGCACGAATGCTTCTCCGAGATGCTCTGGGGCGTGTTCCATCTCATGGATGAATTCCGCCTACGTGGATCCTGGGATGACCTTTCAGAGCAGGATATCGGACATTTCAACCAGGACTTTGAGAAGGTTCTCCGTCTTCTGCTTATGAACTGGGTCGGGAATGTACGGTATCTGAAGGAAACCTATCCGGCATTTTATGCGGCGGCATCGACAAAGATCGAATGATGCGGGAACGTCGATGGCATAGAAAAATGCAGAGAACCCGGATTCCTGAGCGGAAGGGAGGTGGAGGATGGTGAACACCGTGATCGGGATCAAATCGACAATGATGGACAGGGCTGGCCAGGAGGACAGAGCCATGGAAGAGTACAGTGAGGAGCTTTGCGGAATTCTAACCAAAATTGAGGAAGCAAAGCACATGCTGGCGCAGCTGACGGATGAGATGGATGACAAAGACCAGAGCACAGAGGATGTGGATGAGGCCATGGATGCGCTGGACGATGCGATCGATATCCTGGAGGATCTGATGTAATACACAGAACCTTCATAAAAGATGAGTACATTCATTTACAAACCGTATAAGGGAGGTATGACAATGCTGAATCCAAAAGTCAGGGACCTGATCAATACCCAGATCAACAAGGAATTTTATTCTGCATATCTGTATCTGGACTTCGCAAATTATTTTTATGATGAGGGGCTCGATGGCTTTGCGCACTGGTACGACATTCAGGCGCAGGAAGAGCGCGATCATGCGATGCTGATGAGAACCTATCTTCAGAATAACGGAGAACGGGTGGTATTCGAGGCGATTGACAAGCCGGATAAAAGCTATTCCAGCCCGGAGGATCCGCTGCATGAGGGCCTGGAGCATGAGCAGTATGTCACAAGCCTGATCAACACCATATACAAGGCTGCACAGGATGTCAATGATTTCCGAACCATGCAGTGCTTTGACTGGTTTGTAAAAGAGCAGGGCGAGGAAGAAAAGAATGCCGATGACCTGATCAAAAAGTACAAGCTGTTTGGCCATGATCCAAAGGGCCTGTACGCGCTGAACCAGGAGCTGCTCGGAAGAGTCTACACGGCTCCGTCTCTCGTTCTCTGATGAGCAGGGAAGATGTGATATGCGCTTGCCGCCACGTGACGAAGGGGGATGTCCGGGATGCCATGAAGGCAGGGGCGGACTGTTTCAAGGACGTCCGGAAGGCAACCGGTGCTGGCGGCAAGTGCGGCAAGTGTAAAAAGAAGATCAAGAAGTACATGGACAGGCACTGCGATGCAGATCCCTGAGACATACGCTCACTGATAAGCTTCGCAAAGTGTTTCCAGAACCTGAATGTACCGCTGTGTCAGCTGCGAGGGACGGATCGAGACCGGCAGAATATAGCCGATTTCCATGAAGTCATCGACCAGGAGCGGACGGGATATGATGTGCGGACCGTTCAGCTCCTCGCTGATGATCCCGCTGCTGATGGTATATCCGTTGATCCCGACCAGCATGTTGAACAGGGTGGCACGGTCACAGACATAGAGCTCACGGTCACAGTCCATGGTGCTCAGTATTTCTTCGGAGAAATAGAAGGAGTTGTGGCTGCCCTGCTCGAAGCTGAGGCGCGGATAAGGCTTCAGATCCTCAGGGGTTACGGCGTCCTTGGCACCGAGCGGATTGTCTTTTCCGATAAAGACATGTGGCCTGACGATGAAAAGCCGGGTGAAGGAGAGCCCCTGGTCCCGCAGTGCTTTTCGAAGGACGGTCTCATTGAAGCTGTTCAGATATAATATTCCGAGCTCGCTTCTGAGGTGCGCGACATCATCGATGATATCGTATGTCTGTGTTTCCCTCATGTGAAATTCATACTTTGTTCCGGCGTACTCCTTCAGTAGCCGGACAAATGCCTCTACGGCAAATGAGTAATGCTGTGAAGAAACGCAGAAGCGCTGCTTCACGGCATTCTTCTTTTTGTACCGTTCCTCGACCAGGCTGGTCTGTTCCAGGATCTGTCTGGCATATCCAAGAAACTCGTCCCCCTCCGGCGTCAGTTCCATCCCTTTTCTTGACCTTGTAAAGATCGGGATATCATATTCTTTCTCAAGCTCGTGGATGGCCGCGGTAAGGCTCGGCTGAGCGATATAGAGTTTTCTTGCGGCCTCTGTAATGCTTCCGGTCTCCGCTACAACGATCAGATATTCCAGCTGTTTCAGTGTCATATGTTCCCACCTGCTTTCGGATGCTCTTTTGTCTGGCACTTCAGACTGTCTTTCCGATGATAAGAAGAGAATCAGAATTCTATCAATCAATAGATTTAGAATAAAGTGTAACATGATTCATAGATTATATCTATGGTATTTCAAATGAAACAGGTATTTTACCAGAAAAGATGTCTTCCATATAATCAGGGACAGGATCCAGACAGCGGGAATATAGCCGCGTGCATGCCAGGTGTTCCTTTTCATTGGAAACAGGAAGAAAGCGAAAAGGAACTGACAGGGGATCGTCAGGAAAACGACAGGAGGACCGGGACAGATGAAGACACTTCAGACACCATTTCGATATGATTATGTAGGAAGCTTTCTCAGACCACAGAAGCTCAAGGAAGCCAGAAGGGCATTTGACACAGGGAGGATCAGCCACGACGACCTGAAGAAGGTTGAGGATGAGGCCATCACGGAGCTGATCGGGAAGCTGAAGGAGCTTGGCTACCCTGTTCTTACGGATGGGGAATTCAGAAGGGCAACCTGGCATCTTGATTTTATGTGGGCATTCGACGGAATCGGACATGAACCGACAAAGACCGGACTTCCATTTCACGGTGAAGCGGCGATGATCGATGACACCTATATCGATGGGAAACTCGGACTGACCGGAGAGCATCCGTTTGTGGAGCATTTCCGGTTTGTAAAGCAGTTCGAGGATGAGAAGACGGTTGCAAAGCAGACCATCCCGGCACCGGCGCAGTTTCTCGCGCAGTTTGCGATGCCGTTCAACCGGGCTGCCACGCGGGAATTCTACAGCACCGATGAGGAGCTTGAGGATGATATTGTTCGGGTTTATGGCAAGGTGATTCACGATTTGTATGCTGCCGGCTGCCGGAATCTGCAGCTGGACGACTGCACGTGGGGGATGCTGGCGGACAAAATTGGACCGTCTCTATACGGGACAACAAGGGAAGGAGCGCTTGACATCCAGAAGAAGCACAGGGACATCAACAACAGGGTGATCGCGGAGGCACCCTTGGATATGATTGTCAATACCCATGTCTGCAGAGGAAACTTCCATTCGACCTTCGCAAACAGCGGGCCGTATGACGGCGTGGCGGATATTCTGTTCGGGGAGGAGAACGTCAATGCCTACTATCTTGAATTTGACGATGAGCGCTCCGGCGGTTTTTCGCCGCTGGCAAAGGTGAGCGGAGACAAGAAAGTGGTTCTTGGCCTGGTCACGACAAAATCCCCGAAGCTCGAGAGCAGGCAGATGCTCATCGACAGGATTCACCAGGCAGCCAGATATATTCCTCTTGAAAGGCTCTGCCTGAGTCCGCAGTGCGGTTTCGCATCCTGCGAGATCGGAAATAAGCTGACGCAGGAAGAACAGTGGGCAAAACTCCGGCTGGTGAAGGAAGTCGCGGAAGAAGTGTGGGGATAAGTAACCGGCATTATGGGAAAGTTGTGCTTGACTCTTGTATAATACCAGGGTTTACGATCCTCCCAACAAGCAAAAAAGACAATTTAAGTGCATAGTTTCCGGATGACAAAGACGTCTTCTCATATGAGGAGGCGTCTTTTTTTGTGAAGGCGGCCGCTCATCATCGAGTGCGGAGCAGAAGATTCTGGAATGTATCGAGAGATGAGGAGGTATGTATGGCGGATTCGAGAATCGATTTCATCTATCTCAGTGAGCCGGATATGATCCGGGCGGGCGTGAAGGACATGAAGGCCTGTATTGAGTCGATGGAGGATATGCTTCTGCTTCTGAAAGCAGGAGATTACATGATGGGCGGCGAGAATCACAATTCCCACGGATGCATGGTGATGTTTCCGGATGATCCGAAGTTCCCAGGCATGCCGAAGAATGCGCCGGACAGACGATTCATGGCGATGCCGGCCTACCTTGGTGGTAAGTACCAGATGGCTGGCGTCAAGTGGTATGGCTCCAACATTGAAAACAAGAAAATCGGTCTTCCCCGCTCGATTCTGACGATGATGCTGAATGATAAGGATACAGGGGCGCCGCTGGCACTGATGTCTGCGAATCTTCTCTCGGCCTATCGGACCGGCGGAATCCCGGGCGTCGGGGCAAAGTACATGGCGCGGAAGGATTCCGAGACAGCGGCGATCATCGGACCCGGCGTGATGGGAAAGACGAGCTTTGCAGCATTTGCGGTAACCTGCCCGAATCTCCACAGGGTTCACATCAAAGGAAGGGGCAGGCGCTCGATCGATTCCTTCATTGAATTCGTAAAGAAGGAATATCCGCAGATTGATGAAATCGCGGTTGCGGACACCATCGAGGACGCGGTTCGCGGGGCGGACGTCATCTCCTTCACGACCACGGCACTCTGCGGAGATGACCCGGAGATTGTCAATACCTACCCGTATGTGAAGACAGAATGGGTGAAGCCGGGCGCCTTCATCGCGATGCCGAGCGCGGCAAGGTTCGATGATGATCTGCTTCTGAAGAGCAAGCTCGTGGTCGACAACCGCAAGCTTTACGATGCCTGGGAGATGGAATATCCGTATCCGACCTATCCGAAGATGGGTATTATCGGCTGCAGGTTCACCGATCTGATCCATGAGGGAAAAATCAGCAGCGGAGACATCACGGATATGACCGATATCATCGAGAAGAAAGCACCCGGCCGGACATCGGACGACCAGATCATCATCTACTCGGTCGGCGGAATGCCTGTCGAGGATGTCGCCTGGGGCTGCAGCGTGTACAGAAGAGCGAAAGAGCTCGGGATCGGCGTGAAGCTGAATCTCTGGGAGAAGCCGGAGATGGCGTGACGAAAGACTGTCGGGAGGAGATCGGATATGGCTGCATTATCGAGAATCGAAATCATCTGTGATATGTCCAAGTTTTCGGTATTGAAGAAGACACTCAGCGAGAACCATGTCGGCGGCATGACATTCACGCAGGTGCTTGGCTGCGGCGTCGAGAAGGGAACCAAGGAATACGAGGTCGATGAGAATTATGAGATGGAGCTGCTTCCGAAGATTCAGGTCTCCATTGTGGTTCCATCCGAGCGGGTCAGGAGTCTTACGGGCATCATCGAGAAGGCGCTCTACACGGGCCATATCGGAGACGGCAAGATCTTCGTCTATGACGTGACGAATGTCATCCGTGTCCGTACCGGTGATGAGGGCGAACAGGCGCTCTGAGTTTTCAGACTTGCAGAGGAAGAACGCTTATGGATGAGAAGAAATTAGGTCTGAGGGATGTGGTGGCTGTTTCTGTCGGACTTGTCATCGCAACCAGCAGTCTTGTCTCCCTCGGACAGGGCGCCGGACGCATCGGGGAACTGTTCATCGTCGCGATGATCATCGCCTGCATCTTCAACATGATCACGATGGCGACAATGGCGGAACTCAATGCGCTGATGCCGAATACGACAGGCGGTCTGGCACAGTACACGCTGGCTGGCATCGGTCCTCTTCCGACCATGGTGCTGATGGTCGGCGGTTATTTCGCATCGAACATCCTCTCAAGCGGTGTCGAGGCGTCAATCTTCGCCTATGCGATGGGCGAGGTGATTCCCCTTCCGCTTCCGAACTATTGCTGGACGCTCCTGATCAGCGTGATCATCCTGATCGCGAATCTGAGAGGCGTGGACATGTTCGCGAAGATTCAGAACCTGGTCTGCTATCTTCTGCTGGGGTCGATGCTGATCATGGGTCTGATCGGGGTATTCGGTCTGGGAACAGGAGCGGTCGTCCGGCAGCCGGCTGTCATGAATGCCACGCCGAAGAACGTCATTGCGATGACGGCGACGGCCTTCTGGCTGTTCATCGGTGCCGAGTATGCGATCCCGATCTCGAAGGATGTCCGGAATGCAAAGAGAAATGTTCCGCTTGGCATGTTCCTGGGGCTCGGGCTGATTTGTCTGGTCCAGTCCATCATGGTGCTCGGTTTTCACCGCTATACGAGGTGGGCTGATCTGATGAATTCGGCAGCTCCGCATATGCTATACGGAAGCAACCTTCTCGGGATGCCCGGAAAGATCTGGATGGCGTTTGTCGCGGCTCTGGCGGTCATCAGCTCACAGAATTCCAGTGTCCAGGCGCTGTCGGCGATTGCACAGGGCATGACGAAAATGAACATGATGCCGCAGTGTTTCGGCAAAACGAACAGGTATAAGGTGCCGCATGTGGGAGTCTGGTTTGTGACAATTGCGATCCTGGTCTGCGGGTATATCAGCCAGGATTCCTCAGAGCGCATCAGTTTCCTCATCCAGGTCGGCTCGGTGTTCTGGATGCTTTCTTACATCGTTGCTCACATCGATCTCCTCGTATTCAGAAAACGCCTTCCGCATGCGCCGCGCAACTTCAAGGTACCGGGCGGGCCGGTGCTCCCGTTGATCGGGATCAGCGGAATCGTCTATATGATCTGCAACATATCGACCGATTTCCATACCAGAATGATGATCTATCTTGCGACAGGCGTTACATTCGCCGCTCTTTCTGTCTGGTCCGTCCTCTGGATCAAACTCCGGATGAAGATGCCGCTGATGAAGCCGGTTCCGATCAACAAAGTCCTGGCGATGGAAAATTCGATGTTCTACAAGGTCCGGAGGAACAAGGGCCTTTGCAGGTGAAGGAGGAAAACATGGATCGTATTCAAAATCATCCGATACTGGGAGAGAGTCCTGTGGGAAAGAGTGTGACGTTTACCTACGATGGCCGGGAGCTGACCGGATATGAGGGCGAACCGATTGCGATGGCACTGAAGGTCAACGGCATCATGATCCACCGCTACACCGCAAAGCGCCACGAGCCGAGAGGGATCTTCTGCGACATCGGACGATGCACGGACTGTGTCATGGTGGTGGATGGTCAGCCGAATGTCAGAACCTGCATCACCCCGCTGAGAGCGGGTATGAAGGTCGAGACGCAGTATGGGGCAGGCGCAGAGCCCTTTCCAGAGAATGCTGAAGACGCGATGCGATTCGCAAAGGATGAAAGGGGCTTGCATCCGATTTCAGAGGATGCCGGAAAAGATGCCAGGGAGGAGAAGCACTCATGAAGATCGAGAGAAAAGAGTTCATCGTTGTCGGGGCGGGACCTGCCGGCCTTTCGGCTGCGATCGAGGCTGCCAGATCAGGCGTTTCGGTGACTGTCTTTGATGAAAATGCCCGTCCGGGCGGACAGCTTTTCAAGCAGATTCATAAGTTCTTCGGCTCCAAGGAGCACATGGCGAAGATCCGCGGTTTCAGGATCGGCGAGGAGCTTCTGAGGGAAGCGGAGGAAAAAGGCGTCGAGGTTGTGCTCAATGCGACCGTCATCGGTCTGTACCGGGAAAAGGAGATTCAGGTCCAGATCGGAACAGAGGTTCATCACTACAAGGCGGACGCGATCCTGATCGCAACAGGGGCATCCGAGAACATGGTGAACTTCCGCGGCTGGACGCTTCCGGGTGTCATCGGCGCCGGCGCCGCACAGACGATGATGAACCTTTACCATGTCAAACCGGGCAACCGGATCCTGATGCTGGGTTCCGGCAATGTCGGCCTGGTGGTCTCCTATCAGCTGATGCAGGCGGGCTGTGAGGTTGTGGCGCTGGTGGATGCCGCGCCGAGGATCGGCGGGTACGGCGTCCATGCCAGCAAGGTTGCCAGATGCGGCGTACCGTTTTATCTCTCTCACACGATCAAGGAGGCAGAGGGGACGGACTGTGTCAGGGGCGTGACAATCGCGCAGATTGACGCAAAATACCAGTTCATCCCGGGGACGGAGAAGCATTTCGATGTCGACACCATCTGCGTGGCAGTTGGTCTCTCTCCGATGACGCAGCTGCTCAAGATGGACGGCGTGGAGATGGCGGACACGCGCGGCGGATACATTCCGGCCTGCGACGAGAACGGCGCGACATCCATCCCGGGGATTTTTGCCGCGGGTGATGTCGCCGGAATCGAGGAGGCTTCCTCAGCGATGATCGAGGGCCGCATGAGCGGTGAGGCAGTCGCGGCGTATCTCGGCTATGCATCGGCGGATGAGAAGGCGCTCCGCGAGAAGGAGCTGGAGGAGTCGCTGGGAGCGCTCAGGCAGGGGATGTTCGCGCCAAAGAACCGTGGAAAGAAGCTGGAAAAGACGGACGAGGGCATCGAGCTGTCGGAAATGCTGCTGGAGAAGGGCTACATCGGCGACGATGAGATCAAGCGGTTTCCCGGATACAGGGCGGAGATCAAGGTGCACCCGGTCCTCGAGTGTACACAGAATATCCCCTGCAATCCCTGCCAGACTGCATGCCGGAAGGGCTGCATTTCCATCGGGGACAATATCACGTCGCTGCCGATCTCGGTGAAGGATTCGACCTGTATCGATTGCGGCATGTGTGTTGCCAGCTGCTCGGGGCAGGCGATCTTCCTCGTCTCGGAGAATCCGGAGAAGGGGACGGGAGAGGTGACAATCCCGTATGAGTTTCTGCCGCTGCCAAAAGTGGGCGAGAAAGGATACGGGCTTTCCAGGAGCGGACAGAGGATCTGTGATGCGACGGTCCGGAGGGTTCGGACATCGAAGGCCTATGACGGGACGGCGCTCGTGACCATCGAGGTTCCGATCGGGTATACAGACCGTGCCAGATTCTACCGCAAGGCAGATGAGGCGCAGTGAGAGGAGGAGACGTCATGTTTGATATTCAGGAAAAGCTGAAGGAGATCGGTCCATACGTACCGGAGAGTGACGACGACCTTCTCGTCTGCCGGTGTGAGGAAGTGACGAAGGGCGAAATCAGAAGAGCGGTTCACGAGGGCATCACGACGATTGAGGAGATGAGGCGGTTTCTACGCTGCGGCATGGGGCTGTGCCAGGGACAGACCTGTGGAACGCTGACCAGACGACTGGTTGCCAGGGAGCTGAGGGTTCCGCAGAGCGAGATGGATGTCGCGACCTCGCGCGCACCGATGCGGCCGGTTGCGATGGAAACCGGCGGGAGAGATCTGGGCGTTGAGAAACCGGCAGCAGGAGGGGACGCAGAATGAAGAAGACGGCGGATGTCATCATCATAGGCGGCGGAATTGTCGGCTGTGCAAGCGCTTACTACCTTGCGAAGGCAGGTGTGAAGGATATTATCGTGCTGGAGGCGAGCCGGTCGATCGGCCATGGCGGCTCCAGCAGAAATGGAGGCGGTGTCCGCCAGTCGGGCCGTGATGTGCGGGAGCTTCCGATTGCCATGTGCGCCGTGCAGAAGTTCTGGCCTTCCCTGTCGGATGAACTCGGGGTGGATACAGAGTACACAAGGCAGGGCAACATCCGGATGGGGAAGACGGAGGCACATCTGAGAAAGCTGGATACGCTGACGACAAATTGCCGGAATATGGGGCTGGACGTACGCATGATCGATCGAAAAGAGGTACATGCGATCAACCCGTATCTCTCAGACCAGGTCATCGGCGCGAGCTTCTGTCCGACGGATGGTCATGCAAATCCATTGACCACAACACTCGGCTACTACATCAGAGCGCTTGAGAAGGGCGTGCGGTTCTACACTAATGCGCGTGTTATGGCGCTGGAGAAGGTCCGCGGGCAGGTACGGAAGGTGCGGATGGAGGACGGAGCGGTACTCGAGGCAGATACAATCCTGCTTGCGGCTGGATATGCCAGCCGCAAGATCATGAACACGGTCGGACTTGAGGTCCCGATGCATGACGAAATCGACTGCTGCCTGGTCACGGAGATGGAACCGAAGATGTTTCCCCAGATGCTGGGCTGCGCGGACGCGGATTTCTACGGCCATCAGACCCGGCATGGATCCTTCGTGTTCGGTGCTGTAGCCGGCCCGGAAATGCTGATGGACGAGGACACCGACACGGTGAACTTTGCGCATGCGGCGACGCTCGGGGCAAGCTGCAGGGCAATCGAGGGCTATGTGCCGCTTCTGAAGAATGCGAAGATCGTCCGGAGCTGGACAGGCTGGTGTGACTGTACGAGCGATGGTGTCTGTGTCCTGGGGCGCCCGGAGGAGACACCCGGCCTTGTCCTGGCCTGCGGGTTCAATGGGCATGGTTTTGGAACAGCACCGGCTGTCGGATATATGATGGCGCAGACCATCCTTGGCGAGCAGACACTCGTCGACCTGTCGCCGCTCCGCTATGAGCGGTTCCAGGAGATGATCGGGTAAGCAGCGGACAGCAGAGCGATGAAGAGTGGGAGAAAGCCATTAGCGGCTGCGCTTCCGGACTTCGACAGGCAGCTGCAGCTCCGTCAGATATTCGTTCTCGACATTTGTTTCATACCGGTCGATGTGACAGAACTCCATCGGATCCCCCATGACCGTCATGTGATGCCGGGAGGCGTAGGCAAAAAGCTTCGGAACGAGCAGCTTTGTCTTCTGGAAACCACCCCGGTAGCAGACGGACAGGTAGGTACCGGCTGGCAGCGTATAGTTACAGTGAAATTTCAGATAGGGCGAGTAGAAGAATACCTTTTTGGTTCTGTAGTCGGTCCCGTCGTCGTTGTGTGCATGGATATCGAGCATGTAGCAGTCACAGGCTCCGATCGTGGAGATGGTGTCTGTTCTGGAGACAAGGGACGGATCCCTCTTTTTCATGTCCTTCCAGACCGCGTCTGTGTAGCGGGCAAGCTCCAGATTGATCTCCTCATCCGGCATGTAGGAATCGCGGAGCATGAGCACCTGCCGTGCCGGGAGCTCGAGTTCTGTGACAGTGCCGCTGCAGTCCCGGCTCAGATTCTCCCGGATGGAGCGCAGCCGGCCATCGATATTCATTTTCTTTTTTTCAAGCACTCGGATCTGGTCCTGGATCCGGGTGCTTTCTGTCTCCAGCATCTCTGTGACACGGCGGATGTTCCGGTCCCTCTCAAAGGCCAGAATTTCGTCTGTCGAAAAACCAAGGTCCAGCAGCTCCCGCACCGTATTCATCGTCCGGACATCGTCAATCGTATAGGTGCGGTAATTGCTGGAGGGATCCCGGACGGGATGAAGGAGCCCGACCTTCTCATAGTACCGGATGGAATCCTGACCAATATGGAAGAGCCTGGACAGATCTCCAATCTTAAAGCGTACTTTTTTTGCCGGCATCTGAAAACGGAAGCCTCCCTTTCTGGATGATCTCAACAAATTTGTTAGGGAACGGGATCAAGGTTATAATCGAAGAAACAGATGCAACTTATTATAATGGATTGCAGCTTCAGATACTACCAGACGGACGCATCAGAAAGGGAGCTTTTCGATGGAGAGAAATAATCTCCATTGCCGATTGCATTCTGTAAAAGAATCGGATAGAATAGCCTTATAAATTGATTCAAACTAAATAGATATCAATTTAATTAACGCAAACCAGCAGTTGAAAAGGAGCAGAGACGATGAAAAACGCTGTCAGGTATTATTCAAGATCAGGGAACACAAAGACGGCCGCAGAGGCGATCGCACGGGCAATCGGAACAGATGCGGTATCTGTGGATTCCGCCTCCGCATCACTTCAGGAGCCTGTTGATGTCCTGTTCATCGGCGGGGCACTGTATGCCTACGGAATTGACAAGCATCTGAAAGCGTACCTTGGCAGTCTGAAGAAGGATCAGGTCAAAAAGGCGGTCGTTTTCTCCACATCCTGGATATCAAAGCACGCCATTGACCTGATCAAGGACGAACTCAATCGGAAGGGGATTCCGGTTGAGAAGGAAACGCTTTACTTCAGAGGAAAGCCAGGTGAGAAACAGCTGCAGGATGCGGCAAACGTGGCAAGAAGAATTTGCGGACAGTGAGGTAGATCATGAGGCTGGGTATCAGGGAGCTGAGACATAACTGGAAAAAATACCTGCTGGTAGAGATCATCGTTGTGCTGATGATGTTCATGGTGTTGTTTCTGTCCGGGCTGGTCAAGGGACTGGGCAGAGCCGTGTCATCCGGCATTGACAACATGAAGGCAGATACATTTATTCTCAAGGAGGACGCGGAGAAGCAAAACTCAGCAAAGGAGACCTTCCGGGGATCTGCTCCTCGGGAGTTTTCTGAAGCGTGTCGATTATCATGAGCGGCCGTGTTACAATTCTCATATCAGTTTACAGCAGGCACCCGGTCACGGGTACCTGAAAAAGCGTGAAAGGCGGAGGAAAGATGAAAGAATTTTCAGGAAAGAAATCAGTGATCACACCGGAGGGCGTATTTATCATCGGGACTTATGATGAAAATGGGATTCCGAATGCCATGAACGCGGCATGGGGACAGCAGAGCGATTATGGCGAGATTACGCTTTTCCTCGGAAAGCACAAGACAACTGAAAACATCAAGAAGACAAAGGCGTTCACGGTTGCCATGGCGACAAAAGATACCGTTGTCATCTCCGATTATTTTGGTGTGGAGACGGGCAGCAAGGTCAACAAGATCGAGAAAGCCGGTGTGCATGTCCACAAGGCCGCTCATGTGAATGCACCGATTATTGAGGAGTATCCGCTGACGCTGGAATGTGAGCTGAAATCGTGGGACGATGCGACCGGGATCCTGGTTGGAACGATTGTGGCTTCACAGGCAGACGACAGCATCCTTACCGATGGTAAAGTGGATCTGGATAAGATGCAACCGATTATGTTTGATGCGGCGACGAGCACATACCGCGTCATCGGACCGGTCGTGGGAAAAGCATTTCATGACGGACTGCAGCTGAAAGGATAATATCCAGTCCAGCTGTAGAACGTTGAATGTGAGATTGGGGTAAACCGAGTGGAGCGGTCATCTCGCAAGGTAACAGCGAGTCTGTTTCTGTGTACGCAGGAGCAGGCTCGTTTTTTTGTGTAGGGTGATAGGACTGCTGCAGATCAGAAATCTGACGATTACGCATAAAAAGGATTACAGGTCCATCGTTCAGGACCTGAACCTTGTTCTGAAGGATTGAGACAAGGAATTGCTGGAAAAAGCTGAAATTTGTTATTGACCGATCGGTCTAAAAGCGATATTGTATGAAATAGACTTGATGGTCTAGAAAAGAGGCATCGGAGATGAAAAAGGAGCTCAAGAGTCTTCTGACACGTGAAAAGCTGCTTGCCGCGGCGATGGATGAATTTTCATCGAAGGGATATGGCGGGGCGTCGGTGAATGATATCTGCAAAAGCAGCGGCGTTCCGAAGGGGAATCTGTACCACAACTTCAGTTCCAAGGAAGCGCTTTATCTTGCCTGCGTGAAGGAGACGTTCACGGAGCTGACGCAGGAGATGCAGGCGAAGCTGTCAGAAGAATCTGTCACGCCGGAAGCTTATTTCCGGATCAGAGTGTCGTTTTTTCAGGCGCACCCGGCGGAAGCCGGAATTTTCTGTGGCGCTGTTCTGTTTCCGCCGATGGAACTTCAGAAAGAAATCGAGGCATGCAGAGCTGGGTTTGATGCCTTTAACAGAGAGATCCTGCAAAAGCTGATCGGCGACCGAAAACTGAGGAAGGGTTTGTCGGAGGACATGGTGGAGGATGTTTTCCGTCAGCTGCAGAATGGGCTGAATGCAGATTTCCGGAATAAGAAGGCTGGGGATTCACATGATAAGCTGATTGCACACGAACTGGCCTGCCAGACTGCCTTGTCTGTGTTTCTGTACGGTATCCTGGATACAGGCGGAAATGCGACAGATTGATGCGATCTGCCTACTTCATTGAACCATTGATTTCGATCCTTTTGTTTTAACTATTGGACGTGTTTAACCACCTCAGGAGGCATCATAAGATGGGACTTGAACTAATTCGTTGGCTTGCTGCACTGACTTTTGCATTCCTGCTGGGAAAACTGATGACAAGGATCAAACTGCCGGCGATTCTCGGCTGGCTGATCGGGGGAATGCTGCTGGGACCACATGCGCTGGCTCTGTTGCCGCAGTCGCTGATGGATACACCTGTCTATAAAACGGTCGTCACCTGGATGCAGGTTTCCTTTGGGCTGATGCTTGGAACGGAGCTGATCTTCCGGAAAATCAGGAGCTATGGAAAAGCACTGATGATCACGACACTGACACAGTCGCTTGGAACATTCTTCGTTGTTTCCATGGTGTTTGCTCTCGTATTCTGGATTCAGAAAGTACCTGTTTATCTGGCATTCGCGTTCGGAGGAATCGCGCTTGCAACGGCTCCGGCTCCGGCGCTGTCGATTGTACAGGAGTTCCGTACACATGGGCCGGTGACAGACACACTGCTGCCGATGGCGGTTCTGGATGACATCGTCGGAATCGCGGTCTTCTTTACAGTCAATGCCTGCATTGCACGCGCTGTGTCAGGCGGCTCTGTGCCACTCTACATGATTCCGGTGATGATTTTCCTTCCGATTGGAATTGGCCTGGCCATGGGATACCCGGCGGGACTTCTGCTCAGAAAGGTTCGAAAGAAGACGGGAGTGCTGGAAATTCTTCTTGTAGACATCACAGCGACGGCTGTCGTCGGGATTCTGCTGAATCGATTCCTGTTTTCAACAATTACACTGAATTATATGCTTATGGGGGTATCGGCATCTGCTGCATTCTCCAATATGATCGATGATGCGGAACTGGCGGAAATGACCGACTGGTACGCACCGATCCTCGGAGTCAGCCTTCTGACGGCGATTGTGGATCTGGGGGCACCGCTGGATTACCACCTGATTCTCGGAGCGGGGCTTTATACCTTTGTGTACATTGCAGCGCGTGCATTCGGAAAGTATTTCGGGGCAAGATTCGGGGCGACTGTGACGCATATGCCGAAGACGGTGTGCAGGTATCTGGGACTGACTCTGCTGCCTCATTCTGGTGTATTACTCGTCTTTACGGGCATTATATGCAGTGTGCTACAGGCATCAGAACCGAAGCTCGCAGCGATTGTACAGGGAACCATTGCCGCAGCTGCGGTGATCAATGAGATCATTGCGGTGATCGCAGCGAAAAAAGGTTTTGAGCTGGCAGGAGAGATTTCATAGATAAAAGGTGAACAAGTTCCAAACTAAAACAAAAACGTACCATGTATAAAAATAATAATCAACAACCAATTATTCCGTCCGTACTCGATTTTCCGTACTACAATGAATCATTTAACTCTGGCATAATGAGATAGAACCAAAGGGATAGGAACGCAGCAATCAGATCTGGATCGTTCCGGTATAAGGCGCCGGCGACAAGAAAGCAGGCAAATTCCAGTTCTCCAGGCAGGAGAACGCAGGAGCAGGCAACGCCGCCATTGATATGGCATTTATTATTTATGAGCAATACACCTCTTTTCGAATGTTGGGTCAGACCGCCTGACATGATACACAAAAGCAGGAGTATTGCTCTATTTATGTCCAAATTCTCTGAAATAATAGGCTGATTCAATGGTTTCATGCGTTATACACGACACGATCCGAGGCGTCGGAGAAGAAAAACATGATGATGAAAAAAATATATGCAGCGCTGGCGCTTGCCGGTACGTTTGCAGTCAGCGCAGACTTGTCCGGATGCGCAGAAGAGACGACAAGGTCAGTGTTTGCGGAGCTGGAGGAAGCATACAGTGCCGGGACGTCGGAGGGCGGTGAAGCGGTTTCTGCTGAATCTGCGGACGGGGAAACCGTTTTCTCCGGTGGAACCGGGAGCACAGAGCCGGGCTGGACCCTCATGATCTACTTGTGCGGCTCTGATCTGGAGAGCGAGAACGCCATGGCATCCATGAATCTGGAGGAAATGTGCAGTGCCTCGATTCCGGAGGGTGTCAACGTGCTGGTGGAAACCGGCGGATCTTCTGCCTGGTATTGGGACGGGATCGAAACCGACGTGCTCGGACGTTACCAGGTCCATGACGGCGTGCTGGAGGAAATGGAGACAGCGGAGCTGGCATCCATGGGGGATTCCGCTACGCTGACAAATTTCATTCAATGGGGTGTTTCCAATTATCCGTCGGAGCATTACGGTGTGATTCTCTGGGATCACGGCGGCGGGAATGCGGATGGCGTTTGTTATGACGAATTGTATGACGGCGACAACCTGACGCTGCCGGAACTTGGGTCAGCCCTTCGCGATGCAGACAGCATGCTGGATTTCATCGGCTTTGACGCCTGTCTGATGGCGAGCATGGAGACGGCCTCCGCGGTCAGCGGGACCGGATATTATATGGTGGCTTCAGAGGAGACAGAGCCCGGACTGGGATGGGATTACGAGGCGATGCTGAATGCGCTCGGAGAGAATCCTTCCATGAAGGGAGATGAGCTGGGGCAGATCGTCTGCGATGCTTTTCTGGAAAAATGCACGAGACTCGACTGCGCCGATGAGGCGACGCTTTCCGTGATTGATCTCTCTCAGACAGGAAAACTGGATGCCGCTTTCGATGAATACACTGGCGGCATGGCGCTGGCGGCGAACGATGTGCGGACGCTGAACAGTGTGGCTTCCGGCGCGGACAGGACAGAGTCCTATGGCGGCAATACAGACACAGAGGGTTACTGCAACATGATCGACCTGGCTGATCTTGTGACCAACACGCAGGACTACGTGCAGACGGACGGCACTGCTCTTCTGTCGGCAATCGAAGAGGCGGTCGTCTACAGCGTACACGGTCCGGGAAGAGAGAATGCCAACGGCATTTCGGTCTTTTATCCGATTGGCGCGACAGAGGATGAGCTGTCGATGTACATGGAACATTCAGATAATACGCCGTATCTGCAGTATATCGCAGCTGTCACGGACACCTACGGCGATGTGGACTGGCAGGCGGCCTGGACGGAATACGACTCGTCTGGTGCCGAGTCAAATTCATCGGGGGACGGTGCTTTCTGGCAGGATATGCAGGAGCAGCTGACAGAGCTGCAGCCTGTGACAGGAAGCGACTTCGATGTACAGTTTTCGCAGTCGGTTGGCGAGGATGGGTACCTGAATCTCTCGATTACCTCGGGACTGGAGGCAGTGAAGTCCGTCCATTTCCTTCTGCTGTATATGCCGGACGGACAGGAGGATGGATCATCTTCCGAATATGTCTACCTCGGTGAGGATAACGACATCAACGGCGACTGGGAAAGCGGCACATTCCAGGATAATTTCTGGGGACAGTGGATGACGATCGGCGGTGAATTTGTGAATGCTGAGTTGATTGAGGAAACAGACTATTACAATCTGTATTCCATCCCGGCGAAGGTGAACGGACAGGAAACCAATCTTCACGCCATTTATGATTATTCTGCGGAGAAATATCGGGTACTTGGCACGTATGACGGCATCTCAGACAGCGGAGATGCGTCCGGCAGTAAGACAAGCCGGGGCATCACTCCGCTGCAGGCAGGCGATGAGGTCGTCTTCCTGCTGCCGGCCTATGAGGCTGATACGGATGAGGACGCCTGGTATACCACCGACGCGGTGACATGGTCGGAGGATGTGGTCATGCAGAACGAGGATATGGGTGACGGCTTCTACATGTACATGTTTGAAATCAAAGACATCTTCGGCGTGGAGTATGACACGGAACCGGTTGTCATGGAGGCTGCGGGCGATACCATTTATCCGATCATGGAGTGATGCGTCCGTGTAAATGACCAAAACTTCCCGCACCGGAAAGGCTAATCCTACCCTCTTGACCTTATACCAGATATAGACTATAGAGTATTACTTATCAGGTGATCATCATTGTATCAGCTATATGTTTATGCATCGTATCAAAGAAGGGGGAGCGTTAATGGGAAAAAAGGTGCTCATTCAAAACGCACGTGCCATCGTGACCTGTGATCAAAACGACACAGTCTGCAGGAATGCCGATATTCTGGTGAATGGACCGGAAATTGAATCCATCGGGCCTTCGCTCAGCGGAACGGAACAGGCTGAAGGCGCGGAGGTGATTGATGCGACCGGTATGCTGATCTATCCGGGACTCATCAATACGCATCATCATTTCTTTCAGACATTTGTCAGAAATCTGATCACGATTGACTATGCGAATATGACTGTGCCTGAATGGATCGCGAAGATCTATAAAATCTTTCAGGCGATCGATGATGATGTGATCTATTACTCTTCGCTGACTGCGATGGCGGATCTGATCAAGCACGGCTGTACGGCGGCTTTTGACCATCAATACTGCTACACGGATAGAACAGGCAAGCGGCCTGTAGACCGGCAGATGGAAGCAGCGGATCTCCTCGGAATCCGATATCATGCGGGAAGGGGAACGAATACACTTCCGCCTGAGTCCGGCAGCGACATGCCCGTGAATATGGTGGAAACAACGGAAGAGTTCCTTGATGACTGTGAGCGGCTGAGAAAGCGATATCATGATCCCCGGCCCTTTTCGATGCATCAGATCGTTCCGTCTCCGTGTCAGCCCATGAATTGCAGAAAAGAGACGTTCGTTGAAACGGTGAAATACTGCAGGGAGAACGGACTCCGGATGCATACGCATTTGGGTGAAGGCGAGAACGAAGTGATGGTCCGGCGGTGGGGCAAGCGTACGCTGGAGTGGGCGGAGGAAATCGGGTTTGTGGGCCCCGATGTATGGATCGCCCATGCATGGGAACTTACGCCGGAAGAGTGGAAAACACTCGCAAGGACGGGAACAGGTGTTTCACATTGCCCGACGCCGGCACTGCTGGGAGGATTCCCGATTCTGCCGATTAAAGATATGCAGGAAGCAGGAGTCAATATCAGCCTGGGATGCGATGGCTCGGCAACAAATGATGGATCAAGTCTTCTTGATTCTATGAGACTTGGATGGATGGCGCAGTCGTACTTCAGCAAGAGCCGCGGCGAGGCGATCTCTCCGTATGATATGCTCAAGATTGCGACCGTAAACGGGGCGAAAACGCTTGGCCGTGACGATCTTGGGAGTCTGGAACCTCATAAAGCAGCAGATCTCTTTATGATCGATTCTGCGAAGCTCGAGCTTACAGGGGCTTTCCATGATCCAAAGAATCTTCTTGCCCGCTGCGGTGTGACAGGATATACGGATCTTACCATGGTCAATGGCCGTGTGGTCTGGCGTAACGGCACGTTGACAGGCGTTGATGAAGAAAAACTTTCTGCTGAGGGAGAAAAAGTATTCGACCGGGTTATCAAAGAACCGTTTCACACGTTCTATTCAGTTTCCTGAATGGGAAAATGGATCCGTACAGGCAAAAATAATAAAGGCATCGGTGACATACATCCCGAACTTGCTATATAGGTTCTCGGAATCGGATTTGAATGCAGGATCAATAATGTGCGTCTCCAGATTGCTCAGGGACAAAACTGATCACAATAGACAGAAATCAGGAATACAGCAAAACAATCGGAATCGAGGACGCATCCCGCTATCGATCTGAAGCCGCCTATGAGGAGAAAGAGGTAGAAAACCATGTTGAGCATTCTGGTACTTATTTTTATCATGATCGGGCTGTTTAAGCTTACGGGATTGTTTTTCCGGGCTGTCGGCACACTGCTCGGATGGATTTTCGGAGGTATCGGCTGGCTGTTTTTGGCCGGGCTTGCAGTGACGGTCTTCGGTCTGGCACTGATTGCAGTTCCCGTAGTTCTTGTTATCGGCCTTGTTGCATTGATCGCAGCAGCGGTATCCTGATGTGGAGGATAAGGCAATGAATGAAGTTTATGACAGGAATAAAGAGATACGAGAAGCAATCCGGGCCGGAGAACGTGCGCTGGACAGCCTGAAGGAAGCAGATCGGCAGCTGAGCAGTGCCGGAACCTGGGGATTGATTGATATTTTCGGCGGCAACACATTCTCCGGTCTGATGAAGCATATGAGGGTAAACAACGCCAGCCGTTACGTGGATGACGCGAGACGAGATATGGCGGCGTTCCGGGATGAGCTTGGTGACATTCGCGATCTTGAAAATTTGAATGTAGACATTGACGGGTTCCTTACCTTTGCAGATTTCTTCTTTGATGGATTTGTGGCAGACATCTTCGTTCAGTCAAAGATCCGAAAGGGACAACAGCAGGTGAGAGAGGCAATCCGGAGAGTGGAAGATATACTGTCTTCTTTGCGTAAATACTAAATAGATTCGTAAACCTATTTAGAGAGCAATGAACCTGTGCATAAGGAGAAGTTTGAAGGTATACTTTCTGAAATGAAGGAGGCAGGAGAATTCAAGCGCATCAAATACCGCCTCGGTTATTGTAATTATTGCTTTGAACTTTGGATGGTACTCCACAAGCGGGCATGTAATGGACCGCTCAGTCATAGAAGCCAGTATCTGGGGCCGATCAACTAGGCGTTTGGAGAGCATTTTGAGAACCTGGATCAGTACAAACATGAGAATGATTTTAAGAGATGTCTTTCCGGTATCACGGTCGAAGATGTGAAAAATGCGGTAAAACGCGCAGACATAATAACTGAGGATAACAGCAAGAACGGAAATAAGCTTATAAAATACAAAGGATGATCGGGCAACACCGGGCTTTGTGCGGCGGTATTGCCCGGTTTTTTGCGGCTGATTACGGGGTTACTACTAAAGCGGGGAGGAAAAGGAGAGGGTATGTCCAGCACTTGTTTCAGATTGAGGTGCCTATTATTATGCTTTTGCTGGATATGGAAGATTATTACAGAAAAATGAATTGCGATAGCCTAAACTTTAAAATAAATACAATTTAAGTTATTAAAACCCTAAACTTGACCATTAGACATGTTTGGGTTATCCTGAGATATGTCAGGAGAACATAAGACATGCTCAGATCATTCGAAAGATTAAAGCCAAGAGACATCTATCTGGACCGGCTGAACGGAATGGGCTTCAACATCGAGAGCAATGTGAAATTCGGATAAGGGCAGAAAAATAGACTGGATGAATGTGACCAGAAGGAGCATATAGATCAGAAGGACCCGGGAGGCAGATGCGATTGTGCAAATGCTTCCCGGGTCTTTTGTCGTCTCCGGTATCATGGTAAACTGAAAAAACAGATAAAAAAA
>OCVV011360368.1_pt1 | contig 88146 bp, 74 predicted proteins | sample 1539721 | NCBI WGS metagenome assembly OCVV01 (sample SAMN02144230, study PRJEB22623) | gut metagenome | biome: sheep rumen | host: Ovis aries | place: New Zealand
AACGGGCATAGATGAGAAGCATCTGCCGCATTTGTTTGAGCGTTTCTATCGCGTGGACAAAGGCCGTAGCCGTGACATGGGCGGCACGGGGTTAGGTCTGGCGATTGTCAAAAACGCACTTTCCTTGCATGGCGGTATTTGTTCCGCCGAACTCACCCGTCCTCACGGCCTGACCGTCCGTTTCTCCATTCCTCAGAACTGACCGCACAAAGCTACAATATTTTTTCGAGATATGCAAATAATTTTGTGATTTATATGCGCGCGTGTGTGATATATGGTGTGCCTGATATATCATGTGTAGTCTTGTCTTATAAATCGGAATATTTTTGCCTATGTCAAAAAACTATCGTAACTTGGTATCGTTTTTTATTTTCTTTCCCAATAAGGTGTTCGCTCTGCTCACGGTCTTTGTTTGTTGATTTTCTTTCCCTTTTTAATAAGGTCTTCGCTTCGCTCAGGGCTTTGTTTATTGAGCAAGAAGAAGATATATTGTGCGAGGGGATAGTTCTTCTGCGCGTGGAGTGAGCATAAAAATTGCGGATATTAAACTGCGTTATATCCTCCCTTTCGTTAGCAAGAGATTTTCTGGATCATTCCCTGCATCCTTTCCATTACCCACCTTTCCGTAGCCAACCTTGTGTGCCTTGTGCCCGAAGATGTCTGCGGCGACACCGCCTTTGCCGAAGTCTGTAGTCCTTGCGCGCGGGGCTGCCTCCACCGTGACCCTGCTATCCGTACGGACGCCCGAGTTTCTTTTGTGCTCCTTCTATGACCTTGCGCGGTCTGAGTCTCTTTTGTGCCCTGCTCCCACGCATACACCCCGGCCATGTCCATCGTCCCGCCTGTTTGTGGCTGCCTCTGCACGGAGTCTGTACCTTTCCCATATACCTCTAAGCCTTTTTATTAAAGCCGCCAAACAAGTTGTCGGCATGACGGCTTAGAGACCCTGCTACGCTCGGCATAGGATATATACAAGTGCATATCCTCTGCCCTCGCTTAAACGCAGCGTTTGACGATCGATATGGGACCGTTGTTCCAGACTCCGGCAGAGGCAGCTAAACAGGCGGTGGAGAACGATGTCCATGTACTGGGTGTCTCCTCGCTTGCAGCAGGCCATAAGACCCTCATCCCGCAGGTCATAGAGGAGCTTAAGAAACTCGGCCGTCCGGATATCATGGTCACCGCCGGTGGTGTCATCCCTGCGCAGGACTATGACTTCCTCTATAAAGCCGGTGTCGCTGCAATATTTGGTCCCGGCACTCCTGTCGCACACAGCGCTAAAGTGGTAATGCAACTCTTAATGAACGAATAACTATTCGCATAGTCTACTAGTCCTAATGGCCTAGTTAACTATAGAGATAAGAGAGAGCCGCCCGGAAAGGCGACTCTCTCTTTCTTTGCATCCGCCAAATTATCCCGTTTTCGTCCATTATGCCGTCTGAGAGACGGCGTTTTGACTTTGTTTATTGCGTCGGCAGTTGACATCACCCCACGCCGCTCGCACAATAAAAGTGAACAGGGTAGGTGGATTACTCTTGGCTATTCGCAGTGCCGTTTCGGTCCACCAAAACCTCTGTTCACTTACTATTATTTTTTACTATTGGTGCGTTAATTTTGTTGACTTTCGACTTTTGATTTTATCGCGCTTTTCGCGCCCTATTAACTACCAGAGCACTACAAGAGCATTACTAGAGCATTACCAGAGCACTTGTATAGTTCCGTTATCTATACCTTCCTGACACCTTATTCTGTCTGCCCCTTGCGGCGGCGGAGCACTACTGCCCCGCCGACAGCCGCAAAAACTAACAACGCCCACACCGAGCCGATAGGATATGTATTCTCTTGTGTTCCTCCTTCCGGCACCGGATCAAAATTACCGGTCTTGCGGGCTCTGGTAGGAGCATTGGCTGTGGACGCCATTGCCTCCGGTGCTTGTGCGCCGACAGGCGTTATCTGTGAGGAGTATGCGCTACCGCTACCTTGCATAGCGGAGGTGGAGTTGAAATCTTGTGCCGCTGTGGGTACTGAGAACGCTACTAACGCTCCCAGTACCAATATCATCATGATGTTTTTCATATCTGTCATCTGTTTTTCAGTTATCATTCATTAATCATCATTCTATCATTTCACCCGTTTACCCATAGCGTCATAGATTACTCCGTCGCAAAGGATATACATAACTCCGTTAACCAATACCTTACGTGCTTTTTCAGACTCTTCGCTTGGGGATAGGGTCGAGGATATATCTCCTGTCGCAGTCTGCTGAATCGGGGAGATTTCTAACACGAAGCGGTTATTGTAGACGCCTTTTTCCATTGCTGCGGTGTAGTTCATTAGCCCGAGTTGGGTGCGACTGCCGGTCTCATTATCAATAAGCGTTATGCCAACTCCGCTTGTCCCTTCTGGTATCGCAATGGTGTACTCGCCATTGCTGTTAATCTTCACTCCAATGGGCACAAGGGTTGTTTGGTCGCTTATTGGTAGGCAGTTAGCGGCTACCTGCAAATCATTTCCGATAATCGTGTAGATATTCGGTTTGTTAGCGTTCTCCATCTTCACAAGGTCTGAGTTGCTATCGAATCCCGCGGAAATACGTTCATCACCAAGCAGTGTGATATATGTTTGATCTGCTTTTGTCTCTCCTTGAATCAATTGCAGTTCGAACTCATACGCGCTTGGTTGGGTATTACTCAATCGCTGTGCAGCAGGAGAAGGCTCATCAGCAGTCCAGTCTATATTACCGTAGTATTGAATCATGTAACTATGCATAAACTTGAACTGGTGTTTACGTGTGGAACTGGTGGATAGCGTGTTGGTGGCAGGATCCCATGCGTAGAAATACTTGAGATCTCCTCCAATGGTGGTAACGTTGTCTTTTGCGTTTCCCCAGGCATCAGCAAAGCCCGGAATACCAATTACATTCCAGTTAGCATCTTTGATAGTACGGTCGGCAGGAGAGGTTATTGAGCATTCATGTTGCGGAACCGTCATGGATTCGGATGGCAGAACGGAGGTAATGTCTGTTACTTTGTCTTTGGACGGGAAGTAAAGGTATTGCGTCGTCTGATTATTCGGCCACTGAATAGCCTCGCAATCGAGAGACAATACATATCCTTGTCCGGCTTTAAGGACATAATCCCTATCCAGAATATATTCCCAGAATGTCGGGGTGTCCAAGAACCACCCCTTCCGCGCACGTTCATCTCCGCGATAGCGTTGTAAAATCCAAGTCTCGGTATATTCTCCTAAACCGAAGATGTCTTTTACGCGTACATCAAACGGGAATGAAATCCAATATGTGCTTCGTTCGGGACGCCTTGCTGCTAATGCGGTATAGGATCCTTCTGCGCGTATATAGGCTTTCTCAAACTGAATAGCGCCATATAACGTCTTTGCACCACCGGTAATCTTTCCGCTCCCGGTCAAAGTTAATGTGGTTGTCGGAGCTGTCTCATGGTTATCTCTTGCCTGACGGATAAACATCATATCTACATCTACGGACAAAATTGAAGAGACAGTGCTGGGTATATAGGCGGCAACAATCTCATTAGTCTTATAATCGTATACCACACGCAAATTATAGTAACTCTCATCGTTTACATCTATGACTTTTTCGCTTGGCAGAATGGTAACGAACTTATTATTGTAGTGCGATTCTAACGAAATAGTTGCATCATCGGCAGCTTTCAGTTCGAACGTGTATATCCAATCATTCGTGTCAACCATCTTCGTCCGTCCTGCCCATGCAGTATCATCGGATTTTTTCAAATTCGTACCATTAATAACCAGATAATCGTCGTCATGCGCCGAACCGCCGACACATGTACGAGTGGTTGTGTTGGTTCCCGGGTGATATGTGAAACGCACATTTGCACCCTTACCGGTCAAATTTTGTCCTCCGGATAAACTACCGGATGCGGGGTCGTTTCCGTGCTCTTGCGAAACGCAATTGTTGTAGTCGGTAGCAATACAGAACTTGACATTTGCTGTCGAATTACCGTTAGCATCACCAATCCACTTCACAAAGTAATAGTTATACCCAGCCGCTAATGCACTTGCTTTGTCGGTGTGCTTCAGCTTGTTGCCCGGGTCGGACAAATAGTTCTGCCATCCTCCTGGAGCTCCATCCGTGCGAATGTAATAATCACCCGAATAATATTCTTGTCCTACTTTGCTGATGTTTGAACCATCACCGTTTTGTTGGAAAATAAGATTATATACCGAGTCTTTGGCTACGGTAATGGCAGTTGCGAGTCCCACATTTTCCCAATTAGGAGTCGATCCGGTAAATCCTGTACAACGTTTGATTTGGAACGTCGGAGAACTATCTTTCTTAACGAAGAAGCTAACAGTATCTTTCTTTGCACTACCACTTGTGTTCTTGCGGATATAGTTCGAATAGTTATTGTTTTCGCCGGTATTATCGGTGTAGTACACTTGATAATCGCCTTGACTCAACGGATATTCCACAGTCAGTTTTACAGTGCCATTCGCTGTGCTGAGATGGAAAACATAATCACCTTCTGCTGTAGTTGTAAAGTAACAAGCTCCGCTGGTTTGTGTAAGGGTTAAGTTTGAGCAATTATCTTTTGTTATAGTAGAACTGTTTTTCCACGTCTTACTCATACACGAGTTGTTGACATATATGGGGTAGGTCGTTCCTGCGCTGCGCAAAACGGTTACTTTGAAGTTTTCAGCATCCGCACTTGGATCCTCTGGAAGGAAGGCTACTTCTTTATCGGCAAAATGTAAGGTGTAACCTGATTTTTGGGGCATGTAACGACGCCAGTAACCATTATTATAATAATCTGTATTATAGTTTAATTGGGCATTTCTAACACCAGTAGATACAAAGACAGGATTACAAGTGGAGAAATCGCTACGGAAAGCAACTTTTGTAGCAGAGAACTTCTCATAAGTATGTTGGTCATGGCGACAAAATGCGATGTGATTAAACGTATTTGCACCATATTCATAATAATAGATGTCAGATTCTCCTATTCGTGTCATCTGTGCATATACCGCATATTTACCATTTACAAAAGCACCTGTATAATCATTCCATATTTCACTAATATCCCTATTATATAGGTAAATATAAACAGCCCCCCATTTCGTATTTCTATCATCAAAATAGATACGTTTTTTCTCGGTGTAACTGGCTGTCAGAGTACCACCTGCAGCAGTTGCTTTTACATATACGGTTGCGTTCGAAGAAGTACTCTTCCATGTAGAACCGCTATTGTCGCTTACTTGTACGTTACTATTGCTACAAGTCCAGCCGGTAAACGTGTAACCTTCAATAGATGCGGCAGTATATTCTTCTCCGTTACTGTTAAAGAGACAAGTCGTCGAGCTAACTGCTACATCTCCATACATGTCCGTCAGGCTTGTAGTGTATGTCACAGGGTTAGCAGCATATGTGGTCACATCCAACGATCCAGTCCAATCATCTCCTAAAGCCGTTGTCTTGGCATACATGGTAGTGGTACCGTCAGCCTCAAGCGTATAAGTCGTAGTCGAAGAATATGCACCACTTCCTTTTTTGTATTGGAAAGTCGGTTCTCCGGCAATATTGGTCACCGATGCAGAAACCGTGATTTCTGCATTCTGCGGAATTTCGCCATCAATAATACTTCCATTATATCTTGCCGTAACCGTCACTACGGGATTGGCACTCACAGTATAGTAAACCGTCGCCAATGCTTTTTTGGCATCGGATGGTGCTTGGTTGTCTAACTTGGAATAGAACCTAATAGCAGCGGTGCGTCCTGCTCCAACGCTCTTGTTCGGCAGATCCATCGTCACCGATGCGGCTGTTCCAGCAACGGTTACTTGTCCTTTTTCTGTACCATCAACACTATACCATAATTGCTCACCGCTGGCAAGTGCCGCCGGCAAAGTCGCCGTTAAATTCAGTTTGCCGTAGGCTGTTGCACGGCTCAAATAGACAAAGTACGGCGTTGCGCTTGCGCCATTACCGCTCATATAAGTCGTGTTATACCGATTATGGTTAATCGTCAAACCACTCCGATCAGGAATAGTACGCATTGTAATGGTGCAGTTTTTGGCTACATAAGCAGAACCGCCACCACCTGAAGCATTACGATAAGAAACAGCAAATATGTACTGCCCATCGGTGCTTGCTCCGGAGATATTAATCGTGGTGCTGCTATAAATAATCGTTGGAGCAGCCGCTCCTGCAGGTTTGCTTGTGCATGAGCAATAGAGGTATTTTGTTCCAGAGAAACCATGACTTCCATCCAAGTTCGTGGATGTGGAGATAGACATGGAATTTCCTTCATAGTTTACAGTCGGTGTCAAAGTTAATGTCGCCGCTGTTGTTGTGAATGATTTCGTAGTTCCCCATCCTGTGCCGTGTGGGTTGGTTGCAAAAGCGATGACATAGTAAGTTGTTCCCATGGATAACCCCGTTTTGCTTTGGCTGAAACTACCATCTTTGTCATCAGTACCAACAGTCACTTTGGTGCCAACAGAAGCAGCATTAGCAGAAGATAAAGTGCTGTTTGTAGAATAATAGTAACCGTATTCAGATACAACATCGCTGCCATCATTCGTAATATTTCCGCCTAGAGTAGCACTTGTTAGATTGTAAGTGGAAATATCGTTGGTTGAAACGGTTGGTGCATCTGGACAAGAAATAGCAGATGGCAACGCGCCGGTTGTTGTAGTATAGCAGTTTCCATCAACAGCACTACTTATAAGGAGATCGCTAGATTTGGTTCCTGTATATCCCGTTCTGCTAATAATAAAGTGTGTGTATTGCGTGCTGAGCGTCACTGTGTACCATTTGTTACTTCCATTATATTTGGAGGCTGCTACACCCGGCCAAGCGGCATTCTCTGCTCCCGTAATATTATTCCACATATATACTTTGATGCCACCCCATCCATCTGTATCTTTAATACGAATGGTTTTGGATGAGATAGCCGTAAAGGTGGCAGATAATATTCTATTTTCACGCACACCTGAAAAGTCGTAGTGCCCGCTATTCAAATCACTTCGGGTAAAGTTTTTTCCTCCTAAAGAAAGTGCCGTTAACGCATATCCCGAAGAAGGAGTAGCGGTTACCTCTACATTTCCGGAACGAATAACGCTCACACTTCCGGTACTGGCAGCCGAACTGGTTGACATCGTTCCTGATCCATCGGATGTGTATTTAATAGCCAATGTTCCGCTACCCGTCACACTACGTGTAACAGAATAGGTCGTTAAGCCTGAGTTGTTCGTGATATTGTAATAGTCGCAATTTTCATCTTTGTTCTTCCAACTGCTTGGCCAGATAGTCCTATTATCAGTAACGCTTGCTTCAATATACACGGTGGATGCTGTAATAGCATTGTCATCCCAAGTCTTCACTTTATATATGGAGTTATTGCTGCCGGTCCATCCGCAATTGTTTGCAATGGCGTATGCAGCATATCCTCCCCATGACGGAATAGTATACTTATACAACCCGAGGGTGTTCGGGACTTTAGTCATGTCATATTGATCATTATAGGTTGTATGGCCAACTCTTAGGTGACAAGAACTCCATGCTTCAGTGTTGTCAAAGTAAATAACCTTACCAGACGTCCAGTCATATCCCCACATCTGTCCCACGTTGAGGGTGAGGAGAAGTGTTAGTAAAGTGATGATTCGGCGATAGATGCTGCTTTTACCGTCCTTTTGCCGTGTTTTTGCCGTGTTTTTGCCGTCTTGTTGCCGTAACTGACACGGTATTAGACCAATTTTGGCTGCATTGCCACTGCATTCCAACAGCCAAGTAAATAGATTTAAGTTTTTCTTAGCCCCTAAAGAGGCACGATTAACTTTGTTTTTCATAATAGTATTGTGTTTGATTAATAATTCTATTGTTAAAATACGAGGAAGTGTATGTAGTCTGTTTTCATTTTATCCTTAAGTTCGCATAGGGGCATAAAAATAGCGTGAGAGTCCAATTACTCGTCACGCTACTTAAGGCTTTCGCAGGGCCCAACAGATATAACAAGAATCAGAAACCCACGCCGAATGCCTATGCGAAAATACCTATGCACATAGGACAATATGCCCTATACAGCATAAGTAGATGCTATAAACATCCCATGGGCATTTACTGAACTTCTTTGCTGCGACCTGTTGTGAATGTTTGCGAAATTCTAAGTAACCGCGACAAAGCGCCATAAACGCCAATTATTAATACATATACCCACCCTCCTACATCAAAATGATGCCATCAGCGTGGGTTGAAAATGGGACGCTTCCCAAATTCGGCAGCAAAGGTACAACAAAAAAATGACATATGCAAATAAAAAATAATTTTGCATGGTTTTTATGCAAAAAGCAAATAAATTTGTGTATGTCGAAAAAAAATACTATCTTTGCAGCCGAGAGAAAAGAAAGCTTATGTTAACAGCCATTCTGAGTCAGGAACAACTGCGTGCCGTGTCCGATTTTATAAGCGGCCATACCCGTTTCGCGGTGCTGACGCATACGTCGCCTGACGGCGATGCGATGGGCTCGTCCTTGGCGATGAGGCATTACTTGAAGGATATGGGCAAACAGGCGCAAGTGATTGTGCCTAATGCTTTTCCGACATTCTTAGAATGGTTACCCGGAGCTGCGGAAGATCTCAATTATGAGACTCAGAAGGCGGAGGCGGATAAGGTATTGGATGAGGTAGATGCCATCATCTGTACGGATTTCAATGAACTTAAACGAATCAATAGCTTGGGCGAGAAGATATTGGCGTTGCGCCAAGAGCGTGAAGTGCCCATCCTGATGATAGACCATCATATTGTCTCGGCGAAAGAGCCCCCCGTAGCGGACATATTATTGAGTTATCCTGAGTCTCCTTCAGCCTCGGAGATTGTCTATCGGGTTATACATGCGCTATCAGGAGCGATAGGTCAGTTGCCATCGTCCTGTGAGATAGCGACCTGTATCTACTGCGGCATGATGACCGATACGGGCAATTTCTCTTTCAACTCCAACTACCCCGAGATGTATGAGATAGTGGGGGACTTGGTTCGCTTGGGGGTTAACAAAGATCAGGTATATAACCGCGTTTTTAATCAATACAGTGTAGGACGGATGCGATTGATGGGGTATTGTTTATACGAGAAGATGCGGCTCTATAAAGACTATCATCTTGCCCTCATAACACTCAAGGGGCGGGAACTTTACCGTTTCCAGTTCCAGAGCGGTGATGCCGAGGGGCTTGTTAATCTGCCGTTGCAGATAGATAATGTCTATTACTCCTGTTTCATGCGGCAAGATAAGGTGGCACCCTCCGAGGTCGCTAAAGCCAATGGGGCGAAGACCAAAATAAAAATCTCTTTCCGCTCGCAGGGTGACCGGCCGGTGAATATCTTTGCGCATGACATCTTCCATGGCGGCGGACACGCCAATGCAGCCGGAGGAGAGTATTACGGGAAATTGGAAGATGCCGTGAAACTATTCTTGGAGAATTATCCGAAATATCTGAAAAAGGACTGACGGGTGTCAGTCCTTTTTTTGTGTGTGGGGGCCGGGATTCCAGGTTACCAGGTCGCCTGGATTCCGGGTGTTTTGGGGAGGGGTCGTTAGACAACTCCGCTGAAGCCCATAAACGCCATGGCGAGCAGACCGGCAGTGAGCAGAGCGATAGGCGTGCCCTGCATACCTTTAGGCACTTGGTTGAGTTGGAGTTGCTCGCGGATGCCGGCGAAGAGGATGAGTGCCAGCGTGAAACCTAATGCTGTAGCGAAAGCGAACAACGTCCCCGTCAGCAGGTTATGGTCAAGACCGGCAGGTAATTTATCTGTCCCGTTGGCTACCAAGATAGCTACACCTAAAATGCAGCAGTTGGTCGTGATAAGGGGCAGGAAAACACCTAACGCCTGGTAGAGCGACGGACTGATTTTCTTGAGCACAATCTCAATCATCTGCACCAATGCAGCGATAACGAGAATGAAAAGTATAGTCTGCAAAAACTCCAATGACCATAGTACCAAAAGTTTCTGGAGCAGATAAGTCACAATAGTCGCTAAGGTCAACACGAAAGTAACCGCCAAACCCATACCGACTGCCGTATCCAGTTTCTTACTGACTCCCAAAAACGGGCAAATGCCCAAGAACTGGCTCAAAACGATATTATTAACGAATATCGCCGAGATGAATATTAAAAAGTAAGCCATAATAAACGCACTAAATTATTTCTTCATAAATTTTTGTACTACTGCCATAAGATAAGCCAAGCAGATAAACGCTCCCGGTGCAAGCACAAAAATCAATGCGCCGTAGTTATCGGGATAGACATGTAAGCCGAACATCGCACCGGTGCCGAGGAACTCCCTAATGCACCCTAATACGGTGAGGGAGAGGGTAAATCCTAAGCCCATACCTAAACCGTCCATAAAAGATAGCGCAACGGTGTTCTTGGCGGCAAAAGCCTCTGCACGACCTAAGACAATACAGTTAACCACAATCAGCGGGATAAAGAGTCCTAAAGTCTCATACAACGCCGGCAAATACGCCTGCATAACGAGTTGGACAATCGTCACGAAAGTGGCGATTACCACAATAAATGCGGGAATACGCACTTTGTCGGGAATAAGGTTCTTCAAGAGCGAAATAACCATATTGGAGCACACCAAGACAAAGAGCGTGGCGAGCCCCATAGACATACCGTTAATGGCGGAAGTCGTAGTGGCTAAGGTCGGGCACATACCCAAGACGAGACCAAAGGTCGGGTTCTCCTTCAAGATACCATTGGTGAATACCTGTAAACCTTTATTATTCATACAATACCTCCTTATTCTATATTAGTGAGTGAATCCTCCGCGTTAACGGGTTCTGTAACAATGGTTGAGTCTTGCTGTTGCAGGATAGATGCTCCGCTGTATGCGTCGGTATGAAAAGCTTCGCTATAGGCGTTATTGACCGCCTTGAGGAAGGCACGTGACGAGATTGTCGCAGCCGTAATGGCATCCACATCCCCGCCATCTTTAGAAACTCTCAATGCACCTGCTTTGCGTCCGATAATATTTTGGGCAGGTTTGGAAGCGTCTTGGAACCATTCTGCCATATGAGAGCCGAGCCCGGGAGTTTCTTGGTGTTCAAGTACTTGGTAACCTAAGATAGTGCCGTCTGGGGCGAGACCAACCATAACCTTGAAGATACCGCCAAAACCATTTTCCGATACTTCTATAGCTTGCCCCTCTTGACCGTTAAGAACCGCTAAACGGGCAGCCTCCTGTTTGGCACGCGCCTGCTCGGCAATACGATATTGGGTCAGCATATAAACACCGGCTAATAAGCCTGCTGCCACCAACGCGATGAGGGTCAGCGACAGAACCATATTTTTGAATGTACTTTCTAATTTAGCCATAATATTCTCCTATTTAGCAACCTCGCCGAAGCGTTTCGGTTGGATGCGGTTCAACAAAGGAACAACAGCGTTCATCATCAGGATAGCGAAACTGACTCCTTCGGGGTAAGAGCCCCATGTCCTGATAACCATTACCAAAACACCGATACCGAAGGCAAAAATAACCTTGCCCCATGCAGTCATCGGGCTGGTCACATAATCGGTAGCCATAAAGAATGCTCCTAAGATAGCGCCACCGGAAAGGAGTTCGAAGAGGATGTATGAGCCGGTTGTAAGACCTTCCGGTAGGGCACCGCAGAGACCGGCAATAGCGCACCAGAGCGTCATAGTCCCTAACATAACGACGGGAATATGCCAGGTGATAACACGGCAGCAGATGAGCACCAAGCCGCCGACGAGTAGCAGTAATGCACTGACTTCACCCATAGAGCCTGCCATATGTCCGATGAACATATCCCAAAGAGAGGGTAGGTGGCTCAGTAAAGATGCGTCGCCCGCTTTGACTGCCTCTTTCAGGTAGAAGAGGGGTGTCGCCTCCGTAGCGGCGTCGATGTACTGTGTCGCGAAACCTAATGGTCTCGGCCAAGTCGTCATTTGCGCGGGGAAGGAAATGAGCAGGAACACACGCCCGACCAAAGCGGGGTTGAAGATGTTTTGGCCAATGCCGCCAAAAGTCATTTTGCCGACACCGATAGCTACGACAGCACCAATCAGCACAATCCACCAAGGCAGATTAGCGGGCAGGTTGAAAGCCAACAACAGTCCCGTCAGCACGGCAGAGCAGTCGTAGAGGGTCGGTTTTTGTTTGAGCAAGTACTTAGCAATCAGCCATTCGGTCAGCACACAAGCAGCTACACTGATTGCCATTGTGATAAGAGCACTCCACCCAAAAACCATCACGCTCACGACATAAGCAGGGAGTAAGGCTGCAATGACGATAAGCATATTGCGGCGTACACTGTCACCGCTATGCGCATGGGGAGCACCTGATACTAATAAGTTATTCATATTGTTTGAGTATTTCGTCTAATGTTAAATCTTGGTCACCATATCCGGCTTCGCGGAAGGACATCTCCTTAGCTTTATCGGGGTCATAGGTCATGTAGGTACATTCGCAGTTAGCGCATAATTCCCCTTTGGCGTTCCATATCTCGCCTTCGATAACGGCTATATGGTGGCTATGGCTCTTCAGACGCGCCTTCATTAAGAGATAGGGCTGATTGATTTCCACCACTTTACGGTATCGGATATTCATCTTGGCGGTATATCCTGAGGTATTAAGTACCGCGAAAACCACCCAACCGCATACCTCGTCAAGGAGTGTTGCTTGTATTCCGCCGTGCACTGTATTGATCCACGACTGATGGTTGTAATTGGGCTTCCACGGGCTGATAATCTCGTCTCCGTCGCGGTAGAAACGCATATGTACCCCTGTCGGGTTATCGGGACAGCAACCGAAACAGTTGTAAGCCTTGAGATTGAGCCAGGGATTGATGATTTCTTTCATAGGTTGCGAGTCGATAATGTGCTTGTTACTTTTTAGGCGCACGAGCGCGGATAGCGGCACCGACCTTGGCCTTGCCTGAACGGATATAGTCTAATAGCGGTCTATGCGAGGGGCATGTGAATTGGCAGCACCCGCAGTCAATGCAGTCCATGACATGATGCGCTTCCATCTCATCGAACATACCGAGTTCGCTTTGTCGGCTGAGCAGGTAGGGTTCAAGCCCCATCGGGCAGGCATTGACACATTTGCCGCAACGAATGCAATTTTCGGGCTCTTGGCGACGGGCTTCATCCTCGTTGAGGAAGAGAAGGCCGCTGATACGCTTATTCGCCGGCATGTCGATATTCTGCATTGCGCGTCCCATCATAGGACCGCCGCCGATAATCATGGCGGTATCGTCGGGCACACCTCCGGCAGCAGCAATGACATCACTGAGCGGCGTACCGAAACGCACGAGGTAGTTACCCGGACGCTTGACAGACTTGCCGGTAACGGTCATCACGCGGCTGATGAGAGGCCTATTCTTTTGAATTGCTTGATAAACGGCATAAACGGTAGCCACATTGCTCACCACCGCTCCGACATCAATCGGGAGCGCGCCGGAGGGCACTTGACGACCGATACAAGCGTCAATAAGTTGTTTCTCACCCCCTTGCGGGTACTTAAGATTGAGGGGCTTAACCTCAATTCCCAAGGACTTGACCGCCAGAGATTGCATTAACTCAATGGCATCGGGTTTATTCTTCTCAATACCGATGATGGCTTTCTTCACGGAAAGAGCTTTCATCAGTATCTTTATACCTAAGATAATCTTTTCCGCCTGCTCAAGCATCAGTTCGTGGTCGCAGGTGAGGTATGGTTCGCACTCAACGCCATTGATGATGAGCACCTTAGCCGTTTTTCCCGGAGGTGGCATCAGTTTGACATGGGTTGGGAAACAGGCTCCGCCTAATCCGACAATACCTGCAGCGGCTATCCGGTCTATCAACTCTTTGGATTCTAAGTTTCCTTCACGAACAAGTGTCTCTGTTTGATCTATCTCAGGAAGCCATTCGTCTCCTTCAACGTCCATAAAAATGGCCGGCATTTTCATTCCCCAGGCATCGGTTGTGGTATCTATCTTTGTGATAGTTCCGCTGAAAGGGCTATGGATATTGGCGGAGACAAAACCTCCTGCCTTGGCAATCAGTTGACCGACCAGGACTTTGTCCCCCTTTTCCACAACGGGCTGCGCAGGCGCACCGATATGTTGCACCAATGGAATAACCGCTTTGGCGGGTAGTGGAACGGCTTCAATCTTTTTATGCGCCGAATAAATCTTGTTATCATGCGGATGCACACCGCCTATTGAAAAAGTATTCATGCTTGAGCCTCCTCTTTTTTAGGTTCTTCTACTTTTGTCACATTGGGCTGATTAGACGCCGGGGCAGTAGCCTCTTGGACGGGCTTGCGTGGCGGGAAGTTCACCGCATGTATGGCACCGGTCGGGCACTCACTTTCGCATTTACGGCAAAGGCGGCATTTCTCGTAATCAATATAAGCCACGTTATCCGTTACATGTACTGCGTCAAAGGGACAAATCTTCTCGCACTTGCCGCAACCGATACAGGCGTTCTTGCATGCCTTGCGGGCAATAGCACCTTTATCCTTATTGGAGCAGGCAACGACCATACGGCGGGACTTAGGTCCTTTATTGCGGAGTTCCAGGAGATGTCTCGGGCATGTAGCGACGCACTTACCGCAAGAGGTACATTTGTCCTCATCGATTTCCGGCAGTCCGGTCTCGGGGTTGATGTGAATAGCGTCAAACTGGCACGCTGCGACACAATCGCCGTCGCCGAGGCAACCAAACGGGCAGTTGGTCTCGCCGACATAGAGACTGTTCTTAATTGTGCAGGAATGAACACCGTCATAACGGCTTGTCTTAGGACGTGCCTCGCAGGTGCCGTTACAGCGAAGTACGGCTACTTTCGGCGTAGCGGCAACCGCTTCCATACCCAAAATCTGACTCACCTGAGCCATGACTTCTGCGCCGCCGACAGGGCAATTGAGACCTTCCAGAGAGGTTGCCTTGCAGCAGGCTTCTGCCATATTGCGGCAGCCCGCAAAACCGCAGCCACCACAGTTAGCACCCGGCAGAACGGCTTGAACCTCGTCTATGCGAGGGTCTTCCTCAACCTTGAATTTCTGAGCAACGAGGTAGAGCAGTACTGCTGCCAGCAAACCCGTTATGCCCAAAACCAATAATGCAATTACAATTAAATTCATATAACTTATTTATCTTTCTTTTTGTCCTTTAGACGATAATAGCCTGCTAACACAAGGTAGTAGAGTACAACCGCTGAGAGGGCGATGAAGGCACTGAAAGCTTCACTTATGGTGGTGAAACGCCCAACCAATACCCCACCGATAAGCAAGAGCAGCGGCACAACAAATGCCACTACTATTGCAATCCAACGGTCCTTACTCGTAACCGTCACATCTTCAGTCACTGCCTTATGGCAGATACCTACTATTGCGCATGAACTACAGACTTCGTCTGTCATATCGTTAGAACCCTAAGAGATTATATTTCTTACCGTCTTTAAGAATAAATATCTGTCCGTTCTCAATTATTTTGCGGGCACCTGAAGAAGGCTTCCCGTTATGTACATCCTCGATATCGGTACTCCCGTCAATCTTAGTGACGCGGAGATAGGTGTAGCGGCCGGCTTTACCGAACTTAATGATATCGCCGATGGTCGGCTCGTCTGTCGCATAGACCCACATCTCGAACATACGCTTGTAGTCCCAAAGGCTGACGTAATTATCGTCGTCACCGGTCACGTTGTATGTATAGTCAGCGCCCATAGTGACATACTCAGGACATTCGATCTCTAAGTTCCACATGAGTGTTACGCTATCATAGGGCACAAAAGTGGAGTAGAAAGCGAAATACCTGTAACTGATATCACCCGCGTAGCGAGCCTGATAGCGGTAATAGGGAGAGGTGGCATGCTCGAAATTGATGTCAATAGTATCACCATGTACACCTGTCTCGTAGCCTAATTCAGCAATGGCGTCGATGTCTTGGTAGTTCTCCCATGTCGGCATAATACCATTAAGCATGATATAGGGTTCATACCCATTAGCACTAATGGTGTTGTCGGTATAGTATGTCTCAGTCGCGCCTATCCGATTATTGCATTCCGCCGCATAAATGCCGAATGTATCAGCTTCATTGAAATTAGAGATAACCACTTTAAAGGGCTTGTCTAATAGGAGCCCCTCGCTCATGACTTCTCCGTAAGCGGAGGTGGTCTTAATGTGGAAGGTCAGCAGTTTGCCATACCGTTTGAACGCAGCATTGGATAGCGTTGAGAGATTCGAATTATTCGCTGTAGAGGAGGCTAATACATTGCCGTCTTCGTCTTGAATCTCCATATGTAAATCTGTTACATTGAGAGCATTATTCGCAGTGTAGTTGCTCTGATTGATACTTAGAGCCACGGACACGGATTTGACATAGAGAGGGGCTTGCAGCGCGTTATAGTGAGTCTCAATATGGTCAATAAGGGTTGTGTCTGTGCCATAGAGGAACTTTCCGTTCTCGTCATATAGCACCATAGAGAGACCTCCCTCTTGGATAGGCTCGGCTAAGGTCAATGGCCATAATCCGTCGGAACTGGATCCGGAAGGCAGGCCACCGGCGCATAAACCGCTCTTCTCCGCTGAGAAATCGGAACGCTTGGCGAGCATCTGATACTTATCGGTTGTGCCATCGGCAAAGGTAACGGTTTGCAACGGAATAGTCATCTGCCATACTTGTCCGTCATCACCGTTGGCTCCCATAGCGTAAGCCTCATCCCAGCCACCGGCCGGAGTGATGGAGTCGGTGAATGAATAGTTGTCGGTCATGCCGTAGAGGGCATTCTCGACCTCAGAGGGCCAGCGCGTACCTACAGGTGTGTCGTATTTTACTTTGGTGTACGCACCGGTTGCGGTGATAGGCCATACCCATGCTTTGATGGAGTCAGACCATGCACCAATAACACCATTGGAAGATAGCCATGTGCCTCGTCCTGCCTCGTCAATACCGAGGAAGAAGGTGCCATAAGGCATTGAGTAGCCGGCTTTGGCAGCATTTGCCTTACGGACAGGTGCCTCTTGTTGAGGAACTGTTTCCTCCTGCATGACGGGAGTCGGAACACGCCAGTCGCGAGTCGGACCCGTGATATGTTTAGCCGCTAACTCCTTTTGTAATTGGGAAGCGGGGTGGGGGAAAGATGCTAATCTCTGTTGTGCGGTAGCAGTCAGTATGCCCGCAGATAGAAGTATAAATAGTGCAATCTTTTTCATAATCTTACAAGGATTTAATGTCCGCAACAAATTTAATCACCTTTGTGGGGTCAGTAGTAGAAGTCAATGCCATCTCAACCATATTGAGTTGTGAGCCGGAGTAGGATTCTGCCGTAAAGGTGTCGCAGAAGATATCACTAAAGAGTGCGGCACCGTCCGCTACTGTGCTGCCTAAACGTAACAACAGGGGCTCGATGGACTTGTCGGCAGAACGATAGGTAAACCGAATACGGTTCGCCACATTGGAATAACGGAGGTTCAGATAGCCTTGGAACAACTTGCCTTCTACTGAATAGTTAACAAGCAGCAGGTAACTATAGTCATTATTATTCACCCTACGGCGGGCATAGTTGATATTATGAATCTTTGCTCCGTTTGCCTCAGCAGCGGCTTTGATTGTTTCAATGGCTGCGTTGGTAGTGGCGTCTGTGCCGTCAGGTCTGTAGGACCAGATAGCGCCTTTGTTGAACTTGAAATTAAAATAATCCGCGGCACTGTACTCTGACACGAAATAAACGGCAGGGTCAGCTGTGCAAACAAGCTTAGAAGTATCTTCGTTGAGCACAAAGTCTTTAGCACTGATACCGGAAGCCGTCGGGCTTTGATTGTAGAAGTGCATGGCACCCGGAGTAACCACAAACCCTAATACCGTGTCGGCATTATTACGTGTGTAGGTCAAAGTTCCTTCGTTATAGGTCATCGTCAATATAGTGTCATAACCTATGTACGTAAACTCTGCCTCATCGTTACCGGTGAAAGTCATTGCATTAAAGTTATCAATAAGTTCGAAATAATGTTCCCAATTTTCGGTCTCATTCATCTTGAACATATCAATATATGCCGATCTCTTCTTGCTCTTCAAGTAGAAATAATTAGGCGTTGAGTTCATGATTACAAACTCGTAGTCACCGTTATATCCTATACCATCGCTCAGCGGGTCAGAGAATATATGCAGTATATCGTTATAGCTGTTGAATGTCAGTGTCACGGATTGTGTATAATCAATATCCCAAAGGCTTGTATCCACTTTATAGGCGTCATTGGAACTGATTGGGTTTTTAGCGGAAACGACAACGGAACCATTCTTGTCGAAGTGGCAAATCAAGACATATCCGGCAGCATCCGGCGTCGGGAAATAGCGCATTTCCCACCCGTTAGGGGCGTCCGTAAGATAGGTGATTGCTTTTTCGCGTTGTTCTATTAAGCGCTCCGCAGCTGTTTTGTCAAACAGGTTACCTTCCTCTCGAGAGCATGAGGCAAATACCATTAGTATGGCTGATAGTATCAATACAGTCTTTTTCATCTTATTCATAGTACTTGTACAGTTGGTTCATAACTACTTCTTCGGTCATATTGTCTTGACGGCGTTGTACTTCAGCACGAATGGAGTCAAGACTGTAATTGTACTTCTCCAAGAGCCAGGTCTTGCAGTAATTGATTTTGAGTTGAATGGTTGAAGTACCTTCTTGGTCTTCATTGACGGAAACTATATGGGTGTGGTCTTCTGCCATTTCAAACCCTCGTTTAGCCCAAACAGCACGGGTATCGGTGATATAGGAAGATATTACTTCTACGAAATCTTCGTGCGCCTCAGCCATGGAGTAAGGGGTAACAAATCCCATAGAGTAGGCTTCTTCGTCCGTATGATATTGCCAGCCCTGAGAGTCATATTTGCCTGCACTGATGCGCTCGTATTCCTTGGGGAAGGACTTTGTCTGGTGCAGAATATGGCTGAACTCGTGGTGCATAACGTGGAAGATATATTGGTTCATCCATGCCATGTTCTTGAGGTCAAAACCATTCATGTTGTAGAGCGTAATCTTAACACCGCCTTCAGCAACACCGAGTACCTCTGTTCCTTGTTCCGCATTGATGGCGGGAGAACCTAAAACATTGATAATCCGAGGTGCATAGAGTTTCAAGAACTCGGGATTAATCTGCTTCGCATACACATCAATCCAGAGATACTTGACAGCGCAAGCCACCTGCTTACTTAAATCGTACTTGCAGGGTACAAGGTTATAATCCATGTCGGTCGTTTCGTCACCTAATTTATATTGGAAAGCAATATTATAGGGTACAAGTAGACTGTCATACAGGAATTTGTCAAAGGGGTAGGTGTACGATGCAGAATCCAATACCGGTACATTAGCAAATATACTGGTATCTGATATTTTATCGCGGTCGCACGCGGTAAGGGTGATTAGCGCCAATAGTGCGATTCCTACTAAATGTCTATTCTTCATAATTAATCCTTTCTCTTATTGTACATCAAAGGGAACTAATTGGGGGGTCTCACCTTTTAATTCTACATACAACTCCAAGTCGTTCTTTGTGGCTGGAGCCTCTGCGGCGTTCACGGTCTCTTGGTCACCGAGTATGACACGGGGGTTGGCTTTTTGTCCGGCTAAGATGGCTTCTTGGGGCAATTGCAAAGCGCGACGGTCATCGTTCCATACCAGGGTCTTGGTTACTATGGGATAACCTATTTCGTGCTGAATCTCAATGCCGTAGCGTTTAATATCAAAGATACGCTCTCCGTCATGGAGTTTCTCAAATCGGCGAAGTGCCAGTACGCACCAAATGTAGGGCTTTTGCTCCTCGCTGATGGTCCAGGATGAGGACATATCATAATTGTGCAAGGTCGGGCAAATTTGTGAAGCCATGGATTGGGGTGACACAACGGCTTTCTCATTGGCTACTCTATAGTAGCTATTGATACGAGCATCGGTCAAGTCTTTGGTGCAAAGCCAACTCTTGCAGTAAACATTCATATCTTCTACTGCTGCAGCTGTTTGTCCCAACATAATCTCTGCTTCGGCACGGGCAAGCAATACTTCACCGGCGGTCAACTCACGACGGATAATATGGGCGTAGCCGATACCGGCTATCTTGTCGGTGTACTCGAAAGCAATATCGATTTTGGCGAGGAAACCGCCGAAGTTCTGGTTGTATTGCCAAATATTACACCCGGGAAAACGATCGTCCCAGCAGGGACCACTACCGGTCAACACAGCGTCTTTAGGTATACGGTTGAAGGTATAACGGCAGTAACTGGGTACAAATGTGTACAAGAAGTAGGACATGGTGTTGACAATCATCAGATTGCTGTTGTCTGCCACATCTACCCAAGCGTTGCGCTCCTCTTCACCATTACCTAACGCCTTGGCACTGGCTGCATTGAACATCATTTTGCGCGCATCTGTTGCGCTGGTGCCTAAGACTCTGTTGGCATGTTCGATAACCTTTTCGTACTCACGGGTGAAAAGGTAGAACTTCGCCGCAAAGGCGTGGGCAGCCTGCACATTAAAATGGTATTTCGGTACCGTGTAATAACTATCGGAAACCCATTGAAGCGCCTGCTCAAGGTCTTGCCTTATATGGGAATAGGTACTTTGTACAGAACCACGGTCATAGTCTGGCTTAACGGCTGTCTCTGCTGCTGTCATATAATGAATACCCAAGTCATTGAGCGAAGCCACAGAGTCCTTATAGGCTTGGCAGAAGATGTTTACCAAGATGAAGTGGTTGTAAGCGCGAATCAGTAGGGCTTCTGCCTTCTCGGCCGTGAAATCATCATTGGGATTGGCCGCCTCTAAATCGGCAATGGCACTCAAAGCTTGGTTCGCCACTGCGATATTCTTATAGCAGTGCTCCCATAAGTTATACGGTGTGTCTTGTGATATTTCCGCCGTTACATCTTCCCAAGCAAAAAGCTGGTTGTAGGTCTGGTTGAAAGGCACCTTATTATTAACATGTCCCCGTGAATCAGGCGTGTCGTTATCAACGGTATTGTCGGACATCATCTCGCCGATAGAGGCTATGTTGGCAAAATCGTAGCCGTTGACTAACAGCAACCTTACTTTCTGACGCGTATTGATTTCGGCACGCTCATCCGGGTTCTTGTCTAAGAAGTGGCAGCTCGTCAGCGAGAGCGTCAGCACACCTATTATAAATAATGTATATTTCTTCATATTCATTCCTCCTTAAAAGCCTAAACGAAGGGTTAATGTAAACTGTCTTGGAACAGGCGAACTTACACCTCCGGAGTTATAGTATTCGGGGTCTTGCCCGTTCAACTTCTTATCTGCGTAGAGCAGAGCTAAGTTGGTACCGCTGAGTTTAGCCGAGAAAGAACTAACCACATTTTGGTTCTCAAACCATTTCTTGGGGAAACTGTATTCTACGAAGATTTCCTTCAATCGGATGAAGTCACCTTTTGCTACGCGTACATCGCTGTAGTTATAGGCTGAGTAGGCATAGTTGAGTCCTTGGATGGTCTCAAACTGGCGTTTGGACGGGATGACGGGAATATTGGTGGTGTTTTCATCACCGGGTACCGACCAACGGTTCTTCATCTCTTTCGCTGACGCTGTCAGGTCAGAATAGTCAGAAGCATACACATTGGTGAGATTGCTTAATCTCAGTTTGTTACCAAAGCTGTAGGTGAAGAATACGCCAATCTTCAAGTCCTTGTAAATGGTGAAGGTGTTGTTGAACGAACCGTAGATGGTGGGGTCAATTGAGCCCTCATACTTCAAGTATCCGTAGTCGTAGTCTTGGAAGTTAATCTCCGAGTAGTTCGAGGGGTCGTACTTCTTGGTATGTTCTTTGTCTGCCCAGAAGGTCGGAAGTCCTTCATCGGTGAGCCCTGCAAATTCTATACTGAACAAGGCACCAATGGGGAAATCTTCCAATCTGCCCCAACCATTAAGGAGTTGGTAAACACGGCTATAGGAGTTCAGCCTTGTAATCTTGTTGGTCGAGTGCGAGAAGATAAGGTCTGTTGTCCAACGGAAGTTCTTCTTGTCTATGTTGATGGTTGAAATAGTAAATTCTTCACCGCTTGACTCCATTTGGGCGTCATTGGCGAGTTTACTGATTTGTCCACCTACACCGGCGGTCTGTACATAACCAATCAAGTCATAGTTGTTACGGTGGTAGTAGTCAAACTCTATGTTGATGCGGTTCTTGACAAAACCGAAGGCTACACCGATATTGAACTCATGTTTCTTCTCGTAGGTCAACTCGCTGTTCTCAAGGTCAACTAATTGAATACCGGTCTCGGACAAGTTAGCCAAGTGTCTCCACGGGTTGTACGCTTCGAACACGGCAAGTGAGTTGGTCACGGAAGCGGGACCACGGTCGGCAGTCAGTGAGTAACTGAGTTTGAGGGTAGCATTGGTCCACCATTCGGTGAAGGTGGGCTGCCACCATCTTTCCTCGTGTGCGTTCCAAGCACCGGACACATTCCATGTAGGCAGCCAACGGGCTTTGACGCTCTTACCTAACTTGTTGGTACCCTCATAGCGGATAGTACCGTTGATGGTATAACGGGCTTTATAGGAGTAAGTCGCCATGCCGAAGAAAGCCAGGTTGCGGTAGTAACTGAGTGAGCGCCCATAGTAGGTTCCACCTTCCTCCTGTTGCTGCTTGAACATCTGATAGGTGGTATAGGGAATACCGCCGTTATTGTATTGGTAGCCATAGCCTTCAAAGGCGACGGAAGTACGGTCTGAGGCGTTCATCTCTGCACCTGCAAAAACGCTGATGATATGGTCATCACCTTCGCTGCCGTCATTGGCAAAACCGTGGTTATAACTGATTGTACCGCGGAAGTCATAGGCTAATAATTCATTGGTCCTGAGGGTGTAGATACCACCGGCGGGAAGTACCGTGACGGGCAATGCAGAGGCTACATCCGGATCGGTGTATAAGTATGTATTGGCATCACGAATCAAGTCATTTTCAGTCTCCTCATCCACACCGGCGCGGTATGCGCGGGCTTGGTTGGAGTTGTCCTTGATATGGTGCTCCATACGGTTGTTCTGATAACGAATAGCACCCAAGGCACTGACTTGCAGACCTTTGACTGGCGTCCAGTCTAATTGGGCTTGGAACTTAAGGTCCGTTACTTTCACGTCCATGTAGTTGTTCTCCAACTCATCAAAGATATTGAATCCGCAGTAGTTACGACGATAAGTCGCTTTTGGATCCAAGGCACGGGAGGAGTTCATGGAGAAGGAGAAGGGGTTGATATCGAACTCACGGCTAACGGCACCGGTTACTACGTCGGTTTGTTGAGATGTTGTACCGGGAGCGGTCTGCTGACGATAACTACCGGAAGTGTTGATGCCGAGGTTGAGTTTCTGTTTGTTGCCGGCAGGCAGCAAATCGAAATTAGCTTTGACATTACCGGTATAACGTTGTACATCGGATTTCTTATACCATCCGGGGTCGTAGAGTGCGGACAAGGAGGCATAAACCTGTGCACGATCTGTACCGGCGGAGAAGGAAACGGCATGGTTCATCATGATGGTGTGGTTGAACAGTTCGTCGAACCAGTTGGTGTTCCTAATCTCGGCATCGTGGAGATAGTTGTTGATGGCTTGGGTCGTGTTCTGCAAACCATAAGTTCCATCGGTTGGGTTGTATGTGTCAATCAAAGTGAACATACGACCATAAACACCGCTGTTTTTAGCTGTTGATAGATTAGAAGCCTCGAGCCAGCCTTTATCACGCATCTCTTGATAAATACCCATTTGCTCCTGAGAGTTACTGATATTGTAGTCGGAGTAAGACGGTTTCATACGGTAGGTGAACTCGCCGGTATAGCTTAAATGAGATTGTCCCGCCTTACCTTTCTTGGTCGTTACGACGATAACACCCGCCATGGCTCGTGCACCGTAAATAGAGGTGGCGGAACCATCCTTAAGAATTTGGAAGGACTCAATATCATCGGCGTTTAAGCCGGCGATTGAACTGGCAATAAGGGTCGTCGCGTCACCGCTGGATAAATCGTCTGCACTTAGTTCTACTGCATCTTCCAATACAACACCATCCACTACCCACAGGGGCTTGGAGGCACCGTAGATAGAGGTGGCACCACGAACACGAATCTTTGGAGCAGTACCGAATGTACCACTCACGTTTTGTACACTAACGCCGGAAGAACGTCCTTCCAGGCTTCGGCTGATATCAGCCACACCATCCAATTTAGCGTTTTCGGCATCAACACGAGTTGCAGCACCGGTGAACAAACGTTTGTCTTGTTTGACCATACCGGTTACTACCACTTCTTGAATCTGTTGGGCATCTGTCCGCAAAGTCACTTTCACTTTGGGTTTCACGGGCACCGTCTCGGTTTTATAACCCATGTAGTTGATGATGAGGTTCTTAACGCCTGCTGGAACATCTAACTCGAAGAATCCGTCAAAGTCGGTTACCGTACCGATTGTAGTGCCTTCCGCCTCTACATCAGCACCGATAACAGTTTGACCGGTTTCATCAAAAATCGTTCCCTCTACATGCGTCTGAGCGACAATCGCGCCCACAGACAAAAGCATACATGCTAAAAGGGTCTTTACTCTTTTCATTATTATTGTTATTTATGACTATTTATCGATATGATTTGCTAATTCGCGAAATTAGCCCACAAAAGTACTGCTTTTTTTTCAGATATGCAAATTTTTTTTCAAAAAAGTGTCAGTTTGTGCAATTTTTTATGAAAAAATCGAAAAATTGCTATATTTTTTTGGAGATTTCAAATATTTTTGCTAATTTTGCATTGTTTTTCGCGGCATTGGCGGAATTGGTAGACGCGCCAGACTTAGGATCTGGTTCTTTACGAGTGAAGGTTCGAGTCCTTTATGCCGCACTTCCTAAAATCTTTTTGATATGAATAAGAGATTCTTTTTATTCCTTATTTTAATAATAGGGCTGACTTCTTGTAAATGGGAGAATAAGGCGGATTACACGCCGGTTATTACATTGTCGCGGCAGTTCTTGGTTTTGCATACGGACACGACTATACCGACCGATACGCTCTATATGGGCTATTCCTCGGCGAAGGAGATGGACACGGTGACGACCTGCCATGTCGGCGATACAATTGCTTTTAGGCTTGGGTTATTTGGAACTGCGAATAATTTGGTGTCCTTTGATATGGTTTGGGATTCGACTTTAGTACGTTTTTGGGCACTTGACGGAACGGCTTCCGCGAATGTTATATCGGCAACAACGCATGAGGCGGGGCATTTGAACTATGTCTTTTATCCGGGATACTTGAGTGTTGTGATGTCGATGAGGTATGTCACAGTGGGAACGGGGAACAATACATTCAGTTTGTTGCTGAATACTGACTCGGAATTTTCGCCGCGAGCGTATAAGTTCCAACAACGGGTACAATAAAAAAGCGAGGTTCACTCGCTTTTTTTGGCTTCCTGCCATAAGGCTTCCATCTCCTCAAGGCTCATTTCGTCCAATAGCTTGCCTTGCTCATGGGCTCGGGCTTCTATATAGTTGAATCGCCGTATGAACTTCGCATTCGTCTTTTCGAGCGCATTATCGGGTTTCAGTTTATAGAGTCGTGCTACATTGATGAGGGCAAATAGTAAATCGCCGAGCTCTTCCTCCATTCTGCCTTTGTTTCCGCCTACGGAACCTTGTTCGGTGCGTAATTCCTCCTCGAACTCGTGTATTTCCTCCTTCACTTTCTCCCACACATCTTCGCGTTTTTCCCAATCAAACCCGACATTGGCAGCTTTATCTTGAATGCGGTATGCTTTAACCAAAGAGGGGAGGGCATCCGGAATACCGGCTAAAACGGTCTTATTTCCCCCTTTCTCTTTCAGTTTAACCTGTTCCCACAGATGGCTCACTTCTTCGGGGTTTTCTATCTTACCCTCTTGAGCGTCAACTCCATACACGTGCGGGTGACGGAATATGAGTTTGTCACACAGCCGATTGCATACATCTGCGATGTCGAAATCTCCGGTCTCACTGCCCATCTTGGCGTAAAATACAACGTGCAGTAATACATCGCCTAACTCCTTGGAGATTTCGTTCATATCCTTCTTGATTATCGCGGATGCCAATTCATAGGTCTCTTCGATGGTATTCTGGCGCAGGCTTTCAAAGGTCTGCTTGCGATCCCAAGGGCACTTCTCCCGAAGCTCATCCATGATAGTCAGCAGACGGTCAAAAGCGGCTAATTGTTCGGCTCTTCGTTCCATAAGTCAAAATGATTTAATGTTACTTCCCCCTTCTCATCCATCCGGGCATAAGTGTATTGTTGGAAACAGTCCCCCAAGATAATCACGCGGCTGTCGCTCGTTATGGGCAAATCCAAGGCGATGTGGCGATGCCCGTATATATAATAGTCGTGGTGATGGTGTCTTGGGTCGGCTTCGTACTCTTTGCTGTACAGTACTAATTCTTCCCTGTCCTCGCCTTTATACGGGCAGGGCTTGGCGAGTTCTTTCAGACGGCTCCTTTTTGCCCAATTATAGCCGATGGCATTGCCCCATTTGGGAGGCATGAATTGAAATGCCTTTTGCGCTATGGGATTATGAAAGAACTTGCTAAGGCGGATAAAGCGCTTTATCTGAGGTATCTTTTCCATGCCGGAGGGAATTAAACCGTCGCCGTGCGCGATATAGACCTTTTTCCCGTTTAACTCCATCTTCGCTGGGCGGGTGTAGACATGCATACCTGTCAGTTTATGCAATCCGCCGAAAGTCCATAAGTCGTGATTGCCGGGCAGAAAGTGTACGGAGATACCCCGCTTAACCAAATGGCGAAGGCATTGCATCAGCGCTGAGTATTGTTTCTTACTTTTGTCGCGCCATTTATACTCATACCAGAAATCAAAGATATCTCCCACAAGAAAGATTGCCGTGGCGTCTTTCTTAAAGGTGTTTAGCATATGAATGACACGCCGCTGATGTTCATATACATCATAGGGCATTGCCAAAGAACCGATATGGGCGTCGCTTAAAAAGTATATCATAGGAATCCTAATTCTAATTTTGCTTCTTCGGACATCATGTCCTTCGTCCACTCCGGCTCAAATACGATATTTACTTCCACTTCATCTATGCCGTCCACAGAACCGACTTTTTGGCGGATATCTTCTACTAAAAAATCCGCAGCAGGGCAGTTCGGGGCGGTCAGCGTCATGTCTATCATACATTTTTTGCCCTCAATCTCAACCTTGTAAATCAACCCAAGGTCATATACATTAACAGGGATCTCGGGGTCAAAGACCGTCTTGAGCATCCCTAAGATCTTTTCCTCTTGTTCTAAAAACTCATTCATATATTATGTTTATATCGACTTTCTATTACTTTCACTCTTGCACCGTTCTATGCTCTAACTTGCGATATTTCGATCTCTCGATATCCTAATCTCTCGATATTTCCGGCTGCACAGCTACTGGGACTGCCCCCTTGCTCCGCAGCGTCGCCGACACCGGCGTCACGCCGGCAAAATTACACTTTTTTTTTGATATGTCAAAATTATTTTGTATTTTTGCCGCAAAAATGGAAACTATGTTGATATTTGCCACCAATAATGCGCATAAATTAGCGGAAGCGCGGGCTATTTTGCCGATGTCAATTGCCTCTCTGAGTGAGGTCGGTATTCATGAGGATATACCCGAGACAGGTGTCTCGCTAGAAGAGAATTCCCTCCAAAAGGCGCAGTATGTCTTTGACCGCCTGCACAAAGCTTGTTTTGCCGATGACACGGGACTGGAAGTCGATTGCCTCAATGGCGCGCCGGGTTATATGACAGCACGTTATAGCGGCGAGCCGGTGGACTCTACCCGCAATATGCTTAAACTCCTTGCCGAAATGTCCGCAGCCACTGCGGCCGCCCTCCGCTGCACAGCTACTGGGTCTGCAGCCACTGCGGCGTTACGCCAGCGGCGCGGAGCGCAGTTCCGCACAGTTATTACGCTTATCAGGGATAATGGCGAAATATGCCAGGTATCCGGCATTGTCAGGGGACGTATCGCGATGGAAATGAGTGGTGTTGGCGGCTTCGGCTATGACCCGGTCTTTATTCCGGAGGGGTATGATAAGACTTTTTCTGAATTAGGAGAAGAACTTAAAAACCATATCTCCCATCGTGCCCGAGCACTACAAGAACTCTTAAAAATCCTCTAACACCAACACATCGCCACTTTCACTCTAATAATATGTGCGCTGTATCCGCATCGGGTGCTCTCCGAAACCTTACCCTTGCGCACCTTACACATCGCCAAACAATCTGTCCTTGACAGCTTATATAATGCACGCTTGACATTTAGCACGAAAAATGGAGACCTTCATCGGCCTCCATTTATTATGTTCTTTTGTTCGCTCGTCCTTAACGGCGAGAAGATTTGCTACTGCGCGAGGAAGAAGTGCGAGGAGTGGCAACAGGTTTAGATTGTACTGGCGCTTCGACTTTTGGTTGCTTAGGCGCTTCGGCTTTTGGCTGCACAGACACCGGGGCTGCAGACTCTGCATCACCTGCGTTAATCACGATAGACTGCATGTCCGTTACGGGATACAGGTATTGCAAACTATTGTCGTTGTAGAGCAGCAAGTATTTCTCAATATCCTCACGGCTGATGCTATTGAGTTCTTCTACTTGTTGTTTCAAAGTAATGGTTTGCGGGTTCTCGTAATAACCGGCAAGACCGGTCAGAGCAGCCTTATAGCCCAAACGTTTGGTGGGCTTGATTTGAATGGAGTAAATTGGTGATACCACAATGTCGATATTGTTGTTGAGGATTGCCTTGTAGTTAGCTTCTTGCATGGCAGCTTCACGTGAACCGCACCAACCGGACTCGGCAACGACACGTTTGGTAAAATCGCAACGCACATCAACGCGTGTCTGGTTTGTCATAATGGGCTGATTTTGGATATTAGTCATACGGGAAGTATGTTGGTAGGTCTTACAAGACGCAAAAGCGAGCACTACCAAACTCATCAAAATAATCTTATAGTTTTTCATAATCGTTTATTTTAGTCAATGTAATTATAGATAATTATGCTTTTATTAGAATTGGAGTTTAAGCCCCATTCCGCTCGAAGCCGGAGCAAGCGTGAGATTGTAGTTGCTCTTTTTAATCTTATCCATGCGTACTTGCCCGACTGCAATACAAGGAATACCTACAGCAAATGTTGAGGCAGCTCCGATAACAAGGAGAGGTATGCCTATTTCGTAAGCACCGGTCGTTACCCACGTGGTCACACCTACGGGAAATGCTAATACAGCACCGCCCACTAACATACCGATACCGGCATCACGTATTTGTTTAGCTTTTTTGAAATCTTGACCATAGTCGCGAAGCGGCATATTACGGTTTGAGACATTATTGATAATAGGACTGGCTGCGGGTTTTTGCTTGGCTGGGATATTGAAGGTATTTCTTTTTGCAGGGGTTGCACCGGCGCCAACGCCTACGGATTGGTTACCATTGCCATTGTTGAAATAGATGGTGGTGCGGTTGCTGTTGTCAATCATGTCGCGTTGGTAGTATTGATCGACAAAATTGGGATCAGTCAAGAGTTTGTACTTCACGATGTCATCCATGCTCAGATTGGAAACACGCTGTACTTCTTTGTCGATTTCATCAATGGTCTCCACCTTGTTGTAATATCCGGCGAAACCGGTCACTTTGGCGTAATAGTGAATACGACCGAACTTGCGGTGAATCTCCACCTCATAAATAGGGTCAATAACTACATCCACATGGGCAGCAAAAATGGCATTGTTCAGCGCATTTTCGATTGCCTCTCTGCGGCTCAAACAATCTCTGCGGGACTCACCGTTTACCTTAACGGAAAAATCAACGCGCATGTCAGCGGTCATTTGATGAGCTGCTATTCCGCGTTGCTGAATAGCTGATGTTCTGGAAGTGTGTTGATAGGTCTTACAGGAAGGTAGTAAGCAGCCTAAAACAAATAAGGGAATGAATAAACACAGTTTTTTCATGGTGTTTAGTATTAAGTTCTTCCTACTCACTTATGGCTTTTCGGTTACTCCATTTCATTTGGCGGTGCAAAAGTATAAAAAAAAGGAGACTTTTGCAAAAAAAACTTTCTTTTTTCTACAAAAGCCCCGATAATTGTCAAAAAATCGTGTTATGCGAGTGCAATGACTTCTTTTGCTATATGTTGTGCGGCATCAGGTTGCGCAAGCTTGAGAGCATTAGCGCTGAGCGTACGGAGGCGTTCAGGGTCATTGAGTAGTGCGATAGCAGTGCTTACTAAGTTATTCCGCGCGTCTACGTCTTTCACGAGTACGGCTGCATTCTTATTTACGAGTGCCATGGCGTTATGGGTCTGATGATCCTCGGCGACATTGGGTGAGGGAACAAGGATAGCCGCTTTACCAAGCAGGCAGAGCTCACTGATGGATGACGCTCCTGCGCGTGAGATGACAAGGTCGGCGTTGGCGTACTGAGTTGGCATGTCGGAGAGGAAATCGGTGATATGAATTGCTGCGCCTTTGCCCGATTCCTGTTTAGAGTCTGCGAGGTGGCGGTAAAGGTCAATATAGTTTTTGCCGGTTTGCCAAACGAGGTCAATACCTGCGGCTTGGATTTCGTGCAAGTGTGCGGCTATTGCCTCATTGATGGTTTTGGCTCCGAGTGAACCGCCGATGACGAGTAATCGTTTAGTTTCTTTGGGCAGAGTCCTGACACCGGATGTGAGGTTCATCCTTACAGGATTACCGGTCAAGATGATTTTGTCCTTCGGGAAGAATTTTTCCATACCCTCATAGGCGACGCAAATCTTACGGGCATCATTCTTGAGCAGTTTATTGGTGACACCGGCAAAGCCGTTTTGTTCCTGTATCAGTACGGGAATACCCATTCTGGCTGCGACTTTCATAGCTGCACCCGAGGCATATCCGCCAACGCCGACGGCGACATCGGGTTGGAAGTCGCGAATAATCTTTTTAGCCATTCGCATAGAACGGAAGAGATCAATCAGAACGGAGATATTCTTCCATGGTTGTGAGCGGTTAAATCCGCGAATAGGTAGTCCGACTATCGGATAGCCGGCTTGAGGAACACGTTGCATCTCCATTCGGTTATCGGCACCGACAAATAAGATTTCTGCGTTAGGGTCTAATTGTTTGAGGGCATCTGCAATGCTCACGGCGGGGAAGATGTGACCTCCGGTTCCGCCTCCGGAAATTAGGTACTTCATATTAACTTCGTGTAGGTTACTGATCTAATGTTATTATGGGCGTGTCGTCGTTGGCGGCATCTTGAGTTATTTGTTGCTGCTGTTTCATTGCCGTTTGCTCTCGGCTGACCGCCATCATGATACCGAAATACAGCGATGTGACGACGACGCCCGTTCCTCCCATTGAGATGAGCGGTAGTGGTTGCCCTGTAACAGGAAAGATACCGACCGCCACCATCATGGAGAACAAAGCTTGGCACGTGGTCATTAGAGCTGCTGCCATCGCGAGTAGCGTAGCGGCTTGGTCTTGGAACTTATGGGAGGTATAGCAGGCTCGGTAGAGCACCATGAGGTAGAGAAAACTTAGGAAGATGGCACCGAGAATACCGCTTTCCTCAACGATTATAGCGAAAATATAGTCCATGAATGCCAGCGGCAGAAAGTCCCGCTCCTTGCTGTTTCCTGGCAAGACCCCGATAGGACTTTTACCTCCTCGAGCTATAGCAACCTTGGCGATAGAGGATTGGTAATTATCGTCGGTTAGCTTGAACTCTGCTGTGTCTGGTTGCTTCATTTCGAGGATTTTATTGTCAATACGCTTGACCCAAACGGTTGCCCGCTTAAAAGGACCGGACATCATCTTGTCTTGTTTGACAAAAGCGAAATCAACAAAAATATAGCCCAATAGCAGTGCCAGAACTGCAATGCCGATAGTCGACAGAATGTATTTCCAGGGTATATGAGCTAAGAACCACATGATAACCAAAACACCGGCAATGAGCACTGCGGTAGAGAGGTTTTGCGTCATGATAAGTAGTGCTACAAAGCCTGTTATACCTAAGGTCCAAAAGAAATACTTCTTTTTATCCTCCTCCGTCTCTATTCGTGAGAGTAAGTCGGCATCAACAATAACAAGTCCCATTTTAGCGAGATCAGACGGTTGGAATGTGATAGGTCCTAATCGCATCCACCGAGCGGCGCCATTGACCACCACCGCAAAAGGTGATCCGGGGATAGAAACCAATATCAGGAATAGAATGGCTACTGCCAAAATAATGTATCCGGAAAGGCGAATATAAATCGTGGGCACATATTGCACAAAATATGCCAAAGCCGCGCCCACGATGAGGAATATCATTTGCTTGCCGACGGGTAAAAGCATAGACGTGCTATTATAGACCTGCAGGCTGGTGGCACTGAAAATGGCGAGCACTGCATAAATCATAAGGAAGATGTATATCGTCCAATATGAGCGGTCAATGGAGGAGGGTAATTTCATGTCGGTAAGTATAGGTTAGCTTATAATTTTCTGACGGCGGTCATGAATTGGTCGCCGCGGTCTTCATAACTATGGAAGAGGTCAAAAGACGCGCAGCATGGACTGAGTAGGACGCTGTCCCCTTCTTTAGCCGCATGGTAGCACGCTTGCACAGCGTCATGGAGATTGTCGGTTGAGACATAGGGAATACCCATCGGTGCGAAGTGCTCAATGAGTTTCTCGTTATGCAGCCCCATGAAGACCAACGTGTGGCATTTCTCTTTGACCAACTCGTCTATTTCAGAGTAGTCATTGCCTTTGTCTTTGCCTCCGAGAATGAGAACTACAGGCGTTTTCATACTCTCTAAAGCGTACCAGCAACTATTGACATTGGTGGCTTTGGAGTCATTGATGTAGCGGACACCTCTGACGGTAGCGACATACTGTAGTCGATGACTGACACCGGCAAACTGCTGCAATGACTCGCGAATGGTGCTGTTGCGGATGTTCAGTATCTGTGCCGCGATAGATGCCGCCATGGAGTTGAGTTGATTGTGTCGCCCCTGAATGCGGATTTCGTCAACGGGAATACTCAACGCTTCCGGTGCGGCTTCGACTACGAGGTTATTGCCTTCTATATAGGCAGCGTTGACGGTTTCGTTATGGGACTTTCCGTTTAACGAAAACGGATAGAGCGTAGCGGAAGGGTTCATCTTCTTTATCTCGCGGTCTATAACTGGATCTTCCGCCCAATAGACGAAGGCATCGTCTTTAGTTTGGTTTTGGGTGATGCGGAACTTGGCGTTGACATAATTCTGAAAGTCATAGTTATATCTGTCCAAGTGGTCGGGCGTGATATTCAGTAGGATGGCGATATTGGCTCTGAAATCATACATGTTATCGAGTTGGAAAGACGACAGTTCGATGACATAGTAGTCCTTCTTCTCATGTGCGACCTGGAGCGCTAAGGATGCCCCTATGTTGCCGGCCAGTCCGACATTCAGTCCTGCCCTTAGGAGCATATCATAGATAAGGGAAGTAGTCGTGGTTTTGCCGTTTGAACCGGTGATACAAATCATTTTGGCATCGGTATATCGTGCAGCAAACTCAATCTCGCTGATGACGGGCGTTCCTTTCTCACGCAGTTTGACAATCATTGGAGCCGTCTCGGGAATGCCGGGACTTTTGATAACCTCGTCAGCGGCCAAAATCTTCTCTTCGGTGTGATTACCGGACTCAAAGGCGATATCGTTCTGCTTAAGTAATGCCTGATAGGGTAGTGATATTTCGCCCGAGTCGGAGACAAAGACCTCAAAGCCCTTTTCTTTTGCGAGTATGGCAGCACCGGTGCCGCTCTCTCCTGCACCTAAAATAACAATCTTTTTATTCATATTACCGTATCTTTAACGTCAAAATAGTAAATGCAGCCAATAGGAGTGTAACGATGCAGAAACGCAGAACAATCTTAGTCTCATGGTGCAGTTCGTTACTGCCCTTGATTAGAATTCGGCAAGTGGGATTATTGGCGAGAACCTGACTGACGGATGTCCTGAAATGGTCATGCAGAGGTGCTCGTTTGAAGACACGAACTGGGCTGCCACTCTTCTTGGTGAACTTATATACTTGGGTTTGTAGAATCACGCTGACGCTCTCCATTAGGAATACCCCGCATAGAATAGGAATTAGTAACTCCTTGTGTATCAGTACGGCACTCACACCGATAATACCTCCGATCATCAATGAACCCGTGTCACCCATGAAAATCTGCGCTGGAAAACCGTTCCACCACAGGAAACCGACTAATGCACCGATAAATGTCGCCATAAAGATTACTAATTCTTCGCTTCCGGGAATGTACATGACATCGAAATAGTCCGCCCAGACATAACTGCCGCTCACATAGGCGAGAATTAAGAGCGCTACACCGATAATGGCACTATTGCCGGCACACATACCATCCATACCGTCATTGAGATTGGCACCATTGCTGACCGCCGCAACGACGAACACCGTGAGAAGTACAAAGAATATCCAACCGGCTTTGTACTTATTGGCTTCGCCCAAGAAACTGAACATATCAGCATAATTGGCGTTATGGTTTTTGACAAAAGGAATGGTCGTTCGGGTTGACTTGACTTCGGGGGATTTTTCAACGACGGTGATGTTATCTTCAACATAGGTCGTGACCGTCTCGTTCATTACCGTGACAGGGCTGTAGCGAAGTGTTAATCCGACAATTAGGCCGACTGCTATCTGACCGATAATCTTAATCCAGCCGTTGAGCCCGTCTTTATTATGCTTAAAGGTCTTGATATAGTCGTCGGCGAAACCTAATGTGCCTAACACAATGGCGGTGGCAAGCATCAAAAGCATATAGACATTCTTGAGGTTGCCTATCAATATACTCGGTAGTACAACAGCGACCATAAGTACTATCCCGCCCATAGTCGGTACGCCTTTTTTATTGACGTTAAATGGGTCTAATTTCTCGTCACGTTGTTGCTCCGAGATATGTTTTTTACGCAGCAAATGGATAAACCATTTGCCGAAAAAGACACTCACTAATAGTGCCAAAACGCCGGCTATTATGGCTCGGAAAGAGATATATTGCCATAGACCTGCGCCCGGCATGCCCTTTGTTTGTAGTAAGTCGAATAACGGGTATAACATAGAGATAGTTCTTATTGATTAATGATTATAAGCATGATTTTACAACTTCGTGATCATCGAAATGGTGCTTAACCCCCTTGATGATTTGGTAATCCTCATGTCCTTTTCCCGCGACAAGAATAGCATCTCCCTTCCGGGCTAAGGTGCAAGCGGTCTTTATTGCCGAGGCCCTGTCTTCAATAACCAGTGTATCCTGCATCTCGTCAGGAGTAAGTCCGTTGGTCATGTCTTTTAGAATGGCGGCGGGTTCTTCGTCGCGCGGGTTATCGCTGGTCAAAATCAGTATATCGCTCATCTGACGTGCCAATTTAGCCATCATGGGACGTTTGCCTTTATCCCTGTTGCCGCCGCAACCGACGACAGTGATGACCTTAGCGTCTTGTCCCGAGGGTTGCGCATCTAATATATCGTGGATGGTGCCGAGGACATTTTCGACGGCATCGGGTGTGTGAGCATAATCGATAATAGCTGTCCACCCCTTAGGACTCCTAATAGCCTCAAACCGGCCGTTGACGGCAGTCAACGTACTGAGTATGCGCATGACCTCCATTTTGTCAAAACCGAGTGCTATTGCCGCGCCGTAAATGCATAAGAGGTTAGAGACATTGAAGCGACCTACTAAGGGCACAAATACCTCGATGCCATCCATCTGCAACTCCATACCCTCAAATCCTTCTTCTAATATCTTAGCCCGATAATCCGCCATGGTGCGGGTAGAGTAGGTATAGACTTTGGCTGCGCAATTTTGCGTCATGACCAAGCCGTTTTTGTCATCTTTATTGGTGACGGCGAATGAGTTCTTTTTGAGTCCGTCAAAGAGCCTCTTCTTGGCATCACGGTAGTTCTCAAAGGTCTTGTGGTAATCCAGATGGTCTCGCGTGAGATTGGTGAATAACGCCCCGTCGAAATCGAGTCCGGCAATGCGCTCTTGCACGATGGCGTGGGAGCTGACCTCCATAAAGGCATATTCGCAGCCGGCATCAACCATGCGTCTCAAGAGGGCGTTTAACTCCAAGGAGTCTGGGGTCGTATGCGTCGCGGCAACCGGCTCATCATCAATATAATTAACGACTGTGGATAGTAAACCGGCTTTATGACCCAAGGCGCGTGTTAGTTTCCATAGCAACGTTGCGATAGTAGTCTTGCCATTAGTGCCCGTTACACCAACAAGTTTTAACTTCTTGGAAGGATAGTCATAAAACTTACCGGCTAATAGCCCTAATGCTTTATTGTCCATGTCCTCGACTGCACCGATGGCGCCGGACTGCAAAGCCGCAGGGATGAACTGCCGCCCGTCCGCTTGAGTTCCTACTTGGGCGACAAAGAGAGTGCCGTCTTTCACCTTGCGGCTGTCGAACTGCAAATCGTTAACTTCTGCCTCCATGTCGCCATGTACCACAACATTCGGCGCTAAAACTGATACTAATTCCCGTAATTTCATATCTTGCTTCCTTATTTACGTTTTACCAAAATACCATCTTTATAGCAATCAACATTGGCGATAGTCTTTTCAGCAATAATGCGCACGACTCCTCCGCAGTCATATCCGGCATCATATCCCCAAACGGTAGGGGCGTTAATCATACAGATGCAGGTGTATTGTGGGTTTTCCTCGGGGAAATATCCCACGAAGGTCATTCTATGTTTCCGATCAGAGTAACGACCATTCTCTAATATCTGTGCCGTTCCAGTCTTACCGGCGATATGCACAAGGCTACTCTGTGCCTTATAGTCGGCGACTTTGCCATTCCACATGCGTACGGATGCTGTGCCCAAATGGTTGTCCCACACGACATCGTGCAGAGCCAGACGGATATCTTCAATTGTGGACGAGCGGGCGATAGAGCGCTTGACAACCTCGGCGTCAAAATGCTTAATGATTTCTTCCCCATCCTTGATGTCCGTCACCAACATAGGTCGCACCATCTTGCCGTTATTGGCGATGGCATTATAAAACATCAACAACTGCATCGGGGTGATCAAAACGGAGTAACCATAACTCATTTTACTGATTGTCACCGTGTCGTTAGGTACGCGTATAAGAGCTGCTTGTGCGCCCGGTATATCGCTTTCGATGCTGTCTGCAATGCCGAGTTTTAGGACACGGTTAATGAAGCGATTGGCTGAACCTTCGTATGCCCTGGTGATGATTTTTGCCAAGGCAATATTACTCGATACTGCTAACGCACTCCTCACGGTATAAATAGTGTCCTTCGGGTGCGCATCGCGGTGGGTGACCGTGAAGTATTTCCAAGGCGCTTTAGTGACGCTGACGGTGTCGTATAAAGCGACCTTATGATCCTCCATAGCCGCCATAAGCGCTACGGTTTTAAAGGTTGAACCCGGCTCGACCATAGTCACTGCATGGTTGACCGACTCGATATATGAGCCATCGGGCTGTTTGTCTAAATTGGCGATAGCTTTAATATGTCCTGATTGGGTTTCCATCAAGACGCAGCAGCCCCACTCACCGTCCACCCGCTTCAGGCGGTTCATAAGTGTTTCGCTGACAATGTCCTGTAATTCGGCATTCAAGGTGGTCACTACATCGTAGCCGTCTTCGGCTTCCACTACTGTCACATTTTCGTACTGCCCTGCAATGCGTTGACGTACACTTACGCCGTCTTTGCCGACGAGATAACTGTCATATTTCTTTTCAAGCCCTGTCTTGCCATGTCCGCTCTCAGCATCTATAGAGCCGAGCGTGCGCGTCGCTAATGGACCTAAGAGGCGCATGCGTCGCTTTACTTCTTGAAACTGTATGCCGCTATAGTTCTTGCCTCGTTGGATAAGAGGATTGCGCTCCAGTTCTTTGCGCTGCAGGTAGTTAATACGCGTCCGACTGATACGCAGACTGTGCTTGCCGCGACGATGGGCAGTGGTTATTTTATTCTTGTAGAAGAGTGCATCATTATCACTTAAGACGCGACTGAGATCACTTGATAATGTGTCTATGTAGCGATGAAAAAGGCTGTCATTGCCTTGTGTCAAAGCCGGCACGGCAGCGTCCATGTATAGCGTGTATTGTGGCATACTGGAACAAAGCAATTTGCCCTCGCAATCTAAGATATTGCCCCTTGTGGCAGGTACTACTTGGTTATTGCGCACCTGAGCGTTGGCGAGTGAGAGCCATACCTCTTTCTCTTTGGTCTGAATAAGTATAATCTTGGTAAGCACCGCAATGAATCCTGCAGTAATAATCATGAATATTACTGCGAATCGGATGATGGTATTGCGTTGCTTGTCTCCCATATTTAATCAACGGCTATAGCGGGTTTGCGGTTTACTTGCAGACGACTATTGCGCGCTGCCAATTCTGCGGCGACACTGCTTTGCCGCGTTTTTTCCATAAGGGTGGCACTGATGGTGAGGTACTCGAATTTGGCATCCCTCACTTCGCGCCTCAAGTTGCTTAAATGTTTCTCCTGCCGCATGGTGTTGTAGCCTGCGGCAATATAGATAAAAGCACAGAAGGAAATCAAGGCTATCATCCACTTGTATTGGTGAAGCCAGATAGTCCATTGCTCTCCGCTAATAAGTTTCTGTATGTCGGCTTTGATATTCATCTTTTTTCGGCTACGCGTAGTTTGGCGGAACGGGCACGGGGATTGCGTTCTACTTCCTCATCGCAGGCAGTATCGCCTTTGACGAGGACATCAAACGGTGTGGATATGTTTCCCCAAAAATCTTTTTCGATGGTGCCGTCTATATTGCCGCTCTTTAGGAAGTTCTTGACCATTCGGTCTTCTAAACTATGGTAGGTTAGGATCACCAATCTGCCGCCTTGTTTCAAACAATTACGGGCTGCCGTGAGCAGACTCTCCAATGCTCCTAACTCGTCATTGACCTCTATCCTTAGGGCTTGGAAAATCCGAGCGAGGTCTTTTTTATGCCCCTCAATGTCCTTGTAACCTAAGGCACTGACCAACTCGCCGGTGCTCTCTATCTGGTGTTGCGCTCGTGCGCGAATCAACTTTGCGGCTAAAACTTTTGCGTCGCGACATTCGCCGTATAAATATAGTACGCGCGCGATATCGGCTTCGCTGTAGGTGTTGACCACTTCCTTGGCGGAAAGTGGGGCACTTTGGTTCATACGCATATCGAGAGGACTGTTAAATCGAAAACTGAATCCTCTTTTAGCACTGTCGAAGTGGTGAAATGAGACACCCAAATCAGCTAAAATGCCATCCACGGAGTTAATGCCGAGATAGTCAAGGTAGTTCTCTAAGTATCTGAAATTGCCATGAACTCTTGTCCAACGCGCATCGTTGTCGGTAATCCGTTCGATGGCTTCTAAATCTTGGTCTAACGAAATAAGCCGTCCGTTTTCATTGAGTTCGTTCAAAATGGCGCGACTATGTCCGGCACCACCCATTGTTACGTCGACATAGGTGCCTGCAGGCTTGATTGCGAGACCAGCTAAGGTCTCTTTCAGCATCGCGGGAATATGGTAGGAGAGGTTATCCATTGTTCTTTCGGGTAGCAATTTTGCTGCGGATAGCAGCGGCTAAATCACTCGGGTTGACTTTATGTTCCTCAAAGGTAGAGGCGCTCCATAGCGCAAAGCGGTCATACATGCCTACAAAGACAAGATCTTTGCCGCCTACAAGACTCATGTTCTGCTTGTTGAGCAGTACTCGCCCTTGAGCATCGGTCTCTAAGAAGTCCGCTTCGCTCATGAATTGCATGAGCAACATCTCATCTTCCGGATCCCACTCGTCCAGCACGGCGCGCAACCCGCTCACTTTCTCGTTCCAAACTTGTTCAGGGTAAAAAATGAGACACTCGTTGTCCGTGTCGCGGCGAATGACAAGACGCTTGCTCCCCATCTCTGCTAATATTCGCCGATAGGTGGCCGGCACGAATATGCGACCCTTATCATCCGCCTTAACCTCTATGTTTCCTAAAAAAGTACTCATGTCATTTTCTTTTTGCGCTGCAAAGATACGAAAAAAAAATGATTCCCCCAAATTTCCCCACAAAAAAAGTTTTCAATTTCTTTATAAACATGTTTTCTACATATTTCTGTTGTAATAATAAACATAAAATCAGAACATTCTATATGTTTTCAACATTGTGGGTTAAAGTGGGGTAATTTTAGAAGTGCAAAAAAAATTTGCATATCTCAAAAAAATATTGTAACTTTGTCGCCGAATTTGATAAACTCCAAATTTCGAGTATTATGAATAATTTTGGTTTTGTACGTGTTGCAGCAGCAGTGCCTGTCATTCATCTGGCAGATTGTTTTCACAATGTGAAACAAATGAAATCCATGATTGATGAAGCCATTGAGGAGGGCGTTGAGATTATTTCTTTTCCAGAGTTGTCGGTAACAGGCTATACTTGTGCCGATTTGTTTTTTACCCAGCAACTTCAGCGAGATGCGCTTAAGGCACTTGAGGAACTCTGCGCTTATACGCGTAATAAGCCGATTATTGTGTTGGTCGGAGCTCCTCTCAAGGCGGATAACAATCTCTATAACTGTGCATTCGTGATGACAGATGGCGAGGTGCGGGGCGTTGTACCTAAAACCAATCTGCCCAATACGGGCGAGTTCTATGAGAAACGCTGGTTCACCTCTGGCAGGGCTATTCGAGAAGCGAATGGTAAACCTCGTATCCCGGCTGTCGAGTTGTGGGCGGGAGAGGTTCCCTTTGGAGTGGATTTAATTTTTGAGGCCAATAACTATACCTTTGGTATTGAGATTTGTGAGGATTTGTGGTCGCCGCTACCGCCCTCGACGCAGTTGGCTATACAAGGTGCGGAACTCATTTTCAACCTTTCTTCTTCCAACGAAGTGGCTGATAAGCATACCTTCCGCCAACACATGATTACCCAGCAGTCGGCGCGTGTGCACTGTGGCTATATCTATACATCTTCCGGTGCTGGAGAGAGCACTACGGATGTCGTTTTTGCCGGTTCGACTTATATTGCCGAAAACGGTGACTTGCTCTTGGAGGGAGAGCGCTTTCAGCGTGAGAACACTATTTCCATCATGGAATTGGATATCCAACGCCTTCGGACTGACCGGCAGCGTAATACCAATTTTACAAAAGACCAATTGGGGCACTATCGTCGTGTACAGGTGGCTCCCCTGACGCATGATGAGGCGGCGGACGAAGTGGTTCCTTTGCACCGAACTTTCTCGATGCACCCGTTCTTGCCGGAGATAGAGAATCAGACTTCCTATTGTGCCGATATCTTGAATATCCAGTTAGCGGCATTGGCGCACCGCTGGGAACATACTCATGCGCAGTCTATTGTAATTGGTGTTTCTGGTGGTCTTGACTCGACTTTGGCACTATTAGTGGCGGTGCTTACGGCGGATTTAATCAACTATGATAGAAGCCGCGTTATCGCGGTGACTATGCCCGGCTTCGGCACTTCTGATAGAACATATCATAATGCCGTTAAGTTGATGGAGAATTTGGGAGTGTCTATTCATGAGATACCTATTCGCGACATGGTGACGTTGCATCTTAACGACATCGGACATGACATTAGCGCACGCGATGTTACTTACGAGAATGCCCAGGCGCGGGTGAGAACATTGGTGCTCATGGATATGGCGAATAAATATAACGGTTTGGTGCTGGGCACGGGAGATATGTCGGAATTAGCGCTCGGTTGGTGCACTTATAATGGCGACCATATGTCTATGTACGGTATCAATGCCGGTATCCCTAAGACTTTGGTTCGCTTATTGGTGACCTATGCGGCAGAGAATATCTTCGCTGACACAGTGCGAACTATTCTGCTGGATGTTTGTGAGACACCGGTTTCGCCGGAATTGCTTCCTACGGACGAAAAGGGGGATATCGCCCAATTGACCGAAGATAAACTTGGTCCCTATGAACTCCATGATTTCTTCTTGTATTATTTCCTTCGCTATGGTTTTACGCGGGAGAAGATTGCTTTTATGGCTTGCGTAGCATTTGAGGACAAGTACTTGAAAGAGCAGATTGAGCATTGGCTTGACTTGTTCTTTAGACGATTCTATTCGCAGCAGTTCAAACGTACTTGTCTGCCGGACGGTCCGAAAGTACTGCCTTTGTCCCTCTCTCCGCGTGGCGATTTACGAATGCCTTCAGATGTATGATTACTAATACTTTCCATATTCCTGTATCGGCGAGGTATTACCATGAGTTTGCTTCTGTCGAAGAGTTGATAACGATCTTGAAGCGTTATTCTTCCGAGCCGGTACTTCCTATCGGTGCCGCTTCTAATATCCTTTTCACCCGTGATTTTGAGGGGCTTGTCTTGCGCTCTGCTATGTGCCGAGCGCGGGCATTGGACGAGGACAATGACTCTGTGCTCGTCAATGCCGATGCAGGCCTTGTTATGGATGACCTTATCGCGCAAATAGCGGATATGGGGCTTCGTGGCTTAGAGAACCTTAGCGGTATCCCCGGTACGGTCGGAGCTTCGGCTGTGCAGAATGTCGGTGCTTACGGAGTAGAGGCAGGCGATTGCATCGTGGCTGTCGAAGCGGTTGATCGCAATACGCTGACTTGTTGCACTTTTGAGCATGATCAATGTGCTTTCGGCTATCGCGATTCGTTCTTCAAACATGTTAATAAACGGTACATCATCACTTCGGTGACTTATCGGCTTAGCAAGGGCGGTCCTGCTAATCTCAGTTATGCTGCCCTCAAGGACTATGGCCTGACACCTCAGTCAAGTGCCAAGGCCGTTCGCGAGGCTGTGCTTGCTATTCGGGATACTAAATTACCGAATCCTGCCGAGATTGGTTCCGCGGGCTCGTTCTTCCGTAATCCCGTGCTGAATGACGAAGCGTATAAACGATTCTTGAGTCGGTTGGCAGACTTAGGGCTCACACCGCCTCGCATCTTTGAAACGCAAGGAACCTATAAACTCAGTGCTGCATGGCTCATAGAACAAGCGGGCTTAAAAGGTCGTCAAATCGGTGGAGCAGCCGTTTATGAACGCCAACCGCTGGTACTCGTCAATGCCACGGGCACGGCTACTGCCGGCGATATCCAAACGTTGGCACAACTCGTTATTGACACCGTCAGGGAGCGTTTCGGCATAGAATTGGTGCCCGAATGTGAAATCATTTGACTATAGACTCCACGAGAGACTCACGCCTAATTGACGGCCTATACCCTTCTGCAGAAATCCGTTGGACATACTGACGAAATAGAAGACATCATACTCAGTGCCTACTATGTTGCGCCCCCAAAATTGGAGATTTAATTGTCGCCAACTGAGGTTCATAGCGAGGTCTAATAATTGATAATAGGGTTGGGAAACGGTATTGTTTTCGTCCCAGTAGGTGCGTCCTTGTCCTCGGGTGCTGAGGGTGAGAGAAAGTGCCCAATCGCTTGTGAATCGGTATCTGCCGGTTGCTTGAGCGGAAAAGGTATGTTGCGGAGCGTATGGGACGAACTTACCGTCATAAACGCCCATGCCGTTATCGAATCGAATGAACCGGGCATCGGTGAAACCGTAGGCGGTGTGGACTTCAACTTGCCAATGAGTATCTTGATAGCGGTAGTTGAAGGTGGCTTCAACGCCTATTGAACGCGCGTGAGCGGCATTTGACATCATGCGCCCGGAGGTCTTGCCGGAGGGAAAAACCGTTACTTGTTGGTTTTGCACATCGCTGTAGAATGCAAGGGCATTGAGTGACAGCCGATGGTTATTGGTGCTGGTTGTCCTGAGAGGATTCCAGCATCCGCCAAATTCGGTGGTCCATGCCGTCTCGGGCTTGTAAGCGGTAATATCCGCTGAACCGTAATTGATTCCATCGTCTGTAGGCATGAGTCTTACGCCCATTTCCTCCATCAAGCCATTCATCAACCGCGTCTGCATTATAGTGGAGAATATCTGCGGATTATACCCGCCCGCTTTGCTGCCGCGTGCTGTTGAGGCATAGATTGAAAACTTGTCCCAATCATAGCGCACCAACAACTTCGGCAATAGCGCGACATGCGTCTGTGACCTAAACCCCGCCATGTAATTGCGGTAATGTTCCGGTGCTGCCATAAAAGCCGTCATTCGGTAATCCAATTCTGCCGAGGATTGGTATTCCATTGAACTGTACTCAATATCAACCCGCAGCCCCGCTTCAATACGGAGGCCCGTGACAGGCGTGAAAGTGGACTGATGATATGCCGCACCGGCGAAATTCATGAACCTGAAATCCGATGGAATAGCAATTTCGGTATTGCTAATCTCCAAAGAATCATTGGGAAACGCAGTGTGAATGCCCTTATTGGCATTGGACAAAATGATGGTCTCTATGCCTTCTCTGAGAAATGTTACGGGAGCATTCATTGTGTTGTGCTTGAGGTAAACGGTCGCCCCGACGGAGTAGTTATACCATGAGACCGGACGCTTGCCGTTGAGAATGGCGTCTATGTACGCATTATGCTGTTGTTGCCGTTGTTCAAGGGTGAAAATGGACGCGGGAGTATAGTCTTGGTCCATAACCATATGGTCTTTTAAAAATTGGTACGAACCGACCAACGCCAACCGGTACCCATCCTTGTCGTAAATGGCGCGTACGGATTGTGAAGCCAATAAGCGCTCATAACTCGCGGGCGAATTATAGGCGATGACGCCCGTTTCGGCTGCGGCATAAGGAAAGGCGCCTTGCTTGATCCATGATGCCATTGTTGTTGCGGTGATTGACCAATGTGGATTGGGCTTAAACTGCATCACAAACCGTCCCGATGCATGGTCATTGCCGTCAATAAGTTTCCCCGTATAATCATTTCGATAAAAACCGTCGGTACGCCCGTAGAGTACGCCGATACTGTAGCCGAAAGTCTGCGTAACAGAGTGATATACAGAGGCGCGGGCATCAACACTATTGGCACTTGAATATCCTATCGAAGCTCGTACACCCCACTTCGCCACATCCATAGGTTGAAAGGTCGTGAACTCCATCACGCCCCCCATTGAGTTGCGCCCGTATAAGGTGCCTTGGGAACCGGCACGAAACGTAACGCGCCTTAAATCAATTGGCTCGCTGTCAAAGGCATTTTTGTCCAGAACAGGCACACCGTCTATCAGAATTTGTATGACTGGCTGGTCTAATCGCGACCCTAAGCCTCGAATATAGACAGTGCTGGTCATGGCTGAGCCATAAGCGGGCATAACTAAATTCGGAATAGCGGAAACTATATCCTTGGGGGTGTTTACGGGCTGAACGCTCAGTTGTTGATAAGTTATTGTGGTAGCCGACGGGGTGGGAGTCGTAGAGCCGTCTTTGGCAACAACTTCTATCGTATCTAACACAAAATCAGCGGTAATTGCCGTGGGAGCGGCAATTACCATTGAACTAAATAGGGTTACTATAAAGAGATGCTTAAATCTTCTTGCCCTCATAGGTCACTGTCATATCTCCGCGGCTACCGGCAAAGGTGCAACTTATACGCATTGTTTGACTTTCCGTGTCGTACTCAAAGACAAGATCGTTGACCGTATATTGGGTGTATGGAGCACCTTTGTAGAGAGGGATAATACTGGTGCCTGTGATGTGATAAACGTATTGATTAGCAGCCGATTTGTTCTCGGTCGTGTAGTCGAGATCCGATAAGGTTAAAGTGGTCTTTATCGGCATCATTGCGTTGAAACGCACATTCTCAAGAACGATATTGGCTTTCTTCCCCTGCAATACCTCTAAAGCTATGGTATCGGTTTCGGAATACTCGCCGGGAGTACCCTCTGCAACCATAAAGAGGCCGGAGGTGCTGATTGTTTGTTCGGCGTTGGGATTAACAGGTTGGGGAGTTGGAGTAGGCTCTACATCCGAGTTTGGTCTGCAGGCAACCATCATAATGGCTAAAATAGCCGTCATCAAAAGCAAAATCTTTTTCATATTCATGTAATTTAACGCTGCAAAAATACTGCTTTTTTTTAAGATTTTGCTTAAATTTACCTTAAATCTTTATTTTATCCGTCATTTTTAGTTTTGGACGGGTATGGCGAGTTTCAATTCGAGATTTGGAGATTGGATAAGGATGGTGAAATTATTGACCGATAGGGAAGTAGAGAGACTTAATTTCCCTTTTGGAATGAGAAATAGCGGCATGACGGCATCGACCATCCGCCGTAATATATCCGTATCTATGGTAATCGCGTTCACAAAGGGGTCAAGGTGCAGCTCTATATCCATCTCCAATGCCTTCCATTGGGGGGTATAAGCGATAAGAATATCGTTGAAGAAACTGCGTATATCGCGCGGAGTATCAGCCGGTTGCTCCTCTAATTCATATAGATAACCTACGCTCCGTAATGTGCAAATAGGATGTTCTGGCGGAAGGCTCAACTTTCTTCTGAGTGAATGAACATGCACATCTAATGTCCCCGTGTCGTACTGAAAACGAGTTCCCCAGACGCTGTTCAATAACTCATTGCGTGTACACACGCTACCCGCATGGTCGTACAGATAAAGGAGTAAATCAAACTCCCGCGCAGTCAATCGTACAGGCTTCTCATCCTGATAAACCAAACGACTATGTCTATCTATCTGTAACATCTTTAGTCTTGACTCCTGACTCCTGCCCCTTTCCGATACCCTCCGATAAATTCGGATTTACCACTAATATAGGGCACCCGGTCTCCTGGTATCCTGGTAACGAAAAAAAACGCTTGCGGGCTTTTTCGATATACCATTGACCTCTCCCATCTCTCCGCTTCCCTTCGATTCCCTCCGACTTTTCCGATAACTTCCGATAATCTCCGGTATCATTTTGCTCCGTCACCCTTTCCGGCGCACAAAATTACAACGTTTTTCTCATATATGCAAATATCTTTACTTTTTGTAACAAAAATGGATATTTTTTGCATAATTAACACATTCTTGTGCATCACCCCTAATAGGGCACCTGGTCTCCTGCAACAGTATAACTTTCGCGTCTTAACTTTCCCTATCGACAACGCGACCACACCGCACAATAACCGCACAATAACCGGACAATAACCGCACAATAACCGGACAATAACCAGACAATAACCGCACAATTCAGCGTAGATTTTCGAAAGATCAAGCACAGATTACCCATTTTTGGTAAAATCATCATTGCCGTTTCACCCTATGACTATATGGCCAATTGTACAAAATACGTAAAATTTGTATTTTTATTTGCACATGTCAATAAAATCACCTATCTTTGTGCCCGAAATGAATGAAATACTGACTAATTTAACTCAAAATTATAAAAACAAGATTTATGAAAACAAGATTTCTTCTCGTTATTGTAGCAGTTTTTGCAAGCGTAACACTACATGCGCAGTTCGTTGCACAAATGGTTATGCGCGCACCTCATTATTACCCTGGCGAAGTGTATTTCGTGGATGGACATTCCGAAGAATACGCTGAAATAGAGTTGCCCCAAGTAGGAAAAGGCAAACTCGGCATCAAAAAGAATGCTGGGGATAAAGGACATACTGAACTCGATGCGGATAATATTGTGGGGGTCAAAATCTGGCATAAGGATTTCCCGGACAAAAAGCATGTTTTGTACCACGTACATGCGCAAAAAGTGGGGTTGCAAAGTGAACATCAATGGGGTAATCCGGATATGGGAAGTGATTGGGGAGTGATTTTTAGATGTGAGATGAATTACCAGATAGAGAAAAAAACTGGAGACCTGAAATATGTGAAGTTTGTAGGAGGAACAGGACCGCAGACGCCATCTCTCTTTTATCTGGTTCGCCCTGATAAGGAACTGGCTGATTTGGTTTTAGTTAATGGTATAATAACTATAGACCTGCGCAAAAAAGTATCCTTATTGTTTGAGGAGAAACCGGAAATTGCTGCGGCTATCAAGAAAGGTAAATTATATACGTATAACGATATGCAATATATCTTGGATGAGATGGCGAGCGGACAGAAGACTGAAACAGCGCTTAAACTGATTCCGGAAGAACAAACCGTCACAGGCGAAGAGGCTAACACAAACGACCGGATTAGCCATAAGACTATAACAGATTCCATTTCTAACGGTGTAGTTGGCGACGACGAATAAATCTAATGCATATGAAACGTATTTTCTATTTGATAGTTTTGCTGCTTGCTGTAATCCTACCTGCTTCGGCGCAAGGATTGCGGCATAGTGTATGTATCGTGGAGCCGGAGTATTCCGAGGTAGTCAAATCGTTCTTGGGCGACTACGCACTCTATACGGCGAGAGCGGGGATGAGAAATGCTTCAAGGACCTTAACCGTATATAAAAACGAGGGAACATTTGGATCGGGAGTAGTAGTGGAGCATGGTGGCAAGAAATATATCATAACCAACCTACATGTGGTTGGATATGCCCCTAAAGCAACTATTATTTTCCAACTCCACGACAAAACTGTCCGCTATGAGCATTGCGAAGTAACCAATGTTGCGGAAACCGACTTGGCGGCTATAACCCTTCCTGAAGAATGTGAGATGATTCCGCTACCTATCTATAATGGTGATATAGAGGAAGATATATCTATCGTGGCTGCGGGTTTTCCTGAGTTGGCGAACAAACCATCTTGGCAACTCACACGTGGAATCATATCCAATGCACGTGTGGATGTGGATAGCCATGAACGTGCTTTACGCATTATTCAGCACACGGCTTCTATCGACCCGGGCAGTAGCGGAGGACCACTGTTGTTCAAAAATAATGATGGTAAGTACGAAATCTTAGGCGTCAATACGTGGAAAGCTTTCTACCGCGAAGGAGTTGGCCTGGCGATTGGCAAAGAAGATGTGATGGCTTTCATCGCTAATTTGGGCGACTCCAAAACAGATGCAAGCACACAAATAGAGCCGCTTCGGGCTCTTTCTGGAGAGGATTGGCTGTATGTGTTCCGACAATTACCGGACTCTGTCCAACAAGATATTAGGGACATGGATTGGCACTTGCCTCTTGATCCGGCATTGCGTACACTCGCTATCCGAGATAGCCTGGTAGCCGCTAAGGCTAAAAACTCCAAACGCTATGAACGCTCCTCAACTCACATCATTACCGATTTGGATAATTTGAGCCACTTCCATCTGATCTATGATAATTACTTTGGACTGAACCAAGTGGTAGGAATCCAAATGGGACACGACTGGCTTGGGTTCATCACGACGGGCGTACAAGTAACGGCTCTCATCGTTGAGACCCAAAAATCCGGTGTTAGGACAATCAATGCGGGCCCAAGCTTTGGCATCTATCTGGGAGCTCAACTTCCTATTCAGGTGGGGAAGTTTGTACTCGCTCCGCGCCTCAACCAAAGTGTAGCTGCTGGACCCGTCTTTAATGGAGATGAGTATTACACTAAAGTTGCAATCACAACCGATACACGCCTGGGAATAGATTGGCGTATGCCTGCCGGAACAAATGAGTTCCTGATTGGGCTCCATTATGATATGAATTGGCTCTGGACACCTGCCAATCTTGCTATCCTGCCACTCAAAACTACCTCTGGCTCGACTAATTTTAATCAATACCTCCAACATGGCATCGGCCTCACCATCGGTGTCGCCTGGTAATGAGAAGAATATACTATAATGTAAAAAAACTCCACTTTTATTTGCATATCTCAAAAAAAATACGTATCTTTGCACGATAATTCATTACAAATACCGTCCGGATATGAAAAAACAAATTTTACCCCTCTTATTGGGCTTAACCTTAATTGGATGTGCTGGGGTCTCAAAACAGGATAATACTTCTGCCGAGACCTTTACCGTTTCGGAGCAATCGGTAACTATTCCGACTCGTTTTAGTGCAACTCTGCGAGCGGAAGGTGATGCGGATATTGTGTCTCCTGTGAGAGGCAAGGTAGTGGAACAACGCGTCGAAATCGGTTCAAAGGTGAATAACGGCGATACACTTTTTATCATCGAAGAGGCGGGCTCTTCTGCCGCATTGAACCAGGCTATGGCTAACTTGAAGGCTGCCGAGGAACAAGAGCGTAGGGTAACTTCGGAGTACGAGATTATCAAGAACCTCTATGCTCACGACCAAGTTGGCGAGGAGATGCTGAATCAAGCCGGAGAGGAATACCGCATGGCGAAAACCGCAACTACTCAAGCTAAGGCCGCTGTCTGGAAAGCCGATGCTGAACGCACCAAACAAGTCATTTATAGCCCGGAAACGGGGGAAATAGGGAATATAAGCACTAAAGTGGGTGAGGTTGTTGATGCTAAAGCCGTCCTCGCTACGATTACAGAGAAAAGTAAGATGATGCTCATGCGAGGCTGTACGGATAATGAAATTCATTGTACAGTTGAAATCCCAATGCAGTACGATAATGTGCTTTTAGTGCCTCTGAACGGCATTGCTGACATAGAAGGGACACCCCATGTCTATAAGATTGGCGCAGATGGTAAACCTATAGCGACTGCAGTAGAGATAATGAAGGTGGCAGACGGACAACAAGTTATTGTCTTATCAGGACTCCAAGCCGGAGATGTTATACAGTTGAATTAAGTTAATAGTTGAAAGAAGATGGCGAGTTTTATAGTAGAAGGCGGACATAAGTTGCAAGGCACGATTACTCCTTGTGGAGCAAAGAACGAGGCATTGCAAGTCCTCTCCGCGGCACTCCTTACGGAGGAAAAAGTGACGATAACGAACCTCCCGGATATCTTGGATGTCAATAATCTTATCGGACTGATTGAAGCAATGGGGGCTATCGTGACACGTTCCGAGAGAGCGGTAACTATTGAAGCGAAGACCATCAATACTGCCTATTTGGCGTCCGAAGATTTTCGGGAACGGTGCACCAAACTCCGTGGCTCGGTGATGATTATCGGTCCTCTCTTAGCACGGATTGGTGAAGTGACCTACGCTAAGCCCGGAGGTGATAAGATAGGACGCAGACGTCTCGATACGCATTTTCAAGGGATGCTTAACTTAGGCGCAACCTTTACGTATGACCGCTCAATAGCTGCTTATACTTTTTCCGCCCCCAACGGACTGAAAGGCAATTATATGCTGTTGGACGAAGCCTCTGTTACAGGAACTGCCAATATCATTATGGCAGCTGTGTTGGCTAAAGGCACTACACAGATTTACAACGCCGCTTGTGAACCTTATATCCAGCAGTTGTGCCGTATGCTCAAGTCTATGGGAGCTAAGATAGACGGAATCGGTTCCAATCTCTTGACGATAGAAGGTGTCGATAACCTTCATGGCACGAACCACAAACTTTTGCCGGACATGATTGAGGTCGGCTCTTTCATTGGTATTGCTGCTATTACCGGATCGGATATAACGATACGCGATGTCTCCATCCGAGATTTAGGTATCATTCCCGACGCCTTTAGACGTTTGGGCATACAAGTAATCGCTGAAGGCGATGATCTGCATATTCCGGCACAAGAGCACTACCAGATAGAGTCTTTCTTGGACGGTGGTATATTGACTTTGGCGGATGCACCTTGGCCGGGCTTGACCCCTGACTTGTTGTCTGTCCTCTTGGTGGTGGCAACACAAGCGCGTGGTTCAGTTCTTATTCACCAAAAGATGTTTGAGAGCCGCTTGTTCTTTGTGGACAAACTGATTGATATGGGCGCGCAGATTATTCTCTGTGACCCGCACCGTGCCGTTGTAATCGGGCAAGATCATGCACGCGAATTAAGGCACAACAATATGACCTCTCCCGATATCCGTGCAGGTATAGCGATGCTTATAGCTGCACTTAGTGCAGAAGGGGTCAGCAAAATAGACCATATCGACCAAATCGATAGGGGATATGAGAATATAGAAGGGCGTCTGAATGCTTTAGGCGCTAAAATAAAACGTATACAATGAAACATTTGCAACTATTGATATTCACTCTGCTTCTGCCACTTTGCTTGAAAGCACAGATAGAGCAGCATGTATTCTGGTCAGGAGAGAAGGTGGGTGATTCTATCAAATTAACCGCAACGATAGATGAAGGGTGGCATATGACTCTTATTAGCGTTGGCGAAGAAGATTATGGGGAAGAAATATTTGCTTCTACGTACAGCATAATGACCGCTAAAGCAGTGCCTGTCAGGTATAATACCTGCAATGACCAAATGTGTACTGCTCCCGAAGTATATCTCTATGAGGAAATAGCAGACGGGCCTGTCGCCGGTAAAGACTCTGCTGGTAGCAGCAACAGAATGTTGTTCCTATGGGGATTATTAGCAGGGCTGTTAGCTATCTTTACACCATGCGTATGGCCGATTATACCGATGACGGTGAGTTTCTTCTTGAAGAAAGGCGGCGGCGTCCGCGATGCCGTTATCTATGGACTGTCTATCATCGTTATTTATGTTGGATTGGGTTTGCTCATAACGGTTTTATTTGGGGCTTCTGCCCTTAATGTCTTAGCAACCAATGCCATCTTCAATATTGTATGTTTTGTGCTATTGGTGGTGTTCGCGTTGTCTTTCTTTGGGCTTTTCGAAATAACTTTACCGGCATCGTGGTCCACTAAATTGGACTCTAAGGCACGTGAAACAGGAGGTCTCGTAAGCATATTGCTGATGGCTTTCACCTTGGTGATTGTGTCCTTCTCGTGCACGGGACCGATTATCGGAACCTTGTTGGTAGAGGCCGCAGGACAGTCTCTCTTGGCACCGGCAATAGGGATGTTGGGCTTTGCCATCGCATTAGCACTGCCCTTTACGCTTTTTGCCCTTTTTCCGCACTGGATGCAGTCTCTACCCAAGTCGGGAGGCTGGATGGAGACTTTCAAAGTATCCCTGGCTTTTATTGAGTTAGCCCTCTCACTTAAGTTCCTTTCTGTAGCTGATATGGCATACGGGTGGGGAATATTACCGCGGTGGCTTTTTATCCTGTTGTGGGCTGTGCTCTTCGGTGCATTAGGTATTTATCTCTTCATCAATACACGCAAAGCCATGAAAACGGGAGGCAAAGTGACCCGGATAGTGTTAGGTATCATGTCAATCGCTTTTGCGATATACCTTATACCCGGCATATGGGGTGCGCCTGTGAAAGCTGTTGCCGCCTTTGCGCCGCCACAACCGATAGAAGGGCAGGAAGAATTTAACGATTTCGAAGTCGGTATGGCGTACGCCTTACAAGAGCATAAACCCGTTTTGGTACAGTTCACAGGTTACGGATGTGTTAATTGCCGTAAGATGGAGAGTTTTGTACTGGCGAATGACAGCGTGCAGAAGCGTCTCAAGAATTATGTGCTGATTACCTTATATGTGGATGACCGTTTGGACAATGATGCCGATGGAGAGTCGGAAGGCATGGAAAACAGCCGTTTGCAAAAAGAGCGATTTGGCTCTAACGCGCAACCATTCTTCGTGCAACTGACGCCTATGGATAAACAGGAAGGCACGCCGATAGCTTATACTACCGACCCTATGGAATTTATAGAGTGGCTTAAACATTGATATGATGAATAATACTAAATACGAAACCAAACGACCGAAAGAGAAGGAAATGATTTTCGGCGTAAGAGCAGTCATTGAGGCAATAGATGCCGGTAAACCCTTGGATAGAGTGTTGTTGAGACGGGATATGTCTTCCGCTATCGGTAGGGAACTAATTAGTAAGTTAGAAGGTTTAGGAACGAGCATCAAGAAGGTTCCTGTCGAGAAACTCAACCAATTTACGGATAAGAATCACCAAGGAGTAATTGCATTTCTTTCTCCGATAGAGTTTACGGATATAGAGACTTTAATTCCTACACTTTATGATGAAGGTAAAATCCCGTTCATTGTTGTTCTCGATGGGATAACGGATGTGCGCAATTTCGGTGCTATTGCCCGCACCTGCGTTTGTGCCGGAGTAGATGCCATTGTGATAGCCGCGCGTAGCGGAGTGAGCATCAACGGAGATGCCGTCAAGACCTCTGCAGGTGCCTTAATGACGCTGCCGGTTTGTAAGGTAGAGAATATGCAGAACGCTTTGCAATTCCTCAAAGACAGCGGTTTGCAACTCGTCGCCGCGACGGAACACACCGAGGACGATTATACCGAGGTAGATATGACTTTACCCACCGCCATCGTTATGGGCAATGAGGAACATGGTATCTATGAGGGTAATTTGGAACTATGTGATACAAAAGTCAGAATACCGCTTTTAGGACAAATAGAGAGTCTTAATGTCTCTGTAGCCGCAGGCGTAATGATGTACGAAGTAGTGAGACAAAGGAAAAGTAAGTAGAGTAGGTTAAATAGAGTACAAAAAAGATTATGAACATTTTATACGAAGATAATCACATTATTGCAGTCAACAAAACATGCAACGAAATCGTTCAAGGCGATAAAACCGGCGATACCCCCCTCTCTGACATGGTCAAAGAGTATATCAAGAATAAGTATCATAAGCCCGGGGAGGTGTTCTTAGGCGTACCTCATCGGATAGATAGACCCACCAGCGGCGTGGTGCTCTTTGCGCGCACCAGTAAGGCGCTGACACGACTCAATACTATGTTCTCTTCCCACGAGAAAATCAAAAAGACCTACCTCGCTATCGTCGAGGGACGACCTGAACCCGCTCAAGCACGGTTGGAAGATTACCTCTTGAAAAATGAGGTACAAAATAAATCCTATGTCACTACTTATGACGGAAAAGGACGTACAGCTAAAGGGAAGCAAGCTATTATGAGCTATAAAACACTGGTAGAAGGTGACCATTATACGCTTTTGGAAATCAATCTGGAAACGGGACGACATCACCAAATTCGCTGCCAATTAGCCCATGCCGGTTACCCTATCAAGGGTGACCTTAAGTATGGTGCCAAACGCTCTAATCCCGATGGCGGTATATGTCTCCATGCGTGGAAGATAGGCTTTGAACACCCTGTTTCGCACGAAAGGGTGTATATTACCGCTCCAACACCCGATGATAGACTCTGGAATGCGCTGATGCAGAAAGTTACTGATACTGATAGCATCCTGCATCAGGAGGACTGACACGCGTAACGCCGTTGCGGTCAATAGGTAAGTGGTCAAGCAATGAAGCATCGCCTATCGCCCGCGCCGGAGATATGCTATCTAAAGTGAAATCATAATAGATGTATTCTTTATAGCGGTAGTAATTCTGTTTAAATACCGTATCGTTCTTTTGGGCATAAACATTGTCATATGAGTTTGCGTCCCGAATCGAGTCGGCGTGCAGGTAGCAGTTGTGTGCCTCTAAGGACGACTGCTGCAAAGTATCGCCTAAAACCAGGTTATTATCTTGTAACCCGTCAATGATGCAATTGGCGAACACAACATGGGACTCCACTGTTTTACCGGTGTTAATGCTATCCACATAAACCGCTTCGACATATTCCCGTGTAGTGGATTGGATTCGGATATTGGTGTGATTGAAGAAGGAGGCTATCGTAGTATGCTCAAAAATATGATTCCCTCCGGCACTGAAGACGCAGTAACTTGCGGTATTGCTAATCTCGGAGTTGGCAACTTGGGCATCCGTATTGACCAGCACTAAACCATATTTCGTGTGATTGTGAATACGGCTATTGGTGAGGATGAGATTGGGGCGTTCCGCCATATTCTCATTATAGGCATATAGTCCCATACGCCCGCTGCGTATCTCGGTATAATTGAAACGCCAAGTCGGTGCTCCTCCCTGAGGCATTAGGAAGAAACCGTTCCACTGTCCCGCGGCATAAGCGTAAGGTACCGAGTCAAAGAGTTTGTCCAAACGGTCACCTTGGATAATGACAGGGGCAAGGCGCGTGCCTTCGGATATGACATCACCTTCGCAGTATATAGCAGCATTACGATGCATATATAGTCTTGCTCCTGCTTCTAATCGCAAGGTACCTCCCACGACTATCGTATCATAAATAAGCCAGGGCTTGGAGGCTGAGAAAGTAGCGTTGAACAAGTCTGTACGCCCGGAAGCGGAGCGAATACGGTTAACATTCCATCCGATGGCCTCCAAGTGCAAGGTAGCAATATCCCCGCTGCGGCTTTGGATGAAGAGATTATCTTCCTTATAGAGCGGGGCAGAGGCGTCGGTCGGGTCAATATACACCTTAATAAATATATAAGCACTATCGCCTGCTGCAATCGCTATCTCTGACATATGCTCCGTTTGAGTCTCTCCATCTATATTGATATGAAAGTCTATGCCGCTCTCTAACCACACCCTCTCGAGGTATTGAACTGTCTTAGTAGGGTTAAATAGCATCACGATTTCAGTACCTGTACCGGCTCCGGTGAAGACGGTATCGAAGGACAAGGTGTCTTTGCTCAGTACTAAAGATTTTGCCCCTGACGGCTCGGTTATATCGCGACAACTCGTTAAGATAGTCAGCAGCATACCTATGAAGATGAGAATCTTACGCATTTACTCGAAATTAAAGACTATACTTATCATTTGGCTATTTAAACGGCTGATGGCTTGGGTATAAAACATATCCTGTTTAGCTACTTCAGGACGGTCATCCACCGGGCATAATAAATTAGCAAACCCAATCTGATACTTTATCTCAGGACATAGTTTGAACCAGCGAAGATAGAGATCAATACCGACGCCGACGGAGACAAAATAGTCTAAACCGTTAAGAAGCACCGGCTTTTCTCTGTCACGGCTGACATTATAGTTAATGCCGCCACCGGCAATGACATAGGGACGGTAGTTCTTTTCCCGTTCCGCAGAGAACTTGAGGTACAGTGGGATGGTAATCGGTATCGCCAAAATATCCTGCGTGTCACCGTAGTTGGAGGTCTTGACCGCCTTGCCGCTTTCCGCTTTGTACTGTAGTGTGCGTGAGGAAAACTCTAACCCGGGTGTGAAACGGAGATTAAGGTAGCGGCATAACCGCACATCCGTTATAAATCCTACCTGAAAACCGGGTATAAGGCGGCTTACACGAACATGGTATGTCTCACCGTCTATCTGTTCCTCACTATCTATCACGCCGAAACTCATCATGTTCACCCCTAACGAAAAACCAAAGTGCACGACTTTGTCATCGACATAGGGATTATTCATCTGCGCCTTCGCCACTATAGTAGGAATCAGACATGCTATTACTATTAGCCATCTTTTCATTCTTCTTTGTATTATTCATATTGCCGAAGTTCCAAGTCAGACTAAGACTGATATTTCGGCTATTCCAACGATTATCCGTATATTGCCAGAAGCTGTCACTAAATGTGGTATTTTGTCTTGCCCTTGAGTTCAGAAGGTCTTGTACGTTCAGAGCAAGTGCCAATGTCTTGTTGAGGAATGTTTTGCGTAAACTCAAATCAATACCGTAACTATGGGAACTGGTACCTTGTGCGCGCACACGCGGAGAGCGGTAATAAGCACTGATTTGACCGGTGAAAGTCTTCGTAAACATTAAACCTATATTAATGCGGGCAGAAAACGCAAAGATATTCTGCTCGGGAATGACTACTTGGGCATATTCTGTACCATTTAGAATTGGCGTATATGTGGCTTGGTCTAAGCGATTGTAGTAAAAACTTAGGCTGGTAGTCAAGTTCAGTATCTCTTTAAAGAATTTATCCTTTGCGACCAACTCTATTCCGGCTTCATGTCTCTTGCCGAGGTTAATCCATGTACCTCTTAGCACCTCATTATCGCGATAGCTGATGCGTTGGGTTACATCATCGGCATAGCGGTAAAAGAGCCCGGCACTAAGGGTGTGACGCTCCCAATGCTTGAGGTAGTTGAGTTCCACCGATGAACTGTATTGTGGAAGTAAATTCGGGTTACCGTAAGTGATGGCAGTTGAGTCTGAAAAATCCTGACGGGGATTGATTTGATGTCCTCTCGGACGGTCTATACGGCGGGTATAATTGGCTTGCAATTCATGTCCGTTGTCGAAACTATAGTTGATATAGACACTGGGGAAGAGTTGGAAATACGATGTGTCCTGTACCGCGGTCTCTTTTACTTCGGTGGAGTTGAAATAATCAGAAACCAAGTGCCTCCTGAAGTATTCTCCTCTAAGACCTGCTTGTACACTCAGTTTATCCCAAAATCTGGAGCCGAATGTAATGTACAAGGCATGAGTCTGCTCGTTATTGGTAAAATCATTATAATAGGACTTCAACTGTGTTGCACGTGCGTTACCTTCCCATGCATCAGCGTGTGTTGAGCGCCAAGCAAGGTCTGTCTGCCAGCCGGCTTCTAATTTCATAGCATTAGTAGGCTTCCACTCGTAATCGGCTTTCAACTGCACCGTGCGGTCCATGTTCTCATTTAACTGTTCTTGTAGAGAAGTGACCGCCCCTTGTTCTTGCGTTTCATAAAACATGTCTTGATTCCAATGGAACTGACTAAACTGCGCACTCATGGACAAGTTGTGTTGGGAGTTAATCTTAAACCGCCAATCCAACATTACATTGCCCCCGGGATGGGTGCCGGAACCTCGCTGGTTACGGTCATAAGACCTTAATAATGTGTCCGTATTGTTAGTACTCTGAGGTGCCTCATAATGCGTTATGTCATAAAGGTCATAGTGCGTCGGAGACTGATTGATATTGGAGAAAGCCCCATTGGTTTTGTCTCCCGGTACGGAGACCATGCCGAAACCGCTAAGACCGATTATTGACCTATCCGTTACGTGAAAATCTAACCCTGCGCGAATAAACATACCTCCACCGCGACGATAGTTGCCGCCGCTTTTGATAAGACGAGTGGTGTCTGTAGCGCTAAAGTTATAGCGGTCATTATACGAAGAACCATTGGACGAATGATAGTGGTAGCCGAGGTTGAAATAACCATCAACAATACCTTTTGTGAAATTGAAATTGAAACTCAGATTGGCACTGGGAGGTGTGGTCCACGGAGCTGCTAAAGAGTAGTTAATACGCCCTGTGAGCGAACCATAATAGCCGGTATTTCGATTGACAGAAGTAACGAGGTTAATAATACCTGCCGTTCCCTCCGGACTGTATTTGGCACTGGGGTTCGTGATGACTTCAATCTCTTTGATTGTCCCTGCAGGCATCTGTTGCAGTACATCGGCACGGTTTTCAGCGGTCAGACCTGCAGGTTTGCCGTTAATCCATATTTCGACGGCTTCTGAGTTACGGAGACTGATATTACCTTCCTGATCCACATCAACAGAAGGGATGTTCTGTAATACATCCGTCACTGAACCTCCGGCACTGGCGATTGCCTGATCCACGGTAAAGACCTTTTTATCTAACTCAAAACGCATCTGGGAGCCTTGAGCCACAATTTCGACACCTTGCAATTCTCGTGTGGACTCGGTGAGGTAAATTTTTCCCAATTTGATAGACTCTTGATCGGCTATGTTGACAGGTCTATATACCTCTTGATACCCGACCATGGAGATGAGGACAAGATAGTCGCCTTTTTTAGCTACAGTGAGTTCAAAATCGCCATTAGAATTACTCATTGTGCCGTCTATTGGTGTTATTGAATCAGAAGCAAGTAAACTGACATTGACGAAGTCTAAAGCACCACGATTAGCGGCATCCCTAATGGAGCCGCTGATAACAGTTTGAGCCGTTAAGCTTAGACTGCTGATAAGTAAACCTATGACAAGTAATAATTTCATGTTAATGCTTGGTCAAAATGTGTGCCACAGCTTCTTTGTAGCCATTGACTCCATGACCGATAATGGTATAAGAGCATACGTCCGAAAGGAGACTTTGATGTCTAAATGCTTCTCGCTCTAAGATATTGCTGATGTGAACTTCGACTACGGGTATTGCCTGTTCTACCACATATTCTACGGCATCACGGAGCGCAACAGAGGTGTGCCCGTAACCGCCCGGGTTAATGATTACACCATCTACGCGATTGATCTCAACAGCCTGCTGGAGAAGGTCAATAAGAACTCCCTCGTGGTTGGTTTGCTCGTAATGGAAAAATACATCCGGCCATGTTTGTTGGATGTCAATGAGTAGTGACTCCATAGACATGGCACCATAAATCTTAGGACTCCGTTTGCCGAGCAAATTGAGGTTAGGACCGTTGAGAATGAGTATTTTCATTAGATGCGTTCCCCATTAACCACCAACAAGAATTGCTCGTTATTGTCGGTTCGTTCCATAAAGGATTTCAGTTTCTCCATCGCCTCAACGCCATTCATGTCGGATAGTTGTTTCCTAATCATCCACATTCTGCTCAGTACATCCGGCGGGAGCAATAAATCGTCACGTCGAGTGGAGGATGCAGGAATATCTACAGCGGGGAATATACGCTTATTGCTAAGTTTGCGGTCAAGTTGCAGTTCCATATTACCGGTACCTTTAAATTCCTCAAAGATAAGATCGTCCATTTTAGAACCGGTTTCAGTCAACGCTGTAGCAATAATAGTTAGAGAACCTCCGTTTTCAATATTACGGGCTGCACCGAAGAATCGCTTGGGTTTGTGTAATGCCTGTGCTTCTACGCCACCGCTAAGTACTTTACCAGAGGCGGGTGCTACTGTGTTATAGGCTCGAGCCAAACGGGTGATGGAGTCGAGTAGAATAACGACATCATGACCTGACTCAACAAGACGCTTGGCTTTCTCATGTACGATATTAGCGACCTTAACATGATTCTCTGCCGGTTCGTCAAATGTGGAGGCTATCACTTCTGCATTCACGCTACGTGCCATGTCAGTCACTTCTTCCGGACGCTCGTCGATAAGCAGGATAATCATATATACTTCCGGATGGTTGGCGGCAATAGCATTGGCTATCTCCTTAAGCAATACGGTTTTGCCGGTCTTCGGTTGTGCTACAATCAATCCGCGTTGCCCTTTTCCGATAGGGGCAAACAAATCTATGATGCGAACAGAAAGCGGGTCGGAGCCATCGCCTTTGCAGAGCTTAAATTTCTCATCAGGGAAAAGAGGTGTTAAGTTCTCAAAAGCCGTTCTGTGCTTCGCCAATTCCGGAGCGAGACCATTAATCCGTATCACTTTGTCCATCGGGAAATATTTATCCGTTTCACGATTAATGCGGATAGTACATTCCACCGTATCGCCATTTTTAAGACCGTATTGGCGAATCTGTTGTTGGCTGATATAAACATCATCGGGTGAACTGAGGTAATTATAGTCTGCGCTGCGTAGAAAACCATAACCATCTGCTGCACATTCCAATGTGCCCATCGCAATCACGTTTTCACCGATATCAAGCAGCGCCTCTTGTTCTCCGTTTTGTTCGCTTGCAGGAGTCTCCTCGGTCTCGTTTTCATCAAGGTTGCTATTCTCTTCTTCCCCACGTGCTGCAGCCATCTTGGCAGCAATGGCTTCCGCTTCTGCCATAATTTCTGTTTTCGTTTTGCGGCTACGTTTTTTGCTTTTGCCCTGATTTTCTTTCTCTGGAGCGGTCTCTAATTCAGTTTTTACTACCGGCTCCTCAATAGGAGCAACAGGTGCCGTCTCAGCAACCGGTTGGGGCGTTTTAGCTTTACGCCCTCTTTTTTTCGTGGTAATTTGTTCCGTAATAGGCTGTTCTGGGGCATCGGTCAACGGCAGTGCAATTTGGGTGTCAGGATTAAGTAACGGCTTGCGTGCCTCAACGGCTTTAACGGTTTTATTGGCCTTATGTTGGTTAGCGTCTAATTGCTCTTGCATGGCGTCAATCTGTTCATTTTCAGAGCCTACAGTTGCCACTACTCGTTCTGCTTTCAGGTTATTGGTATTTACTTTTTCGGGGGCGGCTTTATGTAAACGGACACGCTCGCGCTTTTCCCCTTTTAAACGAATACGCTGGTTCTCCTTTTCTTCTACAACGGCAGCTCGTTGGTCGGCCTGTGCATCCAAGATACCGTAGATGATGTCCATTTGTTGTTCGTTCTTCTTCAGTTTCATACCCAAAGAGAGCGCAATCTCTCTTACCTCTTCGAGCGACATGCGCTCAAGTTTACTTTTGTCGTATTGCATAAAAAATGTATTTTTCGGAAATAATCAGAGGATATCTCTTAAATCGGCTGCAAAATTATATAAAAAAAATGATATTTGCAAGAAAAATGAAAAAAAAATGAAAATTATTTGCACAATTCACAATTTTTTGCTAATTTTGCGCGATTTTTCGCGTTGAAATAAATTTAAATACTAAATAAAATGTCTAAAATTTGTCAAATTACGGGCAAGAAAGCCCAATCAGGGTGCAATGTATCGCACTCGAAGCGCCATACCAAGCGCAGCTTCGATGTGAACTTGTTCCACAAGAAGTTCTACTGGGTAGAACAGGATTGCTGGATTTCGCTGAACGTGAGTGCAGCGGGTCTTCGTACTATTAACAAAATCGGTCTTGACGCAGCTTTGAAACAAGCTGCTGAAAAGGGTTATCTTTACGAATAGAAAGGAGTACAACTATGGCAAAGAAATCAAAAGAAGCTCGTGTACAAGTTATTCTTGAGTGCACAGAACAAAAGGCCAGCGGTATGCCCGGTATGTCTCGTTACATTACCACTAAGAACCGCAAAAACACTCCCGATCGTCTGGAGCTGATGAAGTATAACCCGATCTTGAAGAAATATACTCTTCACAAAGAGATCAAGTAATCAACCCTTTAATTACAGAACACTATGGCAAAGAAAGCGGTTGCGACCTTGCAAACAGGTAATGCCGGTAGAACTCACTCCAAAGTTATCAAAATGGTGAAGTCCCCTAAGACCGGTGCTTACATCTTCCAAGAAGAAGTAGTTGAAAACGAAAAAGTAAACAGTTTCTTTAAATAAGAATCTTATCCTAAGGAATTAGGCTTCCTGTTGTGGAAGCCTAATTTTGTTTTTATTATGTTGGGCATAATCATCAATCCTAAATCCGGGAAGAAGCGTTTTCGTCATCAGCGCAGGTTTTTATTTCAATTTCTTCGCCGTCGTCATCAGCCTTTTACGTATCGTGTAACCCTTTATGCCGGTCATGCAACCGAGTTAGCGCGTGAATTGGTAGAGGGTGGATATGAGCAGTTGTTGGTCTTGGGCGGTGATGGCACTCTCAATGAAGTGGTGACGGGCATTATGGAAGCCCGTATAGATGATGAGAAGCGCCAACGAATTCAAGTGGGTTTGATACCTCGTGGCACCGGTAATGATTACGGGCGCTTTTGGGGATTGACCCGTGATTTCCGAAAAGCAATAGATACTTTCTTTAGCGGTAAGCCGACACCTATTGATGTCGGGCGTCTTACCTATCAACGGAACGGAGAGGAGAAACACTACTATTTCATCAATTCGTTAGGTTTTGGTGTTGATCCGTTGTGCTGCTATTATGCCGAGCGATTGAAACCCTATATAGGTGCGCATCATGTCAACTATGTATTTGGTCTATTGAAAGCCCTTGTAGAACAACAAGTAATACCAATGTCTGTTTATGTTGACGGAAAGCACGAAGTGACGGGCGGTCTCTTTGTCATGTCATTGGCGGATGGTCCTTATAGTGGCGGTGGTATGAAACTAAATCCTAAAGCAGATCCGCGAGATGGCATGTTGAATGGTATGTTCGTAGAGAAACCAACTTTTGGCCGGGTAATGAAAGCGTTGCCTAATCTCTTTAACGGTAAGTTGACGGAGATAGACTTTGTTCACTCCATAGAGGGGAAAGAGGTAGAATTGAAGACAACTAAGCACTTGTTGATAGAGTGTGATGGGGTGTTGCATCACTTTATGGGCTCATGCCGTGTTGAGTGTGTGCACCATGCCATACAGTTTGTAGCTTCTAAAGACTTTTAGCGAAATATTCTGCTTCGCTGAGATGGTCGATTTTGCCAATATCCATCATCTTATAATTATAAGGTATGTGCGCGCGTATAGTTTCTTGTGGGTGGTGCTCGACTATATGCAGATAAAGGTCAATGACGCTAAACTTCTCACGTTTCATTTCGTGCATAAACGGAAGTATGCGGGGGCTTACTATCTGCATGCCGGAAAAAGCTAATAAACGGGTATCTTGTATGTGTCCGGCGGCATTAAGCGGACGCACTTCTTTTGTAGCAATATTGGTCCATCCGACAAGTTTATTATCTTGATCCCAACATAGATAACGCTGTGTCTGACGTTGGCTCACTACGAGCAGCGCAAGGTCTTCGGGACAATATGCATCCATGACCTTTTGGATATCTATATTGGAGAGTATATCGACATTGAGAGCTAAAATAGGTTCGTCATGAAGGACTTTCATAAGTCCTCCGCCTGTCTCAAGGAGCATATCCCGTTCATCAGAGACTTTGATATCCGGATAGTTAGAACGCAGAAAGTCAATAATCATATCCGGAAAATGGTGTATATTAACGATGATGTCGCTGATACCTGCTTGGTGCAGTTTCTCAATCTGCCATTGTAGCAGCGGTTTGCCGTTGATAGGTACTAATGCTTTAGGCATTGTGTCCGTTAGGGGCTTGAGTCGTGTGCCTAAGCCCGCTGCAAAAATCATGGCTTTCATGGTTTATCTCTGTGAATCAGTTCAATGGTAACAGTCGGATAGTGCTGCGCAATATGTTTAGCAAGTGCCTCTGCCGAATAGACAGAGCGATGTTGTCCGCCTGTGCAGCCAAATGCGACTTGGAGATGTTCGAAGTTTCGCTCCAAAAAGCGCTCTACATGGTGGTCGATAAGCAGATAGACAGATTGCAGGAACGTAAGTATTTCGCCATCTTGCTCCAAGTAATCAATAACCGGTTGGTCAAGTCCAGTCAGTTCTTTATATTGTTCATACTTGCCCGGGTTGTGTGTGCTACGGCAATCAAAAACGTAACCTCCGCCATTGCCGGAGCGGTCTTCGGGGATGCCTTTCTTGAAACTAAAACTATAGATGGTGATTGTCATACTTATTTTTTTTCTGCAAAAATACTATATTTTGCGGATATATGCAAGAATAATTTGCTTATTTCATGAAAATATCGTATTTTTGCAGCATGGTGAAAGTCCTCCGCTATATTCAGTCTTTCTGGGAAGGGGTGTTAGAACTTTTTTATCCCGCATTATGCCCTATCTGCGATACCCCGTTGGAGAAAGGGGAATATGTATGTCCGAGTTGTCATAAAACTCTACGGCGTACAGAACAAGCGATTATACGCGGTAATAGCACCGAACAACTCTTTATGGGCAATAAGCGCTTTGAGCGCGGCGGTGCTTATCTTTTCTTTGAGAAAGGAGGAGATGTGCAGAAGATGATTCTGAATTTTAAGTTTGCTCGCCGTCCTGAGATTGGCTATGAATTGGCAAAAGAAGCGGCTCAGGCATTTATGGAAGCAGGCTTTTTTGAAGGTATAGATGTAATAATTCCCGTACCATTACATCCTCGGCGTTTGCGTGAGCGAGGCTACAATCAAGCGGAAGTAATAGCTAAAGGAGTACATGAAGTGACACATATAGCAGTAGATACGACGCATTTGTTGCGTATCAAGAATAATCAGCACCAAGCCGCATTGCGTGGTATGAAACGGGAGAAGAATGTGGAGGATATTTTTGCAGTCGTTCATCCGGAAGATATGTACCGCAAACATATCTTATTAGTGGATGATGTTATAACGACGGGTAATACTCTCCGCTCCTGCATGAAGGTAATGGGGAAGTTTCGCGGTTGCCGAATCAGCGTATTCGCTTTGGGTAAAGCTATCGGTTAATCCAAAAAACGGTTTACAGCGTCAAGGGCAGTTTCTTTTGCCGTTGCGAGATCATCGTTAATAATAATCTTGTCAAAGAGGTGTGCGTCCGCCATTTCGGTCTCGGCTTTAGCGAGACGCTCTTCAATCTTCTCGGGCGAGTCCGTACCACGACCTACCAAACGGCGTCGCAATTCGTCCACCGAAGGCGGTTGAATAAAGAAACTTAATGCTCTGGCGCCGAAAATGCGTTTGAGATTGGCACCGCCCTTGACATCAACATCAAAGACCACGTGATGTCCTTTGGACTCAATCCGTTCTATCTCCGACTTGAGTGTGCCGTAATAGACTCCTTGATAGACATTTTCGTACTCGACAAACTCGTCCTGCCGGATGCGTTGGAGAAATTCATCCACGGAGATGAAGTAGTAGTCAATGCCGTTTTGTTCTTGTCCTCGCGGAGCGCGAGTTGTGCACGATACGGAAAACTCGAGGTCATTACGTTTTTCCAATAGATAGTGTACTAATGTGGACTTGCCACTGCCGCTTGGGGCACAGAAAATGAGAATCATAGGACGTTTAAGACTTGTTCTTTGATTTGTTCAAGGATATCCTTCATTTTAACGACAATGATTTGCATTTCGGATTGATTTGACTTAGAGCCGAGGGTGTTGATTTCCCGTCCCATTTCCTGGGCGATAAATCCGAGTTTTTTGCCAACCCCGAGTTGTTTGTCATTTTCTTTATCGTGACCCGCCATGACTTCTCGGAAATAGCGGATGTGATTGGTCAAACGCACTTTTTCCTCGGTAATATCCAATTTCTCGAGGTAGTAGATGAGTTCTGCTTCGAGGCGATTTTGGTCAATCTCTTGTTTTGTTTTCGCTGCGAGGTCTTCGAGATTGGAGAGTAGCCGCGATTTGATGTTCGCTACGCGGTTGGTTTCAAAGGGTTCTACTTGTTTCAAGAGGTCGGCGATGCCGTTCAGTTTCGTGGTGAACATAGTTTCTAACGCCGCGCCTTCCTGGATGCGGAATGCCTCAAAGTCTGCGAAAGCTTTTTTGATAGTTTCCTCAAGCAGCGTCCATTCGGTTTCGGGCATTACTTGTTCGGTTGTCGGTTGGGCGATTACTCCCGGGATGCGCACAATGGAAGCGGCGAGACCTGTCGGGTCAACGCCAAGGGATAGCAGTTCATTGTAGTAATAGTGAAATGCTTCCTTGTTGATTGGTCCGAATGCCGTATTATCTGTGTCTATGTTCGTTCCGTTTTGTGCTGATTGGCGGTAAATGGTGAGGTCCACTTTTCCGCGCTCTATGAGTGGCGAAAGCAGTTGACGGATGGCGTTTTCTTTTTCACGAAAGTAAGGCTGAATCTTGAGATTCAGGTCTAATTGTTTGGAGTTTAGACTCTTAATTTCTACTACAGTTTTGTGGTCACCGGCAAGAAACTCCGCTTTGCCGTAACCTGTCATTGAACGTATCATTTGCCTATACAGAATTTACTAAATATGTTGTTGAGCACTTCTTGATTTGTAATTTTGCCGGTAACTTCTCCGAGTGCCGACAGGCAATCTTGGAGGTCCATGCTGAGGAACTCTCCGGAAATATTGTCCGCGAGTCCTTTTCGGACGCGTTGTATGGCTTCAAGTGCTCGTGTAAGTGCTTCGTAGTGACGCGCGGAAGAAATGACGGCGCCGTTTTGTTCCTGTTTTCCTGCGGCATGGACGAGTGCTTGCTTCAGTTGCTCTATGTCATCTTCCCAGTGGTAAACAAGTGTTGTCTTGCCGGGTAGGGTAGTAGGTGCGCCTTGCGGCTGTACATGGATGAGGATGGAAGCTTTGTCCATTGCTTCGTATGTCCGTTCTATGCCCAATTGCTCTACATAGTCCTCCGTCTCATGAATACCGGCGGTGTCTATCAGCCTAAATAGTTGTCCTGCAATAACCAGTCTCTCTTCCACCGTGTCGCGGGTTGTTCCGGGAATGGCACTGACGATGGCTCTATTCTCGCCCAAGAGGGCATTCAATAAGGTCGATTTGCCGGCATTGGGTACGCCGATAATGGCAACAGGGATACCATTTTTAATGGCATTACCGGTGGAAAAACTGTTGGTCAGTCGTTTGAGGTGTTGCTCAATCTCGGCAGCGAGTGCTTGGAGTTCAGTCCGGTCTGCAAATTCCAATTCTTCGTGGTCGGCAAAATCCAGTTCCAATTCAATGAGTGAAGTTATGTGCAATAAGCGCTCGCGCAAGGTGTCTAATTCGGAACTTAGTCCACCTCGTAATTGGCTGAGTGCCATGTCTTTCTCGGCTTTTGTTTCTGCGGCAATCAAATCGGCAACTGCTTCGGCTTGTGCGAGGTCCATTTTGCCGTTGATGAATGCTCTTTCGGTAAATTCGCCTGCTTTGGCAATCCTGCATCCCGCATCGCAAAGTCTGCGCAGCAATTCCTGTTGAATATACAACGAACCGTGACAACTAATCTCTACGACATTTTCTCCGGTGAAAGAGTGGGGGGCCCGGAACGTAGTAACGACGACATCATCCAAATCGGGGATTTTGTAATACTGAACCGAAGCCGATGGGGGCACGATTTTATCTGTATCTATCGCGTCTCTTTCGTTACGGTCTCGTTGAGCACCCGATGAGCACCCGATGAGCACCCGATGCGCATAGGACGGAATCAGCTTGGCGACAATGTCGAAAACATCGTCTCCGCTGATGCGAATAACTGCTATTCCTCCCGTTCCGTACGGTGTAGATATGGCGCAAATACTTTCCATAGCGAGCACAAAAGTACAAAAAAAAGCTTGAACGTCCAAATCTATTTTAATTTTTTTTCAAAAAAATGCACCGAATGTTTGCATATGTCATTTTTTTTTTGTAATTTTGCAGCCGAAATTTGAAAATTGGGTAAGTAGGACTGAATTATTAACAAAAAAAGATATACAAAATGTTAGATGCCTTTTATCAAATTCATGATTTTCTGGTGGAACATTCTCACATGCCGATTCGTCGTCTATTGATGGATGAGATTGATTGGGAGGACCGTTTGATTGCCATTCGCGGAGGTCGCGGTGTAGGAAAGACAGACTTTTTGCTTGTCCGTGCGAAGGAGTTGGAGGAGCGTGAGAAAGATCATCCCACCCTTGTTGAGAAGCCTAAGCGCCGTAAGAACATGGATCCGGTGCGTCCTGTTCTGTACGTTAATCTCAACAATTTCTTCTTTACGCAGCACACCATTGTAGAGTTTGTGACCGCTTTTTATAAGTCCGGAGGTCGTTATCTTTTATTAGATCAGGTTTTTAAATATCCGAACTGGTCCAAGGAATTGCGTCGTTGCCATGACCGTTTTAAGGAGTTGCACATCATTTTTGCCGCCTCTCCGGTAATGCCTCTTGATGAAGATAATCGTGATTTACAGGGGATTATCCATGTTTATAATCTGCGTGGTTTTTCATTTAGGGAGTACCTCAATCTGCGTACGGGTATGCGTCTCAAGCCGTATAGTTTGGAAGAGATTTTGCACTCTCATGCTTCGATTGCGACTGCAATCTGCGAACATATTCATCCGTTGGCCTATTTCACGGATTATCTGCGTCGCGGATACTATCCTTCTTTCTTGGAGAATAAGAACTTTGAGGCAGATTTAATCAAGACCATCAACACCATTTTGGAGGTGGATATATTACTGATTAAACAGATAGAAGTACAATCTTTGCCTAAGCTAAGGTTGATGCTCAATCTGATGATGAACGAGACGCCTTGTGCGCTTAATGTCAGCGCGTTATCGGAGCAGATAGAAACTTCTCGGGCGACGACGATGAATTATATCAAGTACTTGAAAGACTCTCGCTTGCTTAACCTTCTCTATATGGAAGGTCGCTCGTTCCCGATGAAGCCTTACAAGGTTTATATGCAGAATACGAACTTAATGTATATGAACTCAACGCGTGAGCCGAATCAGCAAGATTTGTACGAGACCTATTTCTACAACGCGCTTCATCAGGCTCATCGCGTGAATGCAACTGAGCGCAATGCGATGTTTGTCATCGACGGGAAATACTATTTCGATGTGATGGCAGATCAGCCAATTCGTGACCATATTCGTCCCTGCGCGATAGGTAATATCGAACAAGGTCGCGGTAACTTTATTCCCCTTTGGATGTTAGGACTATTGTACTAAGTTGTAGAAGTTGAAAGTTTTCCAGGAGACCAGGTGCCCAGGTTACCGTTAAAAGTGGAAAGTTGAAAGTATTTGTTAAAGGTGATAAAAGTACCGAAATAGAAGTACTCAATAAAATTAAATAACTATATGAAAGAGAAGAAATTTCAAACGATGGATGGTAATGCCGCGGCTGCGCATATAGCGTATATGTTCACCGAGGTAGCTGCTATTTATCCAATTACGCCGTCCTCCCCGATGGCCGAGAACGTAGATGAGTGGGCGGCGGGTGGTCGCAAGAACATGTTTGGTGAGACTGTATTGGTACAAGAGATGCAGTCAGAAGGCGGGGCAGCCGGTGCTGTTCATGGTTCTTTGCAAGCCGGTGTGTTGACCACTACATTTACGGCCTCTCAAGGCTTGTTGCTGATGATTCCTAACATGTACAAGATTGCAGGTGAGTTGCTGCCGACCGTATTCCATGTATCAGCTCGTACATTAGCCTCTCATGTGTTGTGCATCTTTGGTGATCACCAAGATGTTATGGCATGCCGTCAGACCGGTTTTGCAATGCTGGCAGAAGGTTCTGTACAAGAGGTTATGGACTTGGCAGGTGTTGCTCACTTGAGTACCATTAAGAGTCGTGTGCCGTTCCTCAATTTCTTTGACGGTTTCCGGACATCCCACGAATACCAGAAGGTAGAGGTAGTGGATCAAGAGGATTTACTGCCATTGGTAGATATGGAGGCTTTGCAGGCATTCCGCGACAGGCAGTTAAGCCCGATGCACCCAGTGACAAGAGGTCTGAATGAGAACCCCGATGTGTTCTTTGCTCACCGTGAGTCTTCTAATCCTTATTATAATGCTGTTGCGGATATCGTCAGCGACTATATGGACAAGATTTCGGCCATTACGGGTCGTAAATATCGTCCTTTCAGTTACTATGGTGCGCCCGATGCAGAACATATCGTTATTTGTATGGGTTCTGCTTGCGAGGCTTTGCGTGAAGTGATTGATTTCGAGGCAGCTAAGGGTCGCAAACTCGGTATGATTAATGTCCACCTCTATCGTCCCTTCTCACTCAAATACTTGAAGGAAGCTATTCCTGCAACGGCGAAGAGAATATGCGTTCTGGATAGGACCAAAGAGCCGGGTGCTAATTCGGAGCCTTTGTTCCTGGATGTACGCGATGCGTTGTTGGAGTTAGGAATGACTGATATTGAGCTTGTAGGCGGTCGTTACGGCTTAGGTTCCAATGATACGACTCCTGCTCAGCTGTTGGCGGTTTATGATAATTTGGATTTGCCAATGCCGAAGAATCACTTCACCTTAGGAATCAATGATGATGTGACCTTTACATCGCTTCCCGTTGGTGCAGAGATTGCTATGGGCGGCAAGGGTATGTTCCAAGCTAAATTCTATGGTTTAGGTGCTGATGGTACCGTTGGCGCGAACAAGAACTCCGTTAAAATTATCGGTGAGACGACAGACAAGTATTGCCAAGCGTATTTCTCTTATGACAGTAAGAAATCCGGCGGTTTCACATGTTCGCACTTGCGTTTCGGCGATGAACCGATTCATTCGACTTATTTGGTAACAACGCCGAACTTTGTGGCTTGCCACGTTCAGGCATATCTCCATATGTATGACGTAACCCGTGGTCTTCAAGACAACGGAACGTTCTTGTTAAATACCGTTTGGGAAGGTGATGAGTTGGCAAAGAATATGCCGGTTCGCGTGAAGAAGTACTTTGCAGACCATCATATTAGGGTGTATTATATTAATGCAACCAAGATTGCGCAAGAGATTGGCCTAGGTAACCGTACCAACACGATATTGCAATCCGCATTCTTCCGCATTACCGAGGTGATTCCAGTAGAGAAAGCCGTTGAGGAGATGAAGCACTTTATTGTGAAGTCTTACGGCAAAAAGGGTGAGGATGTAGTCAATAAGAACTACGCGGCCGTGGATCGTGGCGGCGAGTATAAAGAACTTGTAGTAGATCCTGCCTGGTCGAACTTGCAAGACGAAGGCGAGCAGCACGCTTCAGAACCAGAGTTTATCTCTAAATTGGTTCGCCCGATTAATGCACAAGATGGCGATTTGCTGCCCGTATCGACTTTCAAAGGTATAGAAGACGGTACTTGGGAAGTAGGTACGTCTAAGTATGAGAAACGTGGTGTGAGTGCATTCGTACCGGTATGGAATGCCGAGAACTGTATCCAATGTAACAAGTGCGCATATGTATGTCCTCACGCAGCAATCCGCCCGTTCGTAATGGACGACGAAGAGGTGAAGAATTTCAATGGCGTTACATTGGAGATGAAAGCTCCGTTGGCAATGAAAGGCATGCATTTCCGTATGCAAGTAGATCCGCTGGATTGTCTTGGTTGCGGTAACTGCGCCGATGTTTGCCCGGGTAATCCGAAGTTAGGCAAAGCACTTGAAATGGTTACATTAGAGAGCCAAGAGGCCGAGGCCGCGAACTGGGATTATTGCGTAGAGAAAGTAAGCTCTAAACAACATCTTGTTGATATTCAGCAATCTGTTAAGAATAGCCAGTTCGCTACGCCGCTCTTTGAGTTTAGCGGTGCTTGCTCCGGTTGCGGTGAGACCCCATACCTCAAGCTGATTAGCCAACTCTATGGCGATCGTGAGATTGTGTCCAATGCTACCGGTTGCTCGTCTATCTATTCGGCCGCTGTTCCATCTACGCCTTATACCAAGAACGAAAAGGGTTGTGGTCCGGCATGGGATAACTCCTTGTTTGAGGACTTCTGCGAGTTCGGCTTAGGTATGCAGATTGCGCATAAGAAGATGCAGGCTCGTTTGGCTCGTCTAATGGAGGAAGCTAAACTGTGTGATTGCTGCTCGGATGAGCTGAAGGCAATGTTCGACGAGTGGATAGCCAATAAACAAGACGGAGCTATTACTCGTAAACTCTATGAGCCGATGGTGGCTGCTATGGAAGCTTGCGGTTGCGATAAATGTCAGGAGATACTGAAGTATAAAGACCACATTATCAAACGTTCTCAATGGATTGTTGGTGGTGATGGCGCTTCCTACGATATCGGTTATGGTGGACTCGACCACGTGATTGCATCGGGCGAGGATGTAAATATCCTTGTGCTTGATACAGAGGTTTACTCGAATACCGGCGGTCAGGCTTCCAAGTCCACTCCTCTCGGCGCAATTGCTAAGTTTGCTGCAGCCGGTAAGCGCGTGCGCAAGAAAGACCTCGGTATGATTGCTACCACCTACGGATATGTCTATGTAGCCCAGATCGCTATGGGTGCTGACCAGGCGCAGACCTTGAAGGCAATTCGTGAGGCAGAGGCATATCATGGTCCGTCGCTCATCATTGCTTACGCTCCGTGTATCAACCACGGTCTGAAAGCCGGAATGGGCAAATCTCAGGCGGAGGAAGAGAAAGCTGTTGCATGTGGTTACTGGCACCTCTGGCGTTATAATCCGGAACTCGAGAAGGAGGGTAAAAATCCGTTCCAGCTCGACTCCAAAGAGCCTAATTGGGATAACTTTAAGGACTTCCTGAAGGGCGAAGTGCGTTACTCATCCGTGATGAAACAATATCCGGCCGAGGCAGATGAGCTCTTCAATGCCGCAGAAGAGAATGCTAAGTGGCGATATAAGAGCTACTTGAGAATGCTCAAGACGGAGTGGTAATAATTAATGTAACGCGCACGCATGTCGTGCGCGTTACTATGTTTAATCCTTTCGTCATAACGATATAACGTTATAATGTTATAACAAGAATGCTGAGTACAGCTGCCAACTAAAATTACCAGCAACAACAAAGAACGCGCGTACATATGTACGTGCGTTCTTTTGTTTTGCTTTGTATGTATCCAATTAGATTATTTCACCTCTTGACCTTGTAGGGTATAGGTCTTGTCGCCGCGGAGGATGTAGATTTGACTTTTTGATGCCCTTCCGTTCTTAGTCGCTATCCTCCCGTATTCGAGTCGTATGTCTCCCGTACGTGGCAGGTATGGGACAAAAGCGTACGAATATTAAGATTTGCCACTTTTTTCTACATCTACCTAATAGACGCGCGAGAGTGGCGCGAGATATGCTGATTTATGGCTATTTGAAACGAAGTTGAAAAGTATATGATTGTTAAGATTAAATAGTTAAAAGATTCTCCGTCACTTTGTTCTGGCGATTATTACATAGCCATTCTCACACATAATTTTGTGTTTAACAGACAAAAGAGCCAGCCTGCTCGATGGTGGAGCAGGCAAGAGAGGCAAATTTTGTTAATGCAGACTATTTACGGACAAGGCGAATAGAATAACAGTTGCAACGGAAGGTCTCGTACATAGTTACTTCTTTTGCATTAAAGTACATATACCATGCGTACTCCGAACCACTCAATGTGGACGACCAATATAAACCATTTGATCCACCGTCATTCATAAAGCCATCGCAATATCGAGCGCCTGCGGCTGGTAAAACAATCGACTCTCCGCTTGGACCTTCTACTTTATACCCACTTCCATTCCAAGTCCATCGACAAGAGTTTTTCAATTCTTCTAACTGCTCTTTTGTTGGCAAATTGTTGCCAAATTTCTCCATCGCCTGATCGTAGGTATGGAATCCGCTGGCTTCATTTTGGTCTTTCCATAGAGTTCCACTTGGCAAACCTAAATCAATCCAGCCTTGCGCACGCAATGCTGCTCTTCTTGTTTCTTCCTCTCGGTGTATCTCCTCGGCTTCTGCCTGTAAGGTTGCGGCATCTCTTCCGTCTGTTACTAACAATACGATTCCGTTACGACTTTCTCTTGTCATGTATTTACTTTGTCCCACATAACCATTTGCCCGCAACAACGACAATTCTTCGTTTGTAGGAATACGCCAGTTGTTGTAACCATGTTGTGCTTGATTGTTGATTTGCCGGATGATAGATGCCGGTTCTGCTTCAAATACGCCTATTTCATTTGGGAACACTTTCAAATAGCCATATACGACTTCTACGGTTGTACGTTTTTTTACCGTATAATTTTGTTGAGTCGGTGTTGCTGTAACTGTTGCGCCTGAGGTGATAGCTATCTTTGATGCTAATTTTTGAGCAATACTTTGCATGGTTGTTCTGTAGGAAGTCCCAGCAAAAGTTGCACCTTCTGTCGCAGTAATAGTACCACTTTCAACATTAATCACACGCGCATCTACATTGTATTGTCCCATTACGACATTCACATCGCCAACAACAATCTTAGACACATTTAAGATTTGACCGATTCGCACCATTTGACTTTCGGTCATTTTGCTACGTTGAAAGCCTTGTTCGTCAATGGCTTTATCAATCTGCGTGCGCTCAACCATAGTATATCCGGCAGGCCGAAAATAGGTGATAAATATGGCAGAGATACCATCCACATCGGCTTGCGAGATACCCACTCCTGCCTTAAATTCCAGCACGGCACAACGTTGTGCCTGCAATGTGAGTGCCATTAGGCATATCACAAATAAAGATAATATTTTTTTCATGTTTTCGAAATTATTTTGATTCATTTTCTAATTCATCCCAAATATTAGAATCCGGCCATTGGATTTTCTCGTCCTGATCTTCATTAGAAACAGAATGATCGTGCGTAACATCGCCTGTTAAAGGATCATAATCAAAAGAATGCCTCCCCTCATCATCGTAATCAGTGTGATGAACCAAACCAGTTTCTTCGTTGTAAGTGTTATTGCAACCTGAACTCATAATGTATAGGTGGCAGTTATATCCCATCGCCTCGTCGGTTTTAAATGATTATTAATAAATACAAAAAGTGTGAACTTTTGCGTTTTATCATATTGGTTCTTTCGGGTCTCGACTCCCATGTACTCCAATATATGCAGAAAGTCCACACTTACGGTGTGAACATTCGCTATACTTCGGAAGTACAATTCAAATTGTCGAGAAATGAAAGAATCCTTAATAAAGCAAATGCTTTTAATCAATATGTCGGCGCAACGCTTTGCGCTTTCTCTGTTTAACGTCCGAGGAAAGACGAGGGTTTTATTGCTCGCAAAATTAGTGTTTTTTTTGACATATGCAAGGTTTTGAGTGTAATTTTGTCAAATTTATGCTTTTTTAGACGAAAAAGAGTACTAATCTGTCGGTTATTGGGCTGATTGCTCGGCTTTTAGGGATTGATAGACCATGGAACGGATGAAAGAATCGTTCGAGCACATTGTGCGAGATAAGAAGTTGTCAAGGCGGATACTGTTATTTTGTTATGCTGGTAGGCTTGCTGTCGACTGAATTACATACAAATAACATAGTAATCACCTACTAACCACCTACTATTGAAAGCTTGCGCTCTGCTTGCATATTAAATATTATCATCAATATGAAAAGAGGGTGTGCCAAGTAGTTTTGACACACCCTCTTTTTATATGCCATTATACGGTATAACAGGTTATTATACGATATTTTCGATATTCCAGGTGAATGCCTTAACTCCGACTTCCGGATTACGGGCGTCGAGTTTCTGTACAGCCTCTAAGATAGCCGGCACTTGGGCGGTATGGACAATGCACATCATTGCGGAATTCATTTCCGGCCAAGCGTGAGTGCCTCGTCTGGGTTCACCGGTTTCAGAGCCTCGCCCTTGAACTTGTTCGAAGAAGGTGAAGCCGCGTACTCCGAGGGCGTCGAGCATATACTCGACCCGCTCGGTATTAGCTTGATTATAAACAATAAATACAGCTTTCATATTATTCAACGGTTTTAGGAAGTGGGTTATGTGATTTCTTACCTGGCTCATCCACTTTGATATCGAGGAAGATAAACTTCTTACGCAATTGCTCTTTCTTATCTCTATCTCCGTGGCGTGCCATAATGCCGTATAGAACCGGCACGATGAACAGGGTTAAGAACGTGCTGACGGTCAAACCGCCGATAACGACGATACCTAACGGTTGCCACATTTCTGCACCTTCACCGGAACTGACAGCCATCGGCACCATACCGAGTATAGTTGTGAAAGCCGTCATGAGCACGGGGCGGATACGGCTGCGACCGGACATAGTAATCGCTTCGTTCAGTTCGTGTCCGCGTTCACGCATCAGGTTAATGTAGTCCACGAGCACAATACCATTCTTGACCACAATACCAACAAGCAATACGAGACCCAGAGCGCCAATCATATCCAAACTTCTGCCTGTAATCCATAGTGCGATAATCACGCCGGATAGGGCAAACGGAATGGTGAACATAATGATTCCGGGCATTTTGAGACTCTCAAACTGGGATGCCATTACGATATAAACCAATATAATAATAAGCAGACCGAGCAAAATCATATCAGAGAACGTATCTTGTTGCGTTTCGTAATTACCGCCGATGTGGGTTGAATAACCAACGGGGATGTCAAGTTGCGGAATGACTTGTGCTTCAATCGTCTGCGCCAATTCACCCAGAGTTGTATTATAAGGTGTGGCTTTCACGGTGACAATACGCTGACGTGCCTTACGCTCAATGGTAGGCGGTGCCCAATATTCGCCGACCGTAGCTACCTCGGAGAGTTTGACGGTCTTGCCTGTTGCAGTCGGGATAGACAGATCCAGCACATCTGAGATGGAGTTCCTGTCTTCCTCTTCAAGTCTGACAACAATGTCGTACTCGGAACCATCGTCTTTCAGATAGCCGCAGGACATGCCCGCTACGCGGTTCCGTAAGTAGGTCGATATGGTTGCGGAAGAAAGACCAAGCCGAGAGGCTTTTTCCTTATCCACGGTTATCTTGATATCCGGACGGTCATCTTCGCGGCTGATGTTAACGTCACGTGAGCCGGGAAGTTGTGCAATGAGTTGGCGGCTCTGCTCTGCCAATTGGGAGGTAATATCAAAGTCGTAACCGTAAATTTCAAGGTCCACGGTATTGCCTCCGCCTGGGCCGCCGGACGAAACAGTACACTGGTATTCGTTGATCTCCGGATATTTCGCCATCTCCTGACGGAGGATTTCAGCGATAGTCCAGATATCACGATCGCGTTGCCATTTTTTAGGCAGTCGAACGGTCATCTGAATCTTATTATTCATCGTGGAAGAGAAGAGTGCCGCGATAGAAGCATCATCATTAGAACCGGCGGAGGTGTTGATTAGCTGTATCTCAGGAACCAGTTCCACAAAGCGTGCTTCCAGTTTGCGGGCGGTCTTGAGGGTTTCCTCGATACGCGTACCGCGTTGCAATTTGATAGTCACGGATAAACGACCATTATCTTGTTCCTGCATGAAGTCAGTACCTATCTTACCCATAAAGACCGGCAGAAGTGATGCCATAAAGAAGGCAAAGAGTACCAATAGCGTAATGGCTTTGTGCTTTAAGCACCAACCGAGTGCTCGGCTATAATACTCGTCAATTCTATCAAGCGCGTGAACAACCGTGCGGTCGTACCAAGTTTTTTTATCTGCTTCATCTTCTACGAGATTACCGTTTTCATCAATGTGAACTTGCTTGGCCTTCAATAGTTTGGAACTAAGCATAGGAGTTAGCGTGATGGCGACCAATGTGGATGTACAGCATACAACTGTTACGATCCAACCTAATTCGTGGAACATGATACCCGCCATACCGTTCAACATAGTCAACGGAACAAACACCGCTACGAGCACGAGTGTTGTAGCGATAACGGAAACCCAAACTTCATTGGTGGCGTAGATAGACGCCTCGTGCGGATCTTCGCCACGTTCCACGTGACGGGTGATATTCTCGAGTACCACAATGGCATCGTCCACAACCATACCGATGGCAATTGTCAGTGAGCAGAGCGAAATGATATTAAGCGACGAGTCTGCTAAGCCGAGGTAGATAAACGCCACGATGAGGGCAATAGGAATGGTGATGCCAATAATGATTGTTGCACGCCATTTGCCGAGGAAGAAGAGCACGACGAGTACCACGAACAAGAGGGCGTACAGCACGGATTCTTCAAGGGAGTTGATGGAGTTCTGAATGTTCTCCGAGGAGTCGTAAATCTTCTCTATCTTGACATCTGTCGGGAGTTGTTTCTGTATCTTCGCCAATTCGGCACGCACATCCTTACAAACCTGCACGGTGTTGGCTCCAGTCTGCTTGGCGATGACGAGACGCACGGCTTCGCGACCATTGGTTTTCTCATCCAGTGAGAGGTCTTTGATGGTATCCTTGACTGTTGCAATATCGCGGATGAAGACCTGCTGCCCCTGTGGCGTCATAGCTACCATGAGGTTAGCTATCTCGGAGGACTCAATGTACTCGGAACGCACCTGCATCTGGTACTGCTCCTGTGGCATCTTGATAGTGCCCGAAGAGAGGTTGAGGTTGTTGGCGCTCACCACTTGCCCCACCTGTTCCAGCGTTATGCCGTATGCATCGAGTTTCTGTTGGTCGATATTGACATAGACATAGCGGTCCGGCGCACCCGAGAGGGAGATATTACCGATACCGTCGATATGGTTCAACTGCGGCACCACCTCGTCGTTGAGAATCTTGTCCAGACCCGCATAAGTCTCGTCTGCCGTAATAGAGTACTGGCAGATAGGCATGGAGGAGGTGGAGAGCTTGAAGATAACCGGTTTAGCACAGTTATCGGGCAAGTTGTTCGCCGCCATGTCCACGAAGGAACGCACGTCATTGACGGCTTCGTCCATGTTGCTGCCCCATTCTAATTCCAATGTGACTACGGAGATATTATCTTTGGACTGAGAGGTGATATGTTTCAAGTGATCCACAGAGGTAAGAGCGTTCTCCATAATCTTGGTCACATTGGTCTCCATCTCGGATGCAGAAGCGCCCGGATAGGTGGTCATGACCGTAATATACGGGGGATCCATCTCAGGGAATTGGTCGATAGGCAGTTTCAAGAAACTGTATATGCCGATGATGATGACAGCCACAAAGATGAGGATAGTCGTCACCGGCTTTTCGATTGCTGATTTATAAATACTCATAGGATTTCCTAGTTATCTAGTCAACTAGTATTCTAGCAGACTAGGATTATTCCACTACATTAACTTTGACTCCATCGACAAGTTTGTGTTGGCCGGTGGTGACGAACTCAACGCCGGCTTTGATCTCCGGAGCGATAATCTCAATGTCCTGATCGAAACGCTGACCAAGTTCCACGGCAACTCGTTTGGCGTGTCCGTCCTCCACGATGAAGACATAACGGTCGTTGGCTCCGACCAATTTCTCGACGCTCTGGTAAGGTACTACGATTGCATTCGCCTTGCCCAGACCGATGGTCGTGGTTACGTACATACCCGGGCGTAGCAGATGGCTGCTATTAGGAATTTGAATCTTGCATTGGAAAGTATGGCTGGACGGGTCAATCGTCGGATATACAATCTCTACCGTGGCAGGGAATACTTTGCCCGGATAAATCTCTGAAGTCAGCGTCAGTTTCATACCTTCTTTAAATAGCGGGAAGTAAGTCTCGGGTATGGCGACCAAGGCTTTCAGTTTGTCAATCTGAGTGAGTACCAAAATAGGCTGACCGCTGTAAAGTTCCCCGTCCTCGTAGTTCTTGGCGGATATAACACCGGCAAAAGGAGCTTTGACATAGGTGTTGGTCTCTAAGAAATCCAATTGCTCTTTCGTCGAATTGTACTGGGCGATAATCTGGTCATACTGCTGTTGGGTTGCAGAGCCGGAGCGGAGCAGCTGCGTAATACGGTTCTTTTCAATCTCCAGATTAGTCATTGATATTTTGGTTGTCTTGTACTGAGTCTGGTCCATCCGAACAAGGTCGTCACCTGCTTTGACTTTGTTACCTACTTCGCGGTAGATATGTTCTATCTTACCGGTAAGGGAAGGGGCTACATTTTGGGTGAGGTAACCTTGCAGGTTAGTGGAAACAGAAATCTCACGCTCGATCTCACGGGGCTGCAGAATGGTTGTGCGCACTTGTTCTACGCGTTCCTGTTCCTCCGTTGCGGAATTGCTTGCACTTTTACTGCCACAACTCGCTAATACAATGGCTGTAAGGGCATAAATAATGGTTTTCTTCATATTGTTTTTTGAATTAGTTATTCAAGAATTGTTCCAAATCTACTTGGGTGTTGACTAAATTTAGCATTGCCTGCACGTAGGTTGATTGGGCATTAATGAGGTCATTAGAGGCGTTTGTCAGCTCTAAATTGGATGCTGCACCCCATTTATATTTCTCTGTAGCGGATTTGAATACGCGTTGCGATACGCCTATATTGTCTTTCTCATTCAGATAGGTCTCATAGGCGTTGGTGAGATTAAAGCATAATTGACGATATAGAATGCCGAGATTATCGGTCGTCTCGGAAAGCGTGTTTTTAGCTTCTTCGTAGGCTATTTTTTTCTCCACCACGCCGGCTGCGCGTTTGCCGGAAGACCAGAGTGGCATCCTAACAGAGACTTGCACGGTGTTAGGAGGTGTCATACGCATACCGCCTTCACCATAGTACTGCTGATTGGAGTAATTGTATGCCACAGAGAGGGTAGGACCATATGCCCAACCTGCCATATGTACATTGCGTTTCGCCAGTTCGGCAGATTTGGATACCTGTTGGTAGGTGAGATTGTTTTGTAGATTAAATTCCTCGCTGAGCAGCGCTAATATGCGTTCTGGCGACAGGACATCGTCAATCTTATCGGTCAGTATCAATTCCGTTTCCACCGGTACGTCCAAGAGGACTTTTAGGGAGGAATACGCCAACTCGATATTCCGTTTCTGCGTGTTGATGTTGTTCTTTAAGGTGTTAACTCTCACGCGTATCTGGTCTGCGGCTGTTTGCTCTGCGGCGCCGGCATTAACGGCTTGTTGGGTAATCTGTTCGAGATTCTCAATATTGTTCAAACTGGAATCCAATAAGTTAGTAATGCTTTGTAATGCCAACACGGACATATAACTGCTCATGACGCTACCGCGCAATTCGTTCTCGGATTGCTCAAGAGCAATCTTCTTCATGTCGATGGCAATGTTGTTCAGAAGGGCTCCCACTATACCTTGTCCGTTGATACCGACAGATGCGGTTACGCCTAAAGCACCTACATTAGGCATGTTGATTGGAATAGAAGTTCCTCCCATCGACAGGGTCGCCGAGTAACCGCAGTAGTTGCTGTAGGTATAACTACCATCTGCTTGAGGCAGCATAGCGGCTATAGTCTGCCAGCGTTGGGCATAAGCTTCTTGTACCGCAAGGGATGCATTTTTCAATGTCCTGTTCTGCTTAATGGCGAAATCACGCGCCTCATCTAAACTTAAACTCAACTCGGCGGGATAACTTACCGTGTCGTTTGTGTGGCTCTTCGCTGCTGCTATCACATGATCCTCTGCAAGCATCATAGCGCTAAACATCAGTGAAGCGAATAATAAAATCTGTTTCTTCATATTGTTATATTATTTATAGTCAATGGTTTTACTTTCCGTCATATAGTTCCATGCCCTCTTTGCTTAGCACCCCGCGAACAAAGATATCCATCGCCGTATGACCCAACTGGTGCATATTGTGCCCGTGACCTTCTATCACTTCGAAATCATTGATGGCGTCACTATGAATCTTGGCAAAAAGGACTGCTGTCAATTCTATATTAAGGTTTGCGCGCACGAGACCTTCCTGTTGACCTTGCTCTAAATACGCCATGATATACTCTTTCTGCGTTTTGAAGCACTCCTCTTGAAACTCTGCAAACTGACGCGGATAATATTTCTTGAGGTCATAAACCAACTGTGGTACACGTCGCACATCGTTTTTCTCCGCTTCTTGGTGCTTCATAAAACGGCTCACAAGTTTGCGGAAATCATTCATTTGTAATAATTCCTCCATTTTGCCGGATATATAGGCAATATTGCTCCGCAATAATTGTGCCACAAGTTCGTCTTTGGACGCAAAATAGACATAGAACGTCTTTTTGGATATCCCCAATTCGTGGCAAATATCGTCAATGGATACGCTCCGGATGCCGAGGTGAAAGAACATATTCCCCGCAGTACTGATTATCTGTTGTTTAACTTCTTCGGTCATCATGCAATCGTTAAAAACGCTGCAAAATTATAAAAAAATGTTGAACCGTGCAAATTTTTGGAAACTTTTTTCACTTTTGTAGTTTCCGTGTTGCAAAATGCAACAATATGCAAGAAAAATTTGCATATGTCGCGAAAAATATGTAATTTTGCTGCCGATTTATAGACAATTATGAAGAAAATACCCTTTTTCCTGCTTCTGATAGCCTTTGTGTCGGCATGTAAGAAAGATACGGTCGTTACCGCCCAAGCCCCGATTGTCGTCAAAACAATGGAGGTTGGTGCTGTTTCTCAACAAAATATATCTACCTATGTCGGCGTAGTCCGCGCTGATACTGAAGTGCCGCTCAGTTTTAATTTGGGCGGTAAAGTCCTCGCCATACGCTGCCGTAATGGTGAGCGCGTCAGGAAAGGGCAGGTGTTGCTCCTCGTTGACTCTACGCAAACCTATCAGGCATATCTGACTGCCAAAGCTTCACTTAATCAGGCAGAAGATGCTTATCGACGATTGAAGAAACTCTATAATAAAGGCACGTTGGCTGAGGTCAAATGGGTGGAAATAAATACCAAACTGCAACAAGCACGTGCGATGGAGGCGGCTGCGCGAACGGAATTAAATAATTGTCGCTTGACCGCCCCGATAGACGGAGTTGTGGCGGATTTAGACCTCCAGGTCGGACAAATGATTGCACCGGGCATAACCGCGCTTAAAGTGCTCCAAACGGATGCCTTGCATGTGTTGTTCAGTGTTCCCGAGCAGGAGATTAAATGGCTTCGCAATGGTCAGCCTGCTCGCGTCATTTTGACTTCCGTAGCTGACACCATTTCGGCTAAAGTCATTTACACTGCCTTAGTGTCCGATCCGCTTACTCATGCCTGTGAAGTGCATGTCGCCTTCTCTGAGAACGCAGATGTCTTGCCCGGCATGGCAGCTAAAGTCGAACTGGCATTGAATGCTGATGGGCAGGAACTTATTGTCCTTCCAGCTCATGCTGTTTCCATTGATAAAAACGGTCATTATGTCTGGTCGATTCAATCAAATACTGTCCATAAACGGCGAGTGTCTGTCGGCTCGTATGTAGCTAATGGTGTGGTGATTACGGATGGATTATCAGTTGGTGATAAAGTTGTCGTTGAGGGAATGAACAAACTATATGAAGGAGCACAAATTTGATTCCATATTATCTGCTCTCCGTCATCCCGGGATAGTCTTTACCGCTATTCTCTTCTTGGTGGCGTTTGGCTTATGGTCACTGCCAATGATGAATAAGGATGAGTTCCCCCAATTCACCATGCGTTATGGCGTTATTGCGGCAATTTATCCGGGGGCAACGGCGGAAGAGGTAGAGCAACAGGTCACTAAACCTTTGGAACGCTTTCTATATTCCTATTCGGAAATTGATAGAGCCCAGACTTATTCCGTGACCAACGATGGAATTGTCTATATCTATGCTTCTTTACGATTGGCGGTCTCTGCGCCTGATGAGGTATGGTCTAAAATTCGTGCCGGACTCGACCTTTTTCGTACCACTGATTTGCCGGCAGGCGTCGCTGAGATTGTGGTGGTGGATGATTTCGGCAGCACAAGTTCTGTCTTATTGGCTTTGGAGGCTCCTGCTCATTCGCCGCGCGAGTTAGAACGCTATGCTACAGCGTTATGCGATGAGTTGAGAACCATATCTGACATGGGTAAAATCAGCATCTTAGGAAAGGAACGCGAGGAGATCGCCGTCATTATCGACCCAGCCAAACTGGCTTCGCTACCGATTAACCAGTCTGCTTTGATGGCGCAGTTGGCGCTACAGGGATTTCGCACTATCGGCGGCTCCGTGGACAATAATGAGAGCTCGTCCATGTTGCATGTCGCCATTCCATATGCGACTGAATATGAGGTAGGGGAGCAAATAATCTTCTCCAATCCAATTGACGATAAGGTTGTCAAACTCAAGGATATCGCTACTATAATGAGGCGTTATCAGGAGCCTGATAAATATGTCGTCTTCTATCGGGATTCCATCGCTTCTTCCGCTATTATCATCAATATGGAGATGTACCCCAACCGCAATATCGTTAAGTTCGGCAACGAGGTGGATAAGGTTATTGCACATGCGCAAGCCTCTTTGCCGCCTGATTTGCGGTTTCATCGCATTACCGACCAACCTCACGTGGTGGACAATTCCGTTTCTCAGTTCTTGAGGGATTTAGTGCTCTCGATGTTGGTGGTTATATTGGTTATGCTCATGCTTTTCCCGCTCCGTACGGCGCTTATTGCTGCGACTGCAGTTCCGACGTGCGCCGCTATCAGCTTGGGCATTATGTATGTGGCTGGTATCGAGCTGAATACCGTCACATTGGCAGCTATGATTACCGTCATCGGAATGGTGGTGGACGATGCGGTCATTGTTCTTGATGGCTACACACTTTTCCACGACCGCGGTCATAGTCGATGGTATAGTGCTACGGTATCGACGCGGCAGCTCATGGGCTCCATGCTGCTTGCTACTGCTTCTATCGCCGGAATGTTCTTCCCCATGACGCACATTATTACCGGACCGTTAGGGGAGTTCGTGCAGGACTTCCCGTGGGCAATTCTCTTTGCACTCGCTATATCAAACGCTTATGCCGTTTGGGCTATTCCATGGATGGCAACTAAACTGATAAAAGGACATGGCATAGAGCAATTGACCTTCATTGAAAGATTGCAGAAAAAATTCTTTGCCAAACTCGAATCAGGCTACCAAACACTTTTAGCCCTTTGTTTCCGTGCACCCTGGTTGACACTGGCGATTGCTTTGCTATTGGTCGCATTGGGAGGGCTTATCTTTACCCATCTCAATATCCAGATGTTACCTAAAGCGGATAGGGAAATCTTTGCCGTCGAAATCCACTTGAGTGAAGACGCCTCGTTGGCGCAAACAGCTGAGGTGGCGGACTCCTTGGCACGGGTGCTCAATCGCGACCCGCGAGTCCTGACGGTGACATCTTTTGTGGGACAAGCCTCTCCGAGGTTCCATGCAACTTACACTCCTCGTATGGCGGCGAAGAACTATGCCCAGTTCATTGTCAATACCATTTCGCCCGAGGCTACACTTGAAGTGCTGGATGAATATGGCGCACGCTATGCCGATGCCTTTCCCAATGCCTATTGCCGCTTCAAACAAATGGACTATCAGGCGGTCAAAAATCCTATTGAGGTTTATCTCAAAGGGCAGGATAGGGTACTGATGGAGGCTTATAAAGACTCCATTATCGCTTTTATGCACACGTTGCCCGACCTCACTTGGATTCACTCTGATTATGACCTTGTCGCGCCTGATATCAAGATTGAACTACGAGCCGATGAGGCCACCCGATTAGGGATAACCCAAGCCTCGCTCTCACTCTATCTGGCTTCTGTTTATTCGGGACAAACGCTTACTTCGGTCTGGGAAGACGATTATGAAGTACCTGTTCGCCTATACCTCAGTGGCGCTAATGAGTCCATGGAATCAGTTGGCGATTGCCTTATTCCCACTGCTATCCCCGGACAATGGGTACCTTTGAGACAAATCGCTACACTCACACCGCATTGGCATCACACGACCTTGGATAACCGCAATGGTATCACTACCATAACGGTTTCTGCCGACTTGCTTCCCGGTGCATCTACGCCGCCTGTGGAGAAAGCCTTGAGGCAATATATTGACCGCTTGCAGACCGCATCATCTGCTCCCGATATCGCTTTGGGAGGGCTCGCCAATATCAATACGGCTATCATACCTCAACTCGTTTGGTCGGTTATTGCGGCACTCTTGGTCATGCTCATTTTGCTCCTTATTCACTATGGTAATGTGGCTATCTCTATGCTCGCACTCAGTATGAGTGTCCTCTGTCTCTTCGGCTGCTGCTTAGGACTATATATCTTTGGATTGGATTTCTCTATTACTGCCCTTTTGGGAGTCGTCGCCGTGTTGGGTATTGTCGTTCGAAATGCTATCTTGATGTACGACTATGCCCTTGAATTGCAGCATAAAGGGCTTCCTGTACGCGAAGCGGCTTACCAGGCGGGACTGCGCCGTATGAGACCCATTTTCCTTACCTCGGCGACTACGGCGTTAGGGGTTATACCTATGATTATTGCCCATACAGGACTCTGGATGCCGCTCGGCGTAACCATTTGTTTCGGCACCATCTTCACCCTGCCGCTTAATGTGACTGTCATGCCCATTGCCTACATGATTACCTTCCGCACTAAAAAATGACCCTAAAGTTGCAAAACAAAAAAATATTTGCATATATTGAAAAAAATCACTAATTTTGTGAGCAAAATTGAAATCACATCGCCTATGGCATAAAAACGGACATTACAACATACATCATTAAGCATTTGCTTTATTGAGGATATTATCACTCTTCCACAAACAGTAATAGACTTCCGAAATATTGCGAATGTTCACGCTGTAAAGTGTGGACTTTCTGCATATATTGGAGTCTATGGGAGTGGAAGCCCGATAATACCAATATCAACAAGCGCGAAAGCCCATGCTTTTTGTATGGATACCCAAGAAAGGACAAAAGGGCTAACGAACGAAAACAACTTATAACCCCCCAAGCCCGGCAAAGGTGTAAGAGCCGGAATAAATACTCACTAATTATGAACACAAAAATTCTTTCAGCACTTGGCATTATGGTATGTGCCATGCTATTTCTCGTATCTTGTCAAGATGAACCAAGTTCAGGCAAAGGAAAAATGACCTTCAAGGGCGTTGATCTGAGTAACGCCAAAGCCCTCGCGCTGGTGCAAGAAGGCGGCAATGCCGCTAACGCGCCGCGCCGGTTGCGTGCAGATGGACAAGATCAGGATGAGCCAACCCACAAATTTTTATACACTGTGGATGAGGATGGAAACATGCACGTAGCGATTTTCTATTTCAACGAAGTAGACTCAACCATGGACACTAAAGCGCTCCGCTTGAGCATTGAGAATATCTTTGCGGTCGGCGATGACTACCTATGGCTCTATGGCTGCCAGTATGATTGCGATGACCTTAGTGCGCTGCCAAGTGGTGCGCGCGGCTATGTTGAACATGAGATAGAAGCCAGCCGTAACCGCCCGGGGCATTTCAACTTCCTGATGCGCAAGACAGACGGTGCGCTCTTCAATCTGACGAACATCAACGTGGTACCGCTGGATTGGGAAGGTAAGATAAAAATTGATGGCTTTGAACTGACCACCAGCAATGAGTTGAAGCAGTACGGTTTAGTTACCCAAGTGGGCAAGGAATTGTATTGGGCGATAGGTAATTACCAAGGAGGGTTGTGCAAACTCGTTGACAATGGTACCACGATGGATCTTGTAGGCCTGGACTACCACGCGAATATTGCGTATGTTATAGGCGACGGACAAGGACATTTGGGCACGGTATTGAGTTACAGCAGTAACGTGCCGACTA